>BNJS01003196.1_pt1 | contig 85952 bp, 103 predicted proteins | sample 8540461 | NCBI WGS metagenome assembly BNJS01 (sample SAMD00202454, study PRJDB9452) | human saliva metagenome | isolation source: human saliva | place: Japan
ATCGGCACTGGGGATCCTGGGCTGTCAGGGGAAGGTGGAGCGCACCGCCTCCGGCTGGAGGCGACGCACCCGGCCCCAGCCACGTGACTGGACCGGGGCTCCTGTCGTGGCTGAGACCGGAGCTACAACGACCGAGGCGCCTTGGGGGACCCGCATGATGTCGCGAGCGCACCCAAGGCGCCTCGTTGAGTCGGTGTACGGTCAGGCACGCAGCTGGGAGGCCAACGAGGTGTCGGTCTCCTCCAGGGTCGAGACGACCTGGTTGAGGTTGTTGGAGATGCTGGTCAGGGAATCGATGGTCTTGGTGGCGCTCGTGGTGAACTCCTGATAGCTCGTCTGGAAGGCGCCGGAGGCAGCGTCGGTCACGAGCCCGAGGAGACCAGGTTGTCCACCTGCATCTTGGCCTGCTGGAGCTGCTGCTGGATGTTGTCGCGGGTGGTGATCAGGGCGTTGGCCTGCGAGCGCATGTCCTCGTAGGAAGCGGAGATGTTGGCCATGGAAGTAGTCCTTTCATGTGGTGTTGCTGTTGAACGTAAGTATTGCGGTCATCAGGATCTGCGGCGATGGGGCTCAACCCCCATCGGCCCGCTCACGATTCAATCTGGAGCGAGTCAAGCATGGTCTCGAGCGGGGTGATCACCTCCGTTAGAATGCCTGGGTCGGGTCCCAGCCAGGTGGCTGCGACGACATCGATGCTGCCGCGGCGCAGCGCGTGGTAGCACACAAACTCGATAGAGTGCTTTGCTCGTTCAATGGTTCGAGAGTCGGCCCCAGAGAGCGGTAGGCCGTGGTTCCGCCAGGTAGCAGCACCGTGTCCCACACATGGGGACCAGGTGCCTCTTCTGGCGCCGTGATGAGGGTAGGGAGGCTCTCAGACTCCTCTCCCTCAGCGGGGAAGGCGATGAGGTCGACGATGCCGATGATGTCCCCGTCTGCGTTGTTCAGACCCAGCCGGGCAAAGGGCTGAACTGTCCCTTCTGGCTGGTCGGCACGAGGGACCTCGGTCCATTGTGGAGACTCGGGAAGAGAGTATGAGTTCATGAGAACCTCACTGACTCGACGACCGCATCACATACATCCCGAAGTGACCCTGCCAACGCTTGTCCGTCGGCGTCGTCGTGAGTGGTGATGTTTCCAACCATGGTGAACCAGCTGTCAGGAATATCTGGATGGCCGAGGTAGTAGGTCAGTCGTTCCGAGCGCACAGCGGAACCCGGGGTGAGCGTTGACAGATCGAGACCCAGGTCTCCTCTGGCCATAACCAAGGCCGTGTTGATGGAATCGGTGCAATCCTTCGCGACTCGTGTACGCATGATGAGCAGATCTCCGCCCTCTAATGCTTGTGCGCCTGGTGTCGAAGCCGCGATGGCGAGAAGAGTGTCCATTGGATCCTCGCCTTCCTGGTAAAGGAAATGGGAGGCTGCAAGGAAAGTACCGGTGCGGATGCCTGCAACTGCATCGACCTCCATGAGCAGCAAGAATGCCTCAAGGTCGGCCAGCGATATGAGATGGCTCGCCAATGCCTCTGCAATTTTCCCGCGTATGTGATGTAGTGTCTCGCTGTTGCCTGCAGAAATCATTTCCTCTGCTAGTTCGGTAGCCTGAGCGGATAGGTCTCCGCTGAGGTGGACTGTTCTCCATTCTGGGGAATGATGTAGTTGAAGGGTCTCACGATGTTTCTCGCCTTGGCTGTCTAAGTGTCGTATGTAGTGCGTGGGAGCCTGTTTTTCGGAGGCGTCAAGCGAGTCTGGTCAGGGATCGACTTGGGGGTTTTTCGCCCCTGGTATGGGGTGTGGCTGTTTTTGGGGAACGATTGGGTTCTGGGGATCTATTTTTGTTCTTGCGGTGGGGGTCTTGAGGATTGTGGGTTTGATGGTTGGGCTTGTTCTTCGGTTTTTGTTTTAGGGGTCTTCTTGTTTTTCCTCCCCCTTTTCCTTTGTTGAAGATTTCTGTGACTCCGCTGGCTAGTGACTTGAATAGTTCGCCGGTTCGATTAAGTTCTCTCTTAATAAACTCTCCTGGTCTCATCTTGCCGTCCGCGACCTTAGAGATGTCCTGGATGCGCTGAATCCATCCCTTCATTTGGGTCAGGGTGACCGGAACTGCTATGCTCACAGCGACTCCAAGTTCCGGATTAATTGCATAGGCGATTTCGGTGACTGCAGGAAGGATGCCCTCAACGAACTCGCTGAATGCGTCAAAGACTGGCTCGATGAGCTCAGCCACTTTGGCCATGACTCTGAGGACCTCTTTGATGGTGTCCCAGAAATCGTCTTTCATGGGGCTGTTCTCGTCGGTCTTATCAAGTTGGGAGATGGCGTTGCTTGCTGCAGAGTCGCGCTCTTCGATCGCTTGCTTCAACTTTTTCTTGGATGCGTTGATGTTCCCCTGGATCTCGCTCTGCTGTCCAAGCAGGTTGGCATAGCTTGATCTCAGGGACTTCATTTCCTCGGGGTTTCGGCTGGAATTATAGGCGTTCTCGATGTTTTTCTTCTGGTTTTCTACCTGCTTAAGCTGACCTGCGTGCCCTTCCGCCTCTTTGAGTGCCTCGAGGGAGATCTTCTGGGCGTTCTCCAGGTGTGGTGCGTAGGTGTTCAATGCTGCTGCTGCTCCTTCGCAGCGCGACTGGGCTTGGCCAATCTGTTCCACCAGATGCTTGGCTTTACTCTGCAGCTTGGCCACGGCTTCGCCGTGAGACTCGTAGGAAATGCTCTGGAGGCTGCTCTGGGCGGTTTTTATGGCCTCAACAGTCTCGGTGTATTGGCGGGCTGCGGCTTGAACTCCCAGCGGATCTCCGGGGATGGGATCCTTTTGTTGTCCGAGTGGGCTCCAGTCAGAGGGACGTGCACTCATCAGTTCTTCTCCTTAAGAGATTGCAGTTGGTCCCGCAGGCGACGGGCTTCTTCATTTCGCTTATCGTCGTTTGCTGACTGTATGGCACTTCCTGTCCCCAGACCTGCGGCCATCCCCATTCCGCTCATGAGGGGTGCTTGAAGAGGATGAGGGTTCTGCCTTGTGGCCTGCTGACGTGGATGAGGATGTGGCACTGAGTGGAGGGGAGGGCTGGGCTGCGGAGGTGTGAGCGAGGGGGTGTCGATTCTCACTGCCTGAGGTGCTGGGGGTGTCGGCGATATGGGGGAGGCTGACGTGTCGACTTCTGAGGGAAGGTGGTCCTGAGGTAATGGGGGTGCGCTCGAGCCGCTCTGTCATGTCAGGGGGTGTTGACGTTGTGAGAGGGAGCCTTCGGTGGCTGCTCATCAATGCCTTGGAGGCTAGCCAGCGTGCTCTCCCGGTCGGAGTGTAGTGAGGTGGGGATGTCGTTAGTGCTGATTTCGGCAAGGGCTTGGCGCAGGTCGTTGGAGGAGTCGCCTTGGCGAGTGTCGGATCCCAATGTGTCTATGGTAGGGGGAGATGTCTTCCGGTGTGACAGAACGCTGCTGATGGCTGCAAGACTGATCCCGGTCAATGAGCCGATTCTCATGGTCAGAGAGCCGTCGGGTGAGGCTGCAAGGCCGATATCAACCGCGGGGCCGAGCAGGTGGCGCATCTGCTCAACTTCGGGGTGACCTGACTCGTTGAGTGGGGAGGAAAGTGGCGAACCGCTTTGAAAAGAGTCTGTCGGTTCCGTCTGTGCTGAAGCGCTGAAGGAAGGGGTAAGGGGGCCGGAGGTGCCGCGATTGGTGCTCGATTCGGGCGTGGCTCTCGTTCCTGCACTCTCCGTCGAGTTTGTTGGAGTGTCCCCAGCCGAGAGTGGCTGTCGGGGTTCGCCACTGTGCGGTGTGCTGGATTGTGTTGAACTGGTCTGCGGTTGCTGCTGGCTTCCGGTATCGGCCTTCTGTGACGGTTGCTGCTCGTTACTGAGGCCCTTGCCCACGCCGTTGTCCCAGGCGGTGAATGCGTCGCGGACACCCTCCAGGTCTTTGCGGTAGCTTTGGATGGAGCTGGTCAGATCAGCGCGTTTCTTCTTCCATGAGTTCTCGAATTTTTCGAGGCTTGAGGCGAGTTGGTCGTGTCCGACGATCGTGGCGTACTGATTACTGCGATCACTCATTGAGGTGAAGGCGTGCTCGATCTTTCCCAGGGAGAGCAATGCCTCCGAGAAGTCCTTGTCGACGATCTTGATGTCGTGGCAGCTCACGGGTTGTCCTTCCGGAGACGGGATGATTGCTGATAAAGACGGTACGGGTGAAGAACTCGGGAGGCGATGGGGGTCAACCCCCACCGTGGAGCGCTGTCGACGTAGGCCTCACAGGACAGGCTCTGTTCCGGTGACGGTCGAGCGTCGACTCCTCTCACTCCATGAGCGGGACCTGGACTTTGACGGCACGACCGGCACTGACCCAGTAGCCCCGCCCCACCGGCATCTCACCGCGGCGCACCTTCGGTGTCGGGGTGCGCAGGATGAGCTCGCCATCCATGGAGTCGGGTTGGAGGATGAGACCGGTGCGGGCGGAGCGCACCTCCTGGAGCAGGGGCCAGGATGAGTTCCACTGGGAGGTGTCGCCCTCAGCCACAACGAGGTGCCCGTTGCGTTTGGCCTTCTTGACCGCGTCGATGAGGGCCATCTCCAGTGGGGCCTGGAGGAACTCGGGATAGCCCTCGATGAACAGGGCGACGTGAGGATGGCCTGGGTCGGCCTCCACATCCAGGGTCGGTGAGAGCCGTTCGAGTGCCTCGCGGATCCTCTCCTCACCGGAGACGGACAGATCCCACAGTCCCTCCATGGCTGCCAGCGGTGAGCGCCGCGAGGCCAGATGCACCCGGACGATCTGCGGCTCCCACTCGCACAGCGCTGTACTCATCCAGCGGATCGCGTTGGAGGTGCCCGACTGGGGCTGGCCGCCCAGCAGGATCGCGCCGACAGGCTCAAAGCCCATCATGGCCAGCGTGTCCGAGGACATGCCCAGCGCCGGGGCGCCCGCGACTGTTCGTGGCAGCCCCGCCGCGGGCAGCTCTACGGGCAGCTTTCCGATGGCGGCCGGCCGCTGCCGGCCCTGACGGGTGAGGTAGTGCCCCAGGGAGTCCACCAGACGTGACTGGGACAGGATGTTGACGTTGTCCCCCAGGATCGCCAGCTGGATCTCCTCGTCCTTGCGTCCGACCTGCATGGCCCTTCCCGGAGGACTGGAGGGGGTGAGCACGTCCTTGGGCGAGGCTGAAGTACATGTACCCGTCCTCATCGGTCTGCCGTAGGACGATCTTGCGTTGGAAGGAGTTGCTCATCGAGGTGGGCACAGCATTGGGGCGCTCGGCGGTCGCGGCCACGTGAACCCCCACTCCGCGGCCGTCGACGAGGATCCGCTGGAGCAGGTCCAGCAGTGCCACGCCGTCGGAGGTCTTCTCCAGCTCGGCGCGCATGGAGCCCACGCCGTCGAGCAGGAGCAGCAGTCTGGGCTCCTCATTGCGGTGGGCGATGCGCCGGTAGTCGGTGATGGTGCCCGCACGGCTCTGTGAGTAGCGCTCGGAGCGCTCGTCGATGATGCTCACCACGTGGCTCAGTAACCGGCTGACGCGTTCTTCGTCGTCACCGTCGACGACGGCGCCCACGTGCGGCAGTGACTCCAGCATCCGCAGTCCGCCACCCGCGAAGTCCAGGGCGTAGACGTCCACTGGCCCCGATCGGGGCGTGATCCCGGCGGCGATCGCCAGGGTCCGCAGCGCTGTCGACTTCCCTGAGCCCGACGAACCGTAGAAGCAGATGTTGCCGTCATCGTCTGGACGGAAGTACTCCGCGTACTGGTCCTGGCTGTCCGGGTCGTCGACGACGCCCAGGATCAGCTCGGTGTCCCGGCGCTGGGGCAGGTAGTTCAGGTCGTAGGTGGTTGCGAGCTCCTCCAGCCACGGCTTGCGCGGAGCGGTGATAGCCGCCTCCTGGGCGGCCCGCTTGACCGTGTCCACGACCCTCTCGATGTCCTGGGGGACGTCATCGGACGCGGTCTCGATATGGGCCACCTGCCAGGGGCGGGGGACCCCGAAGGTCATCTCGTCCACCGAGACACGGGCCACCTGCAGCTTGGCGGAGGTGCGGGCCCCGGGGTAGGCGGACTGGAAGCGGGTCACCCGGCCCGGCCCGGTCTTGGCGGCGGCGCGCCCCGGGAACTCCGGAGGGAAATGGGCGGCGGTCTTCTCTCCCAGGACATCCTGGGAGTCGGACTCGTCTGCCATGCGCAGTGCCACGCGCAGGTTGGTGTTGGCCCGCAGATTGTCCTTGATGACGCCGGCGGGCCGCTGGGTGGCCAGGACCAGGTGCAGCCCCAGGGACCGGCCTCTCTGAGCGACGTCGACGACGCCGTCGACGAACTCTGGAACCTCACCGACCAGGGCGGCGAACTCGTCGACGACGATGACGAGGCTGGGCGGGCAATCGGGATCCCCGGTCTTCTCCAGCGTGACCAGGTCCTTGGCGCCTTTCTCATTGAGCAGGTGCTCTCGGTGGCGCAGCTCGGCTCTCAGACTGGTCAGCGCCCGCCTCACCAGGTAGGGGGATAGGTCCGTCACCAGACCGACGCAGTGCGGCAGCTCGGTGCAGCGGGCGAAGGCCGAGCCCCCTTTGTAGTCCACGAAGAGGAAGGTGATGCGATCCGGGGACAGGGACTGGGCCATCCCCAGCACCCAGGACTGGAGGAACTCCGACTTTCCGGCACCCGTTGTCCCCCCGACCAGGGCGTGAGGCCCGTGGGCGCGCAGGTCCAGTGCCAGGGGTGCCTCCGCTCCCTGCCCCACCAGGGCGCTCAGGCTCAAGGGCTGCTTGAGGGGGACGGCCGCACCTCCTCGGTCGATGATCGAGTGGTTGGCACTCCACCTGGAGATCTGGGCCTCCACGGAGTCCGCCAGCTCCTCGCCGGTCAGGCCGACGAAGGAGATGGCCGCAGGCAGGGTCGGACTCGTCGTCGACGGGCACACCGGCATCGATCACTGGAGCCAGGTGGCGACCCAGCGCCCGGGCCTGGGAGTGGCTGAGCGACTCGGGGACGACGTCGGTCGCATTGCGCGAGCGTCGCACGTAGCCGACGACCGTCTTCTCCTCGCCCAGATGAAGGAAGGTGCGGCAGGCGGCGGGAAGGTCGGCGACGTCGCTGGCGAACCACAGGACGTGGACCCCGACATCCGGACCCTGCTCGACGACCCGGATGAGCCGGGAGCGGTTGACCCCAGGGTTGTCGACGATGACGACGACGTCGGGGACGATGGCCTCATCCCCTCGTCGTCACTGACATCCTCCGACGGTCACGACGCGCCGGGGTGGTGGCGCCGCGCTGGACGATGAGGCTCCTCCAGACGGGCCAGGAGAATAGTGCCGGTAGCGCCGTCGCAGGCCAGCTGCAGGTCACCCAGTGGGGAGTGGGGGGAGGAGGTGTGAGGCGCCCACTCCAACCAGTCCCACCGCTCTCGGCCGGTCGGGTCGGTCAGGCAGACCACCGTGACCTCCGCGGGGGAGTGCAGGCAGATGAGCTGGGCCACGATGGCCCGCCCCACCGCCTCCAGGTCCGGGCCGGTTCCGCACACGCCTAGTGCCCCGTCCTCACGCAGGTTGACGATGATGGGGACGTCGCTGATCGTGGCGTAGCGCTCCCGCAGCTTGTCCAGGGACTGGTGATGGACCGCCAGGCCGTCTCGGTGCGTGTTCGCCTCGATCTCGGTGCGTGGCAGATCCGTCCCCAGCCCCAGACGCAGCTGGAGGAACTCAGGATGTTCCGGGCGCCGTGACCAGAGCATCGGCCCCAGTGCGAGAGCCTGGTCGACCACCTCGTTGACAGCCGGGTACTGGGCCTTGCGCGCCCGGCGCTCCGCGCAGCGTGCGTGCGGGTCAGGCGCCGGTCTGCGTCCTCCACTCCCTGGATGAACACCTTGATGTCGTGCTTGAGCTCACGCTTGCGCCGGATGCGCTGATCCACCCAGTTGCCGATCATGATGAGCGGGCTGAGGAGGATGAAGATGAGACTGAGCATGTTGCGGGTCATCAGGAGCATGGTCGCCCCCATGAGCACGCGGCATGACCATCGCCAGCAGCGGAACCGGGCGGCGTTGCGGGAACGCGGCACCTCGGGCAGTCTTGACCGCGGGCGTGCGCGGGACCACCCGTGGGGAGCGGGTGAAGGCGATGTCGCCGTTGTCGCCTCCCTGACGGATACCGGGGATCGACGAGACGGTTGTCAGCATGGACAGGCGCAGCGTCGTGTCCCCGACGGTGACCAGGTCATCCGGTCCTAGCGACAGGCGCTGAACGCGTTGGTCAGCGACGATGACGCCGTTGGCCGAGTTGAGGTCATGCACCTCGATGCCGTGCCCCACCGTAATCCGCATGTGCCGCTTGGACACGAGCGGGTCGCTGAGCACGATGTCGCAGCGGCCGGAGCGTCCCAGCTCGGTCGAGCCGGGAGGCAGGGGGAAGCTCCGCCCCTTATCGGGCCCGGACACGACCTGGGCGATGGCCACCTGCTGGGCCGGCGAGTGCTCGGAGACGACGGCGCTGACGTTGACCAGGTCGCCTGAGCGCAGCCCCGACTCGTCCAGTGGCGTGTGGCTGGTCAGGGTCATCGGGGCGGTGACGCCCGCCGGGTCGAGCACCCGCAGCGTCACCGCGGCGGGATCAGCAGCGCACTGCGGCGCCTGCGGGACTGGCGCTGGCCAGTGCCGCAGCGACGTCTCCCACGGTGGCGGTGGCGTCAGCGGTGATGCGCAGGTTCGTGGGGTGGCCGCTGCGCCCGACCACGGATAGCTGGATCTTCATCGCCGCGCCTCAGCTCCGTGTCGCGCCCGGAGTGGAAGGACAGGCGCTGGATGTTCGGTGCCCGCCGGCTGCGTCGTGCTGTCCAGCAGGGGGAGATCCTCGACAGTGACAATCCGTGCGGTCAGGGCGTAGTCGACCAGCGCGGTGCGCCGATAGGAGGCGTGGGCGCGAGGTCCTCCGCGCATGCCCTTGACACCGATGCGGTCGAGCTTGTCGCAGACGTTGTCCAGCTTGCGGCTGAAACGGGTCAGGGTCCAACCCAACCGGGCGGCCGCGTCGGCGTTGCGCGGCAGGTCCACCGGGCCGCTGCCGGTGCGCCTGAGCCAGGGCTCGGCCAGTGCCAGGATCGCCAGGTGCTGACTTGGCGTCAGGGTCACCATACCCACGGTCGACTCACCGGTCTGGGGGCTCATGGGGCGAGGCTGGGCGGTCTCATCCAGCCGGGAAGGGGCACGGTCAGCAGGATCTCGTAGGTGGTCGACCCTGCGGTGAACACGATGGCCATCTCCGGAAAGACCAAAGGTACCCGGGCCCCGGGCGCGATCCAGGAACGGGAGGTACCGGACTTCTCGGTCAGAGTCGCCCCGATATGAGAGCCGACGTTGGCAACCCACCACAGGCCCGTGTCATGCTCCAGGATGGGGAATGTGCGGTGCAGGAACAGGTTGTCGTCGTCAAGCACGGATCCCTTCGCGCCCGATGCTGAAGCGCGTACCGGGCTCGACGCTGTACAGCTCGCCGACGAAGTCCACGAGCAGGGGCTCGGCAGGAGAATTCGTCATGATCCCTCCTTCTTCCTTTGATTCCTCAATGGGTGGTTATTCCTTGAACGGCGGTGTTCGTGAGGTTGCCTGCAGGACCTCGGGCAGGAGCGCCGGCTCACCCCAGTCGCCCGCCCCGGGTGTGTCGATGCAGGCGACGCAGGCCTCCGACGATGCCCGCTGAGTCCGGCATGATGACCTCAATGCAGGTGCGTGCACTGATCGGGGTGACGGTGGCACTGGTCTGCCTGGTCTCCTGGACCGGGAGCAGGCGGCCCGGGTCGGAGATGCGGTACAGGAAGCCACGTCGCCGCCGCTGGAGTCATAAGACCAGGTGGCTGCGACGCGCCCCTCCGCCTGGGAGACCTTGAGGTCCGTGACGGCGGGCAGTAGCCCGGCTCCGGGAACGTCCCCGGGCGGTGCGGTGGTGGCTGGATGGGGGGTGGCCTGCTGTGTCCCACCCTCTTCTCGCAGCACAGACCACACTCCGATCACGCTCAGGCAGACGACGACGGCGGCGCCCAGAACAGTGACGGCCACGGCTCGCCCCGACAGATGCTCCCGCTGGCGCCTCCGGTGCACCTCGGCCTCGTCCGAACCCGCAGTGTTGGCGGTGCCATCGGCCGCATCGTCAACGGAATGGGTAGCAGTCCCGCACCGCGGAGATGATGAGGTCGTGGCCGATGAGGCACGTGCCCGCTGTCGGCAGGACCGTCGCCTCCAGGGCGGCGTCGGCGTCGTCGTCCCTGCGCCCAGGGTGGGTGCCGGGCATCTCGGGCATGAGTGGTCCTGCGGGCGCCTGAGGCGCTGAGAACCCGGAGGCAGGAGCGATTGCGCAGCAGGGTGCCGTTGTGGACTGGGCCTCGACACGACGGGGCGCGAAGGTTGTGGCGGCGTCGTCGTGCTTATGGGTAATGGCTACGGTGCCGGTCGGCCCATCGGGGTCCACGGTGAGGACCGGTCGCAGCATCGTGGAGTCCTGGTCCCCGGCCCCATCCGGCTGCCCTCCGGGTGTCTCCTCCATGACATCGAGCTGGGTGGTGGCCAGCTGCAGGTCGGTCTGCACTTGTTGCAGCGCGCGAGCCAGGGCGACGGCGCTGGTGTGCCGGCCGCTGGGCGACTTGGCCATCGCCGTGACCAGGACCCGTTCGGTCTGCTCGGGCACGTCGCGTCGTCCGATTGGGGGGATCGGTCGGTGGAGCACTCGGTCCAGCATCGAGAGCTGGTCGTTGCGGTCGGCGCCGGAGACGTCAACGTGGGGCGAGCGTCCCGCCAGCAGCGTGTAGATGGTTGCCGCCAGGGCATGAGACGTCCGAGGCTGGCGTCAGACTCTCCTGGTCGAGCTGCTGCCCGGGTGAGGCCCACGGTGGGGAGGCCCCACCGAACTCATCCTGTTCGATGCTCAGACCGATAGGAGCGGCGATCCCGAAGTCGCCGAGCACCGGACGTCCGAAGGAGGTGAGGAGGATGTTGGCCGGCTTGATATCGCGGTGGAGGTAACCGACCCGGTGAATGGTCTCCACGGCGCCCGCCACCTGGATTCCGATCTCCAGGGTGCGTGTGAGCGTCAAAGGCTGGGATGCGGCCAGTTTGCCCAGGTGCGGCGGTGGACAGTACTCCATGATGAGGTAGCTGCGTTCCTCCTCCACTGTCCCTGCCCCGTGAGACCGACACGATGGAGGGGTGCGACGACAGCCGGGCCATGAGGTCCGCCTCAGTGGTGAACCGGTGGTGGTCGCGCTGGCTGCCTCCTTGCCGCAGGATCTTGACCGCTACGTCGCGGTGCGGAACCTGCTGTTCGTACAGGAAGACATCGGCGAAGCCCCCGGCGCCCAGGGCGCTTTGGTCTGGCTCGGGGATTGGTGGGCCCTGCGGCGGAGCGTTTCGCTCGGAGGACATCACGCCTCACGCTCCACTGTCAGGGTGGTGCCGTCACCGATGTCGATGATGTCGCCGAGGCGTAGGAAGATCTGCTGGTGCTCGGGCACTCGGCGAGGCTCCTCGCCGGCACGCAGCAGGAAGGTGCCGTTGGTGGACCCCAGGTCCTCCACACTCATGTCCCAGCCCTCGACCCGCAGCGCGCAGTGCGTCTTCGAGATCGCCTTGCCCGGGCTGGGGACCGCGAGCAGATGAGGACTCTGAGCGGCGGTGGTGCTCGTGCCTTGGGGCACTCGGCCGATGATGACGTCAGCGTCCAGAACCGCCGTGGCACCGGAGGAGACACGCAGAATGCCCAGGACCGGTCGCTGGACCTGGCCGGTCCTGGAGGAGATGGCGCCGCCGCAATCGCGGCACGAGGAGGCATGCACCGGGTTGGGGTGCCCCGTCTCGCAGAAGACGGCCAGCACACTGGGGCCGGTGCCGGAGGGCTCATCGATCCCGGCCGTCCTGGTGCCCGCTCAGCGCGTCCCTGGCGGCGCATGAAGCCCGGCAGCCGAGACCGTGTGCCCGTCGTGCCGCCAGTGCTCCTCGAAGGGCGGAACCATTCGGGGAGGCCTCGTCCGTACCGCCGCCGTGCGGTGCCTGTCCGTGAGCCGGGAGCGGATCATCCGCTTGTGCTGAGTGCGCCTCGAGAGGATGACCGGAGGCGTCCTCGTTGTGGGGCTGCGCGCGGTGGTCTCCAAGCCCGCCGGCGACCTGGGCCAACGGATCAACGTCCTCGCAGTGGACCGAGCGGATGGCCGCAGCCTCAACCCCCCTCATCATCGTGTGCTCGAAGAGATGACCGAAGTACTCGTCCTCGGCTTGCTGCTCACGTATCTGTGAGTCTGCGGTACCAGCGGCCGCAGGAACGTCGTCGTGACCCAGCACCGTGGCCGGGTCCCCGCGCCCGGTCCCCTGCAGGAACCCGCGCCGGCCAACAGGTCCAAGGACTCCGGTCCCAGCGTCCGTCCTGGATCGGGGGAGTCCGGGTGACCGATCCCCTTCTGGCCCTGCGTCGCAGGTCGGGGCGATGGTGCCGGTGGGGCGACCGGTTCCGGGACGCCTTCGGCCTGGGCCTGCTGGAGGATCTCCTGGACTGCCGACGGCAGCGGTGTCTCCTCACCCCCGTGAGCGCTGCTCTGAGCCTGGTGAGGGCAGTGGGAACTGGTGGATCCGAACCCGATGTGCAGCTGCGAGGCGCGGACGATCCCCGACCGCAGGGGAGGAGTTCCTCGAACTGTTCGGGGCCGGCTGCACGTCCAGTGGCTGGGGTGAGCTCGAGGATGCACTGGTTGACCTGGTCATAGCGGGACTCCTCCCACACGATGACCTCGGAGGCGTTGAAGCTGCGCTCGCCGTCTGCGGTGTCCAGGTGGAGGCAGAAGCGCCCCCGGGCGGCCACTCGCAGCTCCTGGCCGTCGATGGCCATCATGAGGAAGTCGGGAAGGGTGAAGACCTCGTTGTCGTGCAGCCGGCTCAGGCTTCGCAGCAGGTCGCCGAGGCAGCGGTGCTCAGTGAGTTCAGCCCACATCGCCTCCATCGCCTGCGCGCTCCCGTCGAGGGCGAGGACGCCGCCTTCCGCGACGGCGACCAGGATGCCGCCGGGTACCCAGCGTGTCAGCATCTTCATGGACAGGACCTCCTGGAGGCGGGGGTGGGGACGGTGGAGTCGGAGTTGGTGGCCCGGGGCAGCGTGGTGTCGTCGACCTGCGTGTCCTCCCAGGAGAGAAGGCCTCCACGACGTCGACGATGACGACGGTGACGTTGTCTCGGCCGCCGGTGGCCAGGGCCGGGGTCGACCAGCGTCTGGGCGGCGTGGTCTCGGCTCGAGCACGGACCGGGCTACCATCTCGATGAGGATTCGGTGACGTGCCCGCTCAACCCGTCCGAGCAGATGATGAAGCGGTCGCCCTCGGTGGCCGGCAGAAGGTACTGGTCGGCGACCACTGGTCCGCCGCCTGCCCCCAGTGCCCGGGTGATGACGTTGCGGTGGCATGCTGACAGTGCCTGGGAACGGTCCAGGTGACCGGAGTCGATGAGCTCTTGGACCTCGGAGTGGTCATGGGTGATCTGGGAGAAGGACTGAGCGGAGAGGTGGTAGGTGCGTGAGTCGCCGATGTTGACCACTCGCAGGCACGGAAGCGCCCCCTGCCGGGAGAGCAGCAGACCCGTGAGCGCGTCGAGCCGGGGGCGCGTTCCCCGGTTCCCAGGGCGGCTACGCTGCGCGCGGCACGGGTCAGGCGCCTGCTGAACTCGTGGGACGTGACGAAGGCGCGCCCCACGAGGTCCTCGAAGGCTCCGACGGCGTGGGCCGAGGCGGTACCGCCTAAGTGGTGTCCCCCCATGCCATCCGCAACGAGGAAGACTGGAGAGTCGGCCAGCAGCGAGTCCTCGTTGTCAGTACGGGCCTGGCCGACGTCGGTAGCCGAGCCATGGCGCACGATGAGGCGGGCCTCCTGAGGGCGCCAGTCCGCGTGAGCCGTCCGGATGCGCTGTGGTGGAGCCTGTTCATCTCGGCGTCCTGCTCAGTTCCCCACCGTGAACCGGCGTTGACCGACATGGACGATGTCGCCGACGCTGGCTCCCTGATGCGCTGTCCCTCATCGGCCGTCGTCAACGCTCCGTCAGGCGTCTCTACCGTGGTGCCGTTGGTGGAGCCCAGGTCCTCAATGAGCACGCCGGTGCCGTCCAGAACGACAGCCACGTGGGTCTTGGAGATGGAGAATCCCGGGTCGTCCACGGCAACGGTGCAGGCGCCCTCCCGGGAGGAGACCGCCTGCGGGTCGCGTCCCAGGGACCGTGCCTGCGGCGCCGAGGTCGACCCGTTGCCCGGTGTCCAGCAGGGCGAGGGCGCGGACTGGGGGTGGACCTGGCAACGGTGCGATCCATGGGGTCGTCTCCGGCGCAGGAGTCCTGGGCCGCCCAATGATTCTGGGACCCCGCCAGCGCCCCACCGGAGGCCACGGTGGAGTCTGCCTGCTCCTGGCGCGCCGATAGCGGCACCATGACTGGAGCGGAAGGGTCTGAGCCACGAGGTACGGACGGTGGCGAAAGGGGCGCTGATCCCACAGGTGCTGCAGCCGGCTCGCCGTCCTGCGCCATCGGCGATGACTCCAAGTCAGTGGGCCGCCGGCTGGGAGCTACTGGCCCTTCCGGCTTTCCGGATCGCCACGGGACCTCGGTGATGAAGCCCTCGGCCCCCACAGCAGCCACGGAGTCATCTGCGCTGCGGCTCTCGGAGAGGGGTCGGCGTGCCGTGACAGTGACAGTGGACTGAAGGTACTCATCAGCATCGATGCGGTCCTCAAGGTCCTCGGGACGCAGGAACCGGTCATGGTCGTGCTCGCTGCCGGTGCCGCCGTTGGTATCCCCATCGCGCAGGCTCCCACCCCGGGGGCTCCTCGCCCTCACCGGTGTCCTTGGCGGTGACGACGACGATGTCACTGATCCGATCGAACCAGGAACGACCGCTGCGGTCCTCGGAGACCAGGTAGATGATGACGGCGCCGATACCCAGGGTGAGGCCGGAGACGGTCGACAGGACCAGCATCTTGACGAGGGCGTTCAGACCGGGCCTTCCCGGGCGGGACCATCGCAGCCAGGAGATGCCCACAACCCGCATCCCGAGGGTCTGTCCACGCTTCCACAGGTCAATGATCTGGAACCAGATGACGGCCACCGCTCCCAGGAACGCGATTGCTGCCGCCACTCCGATCGTCACCGTGGAGGTCAGCTGCACGGCGATTACGGTGGGAATGAGGCACATGACGTTGATGAGGGACACCACCACTGAGTCGACGACCAGAGCCGTGGCACGCATGCCGGTGCTGGCCGGTCTGAGGTCCCGCAGGTGAGCGGGGGAGTCATGGGAGTCTGGTGAGGCCGGGGAGACCTCAGGATCCGCCCCGCGGTTGACTACTGGCTCTGTCATTATCATTCGTCTCCTTCAGAGGAGGGCAGTGAATCCGTGGCAGGCTGACGCGGCGGTCTGCGCAGGCCCGATGGACTCAGCCAGCTCGGCCACAGACGGCGCGAGCCGTCCGGGGATGGCGTCGGAGCGTTACTGAGCCGAGACGGTCCGACGCCCAGGGACCGACCAGCTGGTACGCGGCCGGGACGATGCCTCAAGGGTCACCGAGAACCGCGCCAGCAGGCGGCGGTACCGGGAGGAGCGAGACGCAGAGCCCGACTCAGGGCGTCGGTGCTGTTCCAGGCACGTGCCTCCACCGTGTCTGCCAGTCACTGGCCGCTGAACACCGTGGAGTCCACCAGCTGGGCCAGGCCGCCGACGCTGTCTGAGGACGGGGACGGTCGGAAGGTCAGCCCCGGGTTCGGCTCGCCGGAGACGAGGGAATCGAGGTAGAGGGCCTGCTCATTGCGGGTGGTCGCCCGTGGAACCCCGCTGCAGGGTCCGTCGCGTAGTCAATGGAACCGTTCCACGAGGCCGGTGATGCGATCCATCCGACTCGCGGCCCGGCGCCGTCGTCGACGACGCCATGCCTTAGCGGCCACGATGGCGATGAAGGGCGCGGCGATGACCACCAGGACACCGACCACCTTGGCCGCCAGGAGCAGCCATGCCAACCAGGGACTGGGGCGGTCTGAGTCGTCGTCGCGGTCGTCGTTGGTCTGCGGTGTCAGATCGGCCGGGTCCTGGGGCGGCACCGGTGGCTGAAGCACCTGGGGGCGAGGATTCGGCTTGGGTTTGGGAACCTCCGTCTGGGGCTTCTGGTCACGGGGCGGAGTGGGATCGAGCCACCCAGCCCACGGAGGAGAAGCTCACCTCCACCCAGGCGTGGGCGTTGGTCCCGGTGATCGCCTGCGTGCCCCCGGAGTAGGTCTCGGGGTAGAACCCCAGGACCACGCGCGCCGGGTAGCCGGCCTGCCTGGCCATGAGCGCCATCGCGACGGCGTACTGCTCGTCGTCGCCGATCATCGGCTTCTTGGGATCCAGGAAGGTGGTCAGACGTGCGGTCGAATGGCTCGGCAGGGAGAGCTTGTCACTGCCATCGGAGAAAGAATCCCTGGCTGGAGAAGGTCTGCGCCTCGTCCGGATCTTTCTCGGCCGGGGTGGAGGCCTCACCGATGAACTCGCTCAGACGGGTCCCGGCCTGCTCCGGCACGTTGCTCGTCTCAGGCATTGTCAGCGTGGTAAGCGCCTTGTCGCTGAGCTGGGCATCGGTCCAGGTCGGAGTGTCGATGATCGTCGTCGTGTAGCGGTCCCCCGAGGTCAGGCCTTGTGTCGTGATGGCCGACTCCAAGGGCTCGGAGTAGTACAGGGACTCCTGCAGGCTTCTGGCGCGAGCGCTGGTGAAGGCAATCGACTGCATCTGACCGCCTCCGGGCATCCAGTGCCCGAGTGGTCATGATCGTCACCGTCAGGCTCGTGGTGCCGGCACCACCGGGCAACAGCTCATCGGTGACGGTGGAGCCCACCCGCCGGAACCCCTCCGCCGAGGCGTCGGTGCCCACGCGCATGACGGTGCCGTCGTAGGCGTCCAACGTGGCCAGACGTATCCTCTGCCCCTCCTTGAGGCCCTCCACCGTGAAGAGGGTGGAGTCCTTCTGGTTGTCCACCCAGTAGCGGAAGGAGGTCAACGGCGAGGCGTAGGCCGACATATCCAGAGGAGGCCTCACATGATCGCGCAGCACATCTCGGCGGCCTCCGGGCTCAAGGACGGGGGACAGTACCGTGGCGACGGTGATGGCGAGCGTCAGCATTCCTGTGGCGCCCGCGACAAGACGGAGCCGGGTACGACGTCGGGAACCGGGCCTGCCGACGATCCCGTGCCCCGCCGCGATACGACCCCGCTGTTGCAGGGTGAGCCATCCACACCATGGCGACCACCAGAGCCACGCCAGCCGCAGGAAGCGCTAGTGGCGCCCGCTGCGAGCCCCACAGGATCCCGATGAGTCCCAGCACTGCCACAGCCAGCAGGGCCCAGCCCCGACGCCTGCCGGCTCGCAGCGTGATCGTCACCGCCACCAGCGAGCACAGCAGTCCACTGAGATAGGGGACGATCCCCGGGCCGACGAAGGACGCCGCAGGAGGAGCGATCGTCAACAGGTCCTTCCACGAGGTCACCGCGCCGATCACCAGCCCCTGAAGGGTCGCCAAGGTCGGCACCCCCCACCGACCCGTTGTCGTGGGAAGTGCCAGCGGACCTCCCGCCAGTAGGTAGGAGATGACCGCGGCCAGAAGGACCTCCAGGGGATTCCATCGCCACCAGGCCCCGGCCAGTGCCACGAGCGTGCCGATGACGATGCCCCCGGCGACGGCGACGTAGCCGCTGAAGGAGCCGAAGACGGCCCCGTGCGTAGCCCCCGCGGCGACCAGTAGCAGGACGACCGCGCCCGAGACTCACCCAGTCCGGGTGATGGACCGGTGATCCGCTGCCGGTCGAGGCGGTGGCCCCAGTGCCTGCACCGACGCCGGTGGGCAGGCTCTCAGGACGATTGGTGGGAGTTCGTGACCCATGAGTGCTCAAGAACGGGCCTTTCTCATCGCGGGCGCCAGGTGCTCCAGGTCGGGCAGCGTCACCAGCGGGCAGTCCTGAGACTCTCTGCGAGGCCGAGGCGCTGACGAGCCGTTGATCCTCAGCGCCAGGCAGCGGGTGCTGGCCGGTACCTCGGCGCGTGAGCGCGGTGGAGCGTGGCCGCCGAGGTCCTGGCACCAGTGACCAGGACGGTGACCGACGCCTGAGGTACGGCACTGACCGCCTGTCGGGTCAGGTCCACCAGGTCCCCGGCCCTCTCCACCGGGTCTAGCGTGGTGAAGGTGTCCAGCACTCGCGCGCCGGTGGGCAGGGTGAGGGCAGCCGGTCTGGGTGACCAGGCTGATCTCCCGGTTGTCTCGCACGGCAGCCAGCAGCAATGAGGGCGCTCGCGGACACTGGTCTCAAGTCCTCCTCCTCGTCCCAGGCGGGGATCCAGGTCGTGGATGACCAGGAGATGGGCCCTGCGGGTCTCCTCGAATTGCCGCACCATGAGGCGCCCGGTCCGGGCCGTGGTCTTCCAGTGGACGTTGCGGCGATCATCACCCGGGGTGTACTCGCGCAGGGCGTGGAAGGACACGTCCGAGCTGGACAGATCCTGGGTGACGGCGCCCTCGATGTCGCGGATGAAACCGATCGCCGTCGAGTCAGGTTGACGGTGCGCGGGTGGATGAACAGGCTCGACCGGCTCGGTCCAGTTCTGTGCGCGTCGGACCAGGCCGAGGACGTCCCCGCGGATGCTTCGCACCGGCCCCACCGTGATGACTCCCCGATGCCGGGTGGGCACGGTGAAAATCTCTTGGTGCTCGGCGCCGGGGGAGAGGCGCGGAATATCGAAGACAGCCAGGCCTTGGCCCACCGGCATCTCCACCGTCGCCGGTCGGGTGGCGCGTCCCGAGGGGTGCGACAGGTGCAGGGATCCCAGTGCTGGATCACCGACGACGACTCGGGTCGATACCAGGGAGAGCCGCACCCGGTAGGTGGCTCGTCCCAGCGCCTGAAGCGCCGCCAGCACCAGCAGGGTGGCCAGGGCCAGGGTGATGACCCATGCCTCCAACCAGTGCCGGCTGGCAGCCAGGTACCAGGAGATGACGAGCACCAGCAGGCAGACCCGCCCCAGCGTGGTGACCATCGCGACCGCGCCGCAGCCACGAGCCGCAGGCGGACAGTACGGGGCCCACCACAGGGAGAGACCGTAGCCGTGCGGCCGGCGTGGCCATCCGCCTGTGCACGGCCCCTCCTGCTCGCCGCAGTGCTGCCAGAGCCTGTAGGGCCGCCCTGGTCAGCGCCGATAGTGCGGAGCGTGCTGCGCTCGATGCGAGTCCCAGCGCGCTCAGCAATCGTCGAGAACGCCTCGGACCGCTCCTCGGCTGCGTAGAGGGCCCAGCGGGGGCGGAGGACGAGAGCCCTCCCGCCTTCCGGGGTCCCGCGGGACTTCTGACCCGGCGAGCGGGGAGGGCTCCCGGGACGGTCCCCCATGTCGTCTTAGCCATGAGGTCCTACTTCTGAACCGTGGGGACGGGGACGACCTCCAGGGCCTCGGAGATGACGGCGGACGGCGTGGCTCCGGCGAACTCGGCGTCGGGGTCCATGACCAGGCGGTGGGCCCACACGACCTGGGCGAGCATCCGCACGTCATCCGGGAGGACATAGGGCCGCCCCTGAGCAGCCGCCCAGACCCGCATGACCCGAGCCATCGCCAGCGCTCCTCGTGTGGAGACCCCGACACTAGTGCTCTCCGAGGCCCGGGTGGCGGCCGCCAGTGCCGCGATGTACTTCACCACCGAGCGCTCCATGTGGTTCTCCGCGGCCAGGTCCGCCATGGAGGCCACCGCGCTGGAGGCGATGACGGCACTGAGCGACTTCGAGCGGTCCGGGTTGGCACTTCCCTCCAGGACATCCGCCATCGCCTCCTCATCGGGGTACCCGACGGAGGTCTTCATGAGGAAGCGGTCGAGCTGGGCCTCGGGCAGGCGGTAGGTGCCGGCCTGCTCGATGGGGTTCTGGGTGGCGATGACCATGAAGGGACGGCCCGTGGCATGCCTGACCCCGTCGACGGTCACCTGGGACTCCTCCATGACCTCCAGGAGGGCCGACTGGGTCTTGGGACTGGCCCGGTTGATCTCGTCGGCCAGGACGATCGAGGAGAAGACGGGGCCGGCGTGGAACTCCCAGGAGCCGGCCTTCTGATCGAAGATCGTCACGCCCGTGATGTCGCTGGGCAGCAGATCGGGGGTGAACTGGATGCGCGAGTGCGTCCCCTGAACGGTTGCCGCGATGGCCCGGGCCAGGGCGGTCTTGCCGGTGCCGGGGGCGTCCTCGAGCAGGAGGTGGCCCTCGGCGAGCATGGTGGTCAGCGCCAGCCGAATGACCTCGGTCTTGCCCAGCAGGGCCTGCCCCACGTTGTTCACCATCCGGGCGAAGGTGTCGGCGAACCAGGTCGCGTTCTCATTCGTCATTGCCATTGATGGCCCTCGCTCTCCGTGGGGTGTTGACTGCGGTGAAGGGAGCCGGCTCGGTGAGGAACTCCGGCGGCTGATCGATGTGGGGACGCGCTTGGCGTCGTGAGGCTCGGCGAGTGCGGGTACCGGCTGCTACGTGCATGTGAACCAGGTCCCCTGATCCTGCAAGGTCATCAGGACGCTGTTGTAACCGCGCCAGATGGGCCGGTCCTGTAGCCACCGAGCCATCGACCGTGATGGAGGTGCTCACCGCTCGGTTGTCCCAGACTCCGCTGCAGGGTCACCACCGAGTTCGGGGGCCAGTCCGAGAGCGTCACCACCTGATAATGGGCGTTCTTGGCGTCTTTGCACGTACCTACATGGCACCCCTTCACCCTCGAGGGGCCCGCGTAGTTCCTGGCGAGGTACGCGTGGTCACCTCAGTGCAGTCTCTCCTGCCCAGTGCGTGATCCCAGGCTCAGACGAGGGACTGCACGGCTTGGAGACACACGCGCGTCGTGCTTCCCTCTCCGACGCTCCCACTGCTGGGAGCCGGAGGCTCCAGCGTCGTCGCTGGTGGACGGCCCGCTCAGTGCGGTAGCGGGTGGATCGCCCACCGTCGCCCCTCCGGACCGGGGAGCAGGAGATGGAGGTGGCTCCTCCTGCCGAGCAGTTGATGCTCGGTGAGGCAGGTGGACCGAAGGGGTGACGCTGCCGGCACTGACCGCCTCCGAGGCTTTAGAGGTGCTTCCGGTTTTGGCCCCGCAGACACGCACGTACACACGGTTGAGGCGCTGCCATCGCTCAGCCCGTTGCCGCTCAGGTCGCTGACGGACTGCCAGGAGGTGCCGTCGGTGCTCCACTGGGTGGACAGCTCCCCGGCGCTCCAGCCGTTCCCGGCGGAGGCACTGGCGGACAGTGAGATCTGGCGACTGGCGCCGGTCGCATTGACGCCCGTGACGCGCTGGGGGGCCGGCGGGCGTCCCGACCCAGGTCGAGGGTGGACTGCCCCGGTGAGGTATGGGTGGAGGCATTGGCGGAGTCATTGGTGGCCGTCACCGTGAAGGTCACCTGTTCCTGCGAGGTGCTCACCCCCTCCAGAGTGGCTGAGCGGTTGTCGGCTCCGGAGACCGTCTTGGAGGCCCCGGTTGAGGAGGTCACGGTGTAGTACTCGATCGGTCGGCCGTTGGTGTCGGACACCGGCCCCCAGGAGACGGTGACGGTATCGGAGGAGCCGCCGCTGCCCAGATTGGCCGAGGCGGCCTGTACCGAGCCGACCGGTCCGGGCCTGCCGTAGGGGGAGACCGCTAGGGAGGCGGAGGACCACTGCTGGCTCTCACCCTTGGCGTTGACGGCCTTGACCACCGCGGTGTAGGCCGTCCCGTTGCTCAGGCCGGAGAAGGTGACGCTCGTGCCCGACACCGTCTGCTGTTGGCCACCCGGGCTGAGGGCGACGACGTACCCGGTGATGGGCGAGCCCTGGTTGGACGGAGCGGACCAGGACACGCTCACCGAGCCGTCACCGGCGGTGGCCACCGGCTGGGGGACCGTGTCCGGGACGACGTCGATCGAGGTGGTGGCCGATGCCGAGGCATCAGAGTCGCCGACCTCGTTGTAGAGCCACCACGTGGAAGGTGTGGTCTTTGCCGTTGGTGCGCCCCTCCGATGAGGCGGTGCGGTGACCGTGCCGCGGTCCTGGGAGTCTGCCTTGCGTCCGTCGTGAGACGGTGAAACCGCTGATCGGCGCGCCGTTCGCCGCCCTGCGGTCCACGAGACCATGGCCGTTGAGGCGCTGCTGGAGGAGGCCGCCACCGAGGTCGGTGGGCTCGGCCGGCTGCGCACCGTCACTGGACGGTGCCCTCGACCTCGCGGCCGCCGTCACCGGTCTTGTCCCCGACCCGGTAGGTGATGACTCCCGCCCGGGCATCGGCTGCAGGTGTGATCGTCAGGGTGGAGCCGGAGCCTGTGACCGTAATGCCGTCGGGGGCCGTGGGGGTCCCCACGAGATGGATGGAGTCGGGGAAGGGGTTGACGGCGTAGGAGGAGATATCCACGGTCGTGGACTGACCGGCATTCGCACTCACCGATGCCGGCGAGAGCATGATGAGGGGCTGGGAGGAGGAGACGATGCTCACCGGCGCCGATCCCGATCCCTGGGCCCCGGAGCCGTCCTGACATCGATGGTGAGCGACCCGAGTGAGCCCTTCGAGGCTCCCGAGGGCGCTGCCGCCGATAGGGTCTTGCCGCTGATCGAGGCCTTGATGCCAGCAGGGACGTCCCGTACCGAGTAGGTCAGATCAGCCGGTTTCTCCCGTCGGGGTCCGTGGCCCACAGCGACACGTCAACCGTCGCGGTCTCACCGGGGCCACTCGATGGCAGTGGGGGCGATGGTGGGTGGGCGGTTGTCCCCGGGGGTCACCGTGATGGGAGCGTCAACCAGGCGGTCTTGCCGCTGGAGTCGTTGAGGTCCTTGCCGTCGGTCACCTCCACGGTGACCGAGGAGGGGCCGGAGTAGTCGGGACGCGAGGTGAAGGTCACCGTGGTGGAGTCCTTGACCAGGTTGGAGCCGTTCCACCCAGCGGCGGCCGTGACCTTGTTGCCGTCGGTCAGCTGCACGCTGCGGCCCTCGCGGGTCAGCACGTAGTCGCGCAACGCGATGGACAGGGTCTCGCCCGAGCGCACGGTCAAGGGCATCTTGCTCGCGTCGACCTCCGGCTCGGTGACCACCGATCCGGGGACCTCGACCAGGGCGGAGGAGGTCAGCCCGCTGGGATCGGTGACCGTGTAGAGCACGAAGCGGGGCTCGTCGCCCACCGTGATCGTCAGGTCCCCGTCCTGCCCGACGCTCGCCCCCTCGTCCTGAGTGGTGACGGTGGCGGCACTGATATCGCCGTCGGGTCCTCGTCATTGTCCAGAACCGGGACCCTGACGCTCCGGTTGGATCGGGCCTGCGCCTTGCTGATGTGGTCGTCGCGGGCGATGGGGGCCTGGAGCGGTGCCGCCGCGGAGACCACGAGGGTCACCATGCCGACGACGGGCTCGGAGCGGCCGTCCGTAACGCCGTACTGGATGGTGTAGACCCCTCGGTGCTGGGGGTCGTGAGTCTGACCGTGTGCCGTCGGCCGACGGGGACACTCCGAGTCCTGGCCGGAAATAAGGGGAGGACTCCAGGGACAGCGTGTCCCCGTCCGGGTCGACGTCGTTGACCAGTACCGGGATGGACAGGTCGACTCCCTGCCGTGCGGTGACGACATCGGCCACGGCGACGGGCTTCTGGTTCGTCGCCCCCGCGGGCGCTACACCGACCCTGACCACGGCCGAGGCCGTCTTGCCGAGGCGGTCCTGGACCGTGTAGCTGAAGACGTCGGTGCCTGAGGCATTCGGGGCGGCCGTGTAGATCAGGGATGAGCTCTCCATCTCCACCCCGCCCAGCCGCGGCGAGGACATCAGCCCGCTGAGGCTGACCGAGTCGCCCTCGGAGTCCAGTCCCTCCATGGGGATCGGGATGGTCACCTTCTCCCCGGCTACGGCCCACCCGGTGACGTCCTTGGGTGCGGGGCCGTATTGCGCTCGTCGTCGCGGGCCACAACGGTCAGGTTGACGCTGGCCGAGGCGACGTTGCCCTCCGAGTCGCGCACGCTGTAGATGATCCGTCCGCTGCCGGGTTGCTCCCCGGCGCGGAAGCGGACAACGTCGTCGGAGACGAAGGGCTCGCCCATGGCTGGGTCGATCTCGTGCTGGAGGTCGGACTGGACACTCATATCCAGCCCCGCGGGGGAGCGGTCGTTGTCCAGGACACTGATGCCGCCCACGTCCCCGGCTCGCACCACGAGCGTGTCATCGGTGAGCTCGGGTGGGGTGGTGCTCGGTGCTGCCGGTACCGGGATGACCTGGAGCGTGCCCTCAGTCGTCCCGGCCGCATTGGCTAGCGTGTAGGTGACCGTGGTGGTCTCGGTCAGCCCGTTGGGAGCCGTGATGCGTAAGAGGTGGTGCTCCAGGAGCGCCACCACCAGGGGACTGCCCTCGGGGGTGCGCACGGACTGCACGGAGAGCACCCCGCCCTGCGGGTCGGAGTCGTTGTCCAGGACCGCCGACAGCGCCTGCCCTCCCGCCGGCAGCGTGATGACGTCGTCCTGCGCCACGGGCAGCGCGGCCTGGTCAACCTCGATGGCATCGACCCGGATCACGCCCTCCGTGGCGGAGGGCCCGTCACTGACGGTGTAGGTCAGGTAGAAGGTGCCCGCCTTGGACGGGTTGAGCGTGACGACCCCGGTGTTGACGTCGGCGGTGGCGCTCAGCCCCTCGGGCGCTTCCCCCACGGAGGCCAGGCGCAGGGTGTCGCCGTTGGCATCGACGTCATTGGCCAGCGGCGAGACCTGGCCGGACTGGCCCACCGGGACGACGACGTGGTCCGCGTTGGTCACCGGGGGCAGGTTCTCGTTGCCGTGCACCTTGACCGTCAGGCGGCCCTCGGTGTCCTCGGTGCCGTCGGAGTAGGTGACGGTCAGGTCCGTGTTGCCCGTCGTCTGCCCCATGTCCTTGACCGTGATGGTGCCGTCGGCCCGGTACGTGACGTCGAATCCCGAGGGGAATGAGACGCTCTTGAGGTAGACGGGATCGCCGTCGGGGTCGAGCCAGTCGTCGGAGACATTGAGAGTAGTGCTCGCTCCGGAGGCGAGGTCGAGCGAGGAGAGACGCTTCTGCTCGGGGCCGGCGTTGACGGAGAAGGGGTGGACGTTGAGGGTGACGTTGGCGCTGGCCTGCGCCTGGCCGTCATCGAGGGCGTAGGCGAAGGACGATGAACCCATGGCGTTGTCATCCACCTTCACCTGCAGGGCGGCGCCGGAGCGCACCTGGCCCACCTGTCCGAAGGACGGCTGCGAGGTCGCGGTGGCCACCAGGACGTCGCCGTCGGGATCAGTGTCGTTGGCGATGACCGGCAGGTAGGCGGTCCGTCCGGGCCGCACGCCGAAGGAGTCGTCCTGGGCCTGGGGAGGGGTGTTCTCCTTGGACCGCTCCTGAGTGGCCTCGTCCCGGGTCTCGGTGGACTCCTCGTCGGAGTACTCCTCGCTCTTCGTCTGGGAGTTAATCTGCTCCCAGTTGTCGACCTGGACCATGTTCTTGTCCGGCAGCCACACGCCGCCGGTGGGGATGTCGTTGAGGACGATGACGTCGCGGTTGGTGCGGAAGACGGCCTTCGAGACGTTGTTAAGCGTGGGGACAGGGATGTCGACATCGTGGTCGGTGCCTGCGCAGTCCGCAGGAAGGAGCCCTTGACCCCCAGGCCGCGTAGGCTGGCCCGAGTGCTGCGCGGGCCGGGAGGGGCTGCCGCCGGTGACGCCGGGGAGACCGAGAGACCTTCCCGGACAGGCTCACGCGAAGGAGTCCGGAGGTCGAGGAGACCAGTACCTCGTCGGCCTGCGGGCCGGGAACCTGGGAGGCGGAGGTCGTCTCCCGGGCAGGGATGACGTCTGGCCCCTGGGAGCACGAGGGTGCCGCTGCGGCGGTCGAGGACCACGCTCTTGTCTCCCACCGCGCTGACCTGCAGGCTCGGCGTCGTCCGCCAGTTTCGGCAGCGGGTGGTCGAGATGTCGGTTATGGAGCCACGGGGCGTGACCGTCTTGACGGTGCCGGTTCTGATCGATGCGACGTGGGCCGAGCCATCCGTGCCCATGGCCAGAACGGCGCCGGGCATGTCGGAGATGGTGGGAGGAGTTGCCGACTGGCTGAAGGTGGGGGCAGTGAGGCGCTGGCGACCCAGACCTTGCCCGTGGCCGGATCGGCCACCCCGATGCGGTCCCCGCCCAGGCTCCATGGTGGATGAGCCGGCCGAGGTGTTGGGCGGCATGAGGGTGGTACAGGCCACGTCGATCTGCGTGTAGGTGTCCGAGGAGGCATCGGACACGAAGACCTGGGAGCCGGACTGGTCGACGTCGAAGGCTCGTCGAGGAGGTTCGCAGCCCCGTCGAGCGTCTGCGAGGGGTAGTTGAGGTGGGCGACCATCTTCATCTTCCCGTTGGTCACCCACACTCCGCCGTCATGAAGATCGACATCATGAGTGACCATGCCCGGGTGCAGAACGATGGCGACCAGAGCAGCAGCGGTCAGTACCGCGATGACGCCGACATTGACACGGCGTCTGGACAACCGTTTCACAGTGCTGCGCTCCAGCGAGAGAAAAGGGGAGACGGGGTCAGTCAAGGTCCCGTAAGAACGGGGAAGATTTTAATCTTCGTATTGGAAGGCTGCAAGGTTGGTGCGTTTCCTCGAGGGAGTGGCAAGTGTGGACATATCCCCGGTATAGGGCCTAAATCTGGTACTGAGAGTGACGGCCGGGGTGTGGGTGTTATGAACTTGTGACTCATTGGCCTTGATTGCCGTATAAATTATTTATTGCAGACCCTTATGCTGGTGTGCTTCGTCATTTGTGTGAGCCAGAGTGAGGGGTTTCCCCCAGGTTGTGCGTTGAATCAAGGTGGCGATTGTCTGTCCGGCGGAGATAGTGCTCTGAGGCGGAGGTGGTTAGTGGCGAGGGCGTCGCCGAGACTCTCGTGCTTGGGCAGAGCCGGGGCGCGTCAGGGCGGCGTCACCGGGCCCTGCGCTGCCGAAGCTTGCGGCGCGTATTCCGCGGATGGCCTGTCTCGGCGCCGTAGTCTTCAGGTGTTCTTGTCGCCAGCGGGGAGGAGGGAGTCCATGTCGAGGACGCGTGCCGACCTGCTCGCCTCCTACCGCAGCTACCTGGCCCTGCAACGTGACCTGTCCGGGCACACCGTGCGCGCCTATCTCGTCGATATCAACGACCTGCTGAGGCTTCCTCGGCGTCGGTGAGGGCGACGCCGAGCCCCGTCGATGCCGCCCTGGCCACCCTCGACCTGGCGGACCTGCGGGACTGGCTCGCCGCGATGGCCGCGAGCGGTCACTCGCGCGCCACCCTGGCCCGCCGCTCGGCCTCGGTGAGGACCTTCTCCTCCACGGGCCTTCGAGACGGACTGCTCACCTCCGACGTCGCCGCGCGCCTGCGTGCCCCCGCGTCGACAACCGCCTGCCCGGGGTGCTGACGCCCCCAGCAGGCCTCGCAGCTGCTCACGACCGCCTCGGACCTCGCCTCGGACGGGCACGTCCTGGCCGTGCGTGACCTGGCCATCATCGAGACGCTATACGCGACCGGGTGTGGGTCTCCGAGCTCGTCGGCCTGGATGTCGCCGACCTCGACCACTCCCCAACGGACCCTGCGAGTCCTGGGCAAGGGGCCGTAAGGAACGGACCGTCCCCTACGGGCTGCCCGCCGCCAGGGCGCTGGAGGCATGGCTGCATCGGCGCGGTGAGATCTGCGCCGTCGATGCGGGCGGCGTCCCTCTTCCTCGGGGCCCGAGGGCGACGCATCGATCCCCGGGCGGTGCGCGACGTCGTCCACCGCCTGTGCACGGCCGCCCAGGTGCCGACCTGGGCCCGCATGGACTGCGGCACAGCACCGCCACCCACGTCCTGGGCGGGGAGCGGACCTGCGCAGCGTCCAAGAGGCTCCTCGGCCACCCTCGCTGGCCACCACCCAGCGCTACACCCACGTCTCGGCTGAGCGCTGCGCAGCGTCTGCGAGCAGGCCTTCCCCCGAGCTCCGAACGGAGCCCGCGTGGGGCCGCGTTCTCAGTGAAGGGGCTTGAGACGGATGACGGCCGGTTGCAGCAGCCGCAGCGGGTTGATGTACGTCTTGGGGCCGGTGCGCGCCCCCCAGTGCAGGGCGCAGACCCCGTCCGAGCGGTGCCCCGGCAGCAGGGTGCCGATGACCCTGCCCCGCAGCCACCGCGTCACCCGTGCTGACGGCCGGTTCGACCGGCTCATAGGTGGTGCGGATCCCGTCGGCGTGGTCGACGGATACTACGGGGCGCCCGGCCACCATGCCGGCGAAGGCGACCGTCCCGCGGCGGCGCTTCGGATCTGAGTACCCTCAGCGGCCGCAAGATCCACTCCCGGTGCCCGCGTCCCCACACGACGGCGGGCGGGTCGAAGTCCTCCACCACGGTGGCCGGCGCACCGGTCGGCCACTGATAGCGACCCCGCGGGCGCCGGGGACCCGCAGACCGGTCCGTCAGCGCCAGGCCTGCCGTCCCCGTGCCGTTGATGAGCGGGGACGAGGGGCTCAGGCGTGTCACGAGCGAGGTCGACGAGGTCAACCAGTGGGCGGCCCCGGCCGGCCCTGGTGCACTGTCCGTGAGAACGGGAAGTAACGGATCCTGGACCCACGGAGGCGGAACCGTGGTCACGGCCGTGCCGGTGGCTGGGCCAGAGGGGGCCCATGCCCTTGAGCCGGCGGTGCACCGGGCAGGGCGGCCAGTGAGCCGCAGGCGATCAGGGCCGTTGCCAGCGCGGCGAGACGGCGGGACGAGTGGTGGGAAGGAGGGCGGCGTGCGATGCTTCCGGAAGTGGCTGCTTTGCCGGGGCTGCTGTGGCTGCATGCCCTCAGAGTGCGCGCCGAGCGGCCCTCGGCGCCGGGAGCGTCGTCGGCCCTGTGGAAAGCCCCGTGAGGAAGCGGCCTGTGGTGACCGGGACGACTCCGAATACCGCTGATTCGGCCTCGGCAGCTGGTCCAGTCCTGTGGTAGCCTCGCCTCCCGCAGCATTCTGCGGATCGCTCCGGCGTCAGCGGGAGACGGGCCCGGAATGCTGACTTCGCGTGCCTGCACCCGAGTATCTCGGGACGTCCCTCCGGGCGACACGGTCGCGGTCCCGGTCATCACGGTTCGCCACGGTGAACGGGTGGCCGTGCGTCGCAGGCACCAGGCCCCATCCGCGCCGGCTCCCCAGCCGGTCACCGGCTCCGGTGCGCGTTCGCAAGCGTGCGGAACCACGGGGAAGAACCCGAAGAAGAACCCTGGGACGCGTCCGGGCGCAGCTCGGCCGTCCCCTGAATGATCGTGCGTCGAGCAACCTCTCGGCACACACGGAAGGACCGTCATGGCCGTCGTTACCATGCGCCAGGCTCCCTGACAGCGGTGTCCACTTCGGGCACCAGACTCGTCGTGGAACCCCAAGATGAAGCGCTTCATCCTCACACCGAGCGCAACAGCATCTACATCATTGACCTCCAGCAGTCCATTGAGGGCATCAACACCGCCTACGACTTCGTCAAGGAGATCGTCGCTCGCGGCGGCAAACATCCTGTTCGTCGGAACCAAGAAGCAGGCTCAGGCCGCCGTGGCCGAGCAGGCCCAGCGTGTCGGCATGCCCCTACGTCAACCAGCGCTGGCTGGGCGGCATGCTCACCAACTTCTCCACCGTGCGCGCCCGCCTGGACCGCATGAAGGAGCTCGAGCAGATCGACTTCGACGACGTGGCCGGCTCCGGCCGCACCAAGAAGGAGCCTGCTCATGATGCGCCGCGAGAAGGACAAGCTCCAGCGCACCCTGGGCGGTATCCGCGACATGAGCAAAGCTCCCCCGCGGCCGTGTGGGTCGTGGACACCAAGAAGGAGCACCTGGCCATCTCCGAGGCCCAGAAGCTCGGGATCCCGGTCATCGCCATCCTGGACACCAACTGCGACCCGGACGAGGCCACCTACGGAATCCCCGGTAACGACGACGCCATCCGCGCCGTCACCCTGCTCACCCGTGTCGTCGCCGACGCCACCGCCGAGGGCCTGCTGGCCCGCTCCGGCGGCCGCGCCCGCACCGGTGAGGAGGCCGAGGTCGCCCCCGCCGACGCCGAGCCGCTGCCCGAGTGGGAGGCCCAGCTCCTCGCCGGAGCCGAGGCCGACGCCCCGGCCGCTGAGGCTGCTGAGACCGCCGAGGCCCCCGCCGCCGAGCAGGCCTGAGCTCGGGCTCATCGCCTCAGCTCCTCGCTCACAGCGCGCCGTCCCCGCGCTGTGAGCACCTCTTACTCGTCCTTTTTCACACGTCTATTAGTCACTGACTGACCAGGAGACATTCATGGCGAACTACACCACCGCTGACATCAAGGCGCTGCGCGAGAAGACCGGCGCCGGCATGCTCGACGTCAAGAAGGCCCTCGACGAGGCCAACGGCGACGCCGAGAAGGCCATCGAGATCATTCGCGTCAAGGGCCTCAAGGGCATTGCCAAGCGCGAGGGCCGCGCCGCTTCCGCCGGCCTCATCGCCGCCAAGGTCGTGGACTCCGGCAACGGCCAGGTCGGCGTCCTCGTCGAGATCAACGCCGAGACCGACTTCGTGGCCAAGAACCAGAAGTTCCTCGACTACGCCGAGCAGGTCTCACCGCCGCCCTGGACTCCGGCGCCACCGACGCCGAGGCCCCGCCGAGGTTGAGGTCGACGGCTCCACCGTCAAGGAGACCCTCACCGACGGCATGCAGGCAGTCATCGGCGAGAAGATCGTCGTGCGCCGTGTCGGCCGCCTCGAGGCCGACAAGATCGAGCTTTCACCTGCACCGCACCAACCCCGACCTGCCCGCCCAGGTCGGCGTCCTGGTGGGCACCGACGCCAAGGCCGCCGAGGTGGCTCACGACGTCGCCATGCACATCGCCGCCCTACTCCCCGGCCTACGCCACCCGCGAGGACGTCCCGGCCGAGGTCGTGGACAAGGAGCGCGCCATCGCCGAGGAGACCACCCGCGCCGAGGGCAAGCCCGAGAAGGCCATCCCCAAGATCGTCGAGGGTCGTCTCAACGGCTTCTTCAAGGAGAACGTCCTGGTCGACCAGGCCTTCGCCAAGGACCCCAAGACCACGGTCGGCAAGGTCGTCGAGGCCACCGGTGGAGAGCTGACCGGCTTCGTGCGCTTCCGCGTCGGCGCCTGATCCGCTCACTGATCGGGGCGGGGGCGCGAGCATCATGCTCGCGCCCCCGCCCCGTTTCTCTCCCCACTCATCGACATCCCTCACCGTCTGTTCCCCAGGGCGCCCTCCTCGAGCACGTCCTCAGCGTGGCCCTGGTCCCATGGCACGGTCCCATGGCACGGCCCCATGGTGTGTCTGACCGCCGGGGTTGACGCTCATCGTGGCCCGGTGCCTGCCCGGACGGGGTAGGCTGTGCCAAGCCTGCCCACCGAACCCAGGAGACATAGCGCAATGAGTCAGGAACCGGCTCGTGACGACCGCGTCGCCCACGGCACGCACCCCAGACGTGTTCTACTCAAGCTCTCCGGTGAGGTCTTCGGTGGCGGAGCCATAGGTCTGGACCCCGACGTCGTCTCCGACGCTGCCCGCCAGATCGCCGAGGCCGTGCGCGCCGGAGTCCAGGTCTCCGTCGTCGTCGGAGGCGGGAACTTCTTCCGCGGCGCCGAGCTCTCCTCGCGCGGCATGGACCGCGCCCGCGCCGACTACATGGGCATGCTGGGAACCGTCATGAACGCCCTGGCCCTGCAGGACTTCATTGAGAAGGCGGGGGTGCCCGCCCGTGTCCAGACCGCCATCGCCATGGGACAGGTCGCCGAGTCCTACATCCCCCTGCGTGCCATCCGCCACATGGAGAAGAACCGCGTCGTCGTCTTCGGCGCCGGTGCCGGCCTGCCCTACTTCTCCACGGACACCGTCTCGGCCCAGCGCGCCCTGGAGACTCACTGTGACGAGCTGCTCGTGGGCAAGAACGGGGTCGACGGCGTCTACACCGCCGACCCCCGTAAGAACCCCGATGCCCGGCGCCTGGACCGGCTCACCTACGAGCGCGCCCTGGCCGACGGTCTCCAGGTGGTCGACGCCTCGCCTTCGCCCTGTGCCGCGACAACGGCCTGACCATGCGCGTCTTCGGCATGGGGGAGCCCGGCAACATCACCCGAGCCCTGCTGGGTGAGAGAATCGGGACACTCGTCAGCTGCGACTGACCCGGCTGCGAGCTCCGACGGGCCGCCGAGGGCCCCTTCGAGTTTCGTGACCGCGTGCGGCGCAGACGGCCGGCACACCCTCCCAACCCGCAGCCATCCCCGCGATGGCCGATCACTACCCTGACGAACCCACGACCGCCCAGTAAAGGAAGCACCATGATCGACGACGTCATGCTCGAGGCCGAGGACAAGATGGACAAGGCCCTCCAGGCCGCCAAGAGCGAGCTGGCCACCATCCGCACCGGCCGCGCCAACCCCCTCGATGTTCAACGGGATCGTCGTGGACTACTACGGCGCCCCCACCCCGCTCCAGCAGCTGCCTCCCCTGACGATCCCCGAGGCCCGCACCGGTCCTGGTCAGCCCCTTCGACCGCTCCGCCATGAAGGACATCGTCACCGCCATCCGCGAGTCCGACCTCGGCGTCAACCCCACCGATGACGGCACCGTCATCCGCGTCACCCTGCCGGCACTGACCGAGGAGCGCCGTAAGGACTACGTCAAGCTCGCCCGTTCCCGCGCCGAGGACTCCCGCGTCCAGGTGCGCGGTATCCGCGGTAAGGCCAAGAAGGAGCTCGAGGCCATCAAGAAGGACGGTGAGGCCGGCGAGGACGACGTCAAGCGCGCCGAGCACGAGCTCGACGGCCTCACCAAGCGCTTCGTTGAGCAGATCGACGCCGCCCTGAGCGCCAAGGAGGCCGAGCTGCTCGAGGTCTGAGCCGCCTCGACCCGGGATCGGCCGCGCCACCGTCCGGCCTCCCGCCCTGTCCCTGTCAACCCCTGTGAGCCCCGTGTCGCCTCTGCTGAACCCGCGCCCCACGCGCAACCACGACCCCTGCCCGCCACCGGGCGGGCGGGACGCAACCCTGCCCGCCGCCATCGGGTGGCGGTCGTGCTCATCGCTGTGGTCCTGGGGTCCCTGGCCTTCACAAGGTCATCTTCGTGGGTGTCGTCGTCCTGGCCGTGTGCGGGGCGCTGTGGGAGCCTGGCGGCGGCCTTCGCCCGCAAGCGCATCCGCCTGCCCCTGGCGCCGCTGTGGCTGGGGACCCTGGGAATCTCGGTCTGCGCCTGGGAGGTGGGAGCGGAGGCGGCCTTCGGGTGCCCACGTCGCCACCGTCGGCGCCTGCGTCCTGTGGAGCTCATGGACCAGGCCGAGGCGGAGGTCGGCACCGTCCTGGAGCAGGCCGGCCACGACATCCCCCGCACCGAGGCCCACGACGAGGTCCGCCGCTCGCGCTCCAGCGCCGCGGCCGCCTCGGTCTTCGCCGCCACCTACCTGCCCTTCCTGGCCGGCTTCGCGGTCCTGCTCCTGGTGCAGGAGCACGGAGTGGGAAAAGTCATGATGCTCATCGCCCCGGCGGCCGCCAACGACACCGGCGGGTGGATGGCTGGCATCACCTTCGGCCGTCACCCCTGGCGCCCCTCGGTCTCACCCAAGAAGTCCTGGGAGGGGCTCATGGGCTCCCTCATCGCAGCCGTCGCCACCGGTGCCGGCTGCGTCTGGGCCATCGGCGGCCCCTGGTGGACCGGAGCCGCACTGGGCGCTTGCACCGTGATCGTCTCCACCCTGGGAGACCTGGGGGAGTCCCTGCTCAAGCGCGACCTGGGACTCAAGGACATGGGCACGCTCCTGCCCGGGCACGGCGGAATCATGGACCGGCTCGACTCGATCCTCGTGGCCGCTCCACTTGTCTATGCCTTCACCCTCCCTGGTGAAATAGGGACGCATGCCGCACCCACCCCTATCGACCAGCCCGGCCCTCCCCAGCCCCGGGACACGAGGGAGCACGAGCGTGAGTCCATCGCGAGCACAGCAGCGCCCCCGGCGCCCGCAGCCCGTCAGCATCACCGGACGGCCGCATGACGGCCGGGTCCAGGTCATGCCCACCGACCAGCCCCCGGAGGGCGCCACCAGCCCCGACGCCAAACCGCGCCTGTCCTTCGCGGTGCCCGCTGCGCGCGCGGCAAGGCCCCCGCCACCTGGCCGACCTCGACCTGTCCGAGCGCAAGGCCGCCTGCAAGGACTCGGGCCTGCCCTCCTTCCGGGCCGACCAGCTCTCACGCCACTACTTCACGCACTTCACCCGCGACAGTGCGGACATGACCGACCTGCCCGCCGCCCAGCGCGAGCAGCTGTGCGCCGAGCTGCTGCCCGAGCTCATCACCCCGGTACGCGCCCTGCGCGCCGACGGCGGGCGCACCATCAAGCACCTGTGGGAGCTGCACGACGGCGTGCGCGTCGAGAGCGTCCTCATGCGCTACAAGGAGCGCACCACCCTGTGTGTCTCCTCCCAGGCCGGCTGCGGCATGGCCTGCCCCTTCTGCGCCACCGGTCAGATGGGCCTGACCCGCAACCTGTCCACCGGGGAGATCGTGGAGCAGGTGCGCCACGCCGCCCAGGCCTCGGCCGCTGGGGAGCTGACTGGGGGACCGGCCCGCCTGTCCAACGTGGTCTTCATGGGCATGGGCGAGCCGATGGTCAACTACAAGAACGTCGTCGGCGCCCTCCACCGGCTCATCGACCCGGCCCCGGAGGGCTTCGGCCTGTCGGCGCGTGGCATCACCGTCTCCACCGTGGGACTCGTCCCCTCATCCGCCGACTCGCCGGCGAGGGGCTGCCGGTGACCCTGGCCGTCTCCTGCACGCCCCCCGACGACGAGCCTGCGCGACGAGCTCATCCCCGTCAACTCCAAGTGGAAGGTCGGCGAGCTGCTCGACGCCGCCCACGACTACTTCCTGGCCACCGGCCGGCGCGTGTCCATCGAGTACGCGCTCATCAAGGACATGAACGACCACGCCTGGCGCGCCCAGCTGCTCGCTGACGAGCTCAACCGCAGGGACACCGGATGGGCCCATGTCAATCCCCATCCCGCTCAACCCCACCGGGCTCCATCTGGACCCTGCTCGGAGGTTGCGGTTCAGGATATGTTCGTCGACACGCTCCGGCGTGCCGGAATTACCACGACAGTGCGAGACACTCGAGGCAGCGACATCGACGGTGCCTGCGGTCAGCCTCGCGACCGAGGTACTCAACCAGGAGAGGGTCAAGACGACATGAGCGACATGTTCCCCAAGTCAGCGCTCCTGCGACCGGGCTACCGCCCCGAGCAGGTGGACCGCTACTTCGAGACGGCTCACGAGATCTACGACGCCGGTGAGCCTCGACGAGATGGACTCTGAGGGCGTGCGCACCGTCGCCTTCGACGTCGTCCTGCGCGGCTACCAGCCCCAGGCCGTGGACGCCGCCCTCGACCGGCTCGAGGCCGCCTTCCTCCAGCGCCGTCGCGCGGCCTTCGTGGCCAAGAACGGCCGCCAGGCCTGGATGGACCAGGTCACCCAGCTCGCCACCACCCTCTACCCGCGTCTGCTGCGCCCGGCCGGCGAGCGCTTCGCCCCGGCCTCCGGCCAGGGCTACGACAAGACCGACGTCGATGCCCTCATGGACCGTATCGCCGGCTACTTCGATTCCGACACCACCCTGACCTCCAGCGAGGTGCGCGGAGCGGTCTTCCGCCGCGCCCGGGGGAACAAGGCCTACGGTGAGCCCAGCGTCGACCGTTACCTGGCGCGCGTCGTCGAGGTCCTCCTGTCCGTCGAGTGAGTCACGCCCGTCGAGCCCGTCCTGAGGAAACCCGCCACCCCATGACCAGCCACGCAGCAGCGCCCTCCCACAACCCACAGCGACTGGTCCTCCTGGGATCCACGGGTCGATCGGCACCCAGACGCTCGAGGTCCTCGCCCGCCTGGGGGAGCACGCCCCGCGAGTGGCCGCCCTGGCCGCCGGCGGATCGCGCCTGGAGCTCCTGGCCCGCCAGGCCATCACCTGGGAGGTTCCCGTCCTGGCCGTCACCGGCGGGGGAGAGGACCTCGCCGGCCGCCTGCGCCAGGCCCTGAGAGCCGCAGCCGTCCAGGCCGGCCGCCCCGACCCGGTCACCACCATCCTCACCGGCCCCGACGCCGCCACCACGGCGGTCCAGGCCGCCGAGCTCGGGGCAGGCGACACGGTCGTCAACGGCATCACCGGGCTCGGTGGGACTGCTGCCCACACTGGCCGCCCCTGGCCAGCGGAGCCCGCCTCGGCCCTTGCCAGCAAGGAGTCCCTCGTCGTCGGGGGCGCCCCTGGTCCGCCAGGCGCTGACCCGACCCGGCCAGATCGTCCCCGTGGACTCTGAGCACCCGCCATCGCCCAGGCCCCTGGCCTGCGGGCGCCACGAGAAGGGACTGACCAGCCCCGTCCCTCAGCGGACGCAGCGAGGTCAGGCGGCTGGTCCTGACCGCCTCGGCGGCCCTTCCGCAGGGCGCAGCCGCGCCGAGCCTCACCGGGATCAGTGCCGCCGCCGCCCCTCAAGCACCCCACCTGGGACATGGGGCCGGTGGTGACCATCAACTCCTCGACCCTCATCAACAAGGGGCTCCGAGCTCATCGAGGCCCACCTCCTGTTCGACGTGGCACCCGAGCGGATCGACGTCGTCGTCCACCCCCAGTCCGTCATCCACCCATGGTGGAGTTCACCGACGGCGCCACCATCGCCCAGGCCTCCCCACCCGACATGCGCCTGCCCATCGCCCTGGGCCTGACCTGGCCCGAGCGCCCCGACCTGTCGGGCCTGGCAGGACTCCCTCAACGACTGGCGCGCGAACCGGTCAGCTGGACCTTCGAGCCGCTGGACGGTCGCCGCCTTCCCCGCCGTCGACCTGGCCTCGCAGCGCCGTGGCGGCCTCCGACACCCACCCGGCCGTCCTCAACGCGGCCAACGAGCAGGCCGTCGCCGCCTTCCTCGCCGGCGGCCTGAGTGGCTCGACATCGTCGAGATCGATGCGGCCGTCGTCGGCGAGCACGAGGCCTGACCGGCCCGGGCCTCGACGACGTCCCTGGCCGTGGAGACCTGGGACGCGCCCGCGCCGACGAGTCTCATCGCGGCACGAAACGGAGGAACGCACTCGTGAGCACCACCCTGGCCTACATCCTGGGCATCGTCATCCTCGTCATCGGGATCGGTGTCTCAGTGGCCCTTCACGAGCCTCGGGCACATGATCCCCGCCATGGTTCGGCGTGAAGGTAGCCCGAGTACTTCATCGGCTTCGGCCCCAAGATCTGGTCTTTCGCGCGGGGAGACCGAGTACGGCGTCAAGGCCATCTGGCTGGGCGGCTACGTCGCTCGTCGGCATGCTGCCACCGGCCAGGCCCGGCAGACCGGACCGCCGACGCAAGGACGGAAGCCTGGGCATGGTGGGCGAGGCGCGCGCCGAGGCCCTGAGGAGATCCAGCCCGGCGAGGGAGCACCGGGCCTTCTACCACCTCAGCGTCCCCCAAGCAGTCTCGTCGTCATGGCCGGGGAATCCTCACCAACCTGGTCCTGGGGATCGTTCTGCTGGCCGTGGCCGTCGGCGTGGTCGGCATCCCCGGACGCACGACGACGCGATGTCGACCGTGGCGCCCCTGCGTGTCGTCGAACATCGACGCGGGCGCCCCCTGCCAGGACCCGACCCGGTCGGCTCCCGCCAGCGCCGCCGGCATACGGGTCGGCGACAGGATCGTCTCCTGGGGCGGGTGAAGGTCTCCACCTGGGAGGAGCTGCAGGCCCGGATCGCCGCCTCGCTGCACCAGCCCCACCGAGGTCGTCATCGAGCGCGACGGAGCCGAGCGCACCGTGCGCGTCACCGCGGTCGAGGCCCAGCGCACCGTTCGCGACGCGCAGGGCGCCCCGGTCAAGACGCCTCCGGGGCCGTGCGCACCCAGGCCCGCCCCTATGTCGGCATCTCCCCGTCGCTGGGAACCATTCCCTGAGCCCGGCCAAGATCCCCGGCATCATCGGGCAGGCCATCGGTGGGACGGTTAAGGCCATCGCCACCCTGCCGGTGGGCCTCTATCACGCCGTCCAGGCGGCGCTGGGCGTTGAGCAGCGCAGCGCCGACAGCGGCGTCGTGGGCCTGGTAGGCATGGGACGCATGGCCGGAAACGCCACCAGCGGCGGTGTGGCCGGAGGCGGGCGGTCCCCTGTCGATGCGGGTGAGCACCATGCTCATGCTGCTGGGCAGCCTCAACCTGGCGCTGTTCGCCTTCAACCTGGTGCCCCTGCTGCCACTGGACGGCGGGCACGTGCTCGGAGCCTGCTGGGAGGGCATCCGGCGCTCGATCGCCAAGGCGCAGGGCAAGCCCGATCCGGGACCGGTGGACACGGCCAGGATGCTGCCCATCGGTCAGGTCGTCTCGTCTGCTGATCGCCATGGCCCCTGGTCCTGGTGTGGGTGGACATCGCCGCGTGCTGTGAGGCCCGCCGGGCCGGGGGAGGGCGAGCAAATGGCGGTACCGGCGGGAGCGATGCCACACCGAGGGCGCAGGGCCGGGCGGGCGGGTGACATACTGGACGGGTGACTGCAGCGATCGCTCTTGGCATCCCTACGATGCGTGCCCAGGCCCCGGTTCTGGCAGCGCGCCGACCCACCCGCAAGATCCAGGTCGGCAGCCTCAGCGTCGGTGGAGACGCCCCATCACCGTGCAGTCGATGACCACCACGAAGACCCACGACATCGGCGCCACTCTGCAGCAGATCGCCGAGCCCGACGCGGGCTGCGACATCGTCCGCGTGGCCCGCCCTACTGACAAAGATGCCGAGGCGCTGCCGATCATCGCCAAGCAGTCCCGCATCCCCGTCATCGCGACATCCACTTCAACCCTGAGTACTGTCTTCGCCGCCATCGAGGCGGGCTGCGCGCGGTGCGCGTCAACCCCGGCAACATCCGCAAGTTCGACGACCGGTCGCCGACATCTGTAAGCCGCCTCCGACGCCGAGCGTCTCCTGCGCATCGGCGTCAACGCCGGTTCCCCTGACAAGCGCCTGCTCAGAAGTACGGGAAGGCCACCCCGAGGCGCCTGTGGAGTCGGCCACCTGGGAGGCCAGGAGCACGACTGCACGACTTCGCAAGATCTCCGTCACGCACGCGCCGACGTCGTCACCATGGTGCAGGCCTACCGGCTCCTGTCGGAGGCCGGCCAGTGGCCCCCTGCACCTGGGGCGTGACCGAGGCCGGCCCCGCCTTCCAGGGCACCATCATGTCCCTGCGTGCCGCCTTCGGCACCCCTGCTGGCCGAGGGCATCGGCGACACCATCCGGGTCTCCCTGTCCGCTCCTCCGGTCGAGGAGGTCAAGGGCTGGGCACCGCCTGCTGGAGTTCATGGGGCTGCGCGAGCGTCGCAGATCGTCTCCTGCCCCTCCTGCGGCCGGGCCCAGGTGGACGTGTGGACTCTGGCGGAGGAGGCCGAGGCTGGCTCAAGGAGGTCACCGCCCCGCTGCGCGTGGCCGTCGCGGGCTGCGTCGTCAACGGCGGTGAGGCCCGTGAGGCGGACCTGGGCTGCGCCTCGGGCAACGGCAAGGGCCAGATCTCGTGCGCGGCGGTCGTGGAGACCGTCCCGGAGGACCAGTCGTCGAGACCCTCCTCAATGCACGCGAGGGCGTGGCCGCCGAGATGGCCGGAGGAGCCTCGGTGAGGAGGCCCTGGTCGGCACCAGCCCCATGACCATGTCGGGCGACGGCGTCGTGAGCCCCATGTCAACGACTACAACGCCGCCCCTGCCCCTTGCGCCTACCAACCTCTGCCCGTGCAGGTGGGGCTGTCCCTGTTCGCCACCGGTGCTCCCGTGAACGTTCCCGGTGGATCGCAAGGACGATGCTGTTTTGTTACACGGCGCCGGCAAAGTCATGGTGAACAAACATATGGAGCGTTCTTGCGTGGCTGCCTGGCCGATCACCAATCGTGCGCAGTACTACGACGTCGACCTGAGAGCACGGAGCGTCAGAACAACATCGAGGTCTGGAATGATCTCGCATCACCCAGAGACTTGATCTGTCTCGTCTCCTGATATCGGTGATATGCGCGGTCGTCGCGGCGGTGCCGTTCTCCGTTTATCTCGGAGCAAGCTGCCGTTCTGGGGCTGGGGCCTCCACTCGGTTTTATCGCCCGCTGCCTCTTTGTGACTCCTAAACGTGAGGTCACCACTGTCGATGAGAGCTCGAACGTCGGGCGAGTGAAGGGGGAGACCAGTGACTGTGAGCCTTTCTCATGATGGCGGCCGCCATCCCGGCTGCCGTGGTCCCTTCACACCTCATCGGTTCTCATCGACCGATGAGACCGGGGTGCTGGCCCCGTCTACCTGGCGATCATCCTGCCGGGGCACCACCGCATCGTAGCGCTCGCCTCACTCGCCGCCGCGGTCACGCCCAACCTCACGAACGGGATCCCGGACGGCGCCGGCGGGACTGCCCGGCGGGAGCCGCCGTCCGCTCCGCTCATGGATCACGCCACGGCGTCGCGCAACAAGGGCCTGGCCTCAGACACGACCCGGAAAGATGGCGGTGCGGCCATCGGAACCCTTTATCTCCGCTATTCCCGAGCCTGCTGGCCGCGTCTGCCTGCGCCTACGGCCGACGACTGCTGTCCAACCCGACATCGCCCCGGCGCCGGAGCCGCGATTCTGGCACCGTCGCCTCGGAAAGAACCGAATTCTCTCCCCGGTATCGATTCTTCCCACATGGCGCTTCTGTTCCAGGCGCTTCACGGCGCTCACCGAGGGGGCGGTGGGATTATCCCTGAGAAGGCCAGTGTCATCACCTCCTTCCTTCTCGAGATATCACCGTGGGCCCACGCCTCGGGACCTCCGGCGTCGCTCAACGCCAAGCGCCGAGGCACTGCTTTCGGCACCCAGCAACGCAGCACCGCGCTGAGCCTGCCGCGATCCGGCTCGAGTCGATCGTGGCGTCAGTGTCGCGGCTATTAACACGAGGTCTCGAGTGGGTCGGGCGGAGTGCCGCCATGGCCGCCGCTCCACCCCTGGCTGTTCATTCCTCAGCCCGGTGGGCCTGACCTTCCTGCTGGGCGAGGCCTCCGTGGCCCGCCAGAAGGAGTGACCAGTGCCCCTGGCAGCGCAACGCAGTGACCGTCATGAGCGCCCTGACCCACCTGACCTACCTGGCGCGCGTCATCATTCCGCTGGTGGCACCGGGGTCCTGATCTCCGGTGTGTCCGTCGGCCCCGCTGGTCCGCTGTTCAATGCGGCTCGTCTCACACCAGCTAAGGCGCAACCTGCACCACCCGCCGGACCTGCCTGGATCATCATCACCGTGACCATCGGGGTTTTGCCGCGGTTACGCATCACGTACGTCATCGCCGTGCGCTGGTCCTCGCAGATCACTTACTTGTCATGCGTCGCATTCCTACGAGGTGCGGTGCCGGCGCTGCTCGTCGCCTTCGTCCCTCCTGCTCAGCCTGCCATCGACGCCGACCAGAAGGCAGGTCTGGCTGCAACGTCCTCGGGGTCCTGCTTTCGGGCATCGCGCGGGTCGCTCAACTGACTGGGGCGCTACGGCGTCCAGTTCATGGCGTCCCTCTACGCGGCCCCCGGCATCGCCGAGGCCCGGCCGCTCTGGCCTGATCTCCTTCTCGCGGATGCGGCGGAGGTTGGGACCGGCCCCGCCGCACGTCTGTTGCGATCGGGCCGCGCAAGACTCTAGTGCTGAGTCCCCGATACCAGCACTCGATGAGCCAGCCGGAGTCAGAGGGGCGATCCGTTGACGGGAAGCACCTGGTGGCGGTCACTTATCGCTGCGGTGCGCCAGACCGGTCAGATCGACGCCGACAGACGTGGCCCTGCCTAGCGGTGCTTCCCGGGTGACGAGAACATCGAAAAGTGACGCAGCTGAGAGACATCGGCCGCTCCCAGCAGGGTCACAGTGAGCGTGCACGTGCCCGGCCCCAGTGCAGCCTGGCGCAGGGCCTCTGGGGGCCTCTGACCAGGGTGCGCAGGAGTGCGCCCCGGAGGCGCCGACGGGCACAGGGCTCCCCAGGGCCAGCGACCGGACGACGTCGAGCGGGCTGCGCACGCCGCCGGAGGCCAGTACCGGCAGGCCGACCGGCCCCGAGCCGCCCAGCGACTCCAGCAGGCACAGCGCCGTCGACTGGGGCCCCAGCCGACCAGGGTAGGATGCGTCGCGCTGCGGCTCGGCGCTCGTCTCAACGGCGATGAAGTCCGTGCTCCGGCCCCAGCCACGTCGACGGCCGCGACCCTGGTGCGCGCCAGGGCCTCGACTCGTCCGGCGTGAGAGCCCGAAGCCCACCTCCTGACCACCACCGGGACGGGCACGGGTTGCAACGATGCCGGCGATCGCTCTCGCCCAGCCGGTGAAGCCGCGGTCTCCCGGGCACGACCAGCCCTGGCGCGCGCTGAGAGTAGGATCTGCAGGGCGTTGGCCTCTCAGCATCTCCACGGCCTGCAGTGCTCCTGAGGGCTGACGGTCGGTCCGACATTGCCAGGACGAAGGCGCCTGGGGCCCGCGTGTCGGATGACGGGAAGCCGTCCGCTCGCTCAGCGTGCACGTAGGCCACGCTGGGAACCGCAGGCGATCGCGACTCGCCCCAGCGGCCGCCTCGGCCAGACCGGCATTGATAGCCGCTCGTTGTCCGCGCTCCGCCGGTCATGGCGTTGATGTAGAACGGGACCTCCCAGCGGCAGCCCAGGACGGTGGCGCCGATATCGACCTGCTCGGTGCCGACCTGGCAGGCTGTGGCGATGAAGGAGACGTCGTCGAAGTGCGCCGGCGCGGTCCCGACCGCGCAGACGCACGCCACTCCAGGTGCCTCGTCCTCGGGAGGCCCAGCGAGGCGATGGGCTCGTGCCTGCATGGGTGACCTTAATGGGGTTAGGCGGTCGAGGAATGCAGCACGCGCCTCAGCGGGCCGGCTGCGCAGACAGCGGATGAGTCCTGGCCGTAGACCGACAGGTCCAGAGGGTGGTCCCGCCGTCTCCCCACGCGGCCTCGCAGTACAACCAGGTCCGTGGCTCGGTGGGCACAGTGGCGATTCCGAAGTCCCCGCCCCCGGCGCCCGAGTTCTCAGCCGTGGCCCCGTGGTCGAGCTGCGACTCGACTCAGTCTCGCGACAGTCTCAGTGGTCTCGATGGTCCCGGCCGCCGATCCGGCTGAGTCCCGGCCAGAAGAGCCCTGCTGCGCGCGATCTCGGCGCATGATCCGGGCGACGTCATCATCCTCGATCGCGGTGATGAGACGAGCCAGGCAGTCCTGGCTGTCGCGCAGGAAGACGGCGTAGTCATCGGCCCTGTGGATCGGGTTCTGGACGTCGGCGACCAGGGCCGGTGGAGGCGGGCGCACCGGTCCAGCCCACCTGAAGCCGCAATGAGGGAGACGGGCAGGCGGCGGACGCTCAGACCCGGCCAGCCGCCTCCAGCGAGATCTGCCAGCCACGGCCCCGGCTCGCTGCCGCGCCCGGCGCAGCCACGACGGTCGGGGAGGCAGCACCCAGCCGGTCACGGCGCTCGCGGCGATGTCGCTCCTGAGCTGACTGGCTGACCGTGTCACCGGCCAGCAGCAGACTGTCAGACTCGTCGGCGCGCCATGTAGAGAACGTCAGTGACGGCGCGTACCGTCGCCACGGTCACCGCTGAGAGCGAGCCCAGTCCCTAGCTTGCGCCCAGTCGTCCTCCAGCCGCTGGAGACGCCTCAGGTCGGCGAGCGCGGGCCGGCCGCCACTGGGTCACCAGCGTCTCAACGACCTCGATCGCCGAGATGATGTAGTCGCTCCTCCGACTGCCCTCGGCTCGCCGTCCTGCGGTCGGCGGCGCCAGGACTCTGGAGCCGCTGCGCGTAGAGCCGCGAGCCTGATCGTGCCCGCGTACGCCGGCGGGGGAGCAGGGCGTGATGCGTACGGGTGATGAATCGGTCGACGGCGACCAGGACCGCTCGGTGGCCGGGCTGCGCACGACGGCGTACTCGGCGATGTAGAGCCTTGCCCGGCGCCCTCCCGAGCACGTCGCCGCCGTGAGAATCAGTGCATGGGCCTTCGATACGCACCCCGCCGCCGGACGCCTCGCACCGAGACGGTGGTGCCGGTCAGACGGTCCTGCAGCGCGGCGGCGACCTCTCGGCCCGGGCGCAGTGAGCGACCTCGACGCTGTCTGCATCGATCGTCGCCCAGCATCGGGCAGCCCTCTCGCGCATCGGCGCGGATCGCGCAGTGCTGCCACGGTCTGCGGCAGCCAGTAGACGATGCCCGGCGGGCCGCGATCATCGTGGCGTGCATGCCCAGGGCGTTAGCCCCCGACAACCTCCTGAGCCGCGCCAGGTCGCCCGCCCGGACCCGGCCTCCAGCGCCACCTGAAGGTCTCTCCCGCTGGCCTCGACCCAGGCGGGGAAGAGAGGGGAGGACTACGACGGTGGCCTGCATGGCACGGGCCGAGCCTGATGGGCCTGTACCGCCTGCGGAGAGCACGACGACGACCATCGCCAGGCTCCATCTCGCACCCAACTGGCCTCGGCGTAGGGAGGAGGCGTCGTCGTGGGCCCGCGTTCCACAGGACCAGCCCCACCGAAGACGGAGTGGCCGAGCCCGAGCCTGGCCGCCGGGCCAGCCCTGGGAGAGCCTCCCGGCCATCGAGATCTCATGCCGAGCGGCCCGGGAGGCGCTGCGCAAGCGCCGCAAAGCCCGCCGCCGAGCTCTGCCAGTGCCCAGGCCGCCAGCGGCACCGCGAGGCCCGGGAGATGACGGTAGCCGGTGGGCGACGCCTCGAGCGGGCGCGCACCAGGTCGAGGAACCGGGTCACTCGCTCCAGACCCCACGGCGCCGGGAGGCGCGCTGATCGTCACCGAGTTCAGCGGCGCCGTCCCCGCCGTCGAAGGAGACCGTCGTCGTCGTCCGGGTGCCGCCGAGTGAGGGACAGGCCCGACGGGCGGGATCGCCTGTACCTCTCATCGACTCTGCCCTAGTCACTTGATGAGCGCGATGTTGCGTTCGCGCTGGCCGTCGCGGGTCGCGATGGCGGACGGGAGGAGCCGGCAGCGGCCCAGGGGCACGGCGGCTCACTCGTCCACACCTCGCTGATGCGCATCCGATAGCCCCATGTTCCCGGTGCGGCCGGGCCTGTTCCAGGGCGCAGCACGCACCCGGCGCGTGGCGGACCTGCCGAGACCAGGGCGATGACGCAGCCGCTGAGTCCTCCGCCGGTGAGCCTGGCGCCCAGCGCCCTGGCGCTGCGGGCGGCCTCGGATGAGGTCATCGAGGATCGGCAGGCTCAGGCTGAGCCCGGTCAGCACCGCGCGGCCTCATCCATGGCGACCCGAGGGCTGGGGGCGTCGGCCCCGTCCAGTAGGGCCATGATCGCGTTCTGGGTGAGTGCTCCAGTCGGCTGATACGCGGGCCGATGTTGCCAGGACGCGTCTCGTAGCGCTGGCGCAGGCCTCCAACGGCCTCGGGTGGAGCCGTGATCCCGGAGTCGGCGATGATGAGGGAGGCGTTCTCAATCGCTGGCTCAGGGCCGCATCTGCTCTCCTGGAACCGGATGTGGGGCATGGGAGCAGGTGGCGGCGGCGTCGCCGAGCCTCGACGGCTCTGCCGGAGCGATCTGCTCGGCCATCTGCGCCAGGCGAACAGCCGTCTCGCGGGCGGCCTCACGCCCGCAGTGGCGTCCAGAACCGCAATGGATGATCGCGCTGGCCGCCGCGGCTGACGAACCGAGCCCAAGCGCTCACGGGGGAAGCTCGCTGACGGTGGTGATCTCAAGGGCCCCGGTACCAGGCACCTGGAGAACCCTGGCCACCTGAAGGCTCCGCGCCACGCTCGGCGAACCGGGGCCGGCCTGCGCTCAGGGGCCCTGAGTAGTCCAGGGCTGGTCAGCGCAGAGGCCTGATGGTCGGCCTCGCAGTGGCCTCGCATCCGCAGGTCCTGCAGCGGTACGGCGACGGCGGGTGGCTGTAGACCACGGAGTGCTCACCAGAAGAATGGCTTTCGCTCACGTCTGGCCGTGTGCCCTCGCGCAGGGAGGAGCGCTCGTCCATATGTTTCCTTGCCTGTGGCCCGCGAGCAGGGGACATGGACGCGGCCGAACTCAGGGATAAGAGGGTCGATCGATCCTCCTGATGGGATGGAGCGTATCGGGCCCTTCTCGAGGGCCGCAAGTCGTCCCTGACCAGCGTCAAGGACTTCTGGTTCGCCCGGTGCGTCGTCGTTGGTCGGCCGGTCCTCGAATCGCGTGATCTCGTACGGTCGGGCGGGCTCCGTTGGGGTCGTGGCGCGGACCCGTAGGATCGCCCCGTGCTGCACAGACTTCCACCTCCTTCATCCGTACCTGCGCGAGGACCCGGCTGACGCCGAGGTCGCCAGCCACCGCCTGCTCGTGCGCGCCTGCTGACGTCCGCCGGGCCGCGCCCCGGGTCACACCTCGGCTGCCGCTGGGCTGCGGACACTGCGCAAGATCGAGGACAGCTCGTGCGCCAGGAGATGGACGCCTGGGCGGCCAGGAGGTCCACTTCCCGGCCTCCTGCCGGCCGAGCCCTCACCAGGCCACTCGGGCGCTGGGACGACTACGGCCCCACCCTCGTTCAAGCTCCGCGACCGCAAGGACGGGGACTACCCTGCTGGCCCCCACCCACGAGGAGATGTTCACCGCGGTCAAGGGACCCTACCTCCTACAAGGACCCGCCGGCCGTCAGTCTACCAGATCCAGACCAAGTACCGCGACGAGGCCCGCCCCTCGCGCCGGCATCATCCGCGGCCGCGAGTCTGCCGCGAAGGACCCTACCCTTCGACATCGACGACGCCGGCCCGGCTGCCGCCTCACCAGGTCCACCGCGACACCCACGAGCGGATCTCACCCGCCTGGGCCTCGGACTACGTCATCGTCAACGCCATGGCTGGCGCCATGGGCGGATCCCACCTCGAGGAGTTCCTCCACCCCGCGAGATCGGTGAGACACCCTCGTGCGCTCCTCGCGGCTACGCGCGCCAACGCTGAGGCCGTCACCACCGTGGTCCCCTGAGCCCATGGACGCCTCCGAGATCGGCCCGGCGCGCGGTCGACACCCCCGACACCCCCGACCATCGACTCCTGGTCGAGCCTGGGCAACCGCGCTCACCGGCGCTCCGACGGCGGGCCTGACGGCCGCCGACACCCTCAAGAACGTCGTCGTCACCCCTCATCCACCCCGGCGGCGAGCGCGAGCCTGCTGGTCGTCGGCGTGCCCGGGGATCGCGATGTCGACACTGAAGCGCCTGAGGCCGCCGTCGCCCCGCCGAGGTCGAGATGGCCGGCGACACCGACTCTCGAGACCCACCCTCGAGCTCGTGCGCGGTCGTACATCGGCCCCACCGCCATCGGCCTGAACTCTCCCGCTGCGGCGGCGTGGAGAAGCGCGAGGACGGCACCGAGGTCCCTCACTGGCTCCGTGCGCCACCTCGTCGACCCTCGGATCGTGGAGGGAACCAGCTGGGTCACCGGCGCCAACACCGACAAGAAGCACGTCCCGACCTGGTCATGGGCCGCGACTTCACCGCCGACGGCACCATCGAGGCCGCCGAGGTCCGTGAGGGCGACCCCGCCCCGACGGCTCCGGGCCCTCCACCGGGCCCGCGGCATCGAGATCGGCCACATCTCTCGAGCTCGGGACGCAAGCACTCCCAGGCTCTGGGACCGACCGTCCTGGACGAGAACGGCAAGGCCCGCGTGGTCACTCATGGGCCCTACGGCATCGGCGTCAGCCGCGTCATGGCCGCCCCGGCCGAGGCCAACCGACGACGACAAGGGACCGACCTGGCCCGTCCAGATCGCCCTACCACGTGCAGGTCCTGGCCACCGGCGGCGACCAGGCCGTTCCTCGACGTCGCTGAGCAGACTCGCCCTCATCCCTGACGCCGACGGCGTCGAGGTCCTCTACGACGACCGCCGCAAGGTTCCGCCGGCGTGAAGCTCTCGCCGGACGCCGAGCCCTCGGCCTGCCCTCACACGCTGGTCGTCGGCCGACCCGCTGACGAGGGACCGTGGAGATCCGCGACCGCCGCACCGGCGAGCGCTGCCCGTGCCCCGCCGACGCCGCCGCAGCCGAGCCCGTCCCACCGTCCGCGCCGCCCTGAGGCCTGCCCGTCACCGAACGGCACGGCCGCTCAGTCTCCAGCCAGCGCCCGGTGCGACGCACGCCTCGACCTCGTCCCTGGTGGGGCCACCGCTGCCGAGGCAGGGACAGGAGAGCGCTGCCGCGTCATCGGCATCGGCAACCAGGTGAAGCTGGCACGACCCACCTGTGTGGACCGAGGAATGGACGGGAAAGCCTCCATATCGGCTCGTGGAGCGGGCCAGGGCCGTCGGAACCGCAAGGTGAACACCGTCATCGTGGTTCCATGCCCCCAGCGCGCAGCAGCCTTCCCAGGAGACGCCGCAGCCTGTTCAGAGGCTGCTCGGCCGTGCCCTGCGCCAATGTTGCGGTAGCGGCCTTCGAGGATGAAACGAGACGGCGCCCTGGGAGCTCAGGAGCTCGTGAGGATGTCGGCGAACCGAGCGCTCTGACGGGTCCCCACCCCGTCCAGGCTGATCGCCAGCACCCGCGGACGGAGATTCGCTGAAAGAATCGGTGGACTCTCGCGAACCACGAGGTCGGGCGGGGCCCTGTCGAGGAGTCCCCGTCCGCAGTGAGGTCGCATCGCGACATGGGCGACATCGAGAACAGCGCGAGCCGCCGCACTCCAGAAGGCCGGTGGGCGATCCCTCGGCGCAGCAGGGCTGCACCGTGATCTCGACTGCCTCCAGCGCGCGGCCACGGCCGCGTCGGACACCCGGTCCGCCGTGGGTGCTTGAGCCGAGCCATCGCCGCGACCTGACCTGACGATCGAGGCCTCGCCAGGGTGGCGGAGTTGAGGGCATCAATATCCTCCGGGCGGCGCCGTCACCCAGTTTGTCGAGAAGGCGGCGCTGGACCGGTGCCAGCATGGCGTCGAGCCCCGTCTCGACGACAGGAGTGCCACTAAGGCTCGTCGGAGGCCGAGACTGCCTCGCGGTCATCGATCCGCACCAGTGACCACAGGTGCTCGGCCCTGCGACGCAGCCGGTTCAGGTCCGGGGCCGGAGCGCAGGCGGGGATGGCTTGGCAGGAGGCAGGTGACGGACCAGCTGTGAGCGACCCTTGTCGCCCCAGCCAGGGTCCAGACGCATCGTGCGACCGCGCAGCTGCTGCGTTGAGGCCGAGGTCGTCGCCGCCGTGAGATCGATGAGCGTGTTGACGGCGGGCAGTCCCAGCCCTCGCCGAGAAGCCCCGGTGCCCACGACGAGCCCGTATCTCCCCGGCAGTGACCAGCCCACTGACGGCCAGGACGAGCCTGGCGCTGCCAACCCCCGCCCTGGTGACCGAGAGCATCCAGCCGTCATCGGTGGCGGGAGTGCGAGACGGGTGCTCCGACGCAGCCGATCCAGCAGCGAGGTATCACCGCTGGCCAGGCTCAGGCGAGAGCCGGTCAGCAGCACCGGGTAGGGAGCGCAGATCCGCATCACTGAGCAGCGTACTGCAGCAGCGCACCGCGCCCCTCGCAGGGCCGCGTGGCGCCGGGACCCAGGACGTCGAGCGCTCGGTGAGGAGCCGAGTGCTCGGCCGCATCGGTGACAACCACTGCCCGCAGCCGTTCACTGACGGAGTCGAGCTCCGTGACGCAGGATGTCGATGACAGCCGTGTCCTTGGCCCTGGAGACGGCAGTGATGGTATCCACCGGGGATCGTCCCGCCCGGATACCGGAATCGGTCAGGTACAGCCCGAAACCTCTCAGCAGCTCGCGTGGACTCCCCAGTCCCGCCGGCGCTCCGGCACCGCCAGGAGCCGGTCATGAGCGTACCGCCCCAGGAGCCTGAGCCTCATCGTCAAGATCGAGCAGGTCGAGCTCGGGCAGGAGCGGGAACAACTCGAGTGCTCAGAGCCGTGCCCCGGTAGCTGCCTGTTTCTGCGCAGCAGCGCTGCTGCGGTCGCCGCCAGCAGCGGGTCGGCGTCGAAACCCGCGACGATCCGACGCACCAGTCTCGTCCTCCTCAGAGGCTTCGATGTCGCGGAGACATGGTCGTCATCCGCCCACTGAGTGCGAGGCAGTGGTCCCGACTCTGCCCCCGTCACCTGGGAGCCGTGGACGACATGGGCGGGGCGACGACCCCAAGCAGGTAGTCGATGCCGTCGGGGCTCAGCAGCAGCTCGCCCACCCGGTGATGGAGCCCTCCGGCGGTGGCCAGGAACGCCGTCTCCTCCGGGACGGGAGCGTGAACCAGGCCAGTTGACGGCAGGGGCGAGGTGACCGGCGCGGATGACGGCCGGAACCGGAACCTCAGCGTCGACGTCGCCCAGGAGCGCACGATAACGGCGGGCCGACCGGTCCTCACCCGAGGGGCCTCAGTGGCCGTCAGGCCGATGAGCGTGGGGACAGGCCGACCCGTTTCAGACGCCGTACGAGGTAGTGGACGACGACGGCCCAGTGGGCCTTGAGGTGGTGGCACTCGTCGAGGACGATGGGTGGCGACCCCGCCGTGACGAGTGCGTCCAGGCGTGCCCGGGCACCGGGACCCCAGAATCGAGTCGATGGCATCGTCGTCGAGGCTCATCGACCTGACGGCGGATGGTGGCAGTGCGTGAACGGAGTCCACGGGTGTAGGCCCGAGGACTATCGGCCTCCCAGCCGCTTCAGCCATGCCTCGGCGCTCACGGCGCTTCGTCCGTCGGCCGTGAGCTCAGTGACCCAGTGTGAGCGGGCCGCGTTGCTCCAGGCGGGGAGGAGCCGATGACGGCCAGGGACTGATAGGTCAGCACCGTCAGGTCCGCGGCTTCTGCAGCCTGCTCTGGACGTGCGCTCGGCAGGTGGGTGCCGACCGAACCAGTGACCGACGGGGATCCGAAGGAGGAGGTGAAGAGCTCTGCGCTTGATGGATCCACTGGGGCCCCTGATGACCGTGGTGGGTACGAGGACGAGCGCACGACGGCCGCTGCGCACGGCCAGATCCAGCCCCATGAGGGTCTTACCCGCTCCCGGTGGTGCGAGCAGGTGAAGCGTGGCTCCGTCGTCGGGATGGAGCCGGTCAAGGAGACTCTGCTGGTAGTCGCGTAACGGCACTCGACGTGTCCACCGGCGCAGCGGGCGCTGCGTGCAGTGGGGCGGCTGCGCTCGTCATGTCTCACCTCGGGCTGCGTCGCCCTGGAGGTCGGCCAGGCGCTCCTCGGTCTCCTGCTGCTGGGTCACGTGCTCGTGGGCCGGGTTGAAGACGTTGTCGATGGGACCCAGGAGGGCGCCACGGGGTCGCGCTTGCGGCGCCGCCAGTAGATCCAGCCGCGGCGTTCCATCCACAACAAGAGCTGGTCCACGGCCGCAAGGGCGGCGATGGCGGCCACGGCCGTCACAAGAAGATGCATGTCAGGCGGCGTAGCCGGGCAGGGAGGAGAAATCCGCGCCCCAGGCGGTGGCGCGCTGGGCGGCGTCGACCGCACCGGTGACGGCCGCTTCGCGGGCCGGGCTGGAGGCCTTGGCGGAACCGGCCTCCTGCACCCTCTGCCGACACGACGTTGGACCACACCTGCCGGGCCCAGAGCACCTGGGTGCTCACGCTGGGGTCTGTGGACTCACTCGGTGCGGCGTAGGCGCCCAACCGTTTGTCCTCGGAGCCTGCAGCCACCGCGGCGTTGACCACGGAGGTGGCGGCCTTGGCGTCAGCGACCGCCCGAGTGCGCTGGGAGTCGTCACTGCGCGCCGCAAGCCCTCCATGGCGTAGCGGGCCGCGTCTGCAGGGAGCTCAGCAGACCGGAGCTGATCTTGGAGCCCCTGCGCCACCTCCACCCGTGACTTGTCCGCCGGAGCTCGGCGGCTGGAAGAGATCATGCTGGAGACTCCAGGCCACCGTCAGCGAGGGGTGAAGAGCCGGGCGTCCTGCTCCGAGGCGGCGGCGATCGCCGCCCGACGGGCCAGCGTCGATCCATCGGCCAGGGCCGCGGCCAGGTCCTGTGCGGAGGCACCCGCCGAGGCCGACGGCACCGGAGCCACCGTGGGGCAGGCGGAGGGCACCTGTGAGGGCCAGGGCTGCCATACCCCGCCCAGGTCTCGAGCTGGGCGTCAGCCGTCTGCTTGACCCCTCGGCCAGGGGCCGCGGTCGTGGCATCCCCGCTGCCGGCCTGTGCGACCACACCGGCAGTGGAGGAGATGAGCGCAGCCCTGCCTGGCCAGGCCATCTCGAGCCGTCTCCGCCGCTGAGGCTGACGGCAGGGGACGCCGGGGAGCCCTTCCCCAGGCGCAGCCCGCAACCGCTCAGCGTCGCGGTCAGAGCCGTTCCCACCGCGAGCACCGCGGCACGGCGCGTCAAGCCGTGACCTGCCGCACCGGTGCCGCCACTGGTACGGGGCCCGACGCCGACCTGGTCACGATAGGGCGGCTGAGAGCCGTTCGACTGAGTGGGCAGGGGAGGGCGGCGAGTGTCTCACCGGGGAATCCTCCCACAGACGGCAGGGTAGCATGATCCCGACCTCGACCACCCTCGACCATGTTGACTATGTTGACCACGTCCATCCGGGCCCTCGGCCCGGGCCAGTACGGGAGGAAGAACGACCATGGCAGCCTCCTGATCAGCGCAAGGATCCGCGACAGCGCGCTGACGCGCTGGCCCGCAGTCTCGCCGATCTGCCTCTCTCGATCGTCAACGACGCCGGGCTTTATCTTGAGAGCGTGGAGACCACCCGGGCGGGAAAGTACTCGGTCGTGCGCGTCTTCGTGGACCTGCTGGATGGTCCCGGAGACCTCGATCTCGACGCCCTGGGGCCCGTGACCGCGGCCATCTCCCAGGCCCTCGACGAGGCCGACCCCGTCAAGGGTCAGTACACTCGAGGTCTCCACCCCGGAGCCGAGCGGGAGCTGACCACCCTGCGTCACTTCCGGCGTGCCGTCGGTCATAGTGCCCGGTGCGCACGGCCGATGACGAGCTCACCGGGCGTCGTCACCGCGGCCGAGGAGGACGACGAGGCCAGTGACCACAACGGCGGCATGGTCGGGATCGAGGTCGACGGCGTCGAGCACCGCATCGCGCTGGGGACATCACCGAGGCGCGAGGATGGTGCTGGCTGGGCTCTAGAGCCGGGCAACAGGCCGAAGATCCATCAGATGCTCCCCGCGGATAGTCACCGGAAATAATGTGTGTCCTGATAACTGATAGGTTGACGTGCGGCCCGGGACAGACGTGATGGACCATCCGACCCGTCACGGGCTACCGTCAACGGGAGCCCAGTGCAGACCCGCTCAGCGGACCAGAGAGGACCCAAGGACCCATGGACATCAATATGCCGGAGCTGCGAGGCGCTGCCGACGAGCTCGGTATTGACCTGGACAACCCTGCTGCCCGCTATCGAGGACGCCATCCTGGGGGCCTACTCCAAGGTGCCTGGGCCATCCGTAGTGCCCACGTCGAGATTGACCGTCGCACCGGGCACATGGGAGCGTCCCTGGCCCCGGAGGTCGACGAGGAGGACCAGCCCACGGGGAGTACTCGACGACACCCCTCGATGACTCCCTGGTCGCATCGCCCAGGCCACTGCCCTGCAGCGTCATCGTCCAGCGCATCCCAGGACCGCCGCGACTTCGAGGTCCCTGGGCGCCTTCAAGGACAAGACCGGCGAGCTGATCTCCGGCACCGTGGAGCAGGGGCGCGACCCCCGTATCGTCTACGTGCGCCTGGACGAGGGAGCACGAGGGCATCATGCCTCCTCATGAGCAGGTCCCCGGCGAGCGCTACCGCCACGGAGACTGCGTGCGCGCCTACGTCACCGACGTCTCGCGCGGCACCCGAGGAGCTCAGATCATCCTGTCGCGCACCCACGCGGTCTGGTTCGCAGAGCTCTTCGAGCGCGAGGTTCCCGAGCTCTCCTCCGGTGACGTCGAGATCGTCTCCGTCGCTCGGGAGGCCGGCCACCCGCACCAAGATGGCTGTGCGCTCCAAGGTCGCAGCGTCAACGCCAAGGGAGCCTGCATCAGCCCCATGGGACCAGCAGGTGCGCGCGAGTCGCTGACCGAGCTCGGTGGAGAGAAGATCGACATCGTGGACTACTCCGAGGATCCGGCCCGCTTCATCGCCAACGCCCTGTCCCCGGCCCGCGTGGCCGCAGTGGGCGTCATCGACGCCGAGGAACGCACCGCAGCGCGCCATCGTCCCCGACTTCAGCTCTCCTGGCCATCGGCAGGGAGGGGCAGAACGCCCGTCTGGCCGCGCGCCTGACCGGGCTGGAAGATCGACATCCACGCTGATGCCGAGTCCGGTGAGATCACCCCCGGCCAGGGCTCCCAGTCCGACGACGTGACGGGTCCCTCAGAGCTGGGCGACTGGAACCACCTGCGGGGCGATGTAGACTTTCCGGCGGACCTTTGCGGGTCCCTGCGCCGGGATTGCCGGCTGCAGTACCCGCGTCAGCGGTTGCAGAGCAGCGGAAGGACGCCGACGGACGGTGGTCACCATCCCCACGTGCCCGAGCGCACCTGCATCGGCTGTCGACAAAAGGCCCCGCGGACAGCACCGCTGCGTCTCGTCCTGACGCCGAGCGGTGAGCTCGACGTCGATGCCCGGGCCGTCAGACCCGGGCGCGGCGCCTGGATCCACCCGGATCCGGTGTGCCTCGACCTCACTGAGCGACGACGCGCCGCTCACGTGCTCTGCGCACCGGTGGACCACTGGATGTGGCCCGGTGCGCGGGTTCCTGGAGCGGGAGGCTGGTCAACGACGGCGAGGGTCCCCGCCGCCCGACCGGGTGAGCGGACCACCGATAGCGAGGCGGGTAGGGAAGCCGATGGGCACCTGGATGAGTACCCAGCGATGAGCTGCCTCTAGAAGCACCACCCTGTCCGGGGTGGGGAAACCGGACAGGAGAAAGTGGCTAAACCACGCGTTCAGCGAGCTTGCGAAAGAGCTCGACCCCACTGGCAAGAAGGTCACCTCGAAGGTGATCCTGGCCTGGCTCAAGCGACCAGGGAGAGTTCGTCAAGGCGGCCTCCCTCCGCTGTTGAACCTCCCGTCGCTCGCCGGGTTCGCGAGCACTTTGCCGCCCAGGTGCAGGAGGCGCCGGCGGACAGCCCAGGCCGACAAGCCTGCCAAGACCGCTCTCAGGCCCCCAAGCCCTCCAGAGTGCCCCCAGCCGGAGCTCAGGCCGCTAAGCCCGGTCCCGCCGGGGCTCAGGACCAGGCCCCGAGCCCCGCCGTCAAGCTGGCCGCTCCCAAAGCCCTCAGAGTGCCCCTAAGCCAGGTGCTCAGGCCGCTAAGCCGAGTGACCGGAGCCCAGGCCCCGAGTGCCGCCAGCCGAGCGCCCCAGCGGGGAGCCGCGGGCTGAGGCGCCCAAGGCCCCAAGCCCGGGCCGGAGCTCCCAAGCCTGCAGGCCACCTCTGGCACCCCCGACGCCCGGCGCGCGCCGCAGCGCCTGACCCCGGGGCCCCGCGCAGCGCGCCCGCCGCAACAATCCCCTTCGCCACCTCCCCAGGGATGCCCCCGTCAGGGTGGTCAGACAGGCCGAGGAGGTCAGCGCTCAGGCCAGTCGCGCTCTGGCGCGCCGCGCCCCGGCAACAATCCCTCCGCCACCTCCCAGGGCATGCCCCGTCCGGGTGGCTCCGGTGGTCCACGTCCCAGGGCGGTCCCGCGTCCGTGGCCCCCGTCCTCAGGGCGGTCCACGGCCTCAGGGGAGCCGAGCTGCTCCGGTGCTCCGCGTCCGGGCGCGGTCCGCGTCCCCAACCCCGGGCATGATGCCCGGCCCGGTCCTCCATCGGGCGCCCCGGCGCTCGCGCGTGGCGGCGCCGGCGGCGGTGGCCGCAGCTCGCGTCCCGGCGGCGGCGGTCGTCCCGCGGCGGCTGGGTCGTCCCGGCGGCGGCTTCGGCGGACCCCGCGGTGGCCGCGGTGGTCGCAGTTCCGCAGGGCGCCTTCCGGACGCGGTGGCGGCGCCCCGCGACGCAAGTCCAAGCGGGCCAAGCGCCAGGAGTTCGAGCAGCAGAGCGCGCCGTCGATCGGCGGTGTCATCGTCCCTCGCGGCGACGGCTCACCCTCGGTCGCGCGTGCGCCAGGGGCCACGCTCACGGACCCTGGCCGAGAAGATCAATCGCCAACCCCGCGGCCCTGGTGACCGTCCTGTTCCACCTCGGTGAGATGGCCACGGCCACCCAGTCCCTCGACGAGACACCTTTCGCCCTCCTGGGCGCCGAGTCTGGGCTACAACGTCCAGACTCGTCTCGCCCTGAGGACGAGGACCGCGAGCTCCCTGGAGTCCTTCGACATCGACCTCGAGCCCCGACGAGGACGACGCCAACCTCGTGCCCCGGCCCCCGGTGGTCACGGTCATGGGACACGTCGACCACGGTAAAGACCAAGCTGCTGGACGCCATCCGCTCCACCGACGTCGTCGCCGGTGAGGGCCGGGGTATCACCCAGTCCATCGGTGCCTACCAGGTCCGCGTCAACCTGAACGACGAGGAGCGCCCTGATCACCTTCATCGACACCCTCGGTCACGAGGCCTTCACGGCCATGCGTGCCCTGCAGTGCCGAGGTGACCGATATCGCCATCTCTCGTCGTGGCCGCCGACGACGGTGTCATGCCCTCAGACCGTTGAGGCCCTCAACCACGCCCAGGCGGCCAACGTGCCGATCGTCGTGGCGGTCAACAAGATCGACAAGGAGGGCGCCACCCGGACAAGATCCGCGGCCAGCTCACCGAGTACGGTCTGGTCCCCGAGGAGTACGGCGGCGAGACGATGTTCGTGGACATCTCCGCCAAGCAACGTCTCCACATCGACGAGCTCCTCGAGGCCGTCCTGCTGACTGCGGACGCCGCCCTGGACCTGCGGACAACCCTGGACACCGAGGCCCGCGGCGCGACCATCGAGGGCCAGCTCGACAAGGGTCGCGGCGCGGTGAGCACCATTCTGGTCGAGCGCGGCACGCTGCGGGTCGGCGACCCGATCGTGGCCCGGAAGCGCCACGGCGCGTGCGCCGCCATGTCCAACGAGCACGGGAGAACCTCACCGAGGCCGGCCCCGCCCGCCCGGCCCTGGTTCTGGGACTGACGAACGTGCCCAGCGCCGGTGACTCCTTCATCGTCGCCCCGACGACCGCACGGCCCGCCAGATCGCCGACAAGCGTGAGGCTGCTGAGCGCGCCGCCCTGCTGGGCCAAGCGCCGCAAGCGGGTCTCCCTGGAGAACCTCACTGACGTCCTCAAGGAGGGCAAGGTCGACACCCTCAACCTCATCCCCAAGGGCGACAGCTCGGGTGCGGTCGAGGCCCTGGAGGACTCCTGCTCAAGATCGACGTCGGCGAGGAGGTCGCCCTGCGCGTCATCCACCGCGGCGTGGGTGCCATCACGCAGAACGACGTCAACCTGGCCACGGTGGACTCCGCCGTCATCATCGGCTTCAATGTCCGGCCCCGCCGAGCGCGTCTCGGAGATCGCCGACCGCGAGGGCGTCGACATGAAGTTCTACTCGGTCATCTACAACGCGATCGAGGACGTCGAGGCCGCCATGAAGGGCATGCTCAAGCCCGTCTACGAGGAGGTCGAGCTCGGCACCGCCGAGATTCGGCAGATCTTCCGCTCCTCGAAGTTCGGCTCCCATCGCCGGCTCCATCGTCCGCTCGGGCATCATCAGGCGGGGGCCAGGCCCGCCTGGTGCGCGACGGCGTCGTCATCAACGGAGAGCTGTCCATCGAGACGCTGCGCCGCGAGAAGGACGACGTCACCGAGGTCCGCGAGGGCTGCGAGTGCGGTATCAACCTGGGCTTCAAGGACTCGCCGAGGGCGACGTCATCGAGACCTGGGAGATGCGCAGAAGCCTCGCGACTGAGAACGACAGCGTTCATCAACGGTGGCCGGCCGCCCGCACCGTGGCCGGCCACCGCTGTCAGACGGACGCCCATCATCTCGCCCGCGAGAACGTGCGTGGGCGAGATGATGCCGTCAGATGCGCGCGTTGACGTCCTGGTAACCGGAGTCTTCGCGGGTGCCGCCCATGCCGTCACCGACCCTCGCTGTAGTGACGGATCAACGTCACCGACCGGACCCACTTGATCATCTTGTACCCCGTGGCTCGTCTCGCAGCGCAGGCGCAGCGGAGCACTGAACATGCCCGACAGCGGCTCGTCATTGCGGCCCCAGGCCAGGATCGTGTCATCCTCGAGGGCCATGTCCAGAGGCAGGCACGTGTAGTACGGCTCGACCGGACGCCCATCGTGCATGTGCTGGGCCATGCCGAAGGACTCGAACATCACCCATCCGGCCTCAGGATCGATCTGACCGACCTGCGCGAGCAGATCCCGCACGCGGATCCCCGTCCACTTGGCGATCCCCTGTCCAGCCCCTGCATGCAGGTGTGCATGGTGATCTGGGACTGGCTGGAGATCGCCTTGAGCTCCGCCAAGGAGAAGGACGCCGGAGCTGAGACCATGCCACCCACCTCGAGGCGGAAGTCGGCGAAGTCATTCGCCGCCAGCTCCTGGTACTCCGGGGACTCCTCCCGTGAGGGGGTACGGGTGTTGACCCAGTGGAACCTGGAGATGTCCTTCTCCGTCCACGGCCTCTTGACGGCCTGCTGCGACCTGAAGCGGTCCACTGTGACGCGGCGGATCCCCCGCGTGGCGTCCCACAGAATCCGCTGGCTGCGGCGGGTGTCCGTCAGCGTCCAGTAGGACATGGCGATCCACAGCGCCACCACGACGATGATCGTCGCGATCACGGTGACGTAGGCCTGACCCACACGGTTGGGGTCGTAGTAGCCGAAGACGATGTGGGTGAGGTTGTGGGGCGCGTGCACAATGAACACCAGGGCCCACGTGAACGACGGCGAAGCCTGCAGGGTAGGCGAACATGCCGATCAGGTGCAGGGAGCGGGCGGCCTGGCGGCCACCGAACATCTTGGCGTACCAGGGGAAGCGGCCCACGACGGCGGGAGACATGACCGGCCCCGTGATGATCATCAGCGGAGCGGCGATGAAGACGATGAAGAAGTACCCCAGCTGCTGGAGGCTGTCGTAGGGGGTGAAGTCGCACAAGGATGGAGTGCGCAGGTGTGCGTAGGTCAGCAGGGAGTCCCAGGCGTCGGGCAGGATCCGCCACGTGGTGGGAACCAGACGGTGCCACGCCCCGGTGCCCACGAGGAAGACGACGTAGATGACGCCGTTGAGCAGCCAGAAGCTGGTGGCCACCCCTGTGCCAGGCGCGCCCCAGCCCGATCTTGGCTCGGCCGGGCAGGGACAGCAGGGGGAGAGGTCGCGCTGATCATCCCGGGCGGTGAAGGCCCCCTCCTCGAGGGGCACCTTGTCCTTGGTGAACCGGAGCCACTCTGAGCCGGGCTCGCACTGGTCCTTGAAGTAGAAGCGGGGATGCGAGGCGATGATCTCGATACCGGAGCGGATGAGGACGCCCATGAGGAGGAAGTTGATGAAGTGGGTGACGCGCAACCACAGTGGGAAGGTCTCAGTGTCGACACACTGTTGGGCGACGTCGTTGACGGTCTGTGCGGCTAGGGGCAGGAGGGACATCGTCGTGCCTTACAAACGGGGTGACAATCTTTCCGTATAAACGATTGTACTGCTGTTTCTCGGTTTTATGTAGGGATGGTGACAAGGTGTCGCGATCGGGGTGTCGGCGCAGCGGAGGTGGAGTTAAGTCAGCCTTCCTTAAATAGGGAAGCACAATAGTGACTAAAAATAGGTAACGTCCTGGCTGCCGTGTCGTTCCACGCGTTGAATATCAATGGAGAGAATCTGAGGAAATGGAACCGATCAGCCGTTATATCGACGGGGAAGTCCTGGATTGTTCCCCCACGACGCTCTGTGGGGCTTGTACGGTGGCTGTGACGACGCGGAAGACGTCCGCCGTCTTCTGAGATACACGGAGGTAATCTCATGTCATCCGCTGCCACGACTGAGGGGCGGTCTCCCCGACGCGCCTCGCCTCATCGGCAAGGGGTGGATCCAGGGTGTCGCCCTGGTCAGCGCTCTTCGGATTCACTGTCATGGGCCTGCTGGGCCTACCGCACCTACACCAATTCCCATGCCTCAGCCGCAGAAGGTGGTCACCGAGAGCGGTGAGACCCTCTTCACGACGCAGGACATCACCGAAGGGCAGAAGCTCTTCCAGGCCAGAGGCCCTCATGGAGTACGGCTCCATCCTGGGCCACGGCAGCTATCTCGGTCCCGACTTCACCGCCGAGTACCTTCGCATGGAGGCCACGAGCGTCAAGAACCAGCTCGCCGCCCAGGGGCCGCTCGACCCGGCGGCCGCCACCAAGGAGATGATGCGGACCAACCGCTACGACTCCTCCACGGGAACCCTGGTGTGGACCGATGAGCAGGTCAAGGCCTACAACGAGGCCGTCAACCACTACACCAAGATGTTTGGGGCCCGACGCCCACAGCCACGGCCTCAGCCGGATCTCATCACCGACCCCGTCCAGGTCAAACAGGTGACGGCCTTCTTCGGCTGGACCGCCTGGGGATCGTCTGCACAGCGCCCGGGCCACGACTACCGTACACGAACAACTGGCCCGCTGAGTCCCCTGGTCGGCAACGCACCCACCGGTGACCTCATGATCTGGTCGGTCCTGTCGCTGATCGTCCTCATCGGTGGAACCGGGGTCATGTTCGCCATCTACGGCCGCTGGAGTCAGAAGATCGGCTGGCACCTCGAGGAGGCCCTGGCCCCTGTCCTTCCGTCAACCCGAGGACGTCAGGGCTGACCAAGTCGCAGCGGGTGGTGGCTTGGCATGTCTTCACCATCACCGCCCTCTTCCTCGTCCAGACACTGCTGGGAGCCCTCGCCGAGCACTACCGGGCCGACGTTCTGTCCTTCTTCGGATTTCGACCTGGGCCGACTTCTGCCCTTCTCCCCTGGCCCGCACCTGGCACGTCCAGCTCTCCTTGTTCTGGACCGCCATCGGTCTGCTCGCGGCCGGCCTGTTCCTGACCCCGTTCATCGCCAGGCGCGAGCCCAAGAAGCAGCACGTGCTGGTGTGGACCCTGTTCATCGCGGCCACGGTCGTCGTCGTCCTGTCCTGCTTGGCGGAGGGGCCAGCCAACACGGCCTGAGCTGGGCCAAGGGGCCGCTGTTCGCCCAGCAGTGGGAGTACCTCGATCTTCCCTTCGTCTTCCAGGTGCTGCTGACCCTGGCCCTGTTCGTCTGGGTGTTCATCATCTGGCGCGCCATGCGCTCGCGCCTGCGCAACGAGCACGTGGCCAACATGCCCTGGCTGTTCATGTTCGCGGCCCTGGCGATCCCCGCCTTCTACGCCGTGGGGATGATGGCGCGCACCGGAACCCACGTGACCGTCGCCGAGTTCTGGCGCTTCTGGGTGGTGCACCTGTGGGTCGAGGACTTCTCGAGCTGTTCACCACCGTCATGGTCGCCTATGTCTTCGTCCCTGCTGGGTGCTGTCCGCGAGAGGATCGCACTGGGCATCATCTTCATGGACATCATCCTGTACTCCGCCGGCGGCGTCATCGGCACCATGCACCACCTCTACTTCTCCGGCACGCCGGTGGAGCACATGGCCCTGGGTGCCTTCTTCTCAGCCGCCGAGGTGATCCCCCTGACCTTCCTGACGGTGGAGGCCTGGGCCTTCATGCAGCTGGGCGCCAACCGCCACGGCAAGGAGGCTGGCCCCTTCCCGCACCGCTGGGCCGTCATGTTCCCTCATGGCCGTCGGCTTCTGGAACTTCCTGGGGGCCGGTGTCTTCGGCTTCCTGGTCAACCCTGCCCATCGTGTCCTACTACGAGATCGGGACCGCGCTGACGGTCAACCACGCCCACGCCTCCACGATGGGCGTGTACGGCTTCATGGCGCTGGCGCTGGGGATGTTCGCCCTGCGCTACCTGGTGCCGGCCGACAAGTGGCCCGAGAAGCTCGCCAAGACCTCCTTCTGGAGCCTCAACATCGGTCTGGCCTGGATGTGCTTCGCCACCCTGCTGCCGCTGGGCATCCTCCAGCTGCGCTACTCGGTGAGCACGGGCTACTTCGAGGCCCGCCAGCTCACCCTACGTCACCAACTCGGTCAACACGATCATCGAGTGGGGGCGGATGCCCGGAGACCTCATCTTCATCCTCGGCGGAGTCCTGCCCTACCTCTACATCGCCTTCCTGGGACTGAGGAACTGGCGTCGAGGGCGGACGGTGGACACCTTCGCCGAGGACGCCCTCTACGAGGAGATCCAGGGTGGGCGCAAGGCCTGGCGCGGTGAGCGCGCGGAGCTGAACGACTGATGGACTCACCCGACCTGAGCGTGTGGCTCATCGCCGCCTACGCGCTCATCATGCTGGCTGCTGCGTGGGCCGTGGACGTCCTCGGCTCGCGCAGCGCCCGGCACTCCATGTCCTGGCGGCACTCGGACTTCATGTACCACGACGACGTCGACGGCTGGAGGTGCCACGAGGACCAGTGGCTGTGGCCCACCGCCTTCGACCCGGACAAGCGCGTCATCCGCTATGAGGGCGCCCATGCGATCTGCGGGCGCTGCCCCTCCAAGGACAGCTGCTCGCCCACCCCCGGCCCACGGGAGATCACCCGGCCTGTCGACCCCTGGCCCTACTCCGACGCCGGACGCTTCCACCGCGGTGTGGGTCTGGTCATCGCCTGCGTCGGTGTCTCTCATCCCGGTGCTGCTCATGGTGGCCTTTCACGCCGCCGGCGACCCTCATCGTCCTGGGTACGACGACCGTCGTCGTCATTGTGGCCGGTGTCCTGCCGCTGGCCCGTCACCCTGTGGAATACCCCCGACAACGCGCCGGGCACACCCTGCCCCACGTCGGCTCGCAGGAGTACCAGGAGGCGGAGGAGGCGCGCCGCTCTGCGAGTACTGGTCCCGTCCCGGTGTCGATCAGCGCACGCCCCTCGGGATACCGTTCAGTGCGTGAGGCGGCCGAGGCGATAGCCACCGCCCAGGCCCGTGCGGCCGCCACGGGGCGCACCGTGCATGTCTCCTTCCTCGCGGGCTCCGACGGCGCCGCGACCTCGGACAGCGGGACTGTCGCCTCCGCTGCCTCCGTGGAGCCCGAGCTGCGTCGCGTCACCGCCCTGCGAACCCGCAAGCGCGTCCCGACCACCGGCGCCGAGCTCGGGGCGGATGGAACCCGCGGCGGGGCCCGGCGCTCATGGTCCTCGGCATGGAACGAGGCCACCGACACCACACGCAGATGATCCGGCCCCAGTTCCTGAGCCGCCTCAACCCGCTTTCCTGAAGGACCCTTCATGACAACCACCACCACCGCCATTGCGGCCGTGACCGTCCTCGTCCTGCTCGCCTTGGCCCTCTCGCTCAAGATCATCACCCAGTACGAGCGGGGCATCGTGTTCAGGCTGGGGCGTCTGCGACCTGTCTACGACCCCGGCCTGCACCTGGTCGTCCCCTTCCTCGAGCGCCTGGTGCGGGTCGATACCCGCGTGGTCACCCTGACCATCCCGCCCCAGGAGGTCATCACGGAGGACAACGTGCCGGCGCGCGTCAACGCCGTCGTCCTGTTCAACGTCACCGACCCGGTCAAGGCCGTTATGGCGGTGGAGAACTACGCGATCGCCACCTCCCAGATCGCGCAGACCACGCTGAGGTCCGTTCCTGGACGCGTCGACCTGGACACCGTGCTCGCCCACCGCAGCGCCTTGAACGCCGACCTGCGAGACATCATCGAGAAGCTCACCGAGCCCTGGGGTGTGGAGGTCAGTGTCGTCGAGATCAGGACGTCGAGATCCCCGAGCAGATGCAGCGGGCCATGGCTCGTGGGGCTGAGGCCGAGCGTGAGCGCCGCGCCAAGATCATCAACGCCCGCGGTGAGCTCCAGGCCTCCGAGGAGCTGCGCCAGGCGGCCGACACGCTCTCGAAGTCACCGGCCTCTCTCCAGCTGCGCTACCTGCAGACCCTCCTGGAGCTCGGCGCCGACCAGAACTCCACGGTCGTCTTCCCCTGCCGATGGACATCATCGGTCCACTCCTGGAGCGCTTCGGTCCCCAGGGCGGCCTGCCGGAGGCTAACGAGGGCGAGGGCGGCGAAGGAGCTGGCGCACCGCGTCACCGATGAAGACCGCGACCGCCGCCCACACCAGGACCATGGCCGCCCATCGGGCCGGCGGGATCCGCTCATGGAAGGCGCCCCAGGCCAGCAGGAACTGGATGGTCGGGGCGATGTACTGCCCCATCCCGACCACGGACAACGGCACGCGCCTGGTCCCGGCGGCGAAGAGCAGCAGGGCACGGCCGTAACCGGGCCGGCCACCACGAGCAGCGCCATGATCGGCCAGCCCTGATCGGGGGCCTGCCAGGCCGACTGCCCCTGCCAGGCCAGGTGGCCCAGGTAGGCGAGTGCGATGGGAGTCACGACGGCGCTTTCCACCGTCAGCCCGGTCAGAGCGTCCACGTCGGGCCCGAGCTGCTTCTTGACCAGCCCGTACAAGGCGAAGGAGAAGGCCAGCACCAGGGAGATCCACGGCAGCGAGCCCTGCAGCACCACCAGGAGGGCCACGGCGGCGCTCGCCAGCGCGATCGAGACCCGGTGAGCGGGGCGCAACCGCTCATGCAGCACCAGCGAGGCCAGGGCCACCGTCACCAGCGGGTTGATGAAATAGCCCAGGGCGGCGTCGGCCGTGCGCGCGCTGTTGACGCCGTAGACGTAGACGAGCCAGTTGACTGAGACCAGCAGCCCACAGACGGCCAGCATCCCCAGCAGACGCGGGGACCGCACCACGTGAACCAGCTGTGCCCAGCGGCGCCGCAGAGTGATGAGTGTCAGGCAGGTCACCAGCGTCCAGAGGATCCGGTGACCGATGATCTCCGCACTGCCGGCGGCCGAGAGGAGGTGGAAGTAGAGGGGGAAGAAGCCCCACAGGCAGTAGCAGCCGACGACCAGCGCCATCCCAGTGCCATCGAGCGCCCCTGAGGTCGACGCCGACCCTCGGGCGCCTGACGGTGAGGTCGGCGTCGTGGAGGGGTCCCAAGGAGGAACCACTGGGGAGGAGCTCATTGTGATCTGTTCCTGATCCGTCTCGCGCTCGGGGATGGCTGCGGTGACCGTATCGCCGCTCCGCGTAGCATAGTGAGGCGCACTGGACCGCCTTGGAAGGGCTCGCTCCTTCGCGGGTGAGGACGGCGCGCCGATCGGTCCCGATCGCTCAGCCCCGGGCCTGACAGACCCGGACCCCGCACCTGAAGGAGCCCCGCCATGGCCGACGCCGCCCGCGCCCGCAAGGTCGCCGACCGTATTCATGAGACTGTCGCCCGCCTCCTTCAAGGGCGCATCAAGGACCCGCGCCTGGGCTTCGTCACCGTCACCGACGTCCGTGTCACCGGCGACCTCCAGCAGGCCACCGTCTTCTACACCGTCTACGGCAGCGATGAGGAGCGGGAGGAGACGGCCAAGGCGCTGCGCTCAGCCAAGGGACTCATCCGCTCCGAGGTCGGCAAGGCCCTCGGCATCCGCCTGACCCCCTCACTGTCCTTCCAGCTCGACGCCCTCCCCACCACCGCCAAGACCCTCGAGGACGCCCCTGGCCCAGGCCCGGGTGCGCGACGCCCAGATCGCCAAGGCCGCCGAGGGAGCCACCTACGCCGGTGACGCCGACCCCTACCGCCACGATGAGGAGGCCGAGGGACGGCGAGCCGGAGGCTGAGGAGAGCGACCACGAGTCTGCAACGGACGCCGAGGACCCTGTGAAGGCCTCTGAGCAGGGCCGAGCCCGTGGAGCGGACCGGTCGCGATAACGGCCCCTGACCGCGCACGTCGTCGCCCCTGATGTTCCCCCTGCGGCGCGGTCACGGCGGCCGACGGGATCCTCGTGGTGGACAAGCCCTCAGCGGGCTGACCAGCCACGACGTCGTCGGCGCCACCCGCCGCCTGGCCGCCACCCGCAAGGTGGGGCACGCCGGCACCCTCGACCCCATGGCCACCGGCCTGCTGCTGCTGGGCATCGGGCGCGCCACCCGCTTCCTCACCCTACCTGGTGGGAGCCGACAAGACCCTACGAGGCCACCGTTCGCCCTCGGGTGGAGACCACGACGGAGGATGCCGACGGGAGATCGTCGCAGCCTCGCGGCTGCCAGCCCTCGGACCTGCCCTGAGGGCCGCCTCCGGGAGGCGCTCACAACCCCTGACCGGGCCGATCCAGCAGGTGCCCAGTGCGGTCTCCGCCATCAAGGTCGACGGCGTGCGAGCCTCACCAACGCGTCCGTGACGGGCAGGACGTCGAGCTACAGGCCAGGCCCGTGACCATCCACGAGCTGCGCCTGACCGCAGAGCCCCGGAAGGCGATCGTCGAAGCCGCCCTCAGCGACGGCCCAGACGTGGTGGAAGCGGTCGATATCGACATCCTCGTCTCCCTGCTCGTCGGGCACCTACGTGCGTGCCCCTGGCCCGGGATCTGGGCCGGGCGCTGGGCTGCGGGGCTCATCTGACCGCGTTGCGGCGCACCGCAGTGGGCCCCTTCGACATCGATGAGGCTCACACCTTGGCGGACCTGTCCGCCCAGGTCGAGACCGACGCCTCCAGCCCTGAGCCTCACGGGGTCACCACGCTCCCGCTGGAGGAGGTCGCCCGGCGCTGCTTCGAGCAGCTGGCTCTGACCGAGGGCGAGGCACGCGCACTGCGCTACGGCCAGCCCCTTGACGCCGAGGTCCTGGAGAGGGCCGAGGCACCCGAGGGCCGTCGGCTGCAGGCCTTTGCGAAGACGGCCGAGCAGCGCGTCGTCGCCGGATTCGCCCCCGGTGGTCGCCTCGTGGCACTGTTGAGGCACCAGGGCCCACGTGCACGCCCGGTACTGGTCCTGGACCCGGCCTGAGACGCGCACCTGGGCCGCCGGCCCGTCCGGCGAAAGCACACCCGATGAGCACCTTTGCGTGAGGAGACATGATGAGCCAGACCGGAGGATGCCGCTGCGGATGCGGCGGGCACGGCAAGCGCAACGAGCAGGACGAGCGGGCCGCCGCGCCCGCAGTCGCCCAGCCGGTGGGTGAGGGATACCGGCCCGAGCCCGCACAGACCTCCCCGGAGGTCGTCGACGCCGTCGCCATCGCCTCAGCGGTGACGACGGCCCTGGGAGCGGGAGCGCCGCAGGGCGTCACCCCCGGGCACAAGGCCGGCAACCTGCTGGGCCTGCGTGATGTCTCCGCCTCCGCCTCGGGTGGTGGCGGTTGCGGCTGCGGAGGACACTGACCCGGCCCCGTCACACGCTGTGGCGCTGGAGGGCCTCGGTGACCGTCGTCAGGCGTGCGGGGCTGTCAGCCTCCTCGTATCGTCCCAGGAGCAGGTCCTCCGTGATCTGCCCGTCCACGAGCACCAGGACACGGTCGGCCCGGGCCGCCACCTGGGAGTCGTGGGTGACCATGACCAGAGTCGTCCCCGAGGCGTGAATCTCCCCGAGCAGGTCGAGAATCTGCAGCGCGGTGGCGGAGTTGAGCGCTCCGGTGGGTTCGTCGGCGAAGACGATCCCGGGGTCGTTGATGAGGGCCCGGCAGATGCCTGCGCGCTGCAGCTGGCCGCCGGAGACCTCGGTGACGCCGCTGGTGGCCAGCTCGGCGATCCCCATGCGCTCCATGAGCTCCTCTCCACGCGCTGTGACCTCGGGGCGCGGACGCAGACCCGCCAGGAACCCGGGCAGGACGATGTTATCCAGCATGCACAGGGTGGTTAGGAGATGCGCCTGCTGGAAGACGAATCCGAAACGCGTCAGCCGCAGCGCCGCCAGCTCCTTCTCACTCAGGCTCGTGATCTCCTGGCCGCCCAGGAGTACCGAACCGGCGTCGGGCCGGTCCATACCGCTCAGGCAGTGCAGAAGGGTGGACTTCCCGGACCCGGAAGGCCCCATGATGGCGACGAACTGCCCCTGCTCCACATCCAGGTCGAGGTCTCGCAGGACGGGGGAGTGGTAGCTCTTGGACAGGTGCTGGGCCCGCAGAACTGGTTGCCCGGCTCCCACGGGGACGGCTGATCCCGCGGCTACTGAACCGGTGCGCCATGAGGAACGCGATGGGGTGGAGGCACGCATTCTGTCTCTCCTTACTCGCCGGTGGTCAGGGTCATGGTCAGGGGCATGGTGCGTAGGCGTCTGAGGGCCAGGGCGACAGCGCCGACGACGGTGGCCAGCAGTGCCCCTGGTAGGACGAGCCCCATCAGCCACCAGTTGGGGAGGAGCTGAAGGTCGGGGGCTCCGCGCGAGGCCATGACCGCCCCGATCGCGGGGCTGCCCAGAGCGGAGGCCCCCAGGAGCCCCAGGGCAGTCCCCACCAGCGCCAGGAGGCCGAAACGGATGAGGTACTGCCCCGCAACGGCCCGTCTGGTGCACCCCAGCGCCATCAGGACGCCAATCTGAGGCCGCTCCCGCGAGACAATGAGGACGGTGAACAGCACCGTGATGAGGAAGGACAGCCCCAGCGCGATGGCGCAGGCCAGCGTGGTGACGACGCGGACCTGGGAGCCGGTGGCCCCGAAGAACTGGGCGGCATACTGATTCATGCTGATCGCCTGGATCCCCGGGTACTCGCCGCTCAGCTGCTTGGCGAGGGCGCTGGCCTGCTGAGTGGAGCCGGCGTCGGCGTAGACGATCTGCCACAGTGCGGGGGCGCCGTCGTCGAAGGTGGCCTTGGCGGTATGCCCGTTGTTGGTGATGTCCTGGTAGACACCCGTGACTGTCAGGTCCTTGTCGCCGTCGGCGGTGCGGACGGTGACCGTGGCGCCTTCCTTGGCGCCCGTGTCCTGGGCCTGACTGTAGGACAGGGCGATCTCGTCGTCGGTGGTGGGGGCGCGCCCGGAGAGGTACTCCATGGGGAAGCCCTCTGGTCCCCGATATCACTGAGCGCCGTCTGCCAGCCGCCGGTGGCAGTGGATATCTTGTAGCTGCGGCGCAGCATCGTGGTGCCGGGTGACGCGGGGGTCGGAGTCGACGGTCTTCCACGGCGGCCAGGTCCTGGACCCCGGTGCGTACGTCGATACGCAGATCGGGCCTGACCGGCCCCCAGGTAGGTGGCCACACGTGGGTCGCTCAGAGTCGAGGAGACATTCGTCGGAAGCACCATGGTGAAGGTGCACAGCGCCAGGACACCGAGCATCAGGGCGTTGGAGGGGCGCAGTGACTCGCGCGCCCCGAGCCACACCTGGACCGGAAGGCGGCGAAGGGTGGTCAGTCTCCAGCGCTGCCGGCGTAGGGCGCAGGGAGGCGCTGGTGCCGCTGCGCAGGGCCTCGATGGCCGAGATGCGGCCGATGCGCCGCAGAGCCAACCAGGTAAAGCCGATGACCTCGAGCGCCAGAACCAGAACCGTGAGGATCGGCAGCCCCACGCTCCACAGGGTCGTCGCGGGCCGGCCCAGGTAGAGGGTCGTCGGGGCCTCCAAGGCGGTGGCCAGGGGCTGGCCGGGCCACGTAGCCCAGGGCCGCCCCCAGCACGACAGAGCCAGGTACTTTGGCCACGTAAAGGCGGCGTATCCGCCCTCAGTGGCGCCTCTAATGGCCTTGAGCACGGCGATCTGGGCCAGGTCCGTCTCTGACGGCCGCCAGCACCGTGTAGCGCAGGGCGAGGACGGCGACAACCGCCAGAATGACAGCCACCACCAGGGCCACTGCCACGATGAGCATGGCGTTGAGTGAGTTCATGAGCTGGATCATCGAGGCGCTGACGCTGATGCCGTTACTGGGCAGACCCGCCTCCTTGTAGGCGTCGATGACGCCGCCGGGACGGGCGGAGTCGGTCAGCGCATCTCAATGAGGTACTCGGGCTCGGTGATCTGCTGCTCCAGGGCGGAGAAGTCCTCGGCGAGACCACCAGGCGCTTGGAGGGATCATGCGGCGGCATTCATCTGGGCGTCGGGGCGAATCCCACGACGGTCAGGGTCGTGGTCCTGCCGGCGCTGCTGACGGTCACGGTGTCGCCGACATCGGCGCTGTTGATCGCCCGGTAGTGGATCGGCAGCACCACCTCCCCGGCCCCGGGCTGACGGGCTCGCCGTCGTCGTCGAGCAGGAGGTCGAGGTGCTTGGGAGAGGTGACGAAGGCGGGCTCGCTGTAGGACTCGGACTGGTTGACGCCGTTGATGGACAGCTCCTGGCGCGCTACGGGAAGGGTTGTGATGACCTCGTGGTCGGTGACGTCGCTGCGCGCCTGCACCCACGTCTCGATCGCCTGCAGGTCGCGGTCGTCAATACGGCCGGAGTGCATCTGCACCAGGTCCGGCAGCTTGGCCCGTTGCGAGAGCCGGTGCGTGGCCGACAGGCTGTCCACCACCAGGGACGTCCCGGCCGACATCAGTGTGGCCGCCAGGGCGATGAGGGCGGTCAGGGTGGCGGCCACGACGGCGCCGCGCGCCAGGTCCGCCTTGAGAAGTCGCATCAGCATGACAGCAGCCTCCTTGGAGTCTGTCCTTGATCTTGCGGGCTTATTCCCGGATGAAGGGATTCCCAGGTGAGGGAACGATTCTCGACGCTAATCGACTAACAGTCGGTATCGAGAATAGACTGACGGTCGAAACGCGTCAAGGCGTGTCGAGGGCGGCTGGTTCGCATCCGGCTGCGCCCCGTGGCAGGGTTGTCCCGCGCACGCCCTCTCCCTGACCCGGCGGGGTGGGCAGGGGGCGTGCGGATGCGGATGAAGACAGGGCGCGGTGCGCCCACGGGCCGATGAGAGCAGGAACAGCGACAGTGGAGGTCTGGTACGGCGCCGAGCAGGTGCCAGCGAGCCTGAGCGCTCCGGGAGGGCCGGGCGCCGTGGTCACGATGGGCATCTTCGACGGCGTCCACCGCGGGCATCAGGCGGTCCTGGGGCGCGTCGTCGAGCTCTCCCATGAGCTCGCCCACGGCGACCGGCGGCCCCTGGCCGTCGCGGTCACCTTCGACCCCCACCCCCGTAGCGTCCACCAGCCCGAGGCCGACCTGCCCCTCATCGCCTCCCTGACCGACCGCCTGGCCTCCCTGGGGGACCTCGGTCTCGACGCGGTCCTGGTCATCACCTACACCCTCGACTTCGCCGCCCAGAGCCCGCAGGACTTCGTGCGCACCTGGCTGGAGGAGCTGCTCAGGGGCTCGCGCGGTCGTCGTCGGCGACGACGTCCGCTTCGGTTGGCGCAACTCCGGGGACGCCGCCACCCTGGAGCAGATCGGCCGCGAGGACGGCTTCGAGGTGGAGATCATCTCCACCATCTGCTCCGACGAGGGGCGTCGCTGGTCCTCGACGTGGATCCGCCAGTGCCTCAAGGACGGGAACATGCGGCAGGTCAGCCGGGTCCTGGGCCGTCCCCACCGGCTGCGCGGCGTCGTCGTGCGAGGTCTGCGCCGCGGCCGCGAGCTCGGGTTCCCGACCGCCAACCTGGAGGCCGCCACGGCCGGTGTCGTGCCGCCCGACGGGGTCTACGCCGGCTGGCTGATCCGCGGCTGCGCAGACGAAGGCGATGTCCAGCGGCTGCCCGCCGCCATCTCGATCGGCACCAATCCCACCTTCGACGACGTCCCTCAGCGCACCGTCGAGGCTCACGTCCTGGGGCGAGCCGACCTCAATCTCTACGGCGAGGAGGTGGGGATCGAGCTCGTCGAGCGCCTGCGCCCCATGCTCGCCTTCGACGGGCTCGGATGCGCTCCTGGTTCAGATGCGCGCCGATATCGAGGACACCGCCCGGATCCTGGACGTCCCGGTCCCCGAGCCGATCCGTCCCGAGGACGTCACCGCGCAGTAGCTCCGGTGGGTGGGCCGAGCTCTCTGGGAGGTGCCCGCCGTCGGAGCCCGACCGCGGCATCCCTCTTCAGGCCTGCAATTGTGCCGGTTCACACAGCCTCTGACGTGATTGGAGGGAAGCGGCGCTGGTAAGGTTGGCGGGCCGTCGATCGGCCACGGATACCTCATGCCCGGGAGAACCTGCCCCGGCGCTCCGTGCAACGAGACCCGAAGGAGTCCGCATGTCGGTTACCGCAGAGCGCAAGCAAGAGATCATCGCCGAGTACGCCACCCACGAGGGCGACACGGGCTCCCCGGAGGTCCAGGTCGCCATCCTCACCGAGCGCATCTCCAACCTCACCGAGCACTTCAAGGGCCACGCCCACGACCACCACTCGCGTCGCGGCCTCTACCTGCTCATCGGTAAGCGCCGTCGCCTGCTCGACTACCTCATGAAGGAGGACATCGAGCGCTACCGTGCTCTTATCGCCCGCCTCGGCATCCGCCGCTGAGCGCGCTGACAGCCTCAAGCCATGTGGCCCGGTCCCCAGGAGGGGGCTGGGCTGCATCGCGTTCAAGGGGCGCTTCGCCCGTCCTCAGAGCAGTGAGGTGTAGAGAGCCCTGATGTCCTCACGGGTCGCGGGGCGCGGGTTGCCCGGCGTGCATACGTCGGCGAAGGCGTCATCGGCCAGGGCCTCGATGCTGTCGGCCTCCACCCCCGACCTCGGAGATTCGGGTGGGCTGCCCAGGTCCCTCGTCAGCTGGGCCACGGCCTCCACGGCTGCGGCGCGCGCCTCCTCCAGCGGCATGGTCCGGGCTTCCTCAACCCCGAAGGCCTCGGTGATGTCGCGGTACTTCTCCCCGGTGTGCTCGGCGTTGAAGGCCATGCGACCGATGTCGTGGGGTCGACGCACACGAACTTGCGCTGCTTGGAGCTGTCGGTGATGACGTAGTTGATGGTGGTCTCGCTGGCCGTGCCCGCGGTGGTGGGCACGCCGATGATCGGCACGCCCGGCCGGGTCGTGGGGGACAGGCCCTCCAGGCTCAGCACGTCCTCGAAGTCGGGGTTGGTGGCGATCACCGAGATCGCCTTGCACGTGTCCTGGGGCGAGCCCCGCCCAGGCCGATGAGCACGTCGGCGCCCGAGGCCCGGAAGGCGGCCAGACCGGCCTGGACCTTCCTCGATCGGCGGGTTGGGGACGACGTCGGAGAAGACCTCCCAGCCGATGCCGGCCTCGTCGAGCAGGTCGGTGATGCGGGCGGCGGTGCCGTTGTCGGCCAGGACCGGGTCGGTGACGATGAAGGCCTTGGTCAGGCTCCGGCGGGCGATCTCGGGGGCGATGTGGGCGATCGCGCCTCTGCCGAAGTAGCCGGTCTGGTTGAAGATCATGCGGTGGGTCATCGTTGACGCTTCTGAGATGAGAGGGACAGGACTGCTTTGTCCTGACGTTGGTCACCACTTTGTCGCGATCGAGTGTGTTGTCTCATGACTCTGAGAGTTTCGGATGTCATGACATCTCAAGACACCGCTTGCGTGTGTGTCTGCCAGATGGGAGAGCTGCTGTTTCGACCTGTCGGAGCAGACTGACCCGGTCGCTCTGGCGGTTGCCGGCGTCGTCCGGACGTACTGCACGAGGGTGGGGTGCTACTGGAGGAGGGTCGGGTGCACTTTGGGTAGGTGGGACCTTCGTGCAGTACGCACAACCCTTGGCCAGTGGATCCCGACCCTCGTGGAGCAGGCCTACTTGGGCCGACTCGGGCCAACTCTGGGCGGGACCGGCGTCGAGTCATAGCCTCCGGGCCCCTGCGCAGACGGCGGGCAGGGGACAGTGGGGACGGACCTGTGACGGAGGCGCCGGGCCGTGCCGCAAGAACCTCGGACTCACTCCTGCGCGGCCCGGTGTCCACAGCGCTGACATGAGCGGGCCCGACGTCGGTGCACCCAGCGGGGATCGTTGGAATACTGCGGTTTCTCTCCGGCGTGCCGCGTCAGTGCGCCTTTAATGTCAGCACCATGGACACCCACACCCCGTCATGCCTCACCCCTAAGCCACCCTCGCCTCCAGGACCACCAGCCTGCCCAGGATTCCCGCCCGAGTGAGCGTCTCAGAAGTCATGACACCCACATGCCTCAGAAGTGAGGAGACAGCACAGTTGTCACGACCATGCAAGGCCGGTCCAGGAAATCGCCGGTTCCGCGCGTCCCATCTCACGTGGCATCCTGTGGCGCTGATCGGCATCACGGGGCCGCGCACGATAGAATCTGCGCGGCTGTGCCCTCGTGTACTCGCCGGCTCATCGATGCTCTCCCAGCGTGCGATCCGGCCAGGAGTGCGCAGGTGGCGCAGTCCGCCCCCGGGAAGAGACCCGGGGAGCGGCCGGCCCCGTCGGTTTTCGGTGGTGGCCTCCGGAACCGTGCTCGCGCCGTCGGATCAAGGAGATCCGCGTATGGCAGCACTCGGCTCCGTGGGCCTCGATCGAAGGCCACGGACCCGGCACGACGATCGCGAGAAAGAGACTTCATGTTCATTGACGACCCCGAGGTCACCGCCGCCGAGGCAGTGATCGACAACGGCTCCTTCGGCAAGCGCGTGGTGCGCTTCGAGACGGGCCGCCTGGCCAAGCAGGCCGCTGGAAGCGCCATGGCCTACCTCGACGGTGAGACCGCCGTCCTGTCCGCCACCACCGTGGGCAAGCACCCCAAGGACCAGTTCGACTTCTTCCCCCTGACCGTGGATGTTGAGGAGCGCCAGTACGCCGCCGGCCGCATCCCCGGCTCCTTCTTCCGCCGCGAGGGCCGCGCCGGAACCGCCGCCATCCTGGCCTGCCGCCTCATCGACCGTCCGCTGCGCCCCTCCTTCGTCAAGGGCCTGCGCAACGAGGTCCAGGTCGTTGAGACCGTCCTGGCCATCCACCCCGACGACGACTACGACGTCCTGGCCATCAACGCCGCCTCCATGTCCACCCAGATCGCCGGCCTGCCCTTCTCCGGCCCCGTGGCCGGTACCCGCCTGGCCCTCATTGACGGGCACTGGGTGGCCTTCCCCCGTTACTCCGAGCAGCAGCGCGCCACCTTCCAGATGGTGGTGGCCGGCCGCGTCCTGGAGTCCGGCGATGTCGCCATCATGATGGTCGAGGCCGGCGCCACCGAGCACGCCTGGGAGCTCATCAACGCCGGGGCCGTCGCCCCCACCGAGGCCGTCGTCGCCGAGGGCCTGGAGGCCGCCAAGCCCCACATCAAGGCCCCTGTGCGAGGCCCAGCTCGAGGTCGCCCAGCACGCCTCGAAGCCCACCGCCGAGTTCCCCTCTACCTGGACTACTCCGACGAGCAGTACGACGCCGTGGAGAAGGCCGCCGAGGCTCACGGACTGGCCGCCGCCATCGCCACCGAGGGCAAGCAGGCCCGCGACCTGGCCACCGACGCCGTGCGCGACGAGGTCCTGGCCGAGCTCGCCGAGTCCTTCCCCACCGAGGAGGACACCAAGGCCCCTCAAGGCCGCCTTCCGCTCCGTGACCAAGAAGATCGTGCGTCACCGCACCCTCACCGAGGGCGTGCAGCATGGACGGGCGCGGCCTGAAGGACATCCGCACCCTGGCCGCCGAGGTCGAGGTCCCTGCCCCGCGTGCACGGCTCGGCCATCTTCGAGCGCGGCGAGACCCAGATCCTGGGCGTGACCACCCTCAACATGCTGCGCATGGAGCAGCAGGTGGACGACCTCTCCCCGGTCACCCACAAGCGCTACATGCACAACTACAACTTCCCGCCCTTCTCCACCGGTGAGACCGGTCGCGTGGGCGCCCCCAAGCGCCGCGAGATCGGCCACGGCAACCTGGCCGAGCGGGCCCTCGTGCCGGTCCTGCCCACCCGCGAGGACTTCCCCTACGCGATCCGCCAGGGTCTCCGAGGCCCTGGGCTCCAACGGCTCGACCTCCATGGGCTCGGTGTGCGCCTCCACCCTGTCGCTGCTCAACGCCGGTGTGCCGCTGCGCGCCCGTGGCCGGTATCGCCATGGGCCCTCATGCACGAGGTCATCGACGGCGAGACCAAGTGGGCCACCCTCACCGACATCCTCGGCTCCGAGGACGCCTTCGGGGACATGGACTTCAAGGTCGCTGGAACCCGTGACTTCATTACGGCCTCCAGCTGGACACCAAGCTCGACGGCCTGCCCTCCGAGGTGCTGGCCGGCGCGCTCGGCCAGGCCCGTGACGCCCGCCTGTTCATCCTCGACGTCCTGGCCCAGGCCATCGACGCCCCCGACGAGATGGCTCCCACGGCCCCGCGTGTCCTGGCCGTGCGCATCCCGGTGGACAAGATCGGTGAGGGTCATCGGCCCCAAGGGCAAGATGATCAACCAGATCCAGGAGGACACCGGCGCGGACCTGACGGTCGAGGACGACGGAACCGTCTCACATCGGCGCCTCCGACGGCCCCTCGGCCGAGGCGGCTCGTGACGCCGTCAACGCCATCGCCAACCCGCAGATGCCTGAGATCGGTGAGCGCTTCGTGGGCACGGTGGTCAAGACCACGACCTTCGGCGCCTTCGTCTCGCTGACCCCCGGCAAGGATGGCCCTGCTCCACATCTCCCAGATCCGCCGGCTCGTCGGCGGCAGCGCGTGGAGAACGTCGAGGACGTTCTCAACGTGGGGACAGGTCCAGGTCGAGCTGGCCGAGATCGACCAGCGCGGCAAGCTGAGCCTGCACGCGGTCCTCACCGACGAGCAGCTCGCCGCCGAGGCCGAGGGTGAGGCCTCCCGCAAGGCCTCCCGTGAGGGCGGCTCGCGCCGGGAGGCCAAGGACGAGGACGGCGAGCAGCCGCGCCGCGAGCGTCGTCCGCGCCGTCGCCGCATGCGCAGCGCCGAGTCCTCCGAGGAGGAGTGAGACCGTTTAGCGGCCTTAGCCGACTGACGTATCTCTCCGGTGTCCCCGTCCGGTCCTCTGGGCCGGGCGGGGACACCGCCGTCATCGAGCAGTGCGTTCGCTGCGCGCGGCAGGACGCGGCCGGGTGCGGGAAGGACACCGGGCCCGCCAGCCCGCTAGTCTTCGCGGGTGACCAACCCAGACATGCGCGCCGGATCAGCCCGGCCGGCGGCCTCTCAGCCCTCCACGACCCCCGCCACCGGGCAGTCCTCGAGCCCGACCGACTACGCCGAGGTGGATCTCGGCCGTGGGCGGCCCGGCCGTGACGGCACCGAGCTAACCCTGCACGACGACGGGGCTCTCACCCGCCGCTCGGTCCTGCCCGGTGGGGTGCGCGTCATCACCGAGTCCGTGCCGGGCTGCGCTCGGCCTCGATCGGCATGTGGTTCGGGCGTCGGCAGCCGCGACGAGGTGCCCGGCCAGGAGGGCTCCACCCACTCCTGGAGCACCTGCTGTTCTAGGGGCACCGCCACGCGGATGCCCACGAGATCGCCGAGGCCTCGACATGATCGGCGGGGAGTCCAACGCCGCCACCTCCAGGAGCACACCTCCTACTACGCCCGCGTGCTCGCCCCGGACAGCATGCAGGCCCTCGACGTGCTCGCCGACATGGTGACCTCCTCCCTCCTGGAGCCGGCCGATGTCGAGACCGAGCGCGGCGTCATCGTCTCCGAGCTGGCTGATGCCGCTGACGACCCCGCCGACGTCGCTCAGGAGGCCTTCGCCCGCGCCGCCTTCGGTGAGGGAACACCGCTGGGTCGCCCCATTGGCGGCACCAACGAGACCGTCACCGCGGTGCCGCGCGACGCCGTGTGGGAGCACTACAAGCGCACCTACGCCTCCGACACCCTCGTGGTGGCCGCTGCCGGCGCCGTCGACCACGATGAGGTCTGCGAGCGGGTCCTGGCCGACCTGGCAGCGGCCGGCTGGGACGCCTCACCCGACGCCGCCCCGCGCGAGCGCCGCTTCGAGGTTGAGCCCTTCGCGCCCCTGGACGTCCACGACATCACCGTCCCGCGCGAGAGCGAGCAGAGCCACCTGTACCTGACCTGCCAGGGCATCGCTGTGCGCGATGACCGGCGCTGGGCCATGAGCGTGCTCACCACCATCCTGGGCCGGGGCATGTCCTCGCGCCTGTTCCAGGAGGTGCGTGAGAAGCGGGGCCTGGCCTACACCACCTACGCCTTCGACACCTCCTACGCCGGTGCCGGAGCCTTCGGCTCTACGCGGGCTGCGCCCCCAGCGACGTCGACGAGGTGTGTGCCGTCATGATCGGTGAGTTCGAGAAGCTCGCCGAGCACGGCGTCACCGAGCGGGAGATGATGCGCGCTCGCGGTCAGCTGCGCGGGGCCATGGTGCTTGGGGAGAGGACTCCCTGGCGCGTATGGGGTCGCCTGGGGCGGGCCGAGGTCGTCACCGGGCGCCTGCGCCTATGGAGGACAACCTGCGCCGCCTGGAGGCCGTCACCCCCGAGGAGGTTCGGGAGATGGCCGCCTGGCTGGTGGAGCAGAAGCGCGCCCGCATCCTGGTGGGCCCGGTCGCCTGACGACTGTCGGCAAACGATCGGGGCCGACGACGCACTGCGACTGGCAGTCGTCGTCGGCCCCTGGTGCTACTGGGCCTCGTGTGGGCCGTGTCTTCAGTCAGCGGCCGGACCGGAAGGCGGCGCCGATGAGCCGGTCGAAGGCGCGGTCGGGCAGGACCCGGCGCGCGGCAATGAGCGGCTTGGCCATGAAACCCACTGCGTAGCGGGTCCGGGGGCGGCGGGCGGTGACGATCCTGCCGACGGTGCGCGCGATGACCTCCGGCGGGGAGTAGCGCCGCGCATTCGACTCGCTGCGCATGGCCCCGGCCACGGACCTGATCTGATCGGCGTAGGCGCTCGCCTCAGCGGTGGCCTCCAGGTGGTCGGCGGCGATCGACGCCCACTCGGTACGGATGCCTCCGGGCTCGACCACGACGACGTCGATCCCGAAGGGGCGCAGCTCCATGCGCAGCGCGTCGCTGAGGGCCTCGACGGCGTACTTTGTGGCGTGGTACCAGCCACCCAGCGGTGTGGTCAGCTTCCCGCCTATGGAGGAGATGTTGATGATGGTGCCCGAGCCCTGGGTGCGCATGTGCGGGGTCACGAGCTGGGTGAGACGGCCCAGGCCGAAGACGTTGACCTCGAACTGGCGGCGGGCCCCATCGATCGGGACGTCCTCGATGGCCCTGTAGGAGCCGTAGCCGGCGTTGTTGACCAGCACGTCGATGCGGCCGGTCTCCAGGATGCGGTTCACGCCGGCGCTCATGGAGGCATCGTCTGTCACGTCCATGGCCAGGGGGCGGATGCCATCGGCGGTCAGGGCCTGCAGGCGGTCGGTGCGCCGGGCCGCCCTGCTAGACGATGTAGCCCAGCGCCTGGAGCCTGCGGGCGGTATCCTCGCTGATCCCGGAGGAGGCACTGGTGATGAGCGCGGCGGGTCGCACCCGTGGTCTGCTGAGCCTGAGGGGAGGGCGCGGTGGAGGCCGTGGGTGCCTGGACGGAAGCGGGTGGCGGCTCACGGCTGAGGTGTCCTCTTACTCAACATGGAATCGTCGTTCAGGTACTATCATGAATCTTGATTCACTTTATGCAACTGAGATGCTGCGTACGTGAGTGGGCGAGCCTGGGAAGAGGGGAGAGGATGCCTCGGGACTGTCTATGACGCGGGTTGAGCGGACTGGGACTGAGGCGGGTGGCGTGATCAGCGGAGGGGGCCCCAGACGCTGACGCGGTGCGCAACTCGGGCCGCATCCTGAGGCCGCCAGGCAGCTGGTCTCTGAACAGGGGCCGAGGTCGCTGCGGGGAGATCGCTCGGATGGCCGGGCGTTGCCTGGGCACGCCTCTACTCGGCACTTCCCTCAACAAGGCGGACCTGCCTCGCGGCGGTCGCCAGTGAGTACGTCGAGGCCCTGGCTGACGCGCCCAGGGCGCCTGGGAGCGTGTCGAGGCTGGTCAGGCCGAAGCGACCAGGAGCCCTGGACTCCTGGAGCGGGCCTCGAGATGACGCCGCAGCCACGCCGCCGCCAAGAGTGCTGCCTCGCGCTGGGGGCGGAGGTGGAGGCACTGAGCCGGAGAGTCCGCCACTGAGGCGCTGGGGCGCCTCATCGAGCAGGGGCGTGCGAGCGGGCGCCTGCGAGCTCGACCTCCACCGTCTCCGACCTTACATCCTCATGGTCTTCTCCCCGGCGACGGCTCGCTGAGGGTTCGTCGGCGCTGCTGGAGCTCATCCGTCCGGGCCCGTGCTGGGACGGCTAGAGACGGCCTCGTGGTGGGTGGTGAGTCGCTAGGGGTGGGGCCGCGACGATTCGCGTAGTTGCCGTGGGCGCCGCCGGGCGCATGGGATCGACCGTCTGCCAGGGCGGTCCAGGACGCCGAGGGCCTCGAGCCCGTGGCCCGCCTGGACGTGGGGACACCTCGACGCCGAGCACCTGGCGGGCGCCGACGTCGCTGCTCGACTCACCGTCCCCAGCGTCACTGAGGCCAATGTCCATGCCCCTGCTCGACGCCGGGGTGGACGTCGTCGTGGGCACCACCGGCTGGACCGAGGAGTCCTACGGGCGCGTCCGTGAGCACCTGGCCCTGCCTGAGGCCGCCGGCCGCAGCGTCCCTCATCGCCCCGAACCCTCGCCCCGTCCGCCGTGCTGGCCGCGAGCTTCGCCGCGAAGGCCGCCCTACTTCAGAGTCCGCCGAGGGTCATCGAGCCCACCACCCGAACAAGGTCGACGCGCCTCAGGGCACCGCGGTCGCCACCGCTCAGGGCATCGCCGCCGCCCGCGCCGCGGCAGGGCCTGCGCCATGCCGGATGCGACGCAGACCGACCCCGACGGCGCTCGCGGGGCGGTCGTCGACGGCGTCCACGTCCACGCCGTGCGTCTGCGGGGCTGACCGCCCACGAGGAGGTCGTGCCCGGCAACCCCGGCGAGCAGGCTGACCATCCGCACCGACTCCTTCGACCGGGCCTCCTTCATGCCCGGTGTGGTTCTCGCCGTGCGGCAGGGTCTCCACCGCCCCGGCCTGACCATCGGCCTGGACGCCCTGCTCTGACCTCTGAGACGCGGGAGGGGCGCCAGCCGGGCGCGCGGTGAGGCGCTACAGCGAGGCCGCCCAGCAGTCCTCGGTGATGCCTCTCGCCGACGCCGAGCACCCGTGGGCCCCTCGGTGGGCGCCATGCCGACCGAGGTCAGGAGCCGGCTGATCGACTCGTCCCCGCGCACCGCCCAGGCCACGAGCGCCCTGGGCCCCGTCCTGACGGGCCCAGGTCCACGGCGGCCGCCAGGAGCCGGGAGCCGTGCCCGGCGCTGACTGGCTGGCTCCACGCCCAGGGGCCGTGACTTCCACGGCCTGCACCCCGGCCTCGTCGACGTGGCCCTCGGCGTCCATGGACTGGGTGGGGGCCAGCCCAGCAGGCCCACCACCGTCCGGCTCTGCAGCGTCTGGCTTCGGGCGGTGGTGGCCACCAGGACGTGGTGCTCGGGCGAGAGGCGGCTGGCTCACCGCCGCCTCCCAGCCCGCCGCGATGACGGGGGCGGCGATCATCGCCCGCACGCCCTGGGGCAGCGGTGCACTGTGCCTCGGCAGTGTGGCTGGGCTCCCAGGGAGGCGACGCAGGTGGCGGCCTGGACCTGCCCCATCTGCCGTCAGGTCCTCCACCCCCGGGCTGGGCGCACGAAGCCTGCCGGTGCCTGGGGGACCGTCATGGTCACTGCTCCGCACAGTCGTGAGCGCCGGGAGTGGTCGGGCGCGTGCGCGCGCAGGGTCTGGGGCTCAGCCCGGCCAGCGGATCGGCGCCCAGGACGGAGCCGTCCCGGCTCGCCGGAGGGCGATGAGGCGATGAGGACGATGCAGGCGAGGGGGTCGAGGAGGCCGCGGACCGAGCCCTAAGTGACGCACCTGCCGGGGCCCCTGAGCGCAGCCGGGAATGCAGACGCACTTATGACAGATCATGAGAAGGGGACCGCTGGGGGCGCGGTGCACGTTATGGTGGCGCCATAGCAGCGCAGCCCCTCCCGCAGCTTCTGGTTCCGTCGGCGTCGCCATGGTCACCCCCTTCACGCCCAGTGGGAGGTCGACTCGACGCCGCCCGCGCCCTGGCGGTCAGCCCTGGTCGACGACGGCGCCGACCTGATCCTCCTGTCGGGCACCACCGGCGAGTCCCCTGACCACCCACACCCTCCCGAGAAGCAGGGAGCCGATCCGCCAGGCTCGAGCGACGCCCTGGCCGGACGCGCCACGTCACGGCCGGAGCGGCTCCAACGACACCGCCCACGCGGTACGCATCGGCGGCCTCCCAGGAGGCCGGCGCCGAGGCCTGCTCATCAACGCCCCCTACTACAACCGCCCCAGCCAGGAGGGCGTCTACCGGCACATCAACGCCGTCGTCGAGGCGCACCGAATCGCCCGTCATGGTCTACGACATCCCCTGGGCGCACCGGCGTGAAGATCACCGAGGAGACCCCTGGGCCCGCCTGGCCGAGAAACCCCGCGTCAAGGCTGTCGAGCGACGCCACCGGCGACGTCGAGCAGGGATTCCGCCGCATGGAGTCCACCGGCCTGGAGTACTACCCGGCGATCGACGGCCTCGCTTCGCCTGGCTCACCCACGGCGCCTCCGGCGTCACTCCGTGGCCGCCCACGCCGACGCCCACCCTGGCGCCAGATGATCGGCGCCGTCGACGCCGGCGACCTGGCCAGCGCCCGCACCCTCGCCCGGGAGCCTGCGCCCCTGGTCCACGCCATCATGCGGGCGGCGGCAGGGGCCGTCATGGCCAAGGAGGCCCTGCACCTCCAGGGACGCCTGCCCAGCCCCGCCCCTGCGCCTCGCCCCTGGTGCGCGCCGAGGAGGCCGAGGTCGCCGCCCTGCGCGAGGTCCTGGCCGCCTCGCTGCTCTGAGAACCGGCAGGCACGCCCACCATGCGCATGTGGTCGCGTGCACCCGAGCCACTGACCGTGCGGGCCTGGTGGCCTGCTGCGAGTTTCTATCCGGACCCGACTCCTTTATCGTACAAAGTGAGGGTTATTCCACAGAGTGAAGCGAGTTGTCACCGACCCCGGCAAACACAAGTAATCGCCATAATTTCTAGAAAATAACCATCAGTGGCTGGATCGATGGAGGATAGACACTGAAATGCCGTATGGAAAATCTTAATGCTTCAAGTAGTGTTTTAAACGATTTGATCGTGCGCTGACCACGTAGAAAAGGAGACTCTGTTTATGCGAGCAACTCAAAACCGAAAAGTACAGGAAGTCTAGGGCAAAAGTGCAGTCAAAGCAGAGTTTGAAATACATGGGTGGGGTGCCAAAGGGTCGATGCCCGAACATGATAATGGGATCAGATTTATACCTCACTGCCCGAGATGACTCAAAGGTTTGAGTTAGGTGATGATGGATGTCAAGAGAAACCGAAATAGTTACTTTAGGAGCCCTCCAGGATGGAGAAGAAGAAGGTTGGTGGTTTACAGAAAACCGTGAGCACTTTGAGTACTAGCAACTCACTCTATACCGCACATTATTTGAAATTGAGGGATCAGGAGGAAAGGAAGTTGATATTGGGGCACGTTACTGATGATAACGTGATAAATAGAGGCCCAGCGGCCAAAAGACTTTTGGTCCCTGCAAATCAAGTAGTCGAAGAATCACAGAACGACGCTCTTCGAGAAGTCGCCCGTAGTCAGCTACCCAAAACCTAGCTGGGCTAACCCACATTATCGGCACCGGGCGTAAGATTTTCGGTCGAGGATAGACTCTGATATGCATTAATCTGCACCACGCTTGATCGCGCCGAATTTGGAATGTCGAATCAGCCAGGCATACGCGCTTACCGGTATTTCGGGAGTGCAAGCGCTTGCGCTTTATGCTAGGAAACTTGAGTGACTGAGCGTCCAGTACCTTCCTGACTATAGTCGAAAAAGACTTCAATCTTTTCTCCAAGCGATACCAAGGGAATTGGATGGATTCGCCAAGGTAGTAGATTCTACATACAAAATCGACTTTGAAACCTAAAACTGTTTGCAAGATAAGGCGGTCACTACACCTGAGGAGAGAATCGCTGCAACAATGATTGATGACTGGTCGGACTATTTGAGTTAGGTGATGCTGAAAAGGTTGCTTTGCAGTGATACGTCAAGAAACTAGGATTACATTGGCGATGGTTATACTGAGACAGATCTTATCAGTCAGAGAAAAATATCCGTCCAGTCGATGTTGCTTGGCTGCAAGCCCAACTCTGCCAGAGCATTGCTTGGAGATAGGAGAATATGAGAGTGCGTTTATCTGCGCGTTGAGGCTGCAAGTGCTGGATATGAGTTCCCTCGGATCCGCTAGCAGCCCTAGCTATTGCTGGAAACGTCTCAGTAACGGCATTCAATCTGCGCCTGGAGGAGCATAATAACTATGATTGCTGATGTCACCTTAAAGCGCACTGACAATGAGGCAATATGGTGGCGATCGGAGATCTTTTCTCTGGGGTCTGTCCGTACATTTGGGAGAATCAATTTATTGATCGCATGAAATCGGTTGTTAGCGGTAATGCAAGCGATGGTTACGTCGATGAAAATTTTGGCAAGTACTTGCGATCGGCGGCGTTGATTTGCCTCTTTTCGGGTGATCAAAATGGCTGGCGGGAAGTGAGTAAACAGACGGCTTACGCCCCTGTTTGCCAGCAGCAGAGAGTGTAGTAGATGCGAAGCTTGCTCTAGGTTCTAGAATCGGCGCAGAGCTGGCGATAGTTAAGAACGCGAAATTATTTGCCGACTACCTTCTTAGCTCAGGAATTTCTAAGAACTCCTGGAATTTTTGAACTCTGTCTATAGCAAGGTTGATCTCGCCAGGTCGACTAGAACAACAGCTCATTTTTGACTTAAATTTCTAATTAAGTTTGGTGGTAGCTCTTAATGTGGTGACGCTAATCTACGCAAAGAATCCATTTTTGCAGAATTGAGGACCTACAAAGATTTTCATGCTTACTGAAAGGTATGCGGAATCTGCAATGAACTCAATAATTTATATACACAGAACATTTACTAAGTTTGTTTTGCAGTCTATTTATGCGCACTCTAGATGACGAGCATGTTCTCAGTTTTAGTGAATTGTTTGCGTGATATTGTTTCTGAGATGAGTATTGAGGACCCTGCTTTTAGATGTATGTTATCAAGTCAGAAATTGGTTGAGATAATCCCAGCGACGCTTGGGTACGTGACGACAGGGAGGCTCATTATGAGTGAGATAGGCAAAAATATACGTTTCTGGGAAAAACTACTAGACGATAGTGATTTGTAACTTAAGTGTACTGATCGGGGAGGTTGGTTAGGCGGGTGATGGGTGTGGCCTGGGTGGCGGTGTGGGGCTCGGTGGTGATTGTAGAGGTGCAGCCATGCGGGTAGGGCTTGGCGGCGTTGGGTCTCGGAGGTGTAGTGGCGGGCGTAGGCCCAGCCGTCGGCCAGGGTGCGGTGGAAGCGTTCGATCTTGCTGTTGGTCTGGGGGCGGTAGGCGGGTGTGCTTGGCCCTTGATGCCCAGCTGCTGGCAGGCGGCTTGCCAGGCCTGGGAGCGGTAGGCAGAGCCGTTGTCGGACAGGACTCGCTCCACCTTGACTCCTCGGGCGCTGAACCATGACACCGCGCGCTGGAGCACTCCGACGGCGGTATCGGCCTTCTCATCGTCGTGGATCTCGCTGCAGACCACGCGGGAGTAGTCATCAATCACCGAGGCACGGCAGGCGTAGCCCATCACCGGTCTGCGGCTGGCCTGGCTATGGGCCTTGCCGGGGGTGGAGGCGCGCGGTTGCGCGCGCCCTGGCGCGCACCGACGTAGCGCCATCCACCACCGTCGGGGATGCTGCTGATCTTCTGACGTCGACGTGACAAGAGATCCGGGGTAGGGTGTCGGCGGCGCACGACCTGACCGGTGGCCCGTCGGTGTACGACAGGCGGTTGAGGTGGGCGGCTCGCAGGATGCGGTGGACGGTCGAGGCCGCGACCCCGGTGCGGGCAGCGAGCTGGACGGGGCCCTCACGCAGGCGCATGCGCAGCGAGACGATCCGTTTGACCACTGCCTTGGGTGTGCGGTGAGGGCACGAGCGTGGGCGGCTGGAGCGGTCGGTCGCGGCTGGCTGGTCTTGTACCTGTCGGCCCAGCGCTTGACGGTGGGCCATGAGCACTGGAACCGGGCAGCAACTCGCTGACGGGCCAGCCCTCCTCAACCACCAGGCGGGCGACCTCACACGAGCACGCGGGGTCAGGGCTGCGTTAAGGTGGGACATGAGGAGAGCACCTTTCGTGTCTGGCTGATGGGGAACCGCAACACCCCCACCTCAACCAGCCCAAGGCGCCTCTCACCTCAAAGACTCAGATCACACCCCTCAACCAACCCTCCTGATCAGTACACTTATGAACTGTTGCTTTATTGGTAGG
>BNJS01002511.1_pt1 | contig 85837 bp, 130 predicted proteins | sample 8540461 | NCBI WGS metagenome assembly BNJS01 (sample SAMD00202454, study PRJDB9452) | human saliva metagenome | isolation source: human saliva | place: Japan
CCATTCACGCCAAGAGACAAGAGCTTTTTTTGCGTATTGTCATCAATTTCTTTTTTTGGTGCGGTTTTTTGGTCATACAATCGGAAAATTGCGATTCATTCATGCCGACGTTTTTGGCGGAAGTTAGGAAATATTCCAGCGGAAGAGCAGGGATTTTTTTCGGCACAGCAACGTTTTTTACGCCGATTCCTTTATCGAAATAATCGCTTTTAATGCGCGGGACGATATCGTGGGTGTACTGCCAATATTTATCTTGATCAGCAGCACAAAACGCAGCGTGAGCACCAGTTTCGGTATTGTTGGTCATCTCTTTTAATAGTGTTACTACGCGATGCTCATAACGAACTTTTCCGGATTTAATATAGTCATTTTTGAAGAATTCTGTGCTGGTTGCGGCTTCGACCTCGGAGCAAAATGAACAAAAATAGTCAGTATAATCAATGAATACGTTTTTCGCGTCAGCGGATCCTTGTGACATTTTTTCATTCCACGGTTTATTATCGCCAATGTGACGATTCGGCGGGCGATTGACAATTCCATAGATAAACAAAGCTACAATTCCCACGATTACAATTCCCGAAAGAACCCAAATAAGTGCTATGCCTGATGATTTTTGTCGATTCATATTTTCTCCTGTTTAGATAATTCTGTGTACATAAAAATAATTTGACCTGATTTATATATCGAGAATAAACTGAGCAGTAAAGCCAATAAAAGGACTATTGTGCTGGCGATATTTGCGGCGGTGGCGGCAGCAGCTCCTGAGAAAAATAGGGTTACAATTGGTAAAATTAGTGATGTTCCGCAGGGGACGCAGCCGAGTCCAATTGTTGCGGCAATTGATGCGATTCCGCTTAATCCGACTTGTCGAGATATAGTTTTTTCATTGTCGCGATTATTCTTTGCTGTAAAAATTACAGCGGCGATCGATACACCTTGAAGAATTGATACTATCATAAGCAGCGCGCCATTTGGTGAAGTGAAACTTTGTTTGAAGATATCTATAATCATTGAGCCGAGTAGCGCGATTTTATCGAGGATTGGTAAACGCGACATCATCAGCGGTCCGTAAAAATTGGCGTTGATTGCGAAATAAATTATCACGGCGAAGGCGACGGTCGCGACAATTGTTATTAGGAAATATTTCGGTAAACCAAGCATTCTGCCGACTCCTAAAAGCGCTGATTTGATGGTTAGTTTGTAGTGCTTATCGTTGTAATTCATTGTGGTAGTTGTGCTATAAAGTTTGCTAGTGTGTTATTTATGATGTCCTTTTTTAGTTCGTAAATAGCTTTTGTCGGCCATGGAATACTATCAATTTTGAAGTATTTTTGTAAATGTGGCAAATAGGTTTCATCGAATTCATTCTGCGACTGTGTTATTTTGTAACCATGTGGCGCGCAAATCCATTTGTGAATAAGGTGGTCCACGATAACGTACGATTCTTTTGATTCGCGTTCAAGTGAATCCAGACCCCAAACCGCGTGAAACATGATTTCATAAATAGTTTGGCTATTTGCCTTGTAGATGTACGGAGAGATAGGATTATCATTGTCGTTGCAAACGATAGTAGGCATACTAATCACTGAATTTTTAACAAGAGCTTCTACCCATGTGCAAACTTCATCGTTAACGTCTTCGGATGCTACTTCGATAGACGTGACTAGGCTTGACGTCTCGCCGGGACCCCAATCGCGGATGACAATAGTGCCGTCGGGTTTGAGTGCTCTATCTAGCATTGCGAGCGTTTTAGTGCGCTCAGGTCGAGATAGATAGCTCATCAATTCGTGAAATACACTCGACATGTAGATAATGTCGAATTCATCTTCGGCGTTTTCAAGTTGTTCTTTAGTGATAAAATCAATGTTATTTTTTTGAAGTTGAGATTGAACAATTTGTGAAACATCATAGGCTACGTAGTGAGTTCCTGTTTGCGTCACTTGTTTGATGAATTCTGGCGAGAATCCAGAACCAAAATCAAGCAATTTGACGTTTTCACCAAGGTGTTTTTCGATGGCTCCGAATTTGGATGGCGCTGTCTGGTTCATCCGCTCTTGATAGGTTTTGTTGGTATGATTTTCCAAGTGCTCGCTACGAATTTGGTCCATATATCTATTATACGATATTCGTAAAGGCAATTCGATCATCCGCGGCAGCAACTTTTACCGTATCTCCGTCGTGAATTCGCCCGTCGATCAATTCGAGCGCTAAAGGATCAAGCACGCGTTTTTGAATCAAACGCTTAAGCGGTCGAGCGCCGAAACTTGGGTCGTAGCCGTCTCGTGCCAACATATCACGAACGCTATTGTCAAAATCCAGTGTTATGTCGCGACTATCTTTAACTTGGCGAACAACTTTTTCTAATTGCACGTCAACAATTTCACGCATCGATTCAGGATGAATGCGATCAAAAATCACGATGTCGTCAATTCGGTTTAAGAATTCTGGGCGGAAATGACCACGAAGTGTTTCTAAAATTTGATTATCGAGCGAGCTAATGTTGTCGCCCGTGTAGTCCATAATCATTTGCGATCCGACGTTGCTGGTCATGATGATAATGGTGTTGCTAAAGTCAATCGTTCGTCCTTGTCCGTCCGTCAATCGACCGTCGTCTAAAACTTGCAACAGTACGTTAAACACGTCGGGGTGTGCTTTTTCGATTTCGTCAAACAAAACTACGCTATATGGACGTCGTCTAACGGCTTCCGTCAATTGACCGCCTTGATCGTAACCGACATATCCTGGAGGCGAACCGATCAATCTGGCTACGGCGTGGCGTTCCATATATTCGCTCATGTCAATTCGAATCATGGCGTGCTCGTCGTCGAATAATTCACGACATAAACTGCGCGCGACTTCTGTTTTTCCCACGCCAGTAGGGCCGAGGAATAGGAATGAGCCAATCGGTCGATTGACATCGCCGAGTCCAGCGCGTGACCTACGGATGGCGCTTGCTACAGCTGCCACAGCGCGATCTTGTCCGATGACTTGGCGGCTGATCGATTCTTCCAATTTGGTCAATTTGCTGGATTCGCTTTCCATCAATCGCTCCACCGGAATTCCGGTCCAGCGCGCTACCACGCCAGCGATATCGTCAGGCGTAACTTCTTCGCGGAGTAATCGGTCGTGAGTTGGAATTGCCGCTAGCTCCTCGCGGGCGCTTGCTAATTTTTTCTCCAGCTCCGGCAAATCGCCATACTTTAATGCGGCTGGCGGTGGCTAAGTCTGCGTCGCGTTCAGCAATTTCTAATTGTGAGCGCAGATTGTCCATTTTTTCGGTAGTCGTGTTGACGGTTTGCAAAATGTCTTTTTCGTGTTGCCATTTTTTATCAATCACTTCGGCTTTTGCGCGAATCTCGGCAATTTGCTCCTTGATTTCATTTTTACGAATATTGGCGTGGTCGGATTTGTCCTTTTTCAGCGCCGCTTCCTCGATTTCCAATTGCAAGCGTCTATTGTTCAATCGATCCAGCGCAATTGGCACGCTTTCCAATTGCATTTTGAGCGAGCTGGTCGCTTCGTCAAGCAAGTCGACTGCTTTGTCCGGCAAGAATCGGTCGGGCAAATATCTGGTGGACAATCTGGCGGCTGCCACGATTGCGTCGTCAGCGATTTTTACTCCGTGATGAATTTCGTATTTTTCCTTCAATCCGCGCAAAGATGGCGACAGTGTCGTCAAACTTGGTTCGCCAACGTAAACTGGCTGGAAATCTTCGTTCTAAGGCAGCGTCTTTTTCGACGTATTGACGATATTCAGCGAGCGTCGTCGCGCCAATCATGTGCAATTTTCCGCGAGCCAGCGCTGGCTTTTAACATATTGCCCGCGTCCATACTGCCTTCGCTTTTTTTCCCAGCGCCAACCATGGTGTGAATTTCATCGACAAAAAGAATAATCTCGCCAGCCGCTTCTTCTACTTCTTTCAGAACGGCTTTCAGTCGATCCTCAAATTGTCCCGCGGAAAACTAGCGCCCGCCAGAAGACTGGAAATTTCCAGGGAAATTAGTCGCTTATCCTTCAGCGAAGCGGGAACGTTGCCTTTGACAATTCGTTGCGCCAACGCCTCAACAATTGCGGTTTTACCAACTCCCGGCTCACCGATGAGAACGGGATTGTTTTTAGTGCGGCGACTTAAAATCTGCATAGTGCGTCGAATTTCTTCATCTCGACCGATCACTGGATCGAGTTTGCCTTCGCGTGCTAACGCCGTTATATCTGTACCAAATTTTTCGAGTGGTTTAGTTGTTTCTTCTTGATTCATGTTTGGTGGCATAAAATCCTCCTTTTGGTTTTTAGTCCTAATTTGTTGCGCCCCAGCAAAAGACAGAATGGTGAAATTTGATATAGTTATCATAACAAATTAGCACTCTCAGTGCAAGAGTGCTAATAAAATAAATAGTCATTTTGTGATATGTTAAGTGTATGAATATTCTTGTCACTGGTGGCGCTGGATATATCGGCAGTCACACAATCATCGAACTATTATCATCAAATCATAACGTAGTGGTGGTCGATAATTTATCAAATTCATCCGTCGAGAGTCTGAGGCGAGTTGAAGAAATCACTGGTCAATCAATACCGTTTCATGAATTCGATTTATGTGATCATCAGCGACTATCAGAATTATTTAAGTCTGAGAAAATTGATGCTGTAATTCACTTTGCTGGGTTAAAGGCGGTTGGTGAATCGGTTGAAAAGGCGCTTCTTTACTATAAAAATAATCTTGAAAGCACGTTGGTTTTGCTTGATGTGATGCAAGAATTTGACGTGAAGAAATTGGTATTTTCTAGTTCGGCAACAGTTTATGGCGATCCAGCTCGATTACCAATTACCGAAGATATGCCGTTGTCTGCCACGAATCCATACGGTCAAACAAAGTTGATGATTGAGCAAATGCTTCGCGACATTTCTGCGACAAATCAAGATTGGCAATTTACGTCTCTCCGCTATTTTAATCCAGTTGGCGCGCATCCGAGTGGTCGCATCGGGTGAAGATCCTTCAGGAATTCCGAACAATCTTCTGCCGTTTGTGTCGCAAGTTGCCGTTGGTAAGCGAGAGCATTTGAGCGTTTTTGGTGACGATTATGACACTCCAGATGGAACTGGCGTACGTGATTATATTCACGTGGTTGATTTGGCAAAGGCTCACGTGGCGGCTCTGGAGAATTTGGGTCGACCGAACGAATATAAAGTCTATAATATCGGCACTGGTCGTGGTACTTCGGTTTTGGAATTAGTGAAGGCGTTTGAGAAGGCGTCTGGTCGCGATGTTCCATATCAAGTTACGCCACGTCGAGCGGGTGACATCGCGGCGTGCTATGCAGACCCAGGATTGGCAGAAAAAGAATTAGGTTGGCGAGCAGAATTGACAATTGAAGATGCTTGCCGCGACGCTTGGAATTGGCAAAGCAATAATCCAAACGGCTACAATGGCTAATTGCCGGATTTGGTGAAAATCTTATTTTCGTAATAAGCGGAACGTTTGGAAAGTTCTGAATTTAAGTTTTCAATTCCGCCGTATTGTTCGACTAAGGTTTTCTTTCCAGAAAATAAATTTGTGCCCAGACCTAATCGGTCGCCGTCAATTTTAACTCCCAGCGCCGCCAAAGTTGACGGATACATATCGAATGTCGTGAATTGACGATTCTTTGAATGGTTAGTCGAAATAGCTGGATTTATAAACGTGTTGTAAATGGTTCGCTGATAATTAGTTCCGCCAATTTTTTCGTCGTAGTATGAAGTTTGCATTCCTAAATGGTCGCCAGAAATGATAATTGTGGTGTTTTCATAAAATGGCTGAGATTTAACCCAATTGACGAATGCGGCGACTTGTTTTGAGGAACAAGCGTGAACATTGTCGTATTGATTACTGAAAGTTTTGGCGCAGGTTTCATCCAAATAGCCATCGGTAAAATGCGTGTCGGCGGTCAATAATTGCAAGTTGAATGGCCTGTCTGATGCCGCCAAGCGAGAGGCTTCTTCGCGGGCAAATTGGAATAATTTTTTATCCTCATAACCCCACCAAACTTTGTAATCTTCGGAGATATTTTTCCGTGTTTTTTGGCGTAATTGTAATCTTCGATATTGAAATTGCCGTGCTGAGTTAATAATTTATCGCGTCCCGCCAAAACTTGCTTCAGAGCCCATAACAAATGTTTGATTATAGCCTTGTTTTTCTAAAATCTCACCAAGACTATAAGCGCCCGGCAAGAACTTTTTAAATTCGCCCAGGGCATTATGATCGCGTCCGCCAACCAAGTTTTCTTTCAGTGGTACGCCAACGGATTGCGCGGCCATTCCCGCTACAGTCCAGCCGGTGTTTGTTGCAGGCAAGGCGCCGCCGACACCGGATGCTTTGTTTGAGAATGAGGTATTTTTTAACGCCAATTCTTCCAGCTCTGGAATAATGGAGGTTTCGGAACTGCCGCCATTAGCCTTTGATGCCAAAGTGTTTTCCATTGACTCTAAATAGATGTATATCAAGTTGCGTTTTTTCTCTGGGAAAGTCAATTTGGCGGTTTTTGGATTGACGTAATTTTCTTCGTATAATTTGGTCGATTGGGTCAGGGCGTAAATATAATTAGGGATGCCGAAACTTTGAATCAGAAGGACAATCGCAATTAAAAACATACTCAGCGAGTAAATTGCTTGATTTCGTAATCTCAAAAACGGCAGGGTAAATTTTCGTGATGATTTGATTTTTTTCAAGCAGAAGGCGATTATGCGATTGATAAAAGAGATCGATTTATTGAACATCGGGATTAATAAGGCGCCGAATAATAGGAAAACTAGCGGAAGATTTTGCAGGACGGCCGACCATAAATTGTCAGATTTGCCACCAGCTAATCCGTTGACGAAATAAAAAATTATCTCGTCGATTTGCGAATCTTTTAAAGACTATATATTTATAGCGCGCCGCAATTAAGCAAAATGCCGCCAAAAAAAGCAAAATGATTGATATTGATTTAATCCAGAAACGTTTGGTAAATTTAATTTTTCTCACCATTCTATTATATCACTTACGTTTTTTGCGGATGAAGGGGTATAATAAAAGCATGAGCAAGAATAAGACGCGCACATTCGGAATTAGTTGGTGGATTGGGCTGGTTTTATTTGCGGGGATGATTTGTTTGATGTTGGGCGATATTTTACATCGAGATGGCGTAATTGGCTCAAAAACTGATGTTTTGGTGATGGGTACGAATGCTGGATTTAAGCCGTTTGAATATATTGATAACAATCAAGTGGTTGGGTTTGATGTTGATCTGGCGAGGGAAATTGCTAAAAGTTTGGGCTAAAGATTTGAAGGTCGAAGATATGTCGTTTGACGGTCTACTTCCGGCGCTGGATAGTGGGCAAATTGATATGGTGGCGGCTGGAATGACAGTGACGCCTGAGCGAGAAAAAAATGCGTTGTTTTCGGATCCGTATTATTCGGCGTCACAGAGAATAATTGTTAAAAAGGGCAGTCCGATTCGCAATAAATATCAATTGCCAGGGCGAAAAATTGGCGTACAACTGGGTACGACTGGTGATACTTTGGCGTCTAAAGATTGCTGGCGCATCAGTCACGCAATTCCAAACCGCGCCGAGTGTTTTGCAGGAATTAAGTTCGGGAAAAATTGAAGCGGTTATTCTGGACGACGCTCCCGCAAAGCAGTATTCGGCTGGATTTTCTGACTTAGAAATCTTACCGGGCGCGCTCAGCGATGAAAGTTATGCGATTGCTATTAAAAAAGATAATAAAGACCTCTTAGAAAAGGTTAATAAAGAAATTGCCAAGATGAAAAAAGATGGTCGCTATGAAAAATTAATCCGCAAATATTTTGGCGAGGAGGCTAAATCGTGAATTTTTGGGAAGTGATTTTTGGCGGCGGTCGATGGCTATTTTTATGGCATGGATTAGAGGTGACACTGGTTTTGACTGTGTTGTCGCTTATTTTAGGGTCGGCGATTGGTGTACTTGTCGCCTTGATGCGCACGTCGAATTTACGACCATTTGGCAGGATGAAAACGAGCAGACTCGCGAACTTTAATCCGCTGGCTAGTCTGGGAAAAATTTATGTCGATATTATTCGTGGCACGCCACTTTTGGTCCAGCTATTGATTATGTATTACGTCGTTTTTGGGTCGTATCAATTTATGCCGAAGATTTTTGTGGCGGCGGTGGCGTTTCGGGATAAATAGCGGCGCGTATATCGCCGAGATTATTCGTGGCGGAATTCAGAGTATTGACAAGGGGCAAATGGAAGCGGCTAGGTCTTTGGGTCTGAGTAATTGGCAGGCAATGCGGCTAGTCATTTTGCCGCAAGCAATGAGAAATTCGTTGCCGGCGTTGATTAGTGAATTTATCGCGCTATTAAAGGAAACTTCGGTTGTTGGTTGGATTGGCTTGAATGATATTATGCGGGGCGCGGACAATATTCGTTTTCAGACGGCGACAGCTTTTCAATCGCTATTTGCCGCTGCGGCGATGTACTTAATTTTGACGGCGATTTTTACGCGAGTAATGGCGCGAGTAGAAAGGAAATTGAAGCATGACGATGATCAGCGTTAAAAACTTGAAAAAAACGTTCGGCACGAATCGAGTTCTTCGCGATATTGACGTGGAAATTGAAGAGGGCGAGATTGTCGTGGTGGTTGGCTCGTCTGGTTCTGGCAAGTCGACATTCTTGCGTTGTCTGAACTTGCTGGAGGAGCCGACTTCGGGCGAGATTATTGTTGATGGCGTTAAAAATTACTGATCCACACGTAAACTTGAAACGCGTTGCGTCAGAAATATTGGCATGGTTTTTCAGCAATTTAATCTGTTTCCGAATTTGAGCGTGATTGAAAATATTAAATTAGCTCCGAAAAAGCTGCGTAAATTTTCAGATCAAAAAGCGACAAAATTGGCGCGAAGTTTATTGGACGATGTTGGAGTATTGGATAAAGCGGACGCTTCGCCGAATAGTTTGTCTGGCGGTCAAAAACAGCGAGTAGCAATTGCGCGGGCGCTAGCGATGGAGCCGAAAATTATGCTTTTTGACGAGCCAACTTCAGCGCTAGACCCAGAGATGATTGGCGAAGTTTTGGACGTGATCAGAAAAGTTGCCAAAAAGGGAATGACGATGGTAATCGTGACGCACGAGATGAAATTCGCCCGTGAAGTCGGGACTAGGATGATTTTCTTAGACAAGGGCGAAATAATCGAAAATGGGACGCCAGAACAAGTTATGGATCACCCGAAAACTGAACGCGCTAAAAAATTCTTCGCCAAATAGCCCGAGCGACCTCGCTATAATTCGCTTAGAACTGGGACTTCTGTCAATTTGTTAACCAGCTGGTCCAGATCAACCTCTGTCAGATAACTCGGTAAAATTCGCGTCGTTTTCGGATCGACAAAGCCGCATTCCGCCACTTCCTCGACGCCGTGCGATGTTTGCTCCCAAGTCAATGTGCTGGTAATCTTGCCAGTTGGTGATGAGGAAGAAAAATTCCAATTGCTCATTTGGGCCATGTGCTGATTGTTCGCCTGATTCGGCGAATTGCTGGACAAATAACAACTTACCGATTTCTGGCTCAACACCTGTTTCTTCAATCATTTCTCGGCGTAGACCGTCGAGCAAGCTTTCGCCCATTTCCAAGCCGCCGCCCGGCGTACACCAAAAATTACGCCCTTTGCCATTATTGGCGGTCAATTGTTGGCAGAAAATTTCGCCGTTTTCATTGATAATAATTCCGCGTACGTTTACTCTTCGTCGCATAAAACCTCCTTTGATTGCTAATAGCCAGAGGTCCAATTAAGCTGAACGTACGCCCAATAATTTCATGGTCGGGGTGACTGGATTTGAACCAGCGACCTCACCGTCCCGAACGGTGCGCGCTACCGAGCTGCGCCACACCCCGACGCTAAAAACAGTATAAAACTAACAGATATTTTTGTCCAATTGTAATTATTAAAATGGAATCGACTAGTCCTCAAAATGATATAATATAAGGTGGACTTAGAGCGTAAAGGACTATAAATGAAACATATTTTACGAATTTTTAGAGACTATTGGTTGCTGTTTATTATCTTGATTGGATTCACGTATGGCGTTGTGATGGCGAATTTGTGGCTGCCGGATAAAATGTCGGAAATTGTCAATAACGGCATTATTAAACAAGATATGTCGGCGATTTGGAATAATGGCTTGATGATGATTTTGGTGACGGCGGCTGGTGGGTTTTGTTCAATTGTCGTGGGTTTTTTGGCGGCGCGAATTGCTACGGGAATGGCGCAAAAATTGCGATTGAAAATTGTTTGAACGAATAGAAAGTTTTTCTTTGGCGGACTTTAATAAGTTTTCTACGGCGTCGCTGATTACGCGCTCAACGAATGATATTCAGCAGATTCAAACAACATCAATAATGCTGCTGAGGCTGGCGTTAATGGCACCGATTATGGCAATTGGTGGTCTGCAAAAAGCCATGAATAATGCGCCGGATCTGAGCTGGATTATCGCTTTGGCGGTGTTTCGTTTTGTTTGTGGTGATCACTACGCTATTTACGATTGCCGTACCTAGGTTTAAGAAATTGCAGACTCTGGTGGATAAACTTAATTTGGTGGCGCGGGAAAATTTGGTTGGACTGAAAGTTATTCGTGCGTTCCATAACGAGAAGATTGAGCAGAAAAAATTCCAAGAAGCTAACGTGGAATTGAACAAGATGAACTTATTTGTGAACCGTTTGATGATGTTGCTTGATCCGATTATGACTTTAGTGATGAACTTTTCGAGTGTGGCAATTGTGTGGTTTGGCGCGCATTTGATAAGTAGTGGCAATTTACAAATTGGTAATATGATGGCGTTTTTGGAATACGCGATGCAGGTGATAATCTCGTTCTTGTTGCTGTCAATGGTGTTTATTATGGTGCCGCGAGCCGCTGTATCGGTGCGCCGAGTCGGAGAAGTTTTGGATACAATGCCGTCAATTACTGACCCGAAGTCGCCGAAAAAATTACCAAAAGATGCCAAGGGAAAAATTGAATTTAAGGACGTTACATTTACTTATCCTGACGCGGATTTGCCAGTACTTTCGGATATTAATTTTGTAGCTGAACCTGGTCAGACAACGGCGTTTATTGGCAGTACTGGTTCGGGAAGTCGACGTTGATTAATTTGATTCCTCGTTTCTATGATGTTTCGGCGGGGCAGATTTTGCTTGATGACGTTGATATTAGAAGTCTGAAATTGGAAGATTTGTCTGGTCAAATTGGTTACGTGCCGCAAAAAGGTGTGCTGTTTAGTGGAACGGTTGCTAGCAATATCAAATATGGCAATGCTGAGGCTAGTGATAAGTTGGTTGAAAAAGCGGCCAAAATTGCCCAAGCGGAAGAATTTATTAGCGAGTTAAAAAATGGCTATAAAAGTGAAATCGCTCAGGGCGGTAGCAATGTTTCTGGCGGTCAGCGTCAGCGTTTGTCGATTGCGAGGGCTATTGCGGTTGAACCGAATGTTTATATTTTTGACGATTCGTTTTCAGCGTTGGATTTTAAAACTGACGCGAAGTTGCGGGCTGTGCTTGCAAAGGAAACTAAGAATAAAACCGTGTTAATTGTTGGTCAGCGAATAAATACAATTATGAATGCCGATAAAATAATCGTGATGGATGAGGGTAAGATTGTCGGTCAAGGAACTCATCAGGAATTGATGAGAAATTGTGAGGTCTATCAAGAAATTGCCGCTTCGCAACTCTCGGAAGATGATTTACAGAAAATGTCTATTGCTGCGAAAGGAGTGCTTTAATGTCTAGGCAAACCACGAAAAAACGTCAGCAAGTACGAATGGGCGGCCCGATGGGCGGAATGGGCACTGGCGAAAAGGCTAAAGATTTCAAGGGAACAGTCAAGAAGCTGATTAAATATTTGTCGGATTTTCGATGGCAAATGTTGATGGTGTTGGTTTTTGCAATTGGGAGCACGATTTTTGCGATTGCCAGCCCGAAGATTTTAGGTGGCGCGACGAATCAAATTGTTGATGATTATGCCAATATGAAAGCCTACGAGGCGATCACTAGCAAATTGCCAAAAGGTGTTTCTTTGCCAGCGGGAACTACTGGCGCGGACGTTTTGAACCGATTGCCGAATAAGTCGGAGATTGAAAAACAGATTCCGTCCAGTCAGCTTGAGTCGATTAAAAAGCTAGATCTTAGTCGGCGTCCAGAATTTCATTTTGACGCTATTTGGCGAATAATTATTTTGTTAGTCGGAATGTATGTGTTGAGCGCAATTTTTCGCTATATTCAAACGTGGATAATGACTCAGGTGACGCAAACCGTAACTTTCAGGATGCGACAACAATTGTCCGAAAAAATAAATCGCTTGCCGCTGAGTTATTTCGATAAGCAAACTTACGGCGAAGTTCTTAGTCGTATAACTAATGACGTCGATACGATTAGCCAAACACTAAATCAGAGTTTGTCGCAAATTATAACTTCAACGGTTACGGTGCTGGGAATTTTGGTGATGATGTTTTCGATTAGTTGGCAGATGTCGCTAGTTGCGCTACTGGTGCTTCCGCTGGCGGGTGGCGTGATTACGCTGATTGCAAAGAGCTCGCAAAAACAATTCTTACGCCAGCAAACGCAGCTTGGCGAACTTAATGGACACATTGAAGAAATGTATGGCGGTCATCAAGTGATGCGCGTCTTTAATGGTCAGAAAAAATCGATTGCTAAGTTTTCTAAGATTAATAATCGGCTTCAGGAGAGCGCTTGGAAGGCTCAGTTCTTTTCTGGCTTGATTCACCCGATTATAAATTTTATCAGCAATATTGGCTACGTAGCTATGACAATTTTGGGCGGTTGGCTGGCGATTAATGGTCGGCTAAAAATCGGCGATATTCAGGCGTTTATTCAGTACGTCGATCAGTTCAATCAGCCGCTGGTTCAGGTCGCTAATATTGCTAATATTTTGCAATCGACAGCTGCTGCCGCCGAGCGAGTATTCGAGTTTTTGGACGAGCCGGAAGAAGCGGTTGAATCGAATAACTTGGTAAAATTGTCTCAACGTAAAAGGCGAAGTTGAATTTCGACAACGTCGTCTTTGGTTATAAGCCAGACCAGACTATCATCAAAGGTTTGTCGGCGCACATTAAGCCAGGTCAGCGCGTGGCGATTGTCGGTCCGACTGGTGCTGGCAAAACGACGCTGGTTAACTTGCTGATGCGATTTTATGAGATTAATAGCGGTTCGATTAAAATTGACGGCGTGGATATTCGTAGAATGAAACGTAGCGATGTGCGTCAAATGTTTGGCATGGTGCTGCAAGATACGTGGCTGTTTAATGGCACGATTCGTCAGAATTTGATGTATGGCAATCCAAAAGCTACCGAGGAAGAGATGGTAAAAACCGCCAAAGAAGCGCATGTTGATCATTTTGTGCGGTCGCTGCCGGGTGGATATGATATGGTCTTGGGTGAGGAGGCTGCTAACATTTCCCAGGGAGAAAAGCAGCTGCTGACAATTGCCAGGGCGATGCTAGAAAAAGCGCCGATGCTGATTCTGGACGAAGCGACAAGCTCGGTTGATACGCGCACCGAAGTCCTTATTCAAAAAGCCATGGATAAGTTGATGCAGGGAAAAACTAGTTTTGTTATCGCGCACCGTTTGAGTACCATTCGCGACGCCGATTTGATTTTGGTGGTTAAGGACGGAAATATTATTGAGCAGGGAAATCACGAAACTCTGCTGAAGCAAAATGGATTTTACGCCGATCTGTATAATAGTCAGTTTGCTGAGTAATTGACTGCTACTTTTTGTATAGTGATATTTTTGTAGCTTTTGGTGTGTGCAAATCGAAATCAATATCAGTTTTCTGGACAATTTCATAATAAGGCGGAATTGATGGGTTTTTCGGAAGTTCAATTATTTTTCCGTCGTTAAATAATTGTCCTTGTCGGTAGACATTGTGAATAAACGGCACATTTGGCTTTATTTTCCTTAAGCGATATAGCGCTGATTTATGTTGCGTTTCGCCATTTTTAACGACTTCAGGTTGCGTGTGCCATTGCCCCATAATACATAATGTTAATAGGGAATCGTCAATTTTAAGGATATTTTTAGCTAGCTGTTCTTCTCGTTCCTGCGGGCTTGGTGATATGACGGCGTCCTCATCTAAATTGTCAAAAAATGTATCAATAAAAACGAGCTCTTTAAGTTGGTTTTGCTGCAGAAGAATTGCTATCGTTTTTATCATCTCAAGAGATAGAACGCTTAAGTTAAAAAGGTCTTCATCAACTAAGGAAAAATCGCAAGAGCCGGTCTTTACTGAATTGATGAAGTTGGATGCTGCGGGGCTGGCTTCAATAGCTAATCTCTTTACGCCAAGTTTTATAACTAGAGTGTAGATGATGTTGGCATTTTCTTTTTATGCCGTGAATTTCGCCATGATACAATTATGTTTGATTTTTTCGCAAAGGTAGATTGAAAGCGAGATTTGAACTGTCTTTATGTCCAGTTGTTTCGGTAAAAATGTTTTGATAATATCGTGATTATTCATAGGTGCTAATTGATAGTTTACTTCATAAAACCGTAAATATATAGAGCCGCGTCGTTGATAATTTGTCGATATTTGGCGAACTATTTATAATTAAGTCATGAATATCACCGACCAACTCCTCACTAAATACCCGATCATTTCTGACCAAGTCGATATAAAAGAGCTTGGTGCGCTTTTAAGAGAGTTGGAAAAAACTTTACGCCGTGGCACCACTGGAAACATTGTGGAGTTTGGCTGTTATGTCGGCACAACTAGTTTGTTTATTCGCCGACTATTGGACGCTTATAATTTTACGGGCGAGTTTCACGTTTACGATTCGTTTGCGGGATTGCCAGAAAAAACCCAGAAGGATAATAGCGCCGCGGGTGATCAATTTAAGGCTGGCGAGTTATTAGCGCCGCGTAAGACATTTGTCCAGAATTTTAAGAAAGCGGGGTTGAAGTCGCCGATTATTCACAAAGGCTGGTTTTCTGATTTTACTTCTGATGACGTGCCGGAAAATATTATGTTTGCGTTTTTTGATGGTGATTTTTATGAGTCAATTGTCGATTCTTTTCGGGTTTGTGAAAGTAAGTTTAATGAAGACGCGATAATTATTGTCGATGATTACGCAAATGAAGCTCTGCCGGGCGCTGCAAAAGCCACTGATGAATGGCTGAAAGTTAACCGACAATTCGCAGTCAGAACTGAAGCCAGTCTGGCAATCATCTCCTCTTGCCCAAAAACATAAACGTGTTACAATTAAAACATCACTAATATAAACAGGGGAGGGTTGTGATGGACGAACCAATTCACATCACGTCTGAAATAGGAAAACTTAAGACCGTTCTATTGCATCGGCCAGGTGAAGAACTGGAGAAATTTGACGCCAGATTATCTAACTGATCTTTTATTTGACGATATTCCATATCTGAAAGTGGCGCAGGCTGAACACGATGCTTTTTGCGGAAGTATTGAGAAGTCGTGGAATCGAAGTTTTGTATCTGGATCAATTGGTCGCCGAGGCAATTAGCACAGATCAATTGCGCGAACAATTTGTCGATGAAATGTTGGCTGCTTCTAAAGCAGGATTCACGCCGTGTTACTCAAACATTGCGTCAATTCTTGTTGGACTTGCCAACTCACGCTATGATTCGCAAGATTATGGCTGGTGTTCGCAAGGATGAAATTACTTTGCCTCCAGATCAGCATCAGCAACTTCATAATATGATCGAGAAAAATCATTATCCGTTCTATCTCGATCCAATGCCAAACCTATACTTTACACGCGACCCAGCTGCCGCAATTGGTAACGGTTTGACAATTAACAAGATGCACTGGACGGCTCGTCGTCGTGAATCGCTATTTATGCGCTACATCATCGACCATCATCCGCGCTTTGCTAATCGTGCGCCAGTTTGGTACAACCGCACAGAGAAATTCTCAATGGAAGGCGGCGACGAATTAGTATTAAGCGATAAGGTTATGGCAATTGGTGTTTCAGAGCGAACAACTGCTGAGGCAATTGAGAAGATGGCAACCAAGCTGTTTGCTGGCTCGAAATTCGAGAAAGTCATTGCTATGGAGATTCCAAAATCTCACGCCTTTATGCACCTAGACACCGTGTTTACGATGATTGATCGTGATAAGTTTACGATTCACCCAGAAATTCGTGACCACGGCGGCAGGATGAATTGTTTTATTTTGGAGAAGGTTGAAGGTCAGCCATTCCCACGAATTACGCATGAAACAGACCTGGAACACGTCTTGAGGGTTGCGCTGGGCTTGCCAAGTGTTACGTTGATTGAGTGTGGCGGTGGCGATCCAATTGCTGCTGCTCGTGAGCAGTGGAACGATGGCTCAAACACTTTGGCAATTGCGCCGGGTGTTGTGGTGACTTATGATCGCAACTACGTAACTAACCAGAAATTGCGCGAAAACGGTATCGAAGTTATTGAAATTAGTGGCGCTGAGCTTGGACGCGGTCGTGGCGGTCCACGCTGTATGAGTATGCCGCTAGTACGAGAGGATGTATTCTAATGGCTCAGAGTTTGAAAGGACGATCGCTACTGACTTTAGGTGATTATACCGCTGAAGAGATTCGCTTGCTATTGGACACGGCTCGTGAATATCGCCGATTGAAATATGCCGGCATTCCGCACCGAATCCATGAAGGTAAAAACGTGGCTTTGCTGTTTGAAAAGACTTCAACGCGAACGCGCTGCGCATTTACGGTGGCTGCTAATGACCTTGGAATTGCGCCGGAATACCTTGGCAAGGATGATATTCAACTAGGCAAGAAAGAGACTGTTGAAGATACCGCTAAAGTTTTGGGCCGAATGTTTGACGGAATTGAATTCCGCGGATTTGATCACGCAACTGTTGAGGAATTAGCGCGTCACGCTGGCGTTCCAGTATGGAATGGATTGACCGATAAGTTTCATCCAACACAGATTTTGGCTGACTTCATGACAATTGAAGAACATGTTGGAAAATTGAAGGGAACTAAGTTGGTGTTTGTTGGTGATGGTCGCAACAATATGGCGAACTCGCTGATGATCGGCTCGGCTATTATGGGACTTGATTTTCGCATTTTGGCGCCTCGTGAATTACATCCAGAGCAAGCTTTGGTTGATAAAGCAAATCACTTTGCCAGGTCAAGCCACGCACGTATTACCGTTACTGACAACTTCGAAGAGGCTTTGCGCGGCGCTGATGTAATTTACACGGACGTTTGGGTTTCAATGGGCGAAGAAGACAAGTTTGCTGAGCGCATTAACCAATTGCGACATTTCCAAGTTAATCGCCAGATGATTAACCTGACAGGAAATCCTGAGGTCAAGTTTATGCACTGCTTTGCCAGCATTCCATGACGCATTAACGATTACTGGAAAGAAGATTCAGGAAGATTTCGGTTTAGATTCAATGGAAGTAACGGATGAGGTGTTCCGCTCGCCACATTCGATAGTTTTTGATCAAGCGGAAAATCGTATGCATACAATCAAAGCTGTGATGGCTTTGACATTGTAGTTGTTGTCGTAATAAGGAGGTTAAGGAGGCTCCGAGGCAATGGTAGAAAAAATTAAAAAAGCAAAGCAGAAGCTTCGATCACCATCGGCGTTTACTATTTTGTTTGTCGTGATCATCGTTATGGCGGCATTGACGTGGGTTGTTCCTTCTGGACTATATAAGACGAACGAAGATGGCGATCGTATAGCTAATTCGTATCACGTAGTCGACAAAGAGCGAACCGTCACGGAAGAAAAAGATGGCAAAAAGGAAGAGATCAAAAAACACGACCAGCAAGGTTTGTGGGACGTCTTTACTGCACCTATTAAAGGTATGTCAGACAAGCTTGATGTCATCGTCTTCGTGATGGTGCTTGGTGGATTCTTAGGCGTCACTATGAAAACTGGTGCGCTTGATGCTTCTCTTGGTGCGCTACTTCGAAAGATGAAGGGCAAGGAAAAGTGGCTCATCCCGATTCTGATGATTTTATTTGCTATCGGTGGTACTACTTACGGTATGCAAGAAGAAACTGTGGCGTTCTATGCGCTCGTCATACCGATGATGATTGCTGCTGGCTATAACGCCATGACTGGTGTGATGGTGATTGTGCTGGGTGCTGGTACTGGTGTGCTCGGTTCAACGATCAACCCATTCTCTACTGGCGTTGCCGCAAAGACTGCAGGCGTAAAATTGGGTAGTGTTATTCCAATCATGTCGATCATCTTGGTTCTTTGTCTAATTGCCGCAATCATCTTTACTATGCGTTATGCCGCAAAAGTTAAGGCAGGAAAGTACAAAGAAGATGTTCGCTATAAGCCAGCTACGGCCGCTCTGGACATGACTAATGTACCAAAATTGACTGGTCCACGAAAAGTTGTTATGGCTGTGTTTGCTATTACATTTGTGCTAATGATTCTTTCCTTGATTCCATGGGGAAGTTGGAATATCACATTCTTCGCAGATATGTTTGACTGGGCTGTAGGTCTTCCAGTTATTGGTGCGGTACTTGGTGTAGTTCACAGTGCACCATTTGGCGACTGGTACTTCAATGAAATTACTGCACTATTCTTAATCTCAACAATCGCTATAACTGCGATTTACTACAAAGAGTTTAAGAAGGAGGGCGTCTTCCCAGTTGATACCTTCATTGACGGCGTAAAAGATATTTTGCCAGTTGCTTTGATTATCGCAGTAGCAACGGGTGTTTCTGTGGTAATGACTAACGGTGAGATTCAGGATACAGTTATTAGCTGGGGTGAATCTCTTCTGAAAGACGCTGGCGGTGGTATCGTTGGTGTATTGGCATATCTATTTTATCTGCCAATGTCATTCATTGTTCCGTCATCATCAGGTTTGGCTGCGGCAACTATGCCGGTTATTGCACCAATTGCTGATTTGGTCGGCTCAAGTAAGGAGGTTATGGTTGCTGCATTTGCGACAGCATCTGGTCTGATTAACATGATGGCACCAACCATTGCATCACTTATGGGTGGATTGGCTTTGGCTGGCGTTTCATATCGCGACTGGCTAAAACGCTCAGCTCCAATTATGGCGGTATTTGCTATTATCAGCATTACAGTTATTGCAATTTTCGGAGCGCTGTAGGTTATGAATAAGAAGCGTACTATTGTAGTAGCGCTCGGTGGTAACGCCCTGCAACGGCAGGGCGAAGCCGCGTCTGAGCAACAGCAACGAGTAGCCGATGAAACGGTTCGGCAACTTTTACCGTTAATCCAGGCTGGTCATAACGTAGCAATTGTTCATGGTAATGGTCCTCAGGTTGGCAATATTGTGTTGCACGAAGAGGCGATTAACACGCCAGATGTGCCAAGCTTTGCCGCTGGAAGATTCTGGCGCTATGAGCCAGGGGTTGATTGGCTTTTGGCTGCAGCAGGCTTTTCATGACGCCTTTATGGTTAATCAAATGAACAATCGCGCTGTTAGCGTTATAACTCAAACGATTGTTAGCTTAAGCGATCCAGCATTCCAAAATCCAACCAAGCCAATTGGTCCGTTCTATTCGGAAGACGAGGCAAAAACCGTCGCCAGCGAGCGCGGCTACACGGTAAAAGAAGACGCTGGTCGTGGCTGGCGACGTGTCGTTCCTTCGCCGAAAACCTCAGACGATTGTTGAGGCTGATGTGATTAAGGCGTTGGTTCATGCTGGTGTGACAGTCGTTTCAACTGGCGGCGGCGGCATTCCTGTTTCTGCAAGATGAAACTGGTCAATTAAAAGGGCGTCGCTGCGGTTATTGATAAGGACTTCGGCGCGGCAAAATTGGCAGATCTTTTGGACGCTGACACTTTGCTGATTTTGACTTCGGTTGATGCTGCTAAAATTAATTTTGGCAAACCAGATGAACAATCTCTTGGGGAAGTTTCAATAGAAGAACTTCAAAAGCATATTGACGATGGGCAATTTGCGGCAGGTTCAATGTTGCCAAAAACTCAGGCTGCCTTGTCGTTCCTGAATGGAAAGTCGGGGCGTATGGCGATTATTACTTCGCTGGATAAAACCGCTGAAGCCATTAGCGGCTCGGCAGGCACGATAGTCAAATCGTAATAAAAATCAAGAAGTTCCTGTGAATGGCGCAGGAGCTTCTTGTGTTTATGTATATTTTATTTTATAATATGAAATTATGTTGCAATATCTTCGTTCAACAAATAGTGATTCAATAATTAGCCCGCAAGAAAATTTGCAGTCTGGTTCGTGGGTGCGCTGCGAAAGACCGAGCGACGAAGAGGTTTCGCAATTGTTGACGCTGGGCTTGGATGAGGATTTGATAAGTGACGCGCTTGACCCGCACGAGGTGCCGCGTATTGAGTTTGACGATGAGTGGACTTATTTGATTGCGCGATTGCCAGATACTGACGACGATTTTAACGATTTTACCACGCCTATTTTATTCTGCATTAATAAAGAGTCATATCGTGACGTTGTCTAGAGATAGTTTAGGGGCGATTGTGGCAGCCATTTATTGATAAAGTGCGGATTAGGACAGATCGACAAGTTGAGCTTTTGGTGGCGATGGTTGAGGCAATTTCAACGCAATATCAGCGGCGCGTGGCAACGATTAATCGCCAAATGCGAGCGGCTACAGATAGTATTCATACGCTGAGAGTTAATGACATTGCCACCCTGGCGGAGTATGAGCGCAAATTGAATGATTATCTTGACGCGCTAATTCCGATGAACTGGGCAATTGAGAGACTTCTGGCGACTCAGAAATTGCGACTTAAAGCCGATGATAAGGAAGACGTTGAGGATATTTCGATTGATTTGGAGCAGGTGATTGCACGTTGTAAAAGTTTGTTGAGGACGATCACTAATGTGCGCGACAGCTATAGGGCTGTGATGGATACGCGCCTTAACGAAACGATTCGTCTGCTAACCGTGATTACCGTAGCTCTGACCATTCCAACGATGATCGCTGGCTTGTACGGTATGAACGTGCCGGTTCCAGGTGCCGATAATTCATTGATGTTTTGGGGAATTACCGCAGTTAGTGTAGTCCTAGCTGTTGTTGTGGGCTATTATTTCCTGCGCCGCCGATAAAGTTTAATTGCAATTCGACAGATTGCTAATATTGCTTGTGTATATTATAATTTTCTCATGATGGTGGGCTACTTTGAACGTAGATCGTTGACTGAAAAGTTGACGCAAGCTCAACGAATGCATAAAAATGGTTGGATTAATTTGACCGGGAGTCTTGATACTACTCGAGTTTCAAAGGCTCTGTCTCTGTCTGCTAATATTGTCCGTGACGTACTGGATATCCACGAATTACCTCGAGCGGAGTTTTCTGATGGCGTTGAGTATGTCTTTATTCGCATACCGTTTGGTCAAACTGATTCTGGCAAAACGGCACCGTTTTTGATTGCAATTAGCGGCGGTCATTATATTACAATATCGCCTCATGTTAAATTTTCACCCCTGGAGGTTAGCGATTATTTATTTAGCACAACCGAGCGTCCAGCGGGAGTTTTTGCTGCGAATTTGGCGTATATTATTTCTCAATATGAACAACGCGTACATTTGTTAACGGAGCAAATTAGCGATGCTCGTCGGCGACTAAGTCGTCATGAAGTTGAGAATTCGGATTTTATTAAATTTGTCGCAATTGAAGACACGCTCAATGAATATCGAAGCAGTTTGGAAGGGATGTCCCGCGTTATTACACAACTAATGGAAAACCGCCGCCACTTATTTAAGACTAGAGATCTGGAAGCCTTGGAGGACGTCGATCTACACATCAGGCAAGTTTTAGTGGCGATCAGTTCCAGCACGCACACAATTTCCAGTATCCAAAACGCTTATTCGACGGTTGCTAATAATACGCTGAACCAACGCATGAAGGCATTGACCGCCATAACAATTCTTCTGGCTATTCCAAACGTTTTTTACGGGATGTATGGAATGAATATCGCGTTACCATTTCAGGGCGAGCCTTGGGCATATCCGGCCATCACCAGTTTTACAGTGTTGTTGATTTTACTTGTTATGTTTGTTGCCAAGCGACTCCGCTTATTCTAATATAGATATAATAAGCATTTTCAAAATGTTTTTGCTTGACGCACCAATAAACGTTTGGTAACATTGTTAGCATGTCTCGCGCCGAAGCATTAAATTGCTGATATTAAGTGATAAAGGTCGAAGCGCGTGGGGCTGCACATAATAATAAGGAGTGCAAAACACATGCCAATAGCAATCAAATTTGTGCCATCAAGGCGCAAAAAGATCGCGGTGGATGTGGTGCCTGCCGAATGGCAAACATACATAGCACAATAAAAAGTGCAGTCGCTCCAACGATAGAATAGGGACGACTATAAACAAATCCCGCTCCAAGGCACCGGAGCGGGATTTTGGTTTGTGTGAAAATGCGTTAATCTTTTACTTCAACGCCAGCTTTTTTCAAGGCTTCCTTAACTGATGATTCGATTGAGCCAGAGCTGTCCATCTCTGTAGTTTTTTCCATTTACGTAGAAAGTTGGTGTTGCAGCAACGCCGTGCTTGCGACCGAGAGCCATATCGAAGTCGATCTTATTTTTAACCTTGTTGCTGGCAATATCGGTTTTATATTGATCGATATTAAGCTTCAATTGCTCAGCATAAGATTTGAAAATATTATCGCGATCTGTGATGTTGGCGTTTTTCCAGACATCCTGATTTGCGTATAGAAAGCTCATTCATTTCCCAGAATTTACCCTGTAAACCAGCGGCTTCAGCTACAGCGGCGGCAGCGCGCGCGTTAGGGTGTGAGCTGGCAATCGGGAAGTTGCGGAAAATTAATCGAACGTGATCCTTGTATTTTTCAGCAAGGGCTTTGGCTTTTGGTGCAGCGGTGCCACAGCCAGGGCATTGATAGTCTGCGTATTCGATAATTGTAACTTTAGGGCGTCTTTGCTGCCAATTTCGTGATCTGCAATATCGCCATTTCTGGATTCTGCGCCGATAATTGTATTTAGTTGATCGTTATTGATATCGCTAATGTTTAGTCGATTTTGTGTCGAAATATAAATCATTCCACCGACAATTGCCACTACAATAATTGCGAAAATTATCCAGCTTTTCTTATTCATTTTACCTCCATTTACTCTAGTAAGTATAGCACGGAATGCGGTACAATAAAACTATGACGATTGTGCTAATTTTTGGATATTTGGCTACTTTGGCGGTTTTGCTGATAGTGCTGGGAGTTCAGCCGAAAACGTCTTCGCATAGTCAATTTGAGCTGCGGCGGAGAAGTGGACTAGGCGATGAAAAGGCTAAAATTCTTTTGCGTCAAAGAGAATTTTTACGAGATATTATTTCACTGCAGCGCGCCGTGGCTTCTTTATGTTTGGTAATTTTAAGTGTTATTAGCGTTTATTTGTTCAATTGGGCGGCTGGACTGGTCTTGTCAATTATAATAGCTCTAGAGATCGGAGCTGTTGCGCGAATTGGCTTGTGGCAGAAATACTCACAGCAACTTTATGAAAAATACGAACCGCTAATTTTAACGACAATTGAGCGACATCAAGTAATTTTGTCGCTAATCCGTTCGGTGTCTCCAGTGGTTGGTGATAGTCGGGTGATTGAATCGAAAGAAGAATTGCTGGAAATGCTAGCTCAATCCAGCGGAGCGATTTCACCCTCTGAGAAAAAGCTTATTACTAACGGACTGAAGTTCAACGATATGAAGGTCGAGGAAATTATGACGCCACGAAGTATGATTGAATCGGTACCTATGAATGAACTTCTTGGACCGCTAGTGCTTGATGATCTTCATAAAAAGGGGTATAGCAGATTTCCTGTTATTGACGGCGATATTGACCATGTTGTTGGAATGTTGAGGATTCAAGATTTGTTGACGATTGATCGCAAAGCAAAATCTCATCGTGCGGAAACGGTCATGAGTAAAGACGTTTATTATATTCGCGAAAATCAAACTCTACAGCACGCCTTGGCTGCATTTTTGAAAACGCAGCATCACTTGTTTATTGTTGTAAATGAGTTTCGAGAAACAGTTGGTTTACTGAGTTTAGAAGACGTAATTGAAGCGCTATTAGGTCAGAAAATCATTGACGAATATGATGTTTATGGAGATATTCGTAAAGGCTGCCACGGCTAATCCGCAGAAAAATAATTTGCCCACAAAAACTCGACGAGATGTTTAATTCTGGGAATTTGCCCAGATTATGCTATAATAACAGATATGAAAAATAGAATTTTGGCGGCAGAAACTTCTAAAAAAGTTGGTGAGAAATATTACAGTTGCTGGGCTGGGTTCATTCCAGGCGTGATCATGGCGGATTGATTTTTATTGATTTGCGCGACCATACAGGGTTTGGTTCAGTTGGTTATTAACCCTGATAAAAAAGATGCTTTTTCTTTGGCGGAAAGCTTGCGAGATGAGTTTGTGGTTCGTGCTTGTGGCGTGGTTTGCGGAGCGTGGTGAAGGTCTGAAAAATCCGAATATTGCCAGTGGCGATGTGGAAATTGTTGTGGACAATTTGGAGATTTTGAACCGAGCTGAAACTTTGCCGATTCAGCCATTTGCCGAGGATAATCAAGCTGGCGAAGAACTAAGATTCAAGTATCGTTATCTTGATTTGCGTCGTCCAAAAATGCAAAATATGCTTAAAAAACGCGCCGAAATGTATCGTCGAATCCATGAATATATGGACAATCGAGATTTTATTGAAATTCAAACGCCAATTTTGGCCAACTCAAGTCCTGAGGGTGCGCGTGATTTTCTGATTCCGAGTCGTTTGCAGGAAGGGAAGTTTTACGCCTTGCCACAAGCTCCACAGCAGTTTAAGCAGCTGCTGATGGTTGGTGGCGTGCCGCGTTATTATCAGTTGGCGGCTTGTTTCCGCGACGAAGATCCGCGAGCAGATCGCTTGTATGGCGAGTTTTATCAGCTTGATTTGGAGATGAGTTTTGCTGAAGATGGGCGAAGAAGTTCGTGCTGAAGTTGAGCCTTTAATGAAGCAACTGGCAACTGATTTTGCTGGTAAAAAATTGTTGGATTTGAGCGATTTGGCGGTTGGTGATGGCAGTTCAATTCCGCGAATTTCGTATCGCGACGCCATGGAAACTTACGGTTCTGACAAGCCGGATTTGCGATTTGGTATGGAATTGATAGAACTGACGGACGTGTTTCTCAGAGACTGAGTTTGGTGTATTTAAAAATGCTGAATGCATTAAGGCTATTTGCGTAAAAAATGGCGCAAGTTTGAGCCGCAAGCAAATTGACAATTTCACCAACATCGCTAAAAGCGAAGGCGCTGGCGGTTTGGCGTACATCACATATCAAGACGGCGAAGCAAAATCTCCAATTGCGAAATTCTTGAGTGAGAAGGAATTAGCTGATATCCAGCAGAAAACTGGTGCGGTTGATGGCGATGCAGTGTTCTTTGGCGCTGATTCTCGCTCGGTTGTTAACGCGGTATTGGGGCGCTTGCGTAATGAATTTGCTATACATTTTGATCTGAAGGATCCGTCAATTGTAGCGCTTTGCTTGGATTATTGATTTTCCGTTTTACGAGTGGGATGAGCGTAGTAAAAAACTTGATTTTGGCCATAATCCGTTCAGCATGCCAAAGGGTGGTTTGCAAGACTCTGGAATCTGCTGAGACTGACGCCGAAAAATTATCCATTGTCGCCGATCAGTTTGATATGGTGATGAACGGATATGAGATTTGCTCTGGCGGTGTTCGAAATCATAATCCAGCAGTGCTATATAAGTGTTCCTCGGTTTGCTGGGCTTCAGCGAGTCTTATATGTTGAAAGAAGTTTGGTGCTATGATGGCGCACAAATGGCGCTCCGCCTCATGCAGGATGTGCTTTGGCGTTGATCGTATTTTGATGGAATTGACCGATGAGCAAAACGTCCATGAGACTCTGGCGTTTCAAAGACAGCTCTGGTGGCCGGATTAATGATGAACCACCATCAATTATCGATCCTGCTCAGCTACATGAATTGGGCTTGTCAGGGGCTATTTGCAATATTGATCTACTGTTTGGACATGCTAGTGTGATGGTATGAAAAGGTGTGGTCATGCCGTCATTTAACGGCCCATAGTGACGTTGGTGGTGGCATATGGCTAAAAGACCCGTCTGGATGCTCAGGCAACTGCTGGAGTGGCTCAGGAGCAAGCAGAGAGTAGGTACAATGTCGGTCCACCAGATGCACAAGAAATGCTGGAATTAGTGAATAAAGAGCGTGCTAAAGTCGGTGCAGCACCTCTAAAACTGGACGAAAGATTAAACGCCAGTGCACAGGAAAAAGCGGACGACATGCAAAACCGTGATTAGTACGATCACAAATACCAGATAGTGAAGGTTATTCAACGTTTTCAAACATACCAAGTAGGGTGTCAAATATACAAGAGTAGTGTAGGTGTCTACTACTGATAATTAGTTTGGCAGCAGTCGCTTTACTATAGATAATTGGATGCATTCAACAAAGGGGCACCGTGAAGCCATATTAGACTCAAAATACAGTCTGGTAGGGTTTGGTATTTCCAAGCAAGGATATGACCTTATCGTAGTTCAGCACTTCTGTGAACTCAAATAAATAACATCTTCTATTAAGTCTCTCTCCTTATATAAAAATAAGGAGATTTTTTATGGGCTATAGAAGTTGGCTACAAAATTATGTAAACAACCACCCAGATCAAAACACAATAATAATAGACTAAACCCTAATGCCAAGCCACGCCGACAAAATGTCGCCCGCAAAGTAGGCTAGCCCTGCTGCAATCGCCCCAAGGAGTAACGTGATGCCTGCAGACTGCCAAGGTGATTGTTTGCTGACTTTACCTTTGATGAAGCCGATTGCTAAGAACGTTGCCGCAGTTAGCGCCGAGCTAATATAGAATAATACCGCGTTTGGCGCCTTTAAGTTTGCAATTACGTCAATCAAATATGGCAATACTGGTATGCTACCGACCACTACGAAAGCTAAGAATGTTACTGCGCCTATGATCTTTGGGGATGAGCGTTTTTGGCTGTCGCGAACAGACTCTTCGTGTTCAGCGCTGGCTGCCAAATATGCGCTAGAACCCATTGAGAATCCGTCGGCTATTAAATTAGCAATTCCTAATATAAGAATGACTGAACTGGATATTCCAGCGCCGGCTGAAGCCGCCACGACTGCAAATGTTGTTACTGTGCCGTCAACCGCGCCATAAACAAATTCCGGTATGTATCGTTTGAAAAAATCTCGCATAACCATACCAGTTTATCATATTATTAACGATTAGCGGACATCTCTATTGACAATTTAATAAGCTTATGCTATAGTGAAATAGTTAGATTATCTAATACAAACAATTTAACAAGCATGCTAAAATAAACATAACAAATATAAACTTTTGCAGAAAGGTAAAGCGTGGAAGATATCCAAACAGCCATCGTTTTATTATCAATCATCGTAGGATTGTTGTCGGTTATTATCGTAACGCTACTGGCAGTGGTCATCGCCTTGTTGGTAAGACTTAATGCGGTCATGAAAAGCGTTAGTAAAATTACAACTAACGTAGCTAGTGCAACTGAGTGGTTGTCGCCAACAAAAGTTTTTAGTGAAATATCAGGTTTATTTCGTAAAAAATAATTAAAAAAGGAGTAAATATATGAAAAAAGTTTTAGCAATTATCGGAGCAGTAGCAGCAGGTTTTACAGCTGGAATTTTAACTGCACCAAAGAGCGGCAAGGAAACAAGGAAAGATTTGAAGGATAAAGCTGTAAAAATGAAAGCCGACACTGAAAAGGTAGCTTGCAAAGCGACTGCTGCAGCAAAAGATAGCTTAAGTTCGTTAAAAGCTGGTTCTCAGAAAGTTGGAGATGCTGTAGCAGAAACCGCAAAAGATGTTAAGGGTAACGTCGAAAAACGTTTCAAGTAATATTTGACTCTATTCAAGAAGACGTGAGATAATATAAGTGATGAAAAAAGTTACTTTCTATCTCGCGTCTTTTTTGATTGCTTCTAGTTTGTTAGTGACTCCACGGGCAGTTGAGGCTCAGTCTGTCGATGCTACGGCTGATTCTGAGATTATAAAAACGCTTGATCGAAACTGTAGTTCCGTAAGAGTTGCTATTAAAAACATCCATACCAATGACGCTCTAACTAGGGTAAATGTTGGACAGAGATATAATTCTATTTCTACCAAACTTATGGCCAGGCTGAACGGTCGATTGGCAATCAATAAGCTGGACAGCTCAAAGTTGGTGAACATTACTAATGAATTCGAGTCGACGAGACTTAAGTTTAATAGCAATTACAACGATTACGACACTGCGATGACTGATCTTCAGCGTGCAAATTGCTCTAATAATGTGGCGGACTATTATCAAAAATTGACCGTCGCTCGCGAGGCTCGTAATAAACTTTCTGATGACGTCAAGGTTTTGGATGAACTATTAGTGAGATATAGAGAAGAGGTACAGGTTGTTAAAAATTCGCTATCTGGAGGGTCTAATGAATAAAGCAAAAGAATTGTTTTGTAGTTATAAGTTTGCTGCATTTATTGGGTTAACTATTGTAGTATCAGTTATTTTAGTGTCGATTGCGATGTTTAATTACTATAAAACCGATGCTTATCGATTGGATCTGAGTCGCCCAGAATATGCTTCTCGCCGCAATCAAATTAGCAAGGATGCGAATGAAAAAAGTCACGAATTTGACGCGCAAGGCTCAGTAAGTAAGGATACATTGAAGGAATTTTTGGGAATCTATGATAAAGAAGTGGAGAACGTTAATAAAGATTAAAGCGTTTTCTAATGATGTGTTGAGCGATAAAGAGCTGGGTTTGTCTAATAATTAATCTTTATCTTCTGGTTATTGAGGTTGGGGTCGGCAGAGTCGCTAGAAGAACACCTTCGCGATCAAAGTTTCTGTAGTAATCGATGTCGCATTTCAGAGGTAACAGACCACTGATCGGATGGCTGAGTTTTTCCGGCAATAATCAATTCTGTCCCTCGTCCCGGTAATATCACCAACGGAAACAAATTTAGGTGGATCGATAATTTTCTTTTGCCAAGCCTTTTCTTTAGCCAATTCTTGACCAGTAGCGTTAATGATGTCTGTAACTGCAGAAATGTCAGAACTTGGGTCGATATAAATGCTGAAGCGCGACATACTATAGCCCATAGTCTTTATTGATAACGTGCTGAATCGTGCCATTTGGAACATAATGAACGTTACCCTCAGAATCTCGTATAACAGTGGTACGAGTGCCAATTCTTTCAACTGTACCAGCAGCACCCATTACGTCAACAACATCGCCAACACGATATTGATTTTCGGCAATGATGAAATATACCAGAGAGAAGTCTTTAACGAGAGATTGAGCGCCAAATCCTAATGCCACACCGATTATGCCAGCACTAGCAAATAGAGGTGATAGATCAAATAAGAATAGTTTATTGGCGATGATTGCGGCGACATAAAAAATTATTATGATTCGCCAGAAACTACGGGTTAATTGAATGAGCGTATTTTCGCGTTTTTCTACATCTTTGCGGTGCCAAGCTCGGTGTTTGGCTGTTGAGCGAATAAAGTAATGGATAGTCCAAGATAATAGATATTTTCCAAGAAAATAAACAAAAACAGAGCCGATAATAATGCTGACTGTGTCGATAATACGCTCACTAATTAACCATCCAAGGTTATTGCCATGTAGCCATTGACCTAACGTAGAAGAATCTAAGAACTGTTTTATAAGCTTATCCATTATTGATTTAGTATAATAGAAAATATGAGTTTTGTCGATCCGAATCAATTTATTATCACTAGAAAACGTAAGAAGTATAAATTCGCTTTATTCCACAATTCACCTCTATGTTTTGAGTTTGACGAGTGGATAAAACGGGAAGTCGATTGTTTGGAAATCGGTGCTGGAACTGGACTATTCAGCGTGGAGCTTGCATTGCGTCATCCTGAAAAGACGTTTTTAGCAATTGATGTTAAAGGTGATCGAGTGCAAAAGGGCGCGAAAATTGCTGAAGAAAAAGGGCTGGAGAATGTGTTTTTTGTTCGAGCGCGGGCTGACCAAATAGACAAATTAGTGGAGCAGAATTCTTTGGAGCAAATTTGGGTAACATTTCCCGATCCGTTCCCGAGGAAGCATAGTGCTGGGCGCCGCTTGACTCATCCTAATTTTTTGAAGAAGTATTCTTCATTATTAAAGTTGGACGGATCTTTATTAATTAAACACGACGACCACAATTTTTTCTGCTGGAGCTTGGAGCAGTTAGTGGTAGAAAAGTGGCAAATTAAAGAGTTGAGTTTTGATCTCCATGAATCTGCGCTAAATGACGAATATAAAATAATGACGACTTACGAACAAAGGTGGATTGGCGAAGGAAAAACTATTAATTTCGTAAGAGTTACACACTAATAAATGAAGGGAAAATTATGCAATTTAAAGATTATTCAACAAAAGCAATTTCTACTTTAACAGATAAGGATTCTCATAAATATGGCGACGTTGACGCGAGATTGATGGCGCAGATATTGGGATTAAGTGGCGAATCTGGCGAAGTTATGGAGAAGTTTAAGAAAATTTTACGTGATAAAAATGGCGAGATCTCGGAGAACGACCGTGACGCAATAATAAAAGAGCTCGGTGATGTGCTTTGGTATATCAATTCTATAGCGCATTTGCTTGGCTGCAGTTTAGAGGAAGTGGCTCGCAGAAATAATGATAAACTGCTCAGTCGCCAGAGTCGGGGGAAGATTCACGGCAGCGGCGATGATCGCTAATTTTTAGATAATTGCTCGCGAATCCATCCGTCGATTGTGCCAGCGCCCATACATAGGACAAGCTTGCCAGAGTTCATTGCTGCGGTTATTTCTTGCCATAAACCATCGTCTAATTCGGCAAAATGAACTTTTTCTTTGTCAATATTTTTAGCAAGTTGTTGCGGCGTTAAAATTGGCAAATCTGGATTTTCTCTAGTTAAGTAAGTCGGCAGCCAGTAAATTTCATTGGCATCATGGAAAATATTGTCAGTGTATTGGTCTATTATTTCGTGCTGGCGAACGTTTTGGTGTGGCTGATAAACTAGGACTACATCGTTTGACAGTTCTTTAGCCATCTGTAGTGTCGCTTGAATCTCAACTGGGTGATGTCCATAGTCAGAATATAGATTTTCGGCGAGCTTTTCAAAACGTCTTCCTGATCCGGGGAAGGAATTTATTGCTTGGTATATTTCTGACTCCTCCGCGTCCACTCCTATGTGCTTCAAAGCTTCGATCACCAAAGTAGCGTTCTTTCTGTTGTGCTCGCCAGGCAGAGTAATGTTTTTGTTGGAATCGTACAAGATTGTTAGATTTTTCTCATAAAATATGGCGGAATTTTCTTGCCACGCGATAACTTTTTTAGATTTTTCGCCGAATTCGCGGAAGGCATCTAAGTAAGATTCTTTTGTCGGATATGTGTCTGGATGGTCGTAATCAACAGATGTGATAAGGCTGATTTCTGGAGAAAAATGCAAAAAGTTGCGGTCAAATTCATCACACTCGTATACGAAAAATTGGCTATTTTTATCAAATGTTCCGCTCGGTCCAAAAGCTTAAAGTCGAACCTACAGAATAACTGACAGGAATTTGCAATTGCTCCATTGTCCAGACTAGCAGGCTTGTTGTTGTGGTTTTTCCGTGGGTGCCAGCGACCGCGATAAGTTTCAGGTTTTTATCGGCGATTATTTGCGCCAATAATTCGTCGCGCTTGCTGGTTTTTATATCTAATTTTCGCGCCAAGACTAGTTCTGGGTGATTTTCCGGTAAAGCAGCGGTGTAAATAAACCAGTCAAATGGTGATTTATCGTGTTCTGATTGCAAGAACGCGCCAGATTGATCAAAAGAAATAGGAATTCCGGCTGACTCTAATTCGTTTGTGATTAGACTTGGTGATTTGTCGGAGCCGCAAACATCATATCCAGCCTCTAAAGCAATTCTACTCAGTGGTCCAATACCAACGCCGCCAATTCCTGAAAAATAAATTCGCATACAAATATTATACCACCGCAGTGGTAACAATATTCACGTCATTGGGATAATTTGCTATACTAAAATCATAGATAAGGTGGTGGGATGGCTATAGACAAGAAGAAAACCAAGTTCAGAATTAAGCGACTCAGTCAGATTAAGACTTGGCAGTTGGTTATTTTATTGATTATGTCTGGTTTTATTTCGGCAACTTTTTTGAGGCTGAATAATGTTGGTATGGTCGAGCGACGAGAATCTGTAGAAAATGCAGATAAGGCTGGAGATATAGTCAATCTTCAGCAGCGACTATACGATTTGCAGCGTTATGTATCTACGCACATGAACGCTGATCCGGGGAAGATTGCGCTGGATCATACGTATAAACAAATGTATGACCGGAAGCTGAAAGAGTTCGAGGAGGAGATAAAAATCAGTCTAACAATGATACTGTGTCGAAAGTTAGGGCTGTCTGTGATGCTAGGGCGCAGCAAGGCGGTTACGGCCGATTTACGACACAGGCGGATCCGAGGTATATCAGTTGTATTAATGAGGAGTGGGCAAAATATCCTGCCGCGAAAGCCGCTAACTTGCAGTTTGAAGCGCCTTCAACTGAGCCGTATTATCATACTTTCATCTCGCCGATATGGTCAGCTGATTATGCGGGGTGGTCTCTTTTGGTGACGATATTCATTGCCATGATTATTGTAATGAGGTTGGTTGTTCTGGGGATATTAAAGTTGATGCTTAGACGACAAAATAAGCTTTTTTAGCTTGACAGGGGTGATATAGAGATAGTAATCTATATAGGTATATCATTAATAGGAGGTATATAACCAAATGGCTTATAAACATACCAACTCAAAGGGCATCACATATTACTTGCATAAGACTGACGTAACTTTGCGCGGTGGCAAGACTCAAACTATTTACTTCTTCGCTAAGGTTGAGAAGAATGAAAAGGGTACACCATGTGATCTACCAGAAGATCGTATTGTGAAAGAAAACCCACGCAACGGCTTTTTGACAATTTCTAAGAAAAAATAGTCCTTTGCTTGCACCATAAGCGCGTTTGGTGATATAGTAGAACCAAACAAACAGGTGCCATAACTCCTCTGTAAAAAGCAGGGGAGTTTTTTGTGGGGTTGATTATTTACCATTGTTATGTTATAGTATGTTCATGACAAGAGAGAAAACGTACTCAGTCATAAGAGATGGCGAGAGTTTAGAATTAACCTCTGATCAGGAAGAAGAGCTCGATCGTATTGTTGACACTACGGGATGTTCTTATGACGACGCAAGGCGAAAAATGGGCCTTCCTGTGGATGATCCAAAAGAGATTGGAAATCTTATCAAGAGGGTGCCCTCATCTATAGAAGTTGGTGATAAGGCTGTAAAAGGTTTCTTCTGTGGTGACTGTTGTAGGTATATAGAACCGGGTAAAGAGTGTTCACATGTAAGAGTTGGTAGTCGTGGTGGGCGGTATGCTAGTGATAGTAGCAGATACTAAAGAAAAAGCCCCCTTCTGAATAAAGAGGGATTTTTCTTGGTGGCGGGGGTAGGATTTGAACCTACGACCTTTTGGTTATGAGCCAAACGAGCTACCAGGCTGCTCTACCCCGCGATACATAATTATGATATCAGCTTAACGTGATAATTGCAATACCTTAGTGTTTATGACTATTGCCGCCAAATAGAAAGTTCATCCATTGCTGAAAGTTGCTGTCGGTCTCGCTTCGCGCTCGATGCAAGTTTTTGGGCAGGCGTGGCGCTTTCAAAAGACTGGGTGATGAGCTGTTTTTCGCCAGGTAGACCTTTTCCCGTGCGCTGTCTAATAGTCAATTCTTGATACTCTTCGCTTTGATAATATTTCGATTCGTATTCCAGAAGAGCGACTTGCAATTTTTCTATTTCCACTTGCTGGCGTTTGTTGTCAATAGAGCGTTGTAATTCGTAGTTTTTCTGCATTGATTCAATGGAGCCCCAGGCCCAACTCATAGCAATTAAAATCGCAGCAGCAATAACGACATTATTTAGAGTCAAATAGTCGTGCTGTATTCTGTAAATTAATCGTTTGAGTTTTAATTTGTTCATTTTTGCAAATTTAATATCTACCACATAATATTGTAGCAGGAATGGTAAAAATATTCATCTTATGATTATCAAAGTTCAGACTGTGGTGGGGGCGGCTGGGATCGAACCAGCGACCAATCGGTTATGAGCCGACTGCTCTAACCCCTGAGCTACGCCCCCGTGAGACTTATTATAGCGCATCAGAGGTAATTATAGAAGTTTTCCGGCGGCAATTCGCACGGCTTCTGACCAAGAAGTAAAACAATGCGGAGTGGACGCTAGTTCTTCGCTGGTAATTTTATGTCGAACGGCCAGGGCTAGCTCGGCTGCTATATCGCTAGCGTGCGGTCCGACGATCGTTCCGCCTACGACAACTCGCTTCTTATCAACGATCAATTTCACAAAACCTATTCGCTGGTCGGTAATATTGCTGCGTACGGTAGTCGTGAGCGGAACAATTGCTATTTTTGCGCTTATTCCTTTCACCTTACAATCATATTCATTCATTCCAATTTGAGCTATTTCTGGCTGAGTAAATGCAACTTGTAGGCGTGGGGAATCATTGAATTTAATCTTATTATTATGTAGCAAATTATGAGCCGCAATACGACTCTGCGCTAAAGCTGTGTGAGTTTGGATATTGGCGTCAGTTACATTTCCTGCGGCAAAAATATGCCGAGCGGAAGTTTGCAGGGAAGAATTAACCAAAATGCCATTTTCGGTATATTTTACGCCAGCGTTTTCTAAGCCTAAATCTGTCGCAGGCAATCGTTGGTCGGCAATTAGAATCTCATCAACGCGTACAGATTTCTCTATTCGCCCTTGCAGAAAGGTGACGCGTTTTTGTATAGACGATTTTTGTATAGCGATAATCTTAGTGCGAGCTAAGATTGAAATATTGCGATTTTTTGCGTCATTCGTAACCAAAGCGCTGACTTCTGGGTCAAATGTTGATAATATTCTGGACGATTTTTCTGCTACGTAAACTTTTGTTCCCAGGGTGGAGAAGATGTGCGCCAATTCTAGTGCTGTAGCTCCAGCGCCAACAATGAACATGGTTTTTGGTGGGCGCTTCAAGCTAAAAATAGTTTTTGGAGTGTAATAAGAAACGGCACTTAATCCAGGTATTTCTGGAATTTGCCAATCAGATCCACTTGCAATGAGAAATTTGCGAGCGGACAAGTGTCTTCGATTGATGGCTATTTCGTTCGGACTCAAGAAATATGCATTGCCAGCAAAAACACTAATGCCTTGCTTCTCGTAATAATGGCGATTACCGCCAGCTCCAGTTCTCTTTATAACTTTGTCTTTCCAGGAGAGTAGAGAAGGGTAATTATATCCAATCAATTTAGTGCGCAGCCCAAATTTAGCGGCATCTTTGGCTGTTTGATAAACGTTAAGAGCATGAGTTAAAAATCCAGTTGGTACATCTCCCCAGTTTGGCGATTCCCCGCCGAATGTTGATTTTTCTACAACAGCAACTTTTTTTCCGGCACTTGCTAATATGTTGGCTGCAGGTGAACCGCCAGCACCACTACCAATTACGATATAGTCATAGTCAAAAGTTGGTTTTTGCGACATTAAATCTCCTAAATTATGGTTTTATAATTTTTATATAAATAGGCTGCGTCAGGATGTAGAGTTTTCATAATGCGTTGTGCTTGGCGGCGGATATCGGCAGAGGTTATTTCTGGGTGAGTTTCACACCAATTCATAACGCCCAGAGTGATGGTCTTTGCGATATCTTGAGCTTGACCTTCTGGTGTACGAACGCTTAGGCAAGTAGCAATTATGGAATTATGGAGCTTGTCTGGGCTAAACTCCTCCGGCGGTCGCTTTCCTTGTTTGATAACGTCAATTTGACCTGGCTTTACCATAAATTGCCTCCGTAGCTAATAACGCCAATAACGCGGTCGACGAATAGGAATGCTGCCAAAATTAATAAGCTACCACCGCTGGCGAATTGCAAAAATCTCTTATGATCTTCTCTCCAACGTTGTAAATTAGAGATGCTGCGTCCGCTGCCGATCAGGATGATAACGACAAACAATGGCAGTGCGGACACGATGACGTAGATCGCTATGCTGATGATTTGCAAGAAGGGGTTTGGTAGGGTGATAATAGCCAGACTGGCGGCGATAATTGGCGCGATAATAAATATGATTTCTGCAATAACACTAATTATTCCCAGAGCAAAGCTTTCTATGGAATTTTTGGTTTTTTTGGTGCGCTTTGTTTAAATATTCTGCAAAATTACGTGGAAGCCATAATGAAGTTCCTGGTTGTCGTCGAAAGTAGAATGCCCAAATTGCGATTCCTAATCCAAACATCATCCCTGAAGAGACGGCGGCAACGAGTTGCTCTGCGCTGGTGACGTGGTGGATGAATAGTGATAAGAAATAGGAAATTGAGCTGATAAGTAACAAGGTGATCATTGCGACTCCAAGTACAAAACTGTTGCTCATACGAAAAATTTTTCTCTGGGCGGTTTTTTTGCCAATTGAATGTCCCGCTAAGTAACGTTAAAACACTGACGCTAAGCTGAAAACTAGCGTGAATAATCGCTGCAAAAATTATGGTGGCCAGTGACGAGATTGTTACAGGGGTCATTTTTGTGTATAAATCCTTCCCTACCAGTGTACCACAAGCGGAATGAAAAGGTAAATAATGACCGAAAAAGGTATTGCTTTTTTGTCAAATTTATGATAGTATAAAGACAGTTAAATAATTAACACAAAAAAGGAAAAAAATATGGAAATCAATACCAGTGAATTAGCTGAATTTTTAGAAGTAACCCGAAAAAAGGATTTAGCAACGTGGGAGCGTCAGCGTAATTCATGGGAATTGGATAGTTTTGTGTCGCGACGATTGGCGGCTTTGGATGGCGTTCAATCTGAAGAGCTTGAGCTAATTTAGTATCTATAAAAATTCCCCGTCGTATTGACGAGGAAAGATAATTTCTGGTAGCACCGGGTGGACCCGAACCACCGACCTCAGGCTTATGAGTCCTGCGCTCTAACCAGCTGAGCTACGGTGCCACACTGCATTGATTGTAACAGATAGTATAAAATTTGCCAAATACGTTTTAGGTAAATTGTGAGATAATGGATATGTGAGATATATTATCGCAGTCAGTGGTGGGATTGATTCGGTAGTTTTGCTGGATTTGATGTCGCGAACGGAAAAAGATTTGGTGGTCGCTCATTTTGACCACGGAATTCGTGAGGATTCGGCGAGTGATGCTAGATTTGTCGAGGCTTTAGCTGATAGATATAAAATACAATTTGTTTGTCGGCGCGAAAAGCTGGGGGCTGATGCCAGTGAAGAATTGGCGCGCCAAAGACGGTATGAATTTTTGCGTGGCGTGGCGACGGATTTTGATGGCGTGATAGTGACGGCGCATCATCGAGATGACATTGTTGAAACTGTAGCGATGAATCTTAAGCGTGGCTCCAGGTGGCGAGGCTTGGCGGGGATGAGTGATAGTCAAATAGTTAGACCGATGAATAGTTGGACGAAGCAGAGAATTTATGAATATGCGATTTCGTCAGAAATTGGAATGGTGTGAAGATGAGACAAATCAAAAGCGACTTGTATCAGAGGAAATAAATTTAGGCGTAAGATAAATCGTGAACTTGATGAATATCAGAAAGCTTGGAGTATATGAGGCGTGGCGAAAACAGAGAGAATTAAGAGGGGAAATTGAGCAGGAAATAGAGAAAGTTTGATGGAGAAGTCCTGAGTCGGTATTTTCTTGACGATGATAGATGATAATGTCGCACAAGAATTGCTATATTATTACGTTTTACGACATTATAGATGTGTCGTTACTGGGTTCTCAATTGGAGCGTATGCTAATTGCTATAAAAAAACTGGAAAGAGCTGGCTCTTGCTGGCAAGTTGGCGGCGGCATTGTGATGAAATTGACGCTAAGAAGTGTTATAATAAAGAGAGTTTGATTAGTATAGGCGAAAAGGATTAGTTGAGAATGGCTGTTAAGATGCCTCAAAAGAAATGGAAAGAATAGAATAAGTCAAATTTTTACGATTTGGATTGTTTTTGGGCAATTATAATTTTTTGTAGCGTTAATTTTTTTACGCAACACTCTTCCCTGCGTCAAATCTTAAAGATGTTGCATTATCTGATGTAGTGCGTCGAGCAAATGACGGTAAAATTGCTCAATTGGAGATTCAAGGGAATGATATTAAGATTACTCCAAAAGATCAATCAAAACCTACCGAGCATTCAGTCAAGGAATCTAGTAGCATTTATGAGCAGGGCTTGAACAAGGATGCGAAGGTTGAGGTGAAGGTTATTCCACCATCCACAACTGGCGAAACCATGTGGAACCTGGCGGTTATGGTTGTGCCTGTGCTGATTGTCGTGGTGTTCTTCATGTTTATGATGCGCCAAGCTCAGGGTCAAAATAATCAAGCTATGGGATTCGGCAAGAGTAAGGCTCGCCTGTACGGCCAAGATAAAGAAAAGGTTCTGTTTACGGATATCGCTGGAAATGATAACGCCAAGCAAGATCTACAGGAAGTTGTTGATTTCCTCAAGCATCCGAAGAAATATAAAGATTTGGGCGCAAAGATTCCAAAAGGCGTATTGTTAGTCGGTAATCCTGGTACGGGTAAGACAATGCTAGCCCGAGCTGTTGCTGGTGAGGCTGGCGTGCCATTCTTCTCAATTTCTGGTTCTGAATTTGTGGAAATGTTTGTTGGTGTTGGCGCTAGCCGAGTACGAGATCTATTTTCTAAGGCTAAGAAAAATGCTCCATGTATCATCTTCATTGATGAGATTGACGCCGTGGGACGTAAGCGTGGCTCTGGTATGGGTGGTGGTCATGATGAGCGTGAGCAAACTCTGAACCAGATTTTGGTAGAGATGGATGGTTTTGATGGCGAAACGAACGTTATTGTTTTGGCGGCAACCAACCGAGCGGATGTTTTGGACCCAGCTTTGCTTCGACCTGGACGATTTGACCGACGTGTGAATATTACATTACCAGAACGCAAAGATCGTGAGGCAATTCTGAAAGTTCACTTTAAGAAAAAGCCAACTGACGAAACTGTTGATCTTGATAAACTAGCGGCAAAAACTGCTGGCTCATCTGGTGCGGACTTGGCAAATATGGCTAATGAAGCTGCGATCATTGCCGCTCGTCGCAACAAGAAGAAGATCTCAAATGACGAATTAACTGAGGCGTTTGAGCGTGTGGCAATTGGTCCAGAGCGCAAGACTAAGATAATGAACGATCACGAGAAAGAGTTGACTGCTTATCACGAAGCTGGCCACGCAATTGTTGGTCACGTCTTGCCTGATTCCGACCCAGTCCACAAGGTTACGATTATTCCACGTGGCGGTACCGGTGGAGTAACATGGTTCTTGCCGCCAGAAGATAAGAGTTACACAAATGTTTACGAGTTTAAGGATATTTTGGCTCGGGCAATGGGCGGACGAATCGCTGAGCAATTAATTTACGGCGATGACGGAATTACTACTGGAGCTGGTTCAGATTTGCGAAAAGCGACTGAAATTGCCCGTGATATGGTTATCGAGCAAGGAATGGGCGAGAGTCTTGCGCGATCAAGTATTCCATGAAGATAACGGCGGCTTGATGTTTCGATAAAATGACCAGAGAGCGTCCGTATTCTGATGAGACTGCGAAGATGATTGATGAGGAAGTCGCGCAATTGATTACCGAAGCTAAACATCGTGCAATGTTGGTATTGAAAGAGAATCGTTCATTCCTTGACAAGCTGGCTGAAGCCTTACTGAAGGAAGAAACTCTGGAAGAATCTGAGGTTGACGAGATTCTTAAGGGCACTAAATTACCAAAAGAAGCTAAACTGCATTCGTAAAACACTATGGGGCGCGTTCGTAGTACGGTTACGAAAATAAATCAGCGGCTTAATGTGAAATTGGCTGCTACGATTCTGGCGGGCTCGACGTTGTTGTCGAGCTTGCTGGGGTTTTTTCGTGATCGTCTACTCAACTCCGCCTACATGCCAAGTGAAAACGGAGCGCTGGCGGGATATCCGGTTGGATTAGATGCCTATACGGCAGCTTTTATGGTGCCAGATTTTATGTTTGCAGTGCTGGTTTCTGGTGCGCTTAGCGTAACGTTTCATCCCAGTATTTTAATGAGCGGTGGGTCAAGGGTAATAAACAATCAGCTTGGCAAATTAGCTCGAGCATGATTAATTTTATGGCGCTAATAACCATGGCGGCGTCGGTGTTGATTATTATTTTCGCCGATCCGTTGATGAAGTATTTAATCGCACCTGGTCTGAGTGAGTCTGGTCATGCTTTGGCGGTTAGTATGATGCAAGTGATCGCAGTGAATCCGTTTATCTTTGCGGTTGCGGCGGTGATTGCTAGTATTCAGCAGGCAGTTGGACGATTTATGTTCTGTGCGCTGGCACCAATGCTGTATAACGTCGGTATTATTATTGGTACGGTGTGGTTTACCGGCGGCGTCAATTTATTCGGCTGGCAGATTTTTGATGGTGGCATTATGGGTGTGGCGTTAGGCGTGGTTTTGGGTTCGTTTCTGCAATTGATTGTTAGCGCAGTTGGTTTGGCTGGGCTTGGGTTTGATTACAATTTCAAAATTTATTGGCGGAATAAGGGATTTAGGAAAGTTTTATCTTTACTGCCGGCGCGTTCTGTTGATCAAGGAATGGATTATGTAGTTAGCTTGGTTGAGGTAAATTTGGCTTCGCGCTTGGCCGATGGAACGGTTAGGGCGTACCAGCAGGCTTTGACTCTTCATATGATGCCGATCAATCTTATTGGCGTGGCGATTTCAAATGCCGCCTTTCCTCAATTAACTGAGCATTTGGGCGAAGGTCGAAATGACCTATTTCAAAAAGACCTGCGTTCTCTGCTGAGAATTATTTTTTGGATGGCACTTCCGGTGTCGGTGGTGATTTTCTTTACCAGGGGATACGTCGTGCATTTTATCCGCAATGGTGGCAATCAACTAATCGCGGGAATTTTGGGCTGCCTAGTTGTGGCGATTTTATTCCGAACTATTTATCACATGGCCGCGCGAGCATTTTACGCCCGCCAAGACACGAAAACTCCGCTGTATATTTCAATTTTCTCGATTACTTTGAATATCATCTTAGCAATTGTTCTATCGATGGTCTTGAAAATGGGTGCATATGGATTGGCTTGGGCACAATCGACAGTGGCGGTTTTGGAGGTGGTTGTTCTTTTGGCGGTTATGAATCGTCAAATGCCAAAATTATTCGATATGACGTTTGTGCGAGCGATTTTTAAGATGATAATTGCCGGTACTATTACGGGAGTGGTTTGTTATATTGCCGTGCTAATTATGCCGTTTCGTTATCATGACGACAGTTTCTTTAGCGCTTTCCGAAATTTGTTATCATTTCATTGGTCAGTTTTGGCGCGTATGCCGCGGCTTCAAAGTGGCTAAAATTGCCAGAAATTGACCCAATTCTTGCACGATTGAAAAAAGTATTATTTGGGCGATTGGAGTTTAAGGGCTAATGGAAAATATTCGGAATTTTTGTATTATTGCTCATATTGATCACGGCAAGTCTACGCTGGCTGATCGAATGATGGAGATGACTGGGACGGTAGAAAAGCGCGAGATGAAGTCGCAATTGCTGGATTCGATGGATTTGGAGCGAGAAAAAGGAATCACTATTAAACTGGCGCCGGTGCGAATGCGATATAAAAATGTCGATCTGAATTTGATTGATACTCCGGGGCATGTCGATTTTAGCTATGAAGTTTCGCGTAGCTTGCAGGCTTGCGAGGGCGCGATATTGGTGGTAGATGCTAGTCAGGGAATTCAGGCGCAAACATTGTCGAATGTTTACTTGGCGATGGAGCAGGATTTGACAATTATTCCGGTCCTGAATAAGGTTGATTTGCCGGCCGCCGATATACCGCGCGTATCCAGACAAGTCATTAATTTGTTGGGCTGTGACGAGAGCGAGATTATTCATATTTCTGCTAAAACTGGTCAAAACGTAGATAAGGTTTTGGATGCGGTTGTTGAGCGAATCCCGGCGCCAGTTGGCGAGGTTGATGGTCCAACTAGGGCGCTGATTTTTGATAGCTATTATGACGATTATCGTGGCGTGATTTTATATGTGCGGGTGGTTGACGGGCGAATTAAAAAGGGCGAATCTATCCGAATGATGGCGACTGGCGCAGATGGACTAGCTCTGGAAGTCGGTCATCTTAACCCAGCCATGCAACCCGACCCTTCGCTTGAAACTGGCGAAATTGGCTATATTGTGACGAACCTGAAAACGACACGCGAGGCGCGGGTTGGCGATACGGTAACACTGGGGAGATATTTTAATTAAGATTAAAAAGGGAAACCACGAATCTACAAACAATAAGCTTAACTGAATTTTTTTGGCGTTGGTTCGTAGTATTGACGCGTATGATTGCTGAAATCAGTTTCCTTACCAGATTTGGCATAGCATTTATTCGACAAAACTCATTAAGTCTCTTAATAAAGAAATCAAACGTCAAACGAAATAGAAGGTTCTTTTTCCTAACGAGGAGGCTCTGGAACGTTACTTAGTTACTTTGTTTGAAGACTCTACTAGAGTGTTTACACAAAATTATTGACAGCATCTTTTCCTTTATAATATAATAAAACCTCATGAGGTATTATATGTCTAAACAAAAAATTAATCGCTTTTGTCGGATCTATTGGAGCTTTTATTGGGATCCTTGTCTTTATTGCATATATTCCACAAATTATCGCTAACCTACAAGGAGAAAAAGCTCAACCATTCCAACCACTATTCGCAGCAGTTTCTTGTTTAATTTGGGTAATCTATGGTTGGACAAAAGAACCTAAAAAAAGACTGGATCCTCATCATTCCCAATGCAGCGGGAGTGATATTAGGCGGTTTAACTTTTATTACTTCTTTATAAAAGTTATATAAACAAAACCAGCAACTTCATAAAAAAGTTGCTGGTAGAGATTTTGGACTATCACAGGAAAAAAAATATTTAACCAAAGTGATATATTGTTTGATAAATCAGAGTATAATAGTAATTAAAAATAGGATTGGATAGCGAGCAGATTCTTGCTTCCTGCTATGTTTATATTCCATCAAGTGTAAGTTAATTAAGATTAAAGAAGGAAAAACCATGAATCCACAAACAATCAGCTTAACTGAATTACAAAAACACCTCGATCAAACATGTAAAGAGAAAGGGGTGGGACAAAAATTCTGTCACTGAAGTATTCTTATTGTTTACTGAGGAAGTTGGCGAGCTAGCAAAAGCAGTTCGCAAAGAGACGGGATTTAAGGGCGAGAAAAAGCCTGACAATCACGACAATCTGCGCGAGGAGTTTGCGGACGTGCTGAACTATTTGATGGAATTGGCAAATCGGTTTGACGTCAATTTGGCGGAAGTGTATTTTGAGAAGCACAAAGATCAACCAGACGCGGCAGTGGAAATAGTATATACTAGTATTGAAAAGCGTAGATTAGATAAGATAATAAAATGCGCGGGTTGGTGATACAGTAACGCTGGGGAAATATTTTAATTAAGATGAGCGACTTGCCGACAATCAGATTTGCTAATGGAGCTTGCCTTGTTGCAAACGAAGTGACGGCTCCTTCTGGAGTGAAGAGAATAGTTTTTGGAGATGATCCAGAAAAACCCATGGCTCGTCTTGGCTATAGAGAAGTTGGCAGGAAGGCTTGTTTTGCGGGTATGCTATTTAAGAATGCCCCAGATGAATATAAGGCGGGTACGTCAATATTGTCATACTTTTTTGAAACAGCAATTCCTGAATTGGGACTTCACCCGGGGGAAACTTCAAAAATACATAAACCTGTTATTGCTTTACTTCTGGCTAGATATGGGTTGGAAGCTGACACAACTTCGGAATATTGGTCTCGTGCTGGGCTATTGGTGCAACGAGTAGGAATATCAAGGAAGCATACTCAGCTACATTTCTGTGAAGGAAACGAAGAAGAATTCGAGAGCGAGCAATATCAAAGATTTTATGATATTGTGCCAAATAGAGAATTGCCGTTCTTATATCCTTTAAAATCTCCTTCAAAGCAGGTTGATATACATACTTCGTATACTCCATAGTCACAAAACCTTGCCAATACAACGGAAATGAGCGTTTAACACAACTGTCTAGTTGTAAAGAATGGTATAATTGTTAGTGAATGTCTAAGGCGATTGTCAAACCACTTCCAGGTTATAAAGAAGTTAAGCCGTTTGTTTATGCGGGGTTTTTCCCGGTGTCCAACGAAGACTACAATGACCTGAAAGAGGCAATTGAAAAGTTGAGTCTGAGCGATTCGGCGTTGCAGTTTGAGCCGGAAAATTCGCCAGTACTGGGCTACGGTGTGCGAATTGGATTTTTGGGTCTGCTTCATATGGACATTATTCGCGAACGACTAGAGCGTGAGTATAATTTGGATTTGATTGTTACGAATCCGAGTACTGATTATCAAGTTAGTCTGACGAATGGCGAGGAATTGGATATTAAATCCGCCAGCGAATTGCCCGACCCAGCGCAGATAAAAGAGATTCGCGAACCATGGATTGATGGCGAAATTGTCGTGCCACAGGATTACATAGGCGCGGTGATTCAGTTGATTGTGGGCAAGCGTGGTCGCCAGAAAAACCTGAGTTACATTGACGAGCGGGCGCTGATTTCATTTGCGGCGCCTCTTGCGAATTTATTGACGGATTTTTATGACCAATTGAAATCTATTACCAGTGGCTACGGTTCGTTTAATTATGAGTTGGCGGATTATCAAGTGGAAGATTTGGTGCGCGTCGATTTTTATGTGGCGGGCGAAATGGTTGATTCGTTGAGCGTGATGTGTCATCGGTCGGAATCTCAGCATTTGGGGCGTGAGATTGTTAAGAAATTGAAAGAAGTTGTGCCGCGTCAGAGTTTTGAGGTTTCATTGCAAGCGGCAATTGGCGGTAAATTTATTGCCAGGGAAAATATCGGCGCTTATCGAAAAGACGTTACGGGCTATCTTTACGGCGGCGATGTCAGTCGTAAAAAGAAGCTTCTCGCCAAGCAGGCGCGTGGTAAAAAACGAATGAAACGCTTTGGTAAAGTCGACATACCGAGCGAAGCATTTATGGTGATGCTAAAAAGGGACTAACTATGAAAAGATCTATTGTTTATATTGATATGGATAGCGTTTTAGTGGACTTCAAATCTGCTTAATAAAAATATTGCCTGAGTCGATTGATGAGTTTACTGGTCGGCTTATTCGTTTTGGAAGTTCTGAATTTCCCAATTGGCAATCCGTACTTGATGAGTTATTATAGGTAAATATTATGCCAAGTATTGAAGATCTTATTATAAATTATCAGCCAACTGAACCAACAATTGAGTTGGTTAAAAGTACGAAAATTGCGCTACTTGCGGGAATTTCTGGTGCGGGCAAAGACACGATAAAAAAACAATTGCTGAAGTCACCGGAGTTTCGCGATATTGTTTCTCACACTACGCGTGCGCCACGCACAAATAACGGATGCGCCGAGCGAGATGGAATTGACTATCATTTTATTGATTCGCAAACTGCCGAAAACATGCTACAAAATAATGAATTCATTGAGGCAAAGTTTGTTCACGGTACGGTTTATGGGACGTCGGTGGCTGAGTTAAAATTAGCGCACGATCAGAACCGCGTGGCAATTACCGACATTGACGTTCAGGGTGTGGAGGAATATGAGCGACTGGCGCCAGATAGTATTGCGATTTTCATTGTGCCGCCAAATAGCCAAACTTGGATTGAGCGATTAAAAAAGCGTTACGCAACTGAAGAAGATTTTCAAGCAGAGTGGCCGAAGCGTCATGCCTCGGCGATAAAAGAGTTGGCTTACGCGCTTGAAGTTCCGTATTATCACGTGATTATCAATGACGATTTGGAGCGAGCAATTCGAGTGACCGAGGAAATTATTTTACGCGGCGACGTGTTTAAGCGTCAAGATGACGAGGCGCGTTTGGTAGCTCGAAATCTCCTCAATGATATAATTAATCTATGAGTTCAGTAAAAACTCCAAAAAAAATAGCAGCCAGGCAAGATCGTTCCTCGAAGACCTTGACTACATTGTTAGACCAATCCTTTTTTATCTTTGCAGGTTTGGCGTCGTTTTGGTTGGCGTGGTTGGTGCTTAGAGAAGGTTGGGCGACGGGCGGCTGGTGGCTGGTTGGCTTGTTCTTTGTTGTGTGGATAATTGTGGCGTATTTGGCGCTACCTAGGCTTCATCGAATTTTGAGCAATATGTACGTGCCGAACTATTTTATCGGCAGGACGCGAACAGCGGACGGAGTATTAAGTGATCCCTGTCAAATTTGAGCGTGCGCGGCTCGGAAGAAAAACTCCATAAGGCAATGACTGAGGCTGGCTGGGTTTTGGCGGATGATATAACTCCGAGATCGGCATGGAAAATGGCATTTACGGTGCTGAGTGGTCGTAGTTATCCAAATGCTCCGGTGTCGCCAGCATTTCTGTTTGGCAGGCGGCAGGACTTTGCTTATCAGCAGGAGGTTGACGGTAATCCAAGGCGTCGTCATCATGTTAGGTTTTGGCGATGCCCAAGTGGCTGGCTTCTTCCTGGTGGTCATCGGGTTGATTGGCTGGCGGCTGGTACATATGATAAGAGTGTTGGCTTTTCTTTGTTTACTTTTCAGTTCACACATAAAATTGATGAGAATATTGATATCGAACGGGATTATATTATTGAGTCTGTTAAGAGTAGTAATAAAAATATTAGAATAACGATATTAAAGGATTTTTCAACGGGTTATCATTCGCGCAACGGTTTCGGAGATTCCATTCGCACTGATGGCGATTTGCCGAATTTTGGAAGTCGGTCGGATAAAGACTGACGAGTAATGTCACGGCTTCAACGCGGCTCGGGGTGATTATGGATGGCACAATTTATGATCGTCATCCGCGAAATCACGAAACCTTTATTGGAAGATCTTTGGAGTCGCCGACCACCGCAGATTTTAATTGGCGGCGGACTGATGATTTTGGCGTCTCTATTTACAATTGGGCAAATGTTGGTGGACTTTTCTAGCTGGCCGACAACTTTAGTGCAGGTTGCAAATATTGACGGAATTGATATAAATGCCGCGAATACTATGTTGTCAATGATGGCTGGTTTTAATGTGTTGTTGGTCGTGGCGGAAATCGTGTTGGTTGGGCTGCTACTTCGAGGAAGTAGTCGGGCGCGAATCTCACTACTTTCTGTGGCGACATTAGCTATTGTCACCGAATCTTTATCCGTGACAATTGGGCGAATTAATGCGTCGATTATGCTGCTTTTGATCTCAATTGGCGTACATATTATGATCATGATGTTGTTCTCTTCAGATGCAGCGCGCTACTTTACGGAAAGACGATAAGGCTTGGCACTCTGCTTGTATGAGTGCTAGATTTGCGATATAATTGGACTATGACCGAACGTCAACAAGCAATCCTTGTCGCCATTATCGAGCAATACGCTGAAATTGCGGCGCCAGTTGGTAGCGTAACGCTAGCCAAACTGTTTGGCGTGAGTAGCGCCACGATTCGCAGTGAAATGGCAAAACTTGAGGAGATGGGATTTATTGAGGCGCCCCACACGAGCGCAGGTCGAATTCCGACAGATAAGGGATATCGTTTTTATGTCAATGGAATCACGGCGGCGCAAATGACGGAATTGCCGAGCGGTATTGATAGCAGCACGAAGGCAATTGAGGCGCACGTCAATTCAAATGTTGATACTTCAGATAAAGCGATTCGTCGAGCAGTTGATGGTTTGGTGGAAATGACTGGCAATTTTGGTTTTGCGTCATTTGGTTCGAGTTTGTATATGAACGGAATGACTCAGTTATTCAGTCAGCCAGAGTTTGGTGATGGCGATCACGTTCAGGCGGTTGCTAAATTGATTGACAATATCGAACCGTGGCTGCGTGAAGCGGCTCCGGACGAACCGTTAAATGTGTTTATTGGTAGCGAAAATCCAATTGGTAAAAGCAGTGGAGCTACGTTGATTATAAGTAAATTTAAGTCATCGTCTGGTGGCGATAATTACATCGGTGTGATTGGTCCGACGCGACAAAATTATCGTCGAACGATGGAGCTGGTGCGTCGTACGGGCGCGATGCTAGAGGAGGTATTGTAATGGCTGAATGGATTGGTGGATTATTAAGTGGTTTGCCGGCGTGGCTGATTGTAATAATTTCAATAATAATATTTATTATTGGAGCGATTTGGATTTTAGCATTTGATCCTGTTACGGCTGGTGGTGATCCGGTCTTGCCATTTAAAAGGAGGAAAAAATGACGAAGAATAAAAAAGCTGAAGATTTAGAGAAAGAAGTTGCTGAGCTGACGTCGGATCTGCAGCGAACTCGAGCGGATTTTGAGAATTATCGTAAACGCGTGGAAGCGGAAAAACAATCAGCGCACGAGTTGGGTCAAACTAAGTCGGTGATGAAATTATTGCCAGTTATTGATACAATTGAGCGAGCTGTTGCCAACGTCCCAGAGGAACTCCAGGATAATGCGTGGGTTAAGGGAGTGGCTGGTCTGAGTAAGCAGCTTGACAAGCAATTGAAGGAGATTGGTTTGGAGAAAATTGACGCCAAACCTGGAACTTTATTTAATCCTGAATTTCATCAGGCTGTTCAATTTGACGAATCGACGGATGGCGATAAGGAAGTTATTGCCGAGGAGCTTCGCGCTGGCTATACTTTGAACGGTTCAGTTATTCGTGACGCAATGGTAAAAGTTGCTCGTCAGTAATTTGATTAAGAAAAAACTATGCTTTAGCACTCTTGACACGAGAGTGCTAATTATTTATACTGAGATAGTTGGCACTCGCCACGAAAGAGTGCTAGAATGAATATAAGATATAGACCAGATGTGATCATAACAGAAAGGGGAATCATATGGGTAAAATTATTGGTATTGACCTCGGTACAACCAACAGCGCATTTGCGTATATGCTAGCTGGAAAGCCAGAGGTAATTTCTAACGCCGAAGGTAATCGTACTACGCCATCTGTAGTTGCGGTTAATAAAAAGGGCGAACGACTTGTCGGTCAAGTTGCTCAGCGTCAGCGTGTAACAAACCCAAAAAACACGATTTACGGCGTTAAGCGTTTGATTGGTCGTAAGTTTGATGACAAGGAAGTGCAAAAAGACTTGGATATCATGCCGTACAAGATTGTTAAAAAAGGTACTGGCGTGGCAGTCGAAATGGGCGATAAGGAATACACGCCAGAAGAAGTTTCAGCAATGATTCTTAGTAAAATTAAGGCTGACGCCGAGGCTTTCTTGGGTGAAAAAGTAACAGAGGCAGTGATTACGGTGCCAGCTTACTTTGACGATTCACAGCGCCAGGCAACTAAGGACGCTGGTAAAATTGCCGGATTGGAAGTTAAGCGTATTATCAACGAACCAACAGCTGCGGCTTTGGCTTATGGTCTAGAAAAGGGTAAAAACGACGAAACTATCGTAGTGTTCGACCTTGGTGGCGGTACGTTTGACGTGTCGGTGTTGGAACTAGGCGACGGCGTATTTGAAGTTAAAGCAACTAATGGTGATACACACCTTGGTGGTGAAGATTTCGACAACGTTATTGTCAATTACTTCTTGGACGACTTCAAATCAAAGGAAGGAATTGATCTTCGTAAAGATAATGCAGCGATGCAGCGCTTGAAGGATGAGGCTGAAAAGGCAAAGAAAGAATTATCAACGGTTACGGAGTATGAAGTCAACATTCCATTTATTACCGCTGATGCTGATGGTCCAAAGCACTTTGAGATGAGCTTGAGTCGCGCTAAGTTGGAAGATTTGGTTAAGGATCTATTGGATCGCTTGGATGGTCCAGTAGAAAAGGCTTTGAAGGATGCCAAACTTTCTAAGTCCGACATTAACAATGTAGTTATGGTTGGTGGAATGACTCGTATGCCAGCTGTGGTTGAGCGTGTGAAGAATTTCTTTGGAAAAGATCCAATGCAAGGCGTGAACCCAGATGAGGTTGTGGCTGTTGGTGCTGCAATTCAAGGTGGTGTCTTGGCTGGTGATGTTAAGGATGTGTTACTTCTGGATGTGACTCCGCTTTCTCTTGGAATTGAGACGATGGGCGGTGTATCGACGAAGTTGATTGATCGAAACACTACAATTCCAACAAGCAAGAGCGAAGTTTTTCTCGACGGCTGCTGATAACCAGCCTCAGGTGGAAATTCACGTTCTTCAGGGTGAGCGCGAGTTTGCTAATGACAATAAGAGTTTGGGTCGATTTTGTGCTTGATGGTATTGCGCCAGCACCACGCGGTGTGCCTCAAATTGAAGTGACCTTTAACATTGACGCCAACGGTATTCTTAACGTTACAGCCAAAGACAAGGGAACCGGCAAGGAGCAATCAATCACTATCCAAAAACTCTGGCAATATGAGCAAGGAAGATATTGAGAAGGCGCAAAAAGAAGCCGAACTTCACGCGGACGAAGATAAGAAAAAAAGCGCGAAACTGTCGATACGAAGAATCAGCTTGAAAACGCTATTTATCAGGCAAAGAAAATGCCGGACGAATTCAAAGATAAGATTTCTGACGATGATAAGCAAGCGATTGAAAAAGGCTGTCGAAGAGGCTGAGAAAGCACAAAGATTCTGAAGATAAGGACGAATTGGATGCTGCAATTAAAGCCTTGAACGACGCGATTATGCCAATCGGGGCTAAGATGTATCAACAATCAGCCGACGATAAAAAAGCCGACGAAGCTGGCGACAAAAAGTCTGATAAAGACGAGCCGGTCGAAGGCGAAATTGTCGACGAAAAATAAACCTAACGTATTTACAAAGAAGGCTGCTCGATAAAAAGAGCGGCCTTTTTTGGACTTAGCACTCTTGCACTGAGAGTGCTAAACGCGTATAATATATAAGGTATGAGCAAGCGTGATTATTATGAAATATTGGGCGTTCCAAAGACCGCTTCTGAAGATGAGATAAAAAAGGCTTTTCGTAAATTAGCAATTAAATATCACCCTGATAAGCAGGGTGGCGACGAGGCTAAATTTAAGGAAATTAATGAAGCCTATGAAGTTCTGAAAGACAAACAGAAGCGACAGCGTTATGATCAATTTGGTCATGCTGGCGTTGGTGGCTCTTCTGGTGGCGGATTTTCTGGCAATCCGTTTGAAGGATTTGGTGGATTCGGCGGTCAAAACGTTCACTTTGATTTTGGTGATGGTGGACTAGGTGATATTTTTAGCCAATTCTTCGGTGGTGCAACTGGCGGTGCTGGAAATGGTCGTTCGCGTGGGCGTGATGTTGAAACTAGCGTAACACTAAGTTTCGAGGACGCGGTATTTGGTGTAGAAAAGAAAATTAGTTTAATGCTGGATGTTGAATGTGAACATTGCCATGGCGATGGCGCCGAGCCTGGATTTGGAATGAAAACGTGCCCAACTTGTAAGGGCGCGGGTCAGCAAACTCGAACGATGAATTCGCTGTTTGGGCAAATTCAGCAGGCGGTTGTTTGTGAAACTTGTCACGGTAAGGGAAAAGTTCCTGAAAAAGAATGTTCAGTTTGTCGAGGAAAAGGCACGACTCGACAGAATCAGGATATCACTATTAAAATTCCGGCAGGGAATTGATGATGGCGCGACAATTCGTCTGCGCGATCGTGGCGAAGCAGTTGCTGGTGGTAGTAGAGGTGATTTGTATGTCCACATTCGCGTTAAGGCGCATAAAAAATTCACTCGTGAAGGTAATATTATTCTTAGCGAAGAGCATATTTCTATGGTTGATGCAGCACTGGGAACGGAGATTGATGTGGAGACTGTGGATGGCGTGATAACGATGAAAATCCCAGCAGGCACTCAGAGTGGCACCGACTTCAAGTTGTCGGGTCATGGCGTGCCGCACTTACATAGTGAATCTCGTGGTCCGCATATTGTGGGTGTTATTGTTGATACGCCAACCAAATTGACCAAAAAGCAGAAGGAGCTTTTGGAGCAGTTTAGGGGCGCGAAAAAACGAGGACTGTTTTCGTAGGTAAGCATAGCTTAGATATTGATATATATCATAAATTATGCCATAATATTGACGTATGAAAGAGAAAACCGTTATTGGGTCAACTGAGTTTGTAGATTTTGGCGAGCGAGCACAAAAAGTTCCAGCTAAAATTGATACGGGGGCTGATTCAAGTGCAGTTTGGGCGAGTAATATTAGCATTGATAAAGATGGAGTGTTGAAATTTTCTCTGTTTGGCGAAGGTTCGCCGTATTATAACGGTAAGATATTTAAGAGAACTGATTTTTCGGTGGCTAGCGTACGCTCTGCAATGGGTCAAAATCAGATTCGTTATCGAACGCACTTTTGGGTAAAGATTGGTGGGCGAAAAATTAAAATGTTGATGAATTTGTCTGATCGGTCAAAGAATGAATTTCCGGTGTTAATTGGAAGACGGTCGATTTCTGGAAAATTCCTAGTGGACGTATCAAGAAAAAATGTTCGCAGGAAAAAACCGTCCGTAACTGCTAGTCTTAATGAAGAAGTAAAATTGAATCCATACGAATTTTATAAAAAATATCATCAGAAAGGTGAAGAAAAGTAATGCGAATTGCAATCTTATCTAACGGCAACATTAATTATTCGACGCTTCGCCTGAAAGAAGAGGCTGAAAAACGCGGTCACCAAGTTAAGGTTATTAAATATAAAAACTGTTACGTTTCAATTGACGAAAAGCATCCGACGGTTATTTATAAGGGTAAAGAGATGGATGAATTTGACGTGGTGATTCCGCGAATCGCGAGCCATATGACAAAGTATGGAACGGCGGTTTTGCGTCAATTGGAGATGATGCATCCGAAGGCGTTTTTTATGAATCGCTCGATTGCGATTACTAGGGCGCGGGATAAATTGCGCTCAACGCAGTTATTAGTTAAAGCTGGAGTGTCAATTCCGAAGACGGTCTTTTCTCGAAACGCGACTGACATTGATTCGCTCATTGAAGAGATTGGTGGTATGCCGGCGATTATTAAGTTGGCGCGTGGCACGCACGGAAATGGCGTGGTTCTGGCGGAAACTAAAAAGGCTGCCAAGTCGGTTCTGCAGGCGTTTTATTTGACTAACTCGGACGGTACAAACGTGCTGCTTCAGGAATTTATTAGAGAGTCGGCTGGTGTCGATATTCGTGCGTTTGTGGTTGGTAGTCAAGTGGTGGCTAGTATGAAGCGTCAGAGTTTGGACGATGATTTTCGTAGCAATTTACACAAGGGCGGCGAAGGAACCAGTATAAAATTGACAGATTCTGAACGTAAAATGTGCGTGAAAGCCGCTAAGGCAATGGGACTGACAGTTGCTGGAGTCGACTTCATGAGATCAAGTCGTGGTGCTTTGGTGCTGGAAGTTAATGCTAGTCCAGGATTTGGAATTGAGAAAATTACTCGCCGAAATGTGGCCGGAAAGATAATTGAATACATCGATCGAAACGCCAAGCGTGGCAATAAAAAAGATAAAATCGGTGCTTAAGCATAAACTTGTTATAATAGGTTTATGGACGAGCATCGTCACTCGACAGTAACTCAGACTGTTATTAAATGGATATTTATCTGCGGCATGCTGATGGTTATTGGTGGGGCAATTTTTTATGCTTTTCGAACAGTTTCGCCAAAAACGGAAATAATTTACCTGAATAAGACGATGCTTCGGGCGGAAATTGCTAATGACGAAGAATCGCAGCGGAAAGGTCTGTCCGGAAGGTTGGGATTGATGAAATTATGCCATGCTGTTTGTTTTTGATCACAATGATCGTCATAAAATGTGGATGAAAGATATGAAGTTCTCGGTTGATATGGTTTGGATTAATGATAAAAAGCGCGTTGTCTATGTAAAACATAACGTCAAGCCAGACGCTGAGCCGCATGAAAAATATGCGCCACCAGTTCCGAAAGTACGTGTTGGAAGTGAAGGCAGGGAGTTGCTAAGCGTGCGAGCGCTACGGTTGGGTCACAGGTAAAATTTGATTTGGAGGAGGATAAATGAGCGTGATAATTTCTATTTGGAGCAATTTTAGTAACGGTTTTTGCGGTTGCATTTGTTTCATCTCGAAGATTTGGTCCATTGGCGTTGTCGTTGGCGACGGGATTTTTACTATCAGAATGGTGGGGCGGCTGGCTGACAGGAGTGCTGGATGGCTTGAAATTGGAAACTGGTTTATTGCCAAATGGTGTAATTTCGGGATTAGTCTTTAACGTTGGTTCCGTTAATTATGCTTCTTTTAAGCGGTCCGAGATATCAGAAAAAGCATGAGAGAATTGTCTCGGCGGTGGGAATCGCGTTTTTGACAGCAGCGCTATTGGTGGTTCCTCTGGGAAAATATATATCACTAGACGGACAGGCGCTGGAGTTATATAAGATTTTCGCGAATAATTGGCGGTATGTGGCTACGTTTGGTCTGGTGTGTGGTCTAATTGACATTTTTTCACTACATACTGGCGGACATAAACTTGCTAAGCATTGACCTTTGTGTTGGTTTGTGCTAGGATGAAGAAAGCGGATATTCCGAATGGGTCCATAGCTCAGTTGGTTAGAGCACCTGCCTTTTAAGCAGGGTGTCCCGGGTTCAAGCCCCGGTGGACCCTCCAAATTTGATGAAATCGACTCCCTTGATGGAGTCTTTTTTGTAGCTCCAAATGTAGATATACTTTAAGTATGAATAGATGGCTATTTGAGAAGTTGCATATTTCTTGGTTGGTGGCGGCGTGGTGCCTCGGTTTGACAATTGGCGTAATTTCCATCCATTACATACCGCGGTCGTTTGCGGCGAACCCATTATTTTTATTGGTCGGGCTGGCTATTTTTGTAATTGTGGCAATTTGGCGCTGGCGAGTTTTCGTGATTTTAGTAATTATTTCTGGAGTTTTGATTGGTCTTTGGCGCGGTGAAATTGGCAGAAAAGGCGTGGAGGTTTATGATTCGTTAATCGGAAAAGTCGCAATTATCCAAGGTCAAGTTTTGGAGGATCCTGATCTCGATAAAAATAGTCAAACGGTTCTTAGATTGGGCAATTTGCGGATGAATAATGAAAAATTGCCAGGACAAATTTGGGTGACGACGCCAGATAAAAACTCAATTAAGCGTAGTGATATTGTGAAGGTTAAGGGTAAAATGACGGCGGGATTTGGGGCTTTTTCAGCAAGCGTATATCGGGCGAAAAATTATTAGTGCCGAAAGACCAGTTCCGGGTGATGTGGCGGTGGGAGTTCGTGATTGGTTTGCAGGGCGAGTTCGCACTCACGTTCCAGAGTCAGAATCTGCGCTAGGGTTGGGATTTTTATTGGGCTTAAGGCGTGCTATGCCAGCTGAATTAAGTGACAATTTGAAAATTGCCGGATTAACGCATATCGTGGTGGCGAGCGGCTATAATTTAACAATTTTAGTTCGTTTAGCGCGACGATTATTCGCTAAGCGATCAAAATATTTAGCGATGCTCAGCGCGGCTGTTATGATAATTGGTTTTATGGCGGTGACCGGATTAAGTCCTAGTATGTCGAGAGCTGGCTTGGTGGCGGGACTGAGTCTGGCGGCGTGGTATTATGGTCGGACAATTCATCCACTGATTCTGCTTCCTGTGTCGGCAGCAATCACGCTATTGATAAATCCACAATTTGGTTGGGGCGATTTGGGGTTGGCAATTAAGCTTTGCTTCGTTTGCGGGAGTAATTATGTTGGCGCCGCTTTTACATTCTTACTTTTTTGGCAATAAAGAGCCGGGCGCGTTTCGGCAGATTTTAATTGAAACTTTGTCAGCGCAAATTATGACATTGCCGCTACTTATGATGAGTTTTGGGTGTTATTAGCAATGTGGCGTTAATTGCGAATATGCTGATTTTGCCGTTTGTGCCGCTAGCGATGCTGCTGACGTTTATGTCGGGCGTGATGGTTTTTGTGCCGATGATTGGCGTGTTTGATTGCAATTCCGACGACGTGGCTACTTGGCTATATGATTCAAGTCACCAATTGGACGGCTGGATTTGAATGGGCTCAAATGGAAGTTAGTATCAATTTGTGGCAGTGTGCGGCTTTTATATGTGGCGCTAATTTTGGCAATGATTTGGATGAAAAAGCAAACTAAATTGGACCTCGCTAAGATAAATATTGTGGAGTAGTGTATAATAGTAACAGATTGAAATAGCAAATAACTTTAGGAGAAATTATGTCAGGACACAGTAAATGGGCTACAACTCACCGACAAAAAGCGATTGTTGACGCTAAGCGCGGCGCGATTTTTACGAAATTGGGTAATCAAATTGCTATTGCAGCACGTGGCGGCACGGACCCAGCGCTGAACTCAAGTTTGGCGATGGCAATTGAAAAAGCTAAGGCTGCAAATATGCCTAGCTGCAAACATTCAGCGAGCAATTGACCGAGTGGCAGATAAGAGCGCGGCGGCTTTGGAGGAAATTGCTTACGAAGGTTATGGTCCTGGCGGCGTGGGTGTTATTATTGAAACGGCGACAGATAATCGCAATCGAACATTGCCAGAGGTAAAAACTGCGTTGGTTAAAAATGGCGGGCGAATTGCTGATGCTGGTAGTGTGATGTTCCAATTTACGCGCAAAGGCGTCATTACTATCGAAGGCAGCGGGGAAGATTTGTTGCTGGCGGTTTTGGACGCTGGCGCCGAAGATGCTGTCGAGGAAGATGGCGAGATTATCGTGTATACGGAGTTGAAAGATTTGGCGAGCGTACGGATAAATTGGTTGAACAAGGCTTGAAGGTTAAAGATGCGGAACTGCGATACATTGCCAACACGCCGATAGAAATTGCCGATATGGAAACTGCACAGAAATTGATGAAAATGATTGATGCGCTGGACGATTTGGATGATGTTGTGAATGTTCATACGAACGCGGATATCACAGCGGAATAAAATCATCGCTTTAAGTAATCGCTCCTTTTTTGGGGCGATTTTTAATTTGACAAAAAGTACGCTAAACTAAAGATGATTAACCATAAGCAAGGAGCGAGCATGAAGTATTTGCGCAACACACTACTTATGATACTAGCCGCGGCGCTAATAATGCTGTCGCCGTTGGTTTTGGCGGAAGGTGTTTCAAGTGCTACTCAAGAGTCGAAAGTTGATGACGTTCAGACTGTTGATAATAGTCTTAAATCGGCTGAGGAAGCGAAAGATCCAGTTGTTGACAAGGATCAGATCGATAGCAATTCACCTTCTCAATCAAGTGAAAATCCCGAGACTCCAACGGAGAATTCGTCTACAAATAGTCCGAGTGAAAATCTTGCCACCAATGAGTCTTTAAAATCCGAGCCAAACCCCGAATCTGATCCGCCAAAAATAGATAATCCAGATGGAAGAACAGAAGAAAATGCTCCGATATTAATTTCAAAGATTAGTCAGGATAAAAAATATGTTGAGATTTATAATCCGACGAATCAGAATGTTAATTTGGCTGGTTGGAAAATAGAGTATTACGCTGGATCTGGAACTAAAACCGTTGGAAAAATTTTCAAGGATGAAGTAATCTTGGCGAACGGATTTTTGGTCTTGTCGAACGATAAGATGTTGGCGGGCGCCATAAAGTTTGATAATAATTTGGGTTTGGCTCAAAATGATGGATCGGTCGTGTTGTCGCGTTCGGACGGGTCGGTCGCAGATATCGTTGGCTGGGGAAATAATTCAAAGTCTGCAGGCTCACCAATTAAAGGTGGTGTGAAAATTGTTTGGCGCTGTTTATTGGTGAAAATATTATTGATTCGAAAAATAATTCCACTGATTTTTTATCGAGTAAAGGTTCTGATAATCAGGAAATTGTGCCGTATTCACGACCAAATTGCAAAACCCCAGATTCCAAATCTGAATCTCCAAAGGAGTTGAATAAATGTGAAGGTCTGAAGCTAAGTGAAATCGCATCGAACATTGATGAGCAATTCATTGAAATTATTAATTCTGGCGAAAAAACCGTCATTACGACAGGCTGTAAATTGACGGTTGGCGATTCTGGCGTTCGTGAAAATATCGGTGATATCGAATTAAATCCTGGCGAATTTTTAGTGATCAAAATAAAAAACACGAATCTGAAATTGCCAAAAACAAAAGGAAAAGTTTATTTATTAGATGAGGCTGGCTCGAAAATTGATTCCGCTGAATATGAGAAGTTAGCGAAAAGCTCTTCGTGGAGTTTGATTGATGATGAGTGGATGCAAACGTTTATGATAACTGAAAATTCTGAGAATATCTTTAAGGAATATCCAGACTGTCAGAATGGTTACGAGCGAAATGCGCTGGGTAGATGTGTGAAAATTGCCACTCCGCCCGTTGAAAGCCCTTGTCCTGTTGGTCAATATCGTCATCCAGAAACTCTCCGTTGTCGAAAAATTGAAGCGGCAAAAACTATTACGCCTTGTAAAGATGGCTATTATCGTAGTGAAGAAACTGGCAGATGTCGATCTATCGCATCGGCTGCGGCAAAAACTTTGAAGCCTTGCCCAGAAGGTCAATTCCGCAATTCAGCTACGGGTCGATGTAAGAAAATTGCCTCCACTGACGATATAGCAAAAGAATGTCCAGAAGGATTTGAGCGCAACCCACAAACTAAGCGTTGCCGAAAGATAAATCTGCAAATATGCCAACTGTTGGCTCGGCGGCGGCTGAAGTTAAGCAGGTTGCTGGTGCTACTTGGGGCTGGTGGGTATTTGGCGGCGTGAGTTTACTGGCTGTCGGTTATGGCGTATGGCAATGGCGATGGGAAATCTCGCAATTTGTACGAAAAATCCGCGAAAGCATTAAATCCGCAAGCGGTAAATAATTGCTATAATAAAGATATGAGAATTATCGGGATTGACCCGGGAACGGGGATTTTGGGGTTTGGTGTGATTGATTTTTCTCGTGGCAAGTTCAAGATGGTCACGGCGGGAGTTGTGACGACGCCGGCACATACGCCAATTGATGAAAGGCTTGAAGATATTTTCGATAGCCTGACAGAGATTATTGCCGAAACAAATCCTGATGTCATGTCGATTGAAAAGCTATTTTTTGCGCGTAATGTTACGACGGCGATTTCTGTGGCGGAGGCGCGCGGTGTGGCGATGTTGACTGGGCGAAAAGCTGGAATGCCGATTGCTGAATATACGCCACTGCAAATAAAACAAACTTTGACCGGCTATGGCAAGGCTGATAAAAAGCAGGTTCAAGAAATGGTGCGACTTAATTTAGGTCTGAAAGATGTTCCGAAGCCGGATGACTGCGCGGACGCTTTGGCTGCAGCAATTACACACGCGGCGATGAATCGGGTATAATTGAAATATGATTGCACATGTTTTTGGAAAAGTTGCTGAGAAGTTTAATGGCTCGTTAGTCATTGATGTTCATGGTGTTGGATATGAAGTTAGCGTGGCGACTAATGATTTTGACGCGGTAATATTAGATCAGGAAGTAAAATTTTACACTTATCATCACGTGCGCGAACAGTCTGAGGAATTGTTTGGGTTTTCGAGTTTGGCGGCGAAAAAGTTATTTGAAATGCTGATCACGGTTCAAGGAGTTGGTCCGAAGGCTGCGCTGGCTATTTTGAGCTTGGGTGATGCCGAGCAAGTGCGCAATGCTATTGCTAATGCTGACAGTGGTTTTGTGCAAAAGGCTACTGGCGTTGGCAAAAAAACCGCCGAGCGAGTAGTGGTTGATCTGAGCGATAAAGTTGGTTTACCGACTCATTACGGACGAACGGAAACCCCGCTACAGACTGAATTAAACACTTCTGATGAGGCCTTGGAGGCATTGATGGCTTTGGGCTATACATTAGCGGACGCCACTAAGGCGCTTGAAAATGTCGATGTCAATTTACCAACTTCTCAGCGAGTAACTGAGGCGTTGAAGAAATAAAAAGGACGCTAAGATAGCGCCCTTTTAAAGAATAGGTAAATTTTCTAAGGCTCAATGACTATCTTTTTATTTGACCAAAATGAAGGCTGGTAGTGAATTTTAATCGTGGAATCTTTCGCTACTTCAAATATGACAGAACCTTCTTTTTTGCCGTTGATCGCCAAGGTGCCAGAGTTCAGATTGTCGTTCGTCGTGAAAGCTGTAGCGCTCGGTCCTTCAATAGCGCCATTCGCATCTTCTATTTTCCAGTCGAACGTATTAAATGATAGCTCGCTATCTGATTTGTTGACAATTGACACATTCACTTTAACGAATTCTTTTCCGTCTTTAGCCTTAATAAACTGGTTATCTGATTTCCAGTCGCGATCAATTGATTTAACAGTCACCTCCTTGCCATCGAAAGCGATAGTTTCGCCGACTTTGAAATTTGTCTTCTCGGTTTTTTTATTGTCAGAAACAGAGTTGCCGTTTGAACTTATAACAGTACCTTTATCCTGTTGGGATGATCCGTAAATCCCCCCAATTACAATAATGACAATTATCCAAAACCACCATTTTTTAAAAACTGGTCTTTTGTCTTTTTTATCCATAATCTCCTCCTATGAGATTTGCTGTCCAATAAAAAGGACAGCCGTTAAATTTGGCTGTCTACACCTAGAACGTAGAGTTTACGCTCGAATAACGGCTGCCCATTATATGCGTAAACAATACGTTTGAAACGTTGAGTTCTAGATGTAGACAATTCTATTGTACTATAAATGTTATAATTAGTTTATGGCAATTGAAAGAATAGTTGATACAAGTTCGCATGATGATGATTCTGAAGAGCAGCGAATTGAGGTGAGTTTGCGCCCGCAGAGTTTTGCTGAGTATGTTGGTCAGGAAAGATTAAAGCGTAATTTACGCTTGGCAATTGATGCGGCTAAAAAGCGCGGCGAACCGTTGGATCACGTATTATTATATGGTCCGCCGGGGCTTGGTAAAACAACTATGGCGACGGTGATTGCTAATGAAATGGGTACGAATCTGCGGATTACTAGTGGTCCGGCTATTGAAAAAGCGGGCGATTTGGCGTCGATTCTGACTAATTTATCGGACGGCGATATTCTGTTTATCGATGAGATTCATCGGTTGGGTCGGTCTGTAGAAGAGATTTTATATTCCGCAATGGAAGATTTTAAGCTGGATATTGTGATTGGAAAAGGTCCGGCGGCGCGATCAATTCGATTGGATTTGCCGCGATTTACGGTGATTGGTGCGACGACACGAACCGGAAGTTTGGCGGCGCCTTTGCGTGATAGGTTTGGGCATATTTACCGCTTGGAATTTTACACGCCAGAGGATATTGCGAAAATTGTGACGCGTAGTGCGAAGATTTTGGAGTCGTCAATTCGAAGTGAAGCGGCGGATTTATTGTCAACGCGAGCGCGCTTGACGCCACGTATTGCCAATAGACTTCTTAAGCGAGTTCGTGACTACGCCGACGTTAATGGCGACGGAATAATTGATGTAAAAACTACAACCAGCGCTTTGGAAATGCTGGAAGTGGATGAGTTGGGTTTGGATCCGGCTGATCGTAATTTATTGCAGTCGATTCTGGAAAATTATGGCGATAACCCTGTTGGCTTAACAACAATTGCGGCGTTGACTGGTGACGAGGCGACAACAATTGAGGATTTTTATGAACCATATCTGCTACAAATTGGATTTATTGAGCGTACACCGCGTGGTCGTCGAGTGACGATTAAGGCAAAGCGACATTTGGGAAAATAGTTATCGTATTCTTTGGCTTTTTGTGTTTTAATAAAACCAGACAAACTTAGCTAGGAGCCGCCATGGGCAAAAAACAAGGCCATCTTAAGTTCTGTCGTGCTATAATATAGGCATGAATCCACAAATATCGTCGTCAGAAGATTTAACGCAGCCTGTTGCGTACGATGCTGATGGTCGACCACTGTATCATCATCCACAGCAGACTGGTCGTCCAGCTCCAGTTGTGGCGCAGACGAATTCTTATGTGACGGCAAGACCAGAAATTATTGATGGGGAGAATTTTGATCCGCGATTGCGTAGCCAATATGCTAATGAGCCGCAAGTCGTACATGTCGCCAGGGATATTGACCCGAAGCCATTTACTATTAGCGATGACTTGAAGCAAAAACATGAAAAATCAGTTCAGCAATACCCGAATCTCAATTTGAGCGAAGGCGAATACATTATTTTGGATATTAAACGCCATCCAATTGGCATGCTAATCCCGACGGGAATCTCGGTTTTCTTGGTGGTGATGATCATGGTGTTTGTGATGTTTTATCCGTCAATTGCTCGTGACGCAATTATCTCGCCTATGCCTTCGCTGACCGATGTGTTTGGCGTGGCAATGTTGCTTATTGGGCTGGTTGCGCTTGGTGGTGCGGTGTCCTTGTGGATATATTTGCAAAATCATTTTTACATGACCAACGAAAGTGTAATTCAGGAAATCCAGGGTAGCTTATTTTATAGGCACGAGCAAACGGTGAGCTTAGGCAGTATTGAAGATGCAAGCTTCCGCCAATCAGGCATTATTCAGACTCTTTTCAATTACGGCACGATTCGCCTCAGTACCGAAGGTGAAGAAACGACATATATATTCCATTTTGTGGCAAATCCACGCAAGCAAATTGCGATAATCAACAATGCCATTGAAGACTTCAAGAATGGCCGCCCTGTTTGTGATGATTAGCTAATTATTTATGGCGACTTTCTTTTACGTAGTCGTCTTCATCGACAAGCGTCGCAACAAGTTTGTATGACTTGCATTTTCCGTCATTGCAATTTGAAGATTCATAACGATAACTGCTGTCTTTCTCGCCAATTTTCTTACCTTGCGGATCTTTTAACAACGCTGGATCCATAGTCGGAAGCGTACCTTCTTCTAACTTCTCTGGGTAATAGCCATTTTTAACGTAAAAACCTTCTTCCAGGCTATAATGCATAGCGTTAATCGCGGTGCGTTTTTTGGCGTTATTTGATTCGTTGGTCAATTTTGTATATTGTGAGAAACCTAAGATTGCGATGATAATCAAGAAAGTCGCTACAACCAAAAGTTCAATAATAGTGAAAACCGTTTCGCTTATTCATGAATGTAATTATAGCAAATCTTGCAACAAATCGGTATAATAAAGGAAGTAACTAAGGAGGGAATGCTATGGCAAAATCAGACAGTAAAACAGTAAATCCAGAAAAGTCAAGTCAGGCATCGGATAAAAAAGTTGATGAAGGTAAGCTTAAGGCGCTTGGTCTAGCAATGGATCAAATCACCAAGCAATTTGGTGACGGATCAATTATGAAATTGGGCGAGGCTCACAAAGTCGATGTTGAGGTAATTCCTTCTGGTGCTTTGAGCTTTGGATTTGGCGCTCGGTGGCGGATATCCAAAAGGTCGTATCATAGAAATTTATGGTCCAGAAAGCTCAGGTAAGACAACATTGACGCTTCACGCTATTGCAGAAATTCAGAAGCAGGGCGGAACGGCAGCGTTTATTGATGCTGAGCACGCCCTTGATCCAGCATACGCTAAGCGTCTGGGCGTGGACACGGAAAATTTGTTGGTTTCTCAGCCAGATAACGGCGAGCAAGCATTGGAAATTACGGAGACGCTGGTTCGTTCGAACGCGGTGGATTTGGTGATAGTCGACTCGGTGGCTGCCTTGACGCCACAGGCTGAAATTGATGGCGATATGGGTGATTCTCATATGGGTCTTCAGGCTCGATTGATGAGTCAGGCTCTACGTAAATTGACGGGAATTATCAATAAATCAAAAGCCACGGTGATCTTTATCAATCAGATTCGTATGAAAATTGGCGTGATGTTTGGTAATCCTGAAACGACAACTGGTGGCAATGCGTTGAAGTTTTATGCGTCGCAGCGAATTGACATTCGTCGAATTGGTCAAATCAAAGTTGGCGATGATATTATTGGTAACCGCACGAAAATTAAGGTTGTGAAAAATAAGATTGCACCGCCGTTCCGCGTGGCTGAATTTGACATTATGTACAACGAGGGAATTAGTAAAACTGGCGATATTCTGGACTTGGCGGCAACGCACGGTATAGTTGAAAAGTCGGGTGCGTTTTATAAATATAACGGCGAAACGATTGGTCAGGGGCGCGATAAAACGAAGACTTATTTGAAAGAAAATCCTGAGGTTCTGGCGGAAATTGATCAGAAAGTGCGTGATAAAGTGAAGGAGGAGGAAAGGTAATGCGAGCAGTAGAGTCCAGATATTCAGCCGAACACCACATGGCGTCAGTTAATCTTATTTTTGATAACGAGCAGACTGCTTACATTCGAGAACTGTCGGAAAAAATGAATCTTGATTTCGGTGAGTTTATTCCGCACGCAACGCTAATCAATGTGACTGAGCAGGATATACCGCGTCTCAAGTTAGCTGCCGCCGCGCTGCCGTCCCTAGACAAACTGGTACTTGACGGTGTCAACTTCTTTGCCAGATGAAGCTGGTAACTGTGTTTGGGTTGAATTGCGCGTACAGAAAACCTCCTGGATGATTGAAGTACGTCGGAAGTTGCTTGAAATGCTGGATGATATTCATCCAGGGGCTGGATATCGATGGATTTCGTCCACACATTACGCTTGGCATTGTCGAGGCTGGTACGCTTGGCGATGTCGATATGAGCGCCATTCCGCGCCCAACTGCCGGTTATTACTAAGCCGCGTGCTGCTGCTTGTTACAACGGCGTACATGGCAAAGTGGTTGAGGTGGTCGAATAGTCCACCGGTAGCTAGCGTATAGTTTTGGCGCTATAATAGTTTTATGAAAATCACCGATATTTCTCTTCAGGCTCGTGATAAAAATCGCGTCAATGTAAGCGTTGACGGGAAATATCGTTTTAGCTTGGACGTATTTCAGGTCGGCGAGCTAGGCATTAAGGTTGGTCGCGAATATACGGAAGAGGAAATTTCGAAAGTTAGAAGACGATAGCCAGTTTGGTAAGTTGTATGCTAGGTCTATAGAATACTGTTTAATGCGTCCGCGAGCCATCAAAGAAGTGCGCGATTATCTGCGTCGGAAAACGCTAGCGACTCGTCGACGTTTCAGCGAAAACTGGAAAAATTATTGAGCGTCCTGGAATAAAGCCGGAGATTGCTGAGCGCGTCTTGGATCGTCTTATTGAGAAAAAATATTTGGACGATGAAAAATTTGCTCGATTTTGGTTTGAGCAGCGGTTCATGAAAAAAGGCGCCAGTATTCGTCGTTTGAAATTGGAACTGACGCAAAAGGGAATTGATAATACAACGATTGAGTCGTTAGTTAAAGAGAATATTCGCTCTGATGACGAGGAATTGCGGAAGATTATTGCTAAAAAACGTTATCGATATAGCGACCAACAGAAGTTCATGCAATATTTGGCTAGGCAGGGTTTTTCTTACGACGACATTAAGAAGGCTCTTGAAAACCCAAAAGATTAATCAACTTTTGTAGATTCTGGTTGTGGACGAGGCTGCTTGCGGAATGGATTTTCGTATGAATTTATCTGCGGAATAGGTGTTTTTTCGGCTATGTGCGAGATAGTTGCTGATTTTACAACAATTTTATCGTCGGTTACTTTTATAATCTGAGAACGATGAATAAGTAGCTCTGTGTCTCCAAAACTTTTCAAGAACGGTCGCCGAATTCGGAGTTGTTGTATAATAAAATTCCCAGCCGCCAACGTATATCCGATAACTTTTCCGATTTTCTTATTTTTTTCATCAATAACCAACTTGTCTTTTAATGTAAAATTGATGTCATAAATTTCTTTTATAGTAATCACGTCATCAATGCCGATGATCTCATCGGTTGAATCGATAATCATACCGAGCGGTCCGATTTCTCTGACATCATCAATGCGAAGCAGGCTAGGATGTTGGTCCAAAAGTCGCCCCTCAAGCTCATATGCGATTATAGACAGATTCCTCGGATTGATAATTTCCCGCGATGTTCGCGCTAGTTCGGAGCCCGTCTGAAGACTCATGACGGGAATATCAAGGAAGCGATCTGCGGATATAAGCATAACTATATTATAAACGGTTACGTTCTATTCGGCAAACGGATTGGAGCGACCAGCTGGCAGACTAAATGAGTCGTTTGCTGAAGTTGATGGTCGGAAGTCTTTAATCACTTGCATGGTTTTTTTATCGAAACTTATTGATGCGGTTTGTGGTTCTTCAGTAGGAACTGCTAAAAGTCCGCTCAAAAGAAATATCGCGATTGCTACGCCTCCGATTACGACAACGCTATATATTATCACATGAAATCGCCACAGGAATTTGGACAGTGATTTTACGATTGGCTCGAGCTGTTCTGATATTGATGGACTCATCGTGTATAAACCTTTACTTCAAGTGATTGGATTGATATTTCATGATTATTTGCGCCTCTGGAAATTGACACACCTGAAAGCTGCATTCGAGTGACATTTTTTTCAATAAGACTAAGGAAATGCAGGAATTTCGTGTAATCTATATGATCTCCCAATTGAATTGATACAAAAGTACTTTTCACTCCGGCAGGGCTGGCGGATGTTTGCTTGCTAGATGTCGCTGTCTTAGTAGAGGTTGTTGGTTCATTTTGGAAAGAGAAAGATTTAATCGGAATGCCAGCGCGGTCAGCGTAGGTATTTAAATCCTGAATAATCTGATTCTGATATTGATAAAGTTTCGATTCTGAGACGATATTCTTTGCTTTTTTAACCGTGTCGGAATTGCGGTCGAGCTGAGATTTTGACGCTAGCAAACTTTGTATTTTTGCATCAACTGCAGTTGCTTCGGTCTGCATTTTTCCAACTTCTTCTGATGTTTTACTTAAGAATGAATAGGCGAAAATAACTAGTCCTACCATTGCTGATAATATTATGAGCAATAATAACGACAAGACAATTCGCGCGATGCTGGCATTTAGAACTTTTTTCATTGTTTTAAGACCTCTGGCTTTGGCGTAACGCTAATTGTTATAGTGATTGGATAATCCGCAGGTTTGTCTGACGATTGGTTGCCGCCGCTATAAACAACAGTCTCCAGGTGAACGTCACTAAATATCTCTGATTTTTCTAAGCTGGTTTTTATTCGAATAGCGTCATCCCTATTTTTTCCAAGAGCTGTTAATGACAATGGTTTATCTAACGCTGAAGTGTCTAGTGTCAGAGAATCCAAAACCATGCCTGATGGGTATATATTGTGCAATTTTTGGGAATAATTGTAGAGTAATGAGCCTCGCTGTTAATGATTGCTTTAGCTGAATCAAGGTCTTTCTTGAACTCGCTAACTTCTTTTTGCGTCGATTGGTATTGAGCAAGCTTAGCATTTCCTTCGTCGATGTTGGCTTGAGCTGAGGTGCGGCTATTTTCTAAGAATAGATAAAATCCGCCAATAGTTAAGAATAGCAAACCTGCAAATATCAATGATATGATGCAGTATCGTCTTAAGATGACATTTACTCGTCCGGCGCTGATTTGCTTTTTTTCTTGAGGAGGGAGAAGGTTAATCATAAATATCCTCCTGCTTGATTAAGGCTAGTCCCGCAACTGGTGATAGCTGGGAGCGAAGCTGTTTTGCCGGCTGCTCTAGTCCATCGAAATTGAGCATTTGCCACGGACTTGCCACGCGCGCTGGCATTAATAGCTCGTTTGTGAAAAAATCACCAATTCCTGGAAGATTACCGCCGCCACCAACTATGAGAATTTGCTCGATTTTTTTCTCATCAGGGAAGCGGTCTGTGTAATATCGCATAACGCGCTTAACTTCGTTGGTCATTTTTTCCAAACTTGGGTGCAAGGCTCCTGCGATTCTGGCTTGCCTTGGGCCGGGATTTAATCCGTTTAATACCTTAAATTGATGAGCTGTTTCAATTGGTACATTCATTTTTCTTTAGCTAAAGTTTAAGGTGAGTGAATAGCCACCGACATTTAGGCCGCCCAGTCACACGTATATCGGAATCTAGAATTGCAATATCTGTAGTTGATGTGCCTATGTCGACAATAATAGTAGGTAGCATTCCTTCTTCTGTGCGCTTGTAGTAGCCTGGCGATTGCGCTGATGTTTGGCTCAATTATTGCAACTTCTAGGCCGCATTGCTTGGTGGCGTCCAGCATGCTGTCAATCATTTTCTTCGGTGCGGCGCACATTAGGACACTAAGTTCGTCTTTTGTGCGATTGATAATCCGATAGTCCAAATAAAGAGAATCTAAGGGAGCTGGAATGTATTGCTCGGCTTCCAGATTTACCGCGCTGCGAATATTGCTTTCTTCTTTCGTAGGCAGACTAAACGTTCGCGAAAATGTTCGGTTGGTCGGTATGCCTAATGCTACGCGATTGCTGTTAATTTGTCCTACAATGTTTTTCTTCAATAGGTTTTTTATATTTTGCGCTAAATATTCAGCGTTGTCGCTAGAGCTGATATCACTTTTTTGAGAGTCAAGATTAATAGATCCATACCCGTGGACTAGCATTTGATTTCTATCAATCGACATTATTTTTATACTTGTTCGACTAATGTCTAGGCCGATGATTGGTTTTTTTCTATAAAATATACTCGACACGTTATTACTTCCCACCTTATATATCGATATTATAGCATAAGCCTTTTTGAAAAACTATCACTCTTTAACTTGACCTGCCATACTGGTAATCGGTCCCATAACGCTGACTGCCACCAGAGCGATAACAACACCCATAGCAACGATCATTACCGGTTCAATAATAGAGCTGACACCATCAATTGCAGTATCTACCTCTTCTTCGTAAAAGTCGGCAACTTTAACCAGAACTTTATCTGTTTGTCCGGTTTCTTCGCCGACGGATAGCATCTGTGCCACGATTGGCGGATACAAGTCGTCTCGTTCTGCGATAATTTTTGATAAAACTTCGCCGTTTTGGACTCGCTTAGTGGCTTCCTTTAGGGATTTTTCGTAAGCAACATTTCCGACGGCACGTGAAGTTACATCCAGTGCTTCAAGTACAGCCACACCTGCGCCAATAAGAGCGGAAAAGGTTCGAGTAAAGCGAGCGATTGCCACTTTTTTAACAATTGGACCGACAGCTGGAACTTTGATGATGATATTGTGAAATTTTACGCGACCTTTTGGAGTTTTAATATAGCGAATTAATAGCCAAATGCTTCCGGCAAATATTGGAATGATTATATACCAAAATGACACCACAAAATCGCTAATTCCGAGCATAATTTCAGTAAGGAGCGGCAGTTTGGCGTCGGGTCCGCCCATGTCTTTAATAGTTTTACCGATGACTGGAATAATGAAGATCATCAAGATAAAGAAGGCGATAATTGTAATAATCAAAAGGACGATCGGATATGTCATGGCGCCTTTAATCTTTTTCTTCATGGAGGAGTTTTTTTCTTGTTGTAGGGCTAGGCGCTTTAGAATATCATCCAAAATACCTCCAGTTTCACCTGCAGCAACCATATTTACGTAGATGTCATTGAAAGTTTCTGGATGTTTACTAAGGGCATCTGCAAATGACATACCACCTTCAATGTCCTTTATTACGGCGTTGATTGTTTCTCGAAAATTAGCGCTTTCTGCATGTTTTGACATTGAGTTAAGAGAGCGAAGAATTGGGACTCCGGCTGAAACCATGGCGCTTAATTGTCGAGTAAACATAACTAGTTCATCAGTTTTGGCACCTTTCTTTTTTTTGCCAAAGGAAAAGCTGAGCTCTTTTTTTGCACTTTTTTCTTCGATTTTTACCAATTGTCCGTGTGCTTTTAGGCTGTTAATGGCAGATAATTTATCAGCCGCTTCAATTGTCGAAGAAATGGTCTCTTTCTTTTTATTGACAAGTAGGTATTCAAAAATTGGCATAATATTACTCCCTCGTTGATCTCAAAACTTCTTCTACCGTGGTAATTCCGCGTAGTGATTTAATAAGTCCGTCCATTTGCATTGTTACCATACCTTCAGAAATTGCCTGATCCTGAATGTCGTTACTGGTGGCGTTGGCGGTAATCATTTTTTGAATAGGAATAGAGATCCCGAGAACTTCGTAGATACCAACGCGTCCTTTAAATCCATTGTGGCCGCATTCATCACAGCCCTCTGGATTCGGTCGCCATAGACGCTCGATTCCTAAATCTGTCGACCCCATAGGCGTATCGCCACCAATTTTATCTTCAAAAGCCTGCTCTTCGAGATTGTGGATTTTCTTAATCGACTCAGTGTTTATCTTAAACATTTCGGCAATATATTTTATTTCTTCTTCACTTGGGGTGTATTCTTGGCGGCAATTCATACACAGACGTCTAACTAATCGCTGTCCAATCACTGCTTTTACAGTTGAGGCAATCAAGAATGGTTCAATCCCCATATCTAGTAAACGCGGTAAACATGTCGCGGCGTTATTTGTGTGCAAAGTAGAGAATACTAAGTGTCCAGTTAGCGCCGCTTGAACGCCAAGGTTTGCGGTTTCGCCGTCGCGAATTTCTCCAACCATAATGATGTTTGGATCTTGGCGAAGTAACGCCCTTAATCCTGAAGCGAAGGTCATTCCAGCCTTGGCGTTGGTCTGAGTTTGATTGACTCCTGGGATTTTATATTCTACTGGGTCTTCAATCGTAGAGATATTGACGTCTGGGGTATTGAGCTCCGACAAGACACTAAACAAACTGGTTGATTTTCCCGATCCAGTTGGCCCAGTAACCAAAATCATACCGTTAGGCTGCGCCATAGCATCTTTTACTGTCGTAAGAGATAGGCCCCCAATAGCCCAAGCTGATCCAGTTTAACAGCCTGGTTCGATTCGTCCAAGATACGCATAACCACTTTTTCGCCGTCAGCGATTGGCAATGTCGAAACGCGAAGCGCGTATTGTTTTCCTGAAACTTTTATCTTAAATCGGCCGTCCTGCGGCACGCGGCGTTCGTCGATTTTTAGGTTGGAGAGAATTTTAATGCGGCTCACTAAGGCGCCGTGAACGTTTCTTGGTAATTTGTTAACTTCCTTCAAGACACCATCAATTCGATAGCGAACCTGAACATAGTCTTCGCGCGGCTCAATGTGAATGTCAGAAGCGTTGGATTTTATGGCGTACTCCAATAGCAAATTAACAGTTTGAGCAATTGGTGAATTTTCCGCAAAATCGTCTTGGCTAACGTTCTGGTCTTCGGCGGAAGCGTCTTTTTGTACAGCGATAACTTCATCGAGTTCGGCGTTAATATTGCCACGATAATTTTCCAAACAGTCCAAAATGTTGCTTTTTGTCGCTAGGAAAACCTTTAGTGTTGTAACCAATTTCTTTTCTGAATGAAAGTTCAACGCCTGCACGTCATCTGGATCTTCCATCGCAAGAGACAAGCTATCGTCCTCATTTTTCTCAAAAAGCACAACATTGTACTGGCGTGCGATATGTTCAGGAATTCGCTTTAATACATCTTCGGGAATATCCTTTGGCTCAATTCGCACGAAAGGCACACCGATATAATCGCCGATCAACTTTGTCAAATCTTCCTCAGAAATGACTTTTTGTTCAATAATGGTTTCTTGCAATGTTTGCTTTGACCGTTCAGCGATCAATTTCAAATCAGCAAGCTGCGGCTCATCGATAACCCCACCTTGTTTCAGAATGTTCTCAATTGTCTGGTCTGAAACACGCATAACTCTTATGGTTATTGTACTATCATCGCCAAAAAAAAGCTAGCATAGTATAATATAAGAGTGAATATTTCTGGTGAAGAGAAAATGCGAGAATTGGGCGCGGCAATTGGTCGGGCTGTTTCTGGCGGGGAAGTTCTGGAATTAGTCGGTGATATTGGCGCGGGGAAAACCACATTGACGAAGGGAATTGCGCAGGCTTTAGAGATTAACGAGCCAGTTCAGAGTCCAACTTTCACGATTTCGCGCGTGTACGATTCACCTCGCGGTCTGAGTTTGGCGCATTACGATTTTTATAGACTAGGAAATGCTGGAATTATGAGCGAGGAGATTCGCGAAGTGGTGGATTCTAATTCGGTTGTTGTAGTTGAATGGGCTGGCGCTGTTGACGATGCATTACCAAACGATCGGTTAGTGATAAAAATTACTGCGATTAGCGAAGAAGGGCGGCTTGTAGAATTTTATCCTGGCGGCAAAAAATCTGATGAACTTTTGGGAAAAATAAAGGAGAATATGGCGTGATAATTTTATTAGATACTTCAACATCAACATGTTTTTTGACAATAGTCAATGGAGAAAATCGTCAGGATTTTGAATGGGAAGCTGGGCGAACGTTGGCGCGGAATTTGTTGAAATTTTTGGAAGAAAAGACTGGCGATTTGCATCTTATAAGCGGCATTGGCGTGATGAAAGGACCAGGAAGTTTTACGGGGCTGAGAATTGGTTTGACGGTTGTGAATATCTTGGCGGACAGCTTGAATATTCCTATTGTTGGTGTGATGGGTGACAATTGGCGTGATTTGGCTTTGGGTAAATTGCGTTCTGGCGAGAATGAAAAAATTGTTATGCCAGAGTACGGTGCTACTGCGAATATCACTGCGCCGCGAAAATAATTTTTATCGCTCAAACTGTCAAAACCGTGTATAATTAAATTACGGCGGTTTGTGATTTTTGATTCGCCGAATTAGATAGTTTGAAGTTGATTGGCTGTTGATATTTTTCCTTGAGACGAACACTCAGGGGCGGCTGATCGGAAAGGAATGATAATGATAGAAGTAATTATTGCCGCGGCTATTGGGAGCTGGCGCGGGTGCTGCTGGTCTTGTTGGATATCAGCGAACTCGCCAAATTAACGGTAAAAATCAGATTGAGCGAGATCTGGCAGATGCGAAAACTAAGGCGAGCGATATCGTCCTTAAGGCTAAGGACGAGGCGCTTAAGATTGAAAATGAACGTCGCAAGGAATGGCAAAAGACCGAAAATCGTTTGGCGGATCGCGAGAAGACTCTGGACAATAAAGTTGGAAGAGCTTGATCGACGAGCAGAAAAATTGCGCGCGCATGAGGATGAAGTCGATAATCTTAAAAATGAAATTCGCGACATCCGCTCCAGGCAGCAGGAAAAATTGGAAAAAATCGCTGGATTGAAGAAAAAAGATGCTGCCGATAAGTTAATGCAGATGACTGAGCGCGATATTAAGCAAGACTTGGCCGGTTTGGTGTCGAAACTACAACATGATGCAATGGATGACGCTGAAGAACGGGCGCAAATGATCCTCGTGACCGCAATGGAACGAATGAGTAGTGAAGTTACTGCTGAGCGTACGGTGACTGCGGTCAAGCTGACCGATGATGAGATGAAGGGTCGAATTATTGGTAAGGAGGGGCGTAATATTCAAGCGCTCCAGCGCGAAACTGGCGTCGATATTTTAGTTGACGATACGCCTGGTATGATTATTTTGTCGAGTTTTGATCCTGTTCGCCGACAAGTGGCTCGACTGAGTCTTGAGATGCTGATGAAGGATGGTCGTATTCATCCTGCACGCATTGAAGAAGTGGTCGCTAAGGCTAAGAAACAGATTGAGAAAAGAGGTTCGCCAAGCTGGTGAAGATGCTATGCGTGAAACTGGCGTGGTTGGGATTCCGAAGGAAATGCTATTGCTGCTTGGTGAGTTGAAGTTTCGTACCAGCTTCGGGCAGAACGTTTTGAAGCATTCGACTGAGATGGCGCAAATTGCGGGGATGATCGCTGAGGAAATTGGTGCGGACGTGCGTATTACGAAAATTGCTACACTTCTTCATGACGTTGGTAAGGCTGTGTCACATAAAATTGAGGGCAAGCACCATCATATTGGGGCGGAATTGGCTCGTAAATATGGCATGGATGAGAGAATTGTTCACGCAATCGAAGCACACCACGATGATATCGAAGCGACAACTCCAGAGGCAATTATTGTTCGAGTTTGTGACGCGGCTTCGGCGGCACGTCCAGGTGCGCGTAATGTTTCTGCTGAAAACTTTGCAGAGCGAATGCGCGATTTAGAAAATGTCGCCACCAGCTTTGAAGGAATTGATAAGGCCTATGCAATTTCTGCTGGTCGTGAAGTTCGTGTGATCGTGAGGCCTCAGACGATTGATGATTTGTCGGCGATTAAATTGGCGCGAGATATTGCGACGAAAATTGAGTCGACAATGCAGTATCCTGGCACGATTAAGGTTAACGTGATTCGCGAAACGCGAGCAATTGAGTTTGCTAAATAATGAAATTTACAGATGAAGAGCGACGGGCTTGGTTGGCAAGTTTGGACAGAGCGTTTTTCTAGTGCGGCGGTGCTGATTGAAATGAGCAGGGCGAGCTATTGATCGTCAAGGCTGGCTATAAAGACCATTGGTCGCTGCCTGGTGGCATTGTTGACGCTGGAGAATCCCCGATGGAAGCGGCAGTACGTGAGGTGAAAGAAGAGGTCGACATTCAAGTCGATCCTAAGGATCTGAAACTTTCCATGGTCGCTTCGCGTCATTCTGATGAGTTTTTGACGCATCAATTTGTGTTTTTTACGAAGCTAGAGAACGATGTTTTTTCTGGGGTAAAATTGCAGGAATCAGAAATTGTGGCTAGCAAATTTATTGCCAAAAATGAGGTTGATTTTGAAGATGTGTCGTTACTGTGGGCAATTAGATTTTGGGCAATTGATAAATTTGGTTACGTAAATACGAAAATTATTGATAATGACGGCGTGAAAAAAGAAGTTATAGAATTTTTTGCGCCGATGATTGGAGGGAAATAATGGGAATATTGGTTATCAGTCGGCACGGTGAGAGTGAGTGGAATCTGCTCGGTAAGTGGACTGGCTGGACGGATGTTAATTTGACGAAAAAAGGTCATAATGACACAGTGCGATTGGGTGCTTTATTGAAGGACTTATCATTTCAGGAAGCCTATACTTCATCATTAAAACGCACACAACAAACTTTGGCTGCGCTACTTGAAGGGTGCGATGTAGAAAACTTGCCGTCAACGTATGCAGCCGAGTTGAACGAGCGTGATTACGGCGATTTGACAGGAAAGAATAAATGGGAAGTTAAGTCTGAGATTGGCGATGAAGCCTTTAATGGAATTCGGCGTGGCTGGGATTATCCAGTTCCGGGTGGCGAAACTTTGAAGGATGTTTATGCGCGGGTTGTTCCATATTTCGAGCGAGAAATTTTACCAAAATTACAAAACGGTGAGAATATTTTATTGGTGGCTCACGGCAATTCTATTCGAGCTTTAATTAAACATCTCGATCAAGTTCCAGAAGCCGAGATGGCGAATGTAGAGATGCCATTTGGTCAATTATTGGTTTATACGTTCGAGCCCGGTCAATCTTTGCCAATCAAAAAAGAAGTATTGTCGGTTGAGATCGAAGCTGTGAATGCTTAAATAGTTGTATATATTTCGTATGCACTTAACGCCGATAAAAATTGTTGAAATCTAAGAGTGTCGTCGCCGCGATATGGCCACGTTGCATGGTTTAACCAGAAACCCATTAAGGTTAGGCAATGATCTAAATTTATTTCTTTGTAATAGTTTGAAATATTATGACCGCTTTTATGTAGGTCGATTAGTAGACTAGTGATGTCACTGCCGGGTTCTCCAGGTCCAGACCAACTCCAGTCTATCAACTTAGTGCCGCGTTTGGGGTGCCAAGCCATATTTGATTGTCGAATGTCATGATGACAAAAAACTAATTTTTTTATATCGCTATGTCGACCTCCAGCATTTAGTAAGGTGGGTAAGTCTGCCAATAATTTCTTAGCTATATTTTTGGCTATGGGGACGTTAATCTGTCTAAGAATCTTAATGACAACTCTCTCAATTTAGCTATTTTCTGCTCGTCTAACGAAGCCCACCCTTCTTTAATAAAACTATCGCGTGATGATTCTATATCAAAAGTATCAGGCGGCAATGGTATATTTTTCTAACTCGTCAAATTTTTTTCCTTCGCTGATTTGATATAGGCGTCTAGCGTTTCGTTCTTTGCTCGCCATAGCCAACCTTCGTTGGACGTCATTGTCTCCATGATGAAAAGTGTCATCGTCTCGCAATATTGATCTGTGTGGAATTCCACTATATCCATGACATCGCAGATAGGACATCGTGAACGCTTCTTTTCTCATATATTGGCGCAGTCTATTTCGCTTAATATCATCGTATCTAGCCGATGTTCGCTTTAATAAATACCGAATGATCATTTTTTTGTAGCGATAATTTTTGTCGTATTGCATATGACCGCCGTTAATATTGCGATAATTTTCGGAAAAACTCTACTATCTTAATTAGCGACTGACAAGACAAATAATCAATAGCCCTGGTTACTATTTCATCATGTGATGCGTATAATTTAGGCAAATTATTGAGCGGTATCCAGGCTGCGTCGATAGCGTCGTCTTGTCCTGACACCTCTGATAGTTCGTTGACTATGAATAAGTACGCACTGGTTTTGATCCATGATGTCTGACTGTTGCGTGGATCGTCAACAAGCCCTTTGTATATCAATATTGGATCGTCACTAATTATCGTTCCAGTTTCTTCTTTTTGTTTCGCAAATTGCTGCGGTAAAGGAGTCTTCTTTCGGAATTGATGAATCCTCCAGGTAGTGCCCATTCACCGCTGGATCGTTTTATCAAAAAGAATTTTTTTGTGCGATTGGGTTGATTATTACGCTGTCTGCAGTGTAATTTGGACCGTCATACCATAATTTACGATTTATAGATATTGGCATTGTTTTTTCATACAGCAACTAGAGTATTATTCAGTGCATTTTCCGCCAAAGCTACTTTTACACGTTCACTATACTCTCTAATTTTATCACCTGGACCTGTATGTTTGCCAGGGGTGTCGCTCAATTTGACCGTAGGTACTCCATCGGCTTCTGTGGCTTTCATAACAAAGTTATTGGGTGTAATTCCAAGGTCGTTAGTCAAAGTTGTACCCCAGCCGAATGTTACATTTATTTTGTTCCTAAAGTAATCAGCTATACGAATAATTTCATCCACATCAAGTCCGTCACTAAAGACGATAGTTTTCTCTAAAGGATCAATTCCGTTATTTTTGTAAATTTCAATAGCCTTATTTCCAAATTCTATTGGGTCGCCAGAATCGTGTCGTAGTCCTTTCCACGAAGTCATTTGTTCGGGCGTAAAGTCAGCAAAGAAGAAGTCGGTTGTAAATGTATCAGTTAAGGCAATTGATAGCTCGTCGCCGTATGTGTTTTGCCAGTCTCTTAGTGCCTGATTGTGACCACTTAGTGGGTTGTTTCCGGCTTTATCTGCCAGTGCAGCGTAGACCATCGGCATTTCGTGCGCAAAAGTTCCAATTGGTTTTAATCCTAGTTTATGCGCCAAGTATATATTTGAAGTTCCGACAAAATTGCCAGGGAGTTCATTTGCAACTCGTTCAATTACATGCCTATGCCAATCATAGCTAAAACGTCGCCTTGTGCCGAAATCAGAAAATTTAATATCTGGGCGGCTTTTTAATAATTTGATCTTTTCGTCTAATCGGCGATCTCCTTCGGCATACACTTTTTCCAAAGAGTAACCTTCACGTGCGAGTTTGTTACGAAAATATATTTCATTTATCTCACTCATGATAACGGTCTCCCAGAATGTAACTAGGGGCCATTTTCCCGTAGCCTCAACTGCTAGGTCGCCGCGCTTATCATATCCGATATTGACCAAAGGCAAGGGATTACTTATTAGGAAATCAAGGTATTCTTGCGAAAATGTCGCTTTGCTGTCTTGGTTTTGCAGTCCGGCTAAGTAGGCTATTTCATCAGGCCGCCATCCTTCAGCTAGCTCATTTAGTCTATCCTGCAATTCTACTGGGGATACAAATTCGGATAATAGATTAGGGGAGCGATTTTTCAGTGTGAAAGTAACTTCTGCTTCAGGATGTTTTAAGAACTCGTTCATCCCCATAGTTACTTTGTAATAATCTAATCCTTGTGATATTTTTGAGCCCTTCTCCATTTAAATTGCCTCCTGGATCATCTTCTTTGCTTCTTCGGTTGATATTGCTAATATTCCAGCCTCCTTCATTGCAGATAATGCTTCTTCTTCGGCTGTTGGGGTTAATCCTACAGCGCGGATGGCGTCTATAAGTAGGTATGTAGTAACACGTCTGTCATCTTTGAAATGTTCGGCGATATCTAGGGCGGTAGATTTTACACAATCTGTTGCTAATCCGCCGAGAAATACTTTAACTTTTTCATGGGGTGTTTTTGGCGTTATGATAGATTCTAGTGTTTCGTTCGCATTGCTTTTACCCTCCCATCCAGAGTATCCGTCTGTCTGACCGGTGCCTTTATTGATGATAATATCGCTAGGCTGAATATTTAGGTTTTCGTGAAAATCAGCTCCTCTGGTGTTGACCACGCAGTGAACTGGCCATTTGTCAAAATGTGGTGTTTTTTCGGGGTGCCAGTCTCGGGTGAATACAACCGTGCCATCGTGTTTTCGTATCTCGTCGGCAATGGAGTTGATAGGTTCGATGATTTGCTCTGCTTCGGCAACAGCAAGACTTCCATCGATAAAATCATTCTGTGGGTCAACCCCGACAAATATATAGCTAGACTTTTCCATAATGTTAAGATCCTCCTTACTTAATGTATAGCTTACACTTACTATCTAGTCTAATAGCCAGTTATTGTATTGTCAACACTAATTTATGAAAAATATAAATTTTCTAGATTTTTACAGAGAGATTAGTCTAAACTACGATCTAAATTCTCGAGCTTGCTTGAATTGAACTCATATAATTTTGCTGGACGATGTGCACCGTCTCGCCACAACTCATTAGTTTCATGAATTAAGTTTAAGCTGAGGGAATTTTTTTCGAAAATTACGCTTGTCAAATTCACGACTAAAAACTATCTCGTAAACTGTTTGCAGTTGCGTTAAGGTAAATTTTCGATCTAGAAAAGCAAATGCCGAATTGGTATATGTCATTTTGGCAATTAGGCGTTCTTTAGCGTATTTAATGATGTTCGCGTGGTCGTATGCTAGCTTTGGTATTTTATTTACATCAAAAAATGCCACCTCTAAATCTTCATTGTATGTAATATTGCGTCCACAACCCATGTAGGTTACAGATACTGCATGTCCTCGCGGATCACGATTAATCGTATCGAAAGTGTAAAGCTGTTCAATGTATCGTAGATCGTCTTTGATTTTTACGCCTGTCTTTTGGAAAACTACGCGTTCGAGCGCGTCTGTAGTTGTCTCGCCCTTGGCGTTATACCCTCCAGGTAGGGCCCATTCTCCTTTAAAAGGCTCATTCGGTCGTTTTAATAATAACACTTCCAGGGTATTGTTGTTTACTTGAAAAATTACTGCGTCCACGGTTAGCGTTGGAGGTGTATACGGTTTTGTGTAATTCATACAATATATCTTATCCTGAAGTAAGCTACTTGCCAAGTTATTTTTATGATTCACGAAGTATAAAAGTTTGTTTGCAAATTTATCCTGTACTTATTTAGTGATATATGTTAAGATAGATCAGAGCGAATGATAGAAATATCTTCGGGGTGTGGCGCAGTTGGCTAGCGCGCGCGGTTTGGGACCGTGAGGTCGAAGGTTCGAGTCCTTTCACCCCGACCAATTGAAATCATTCAACGTATTAAAATAACTGGCGTTTAACCAGTTATTTTTTGTTTTCGTATAATCCAATAATCAAGTCGCCATCATGGAATTCTTGCTTTAATTGCCAGTAGGGCGGAACTTGTTTTTTATATTCGTCATATGTTTTTTCGCGAAGAATAAGCCAGATTCTTGGTGCTTTTACTAATTCTAAAGAACTAATTTCTGGAGTATTCAATTTTTTAATTAATCCCCATTCGCCAACCCAGCCTAGCTCTTCTTTCGGCTTCAGGAGTATAATTTCTTTATTTGTGCGGTTGTAATAGGAAGTGTGAAAATAAGTGTAGATCTCGCCAGAAATAATAGCATCACTACTCTGGATATTTTTATTTATATGATTCATGGCTGTGCTGGTATTATTCCAGGACGACTCTGCGATATTTTTACCGCCGATATGCCACATATAATGACCGATAAATAATGTCAGGACAATAGATATTCCAATAGACCACCATTTTTTATTAGAAAAAATAAGCCCGATGAATACTGCAATCAAGCCGTAAAACGCTGGCGCTGAATAAGTGAGTATCGATCTAAATAAACTGGTCGACCCTGGCTGAGTATGTAAATAATAATCATTGGTAGTAGCGACCAGATTGTTAAAATCCAAATTGCTGCTTGGTATTTTGGGCATTTTTTGGCTAGGATGAATGAAATTACGATTATAATTGGCGGCAGCAGCAACCCAAAATAGCGGACAATTCTGTCGTCATAAGTTAAGAACATTGATAGTGTTGTTGGGATGGTAAATTTAGTGACTTCGGGGATCCAGAAGCCGCCACTTACTCGGCTTATTTGGGAAATCATAACTGGTAGCCAGGGAAGGAATAGTAAAAAGCATGTTCCTGCGGCAAGCCAAACGTTTTTGTCCTTAAATATATTTTTTATGGCAGTGCGATTTCTGCCAAGTTTCAGCCAAATATATGCGAAATGAGCGGGTAGCATTAATGCTAGAAAATATTGCGTATAAAGACCGAGTGCTACTAAAATTCCATATAGCGCCCACCAGAACTTCTTATTTTTGTGCTCGACCGCCACGACAAATGCGTATGTCATTGCTACAGCCAAAAGTGCCGCCAGCGCATACATTCGAGCTTCGTCGCTATAGCGAATTAAGAATGGTCCTAGCGCTGCTAAAAAACTTCCGAATACGGCAATTCTTTTAGAGAAAAGTTTTTGGAGTAGTAGAAACAATAGGGCAATCGTCATAACTCCGCACGTAACGCTAAATCCTCTGAGTGAGGCTACGGAATTGCCGAAAATCGATTGCCAAACGTGCATAATAACGTAATAAAGCGGCGGGTGAACATCTGTGGTTGTGATGGTGATAATTTCTCTGATTGGCTGCTGAATGATGGCCGCCGTATATCCTTCATCGTGCCAAATATCGGCTTTTGTTAAATAGGTAAGTCGAACGTTGATGGCTAAGATTAAGATTGGAATTAGCCAAATCCAACCGGGCATTTTATGAAGAAATGCATATAGCTTTTTAAGATATATACGGATTTTTTTCATGAATTATCTGGATAATTTTAACGCTACCTCTCTCGCTTTATTCGCTAAAGTATCGTCAATTTTTTCCAGCCCCGAATCTGCGCTTACGCCGCGTCGCTCTAGTGCTTCGCCAATAAGAAAATCTGCAATCTGCGGGTTTTTAGGTAAAATCGGACCGTGGAGGTAAGTGGCAATGATATTGTTATAGCGAACACCCTCGTTTGCGTCGGTCATATTATTACCAGCGCCTTTAATAACCCGCCCAAGGGATTTGGCGGTTTTATCTAAGAAAGTTTGTCCGCTGTGATTTTCATAGCCAACGATATCTCCAAATTCCTGGCTTTTAATGACAATGTTACCAATCATCCGCTCGTCGCCAGCAATTGTTTCAATCGGCAGAATATTAGCGCCAACAATTTCCTCGCCCTTGAGTGTTCGGAAAAATCGACCAAATAATTGGTACATTCCGCAAATCATCAACATCGGCACGCCGTCTTTTGCTAATTGTCGCAGTTCATCAGCTCGCGCTAGAAGATCATTTTGAATAATCGTCTGCCCAGAATCTTGTCCGCCGCCGCCAACAAAAATATCAATTTTAGAAAAATCCGTTGAATCGCCTGGATTGTGATCGATGATTTCTACTTCAAAACCACGTCGTTCTAGTCGTTTTTTCAGGACTAGCGTGTTGCCCCAGTCACCATAAAGATTCATATCTCGCGGATAAAGTTGCGCAATTGTTATTTTCATTATGATATTTCCTCCACGTCGGTTTTTTCGCTCAGTAGGCGACGAATTGCTGTCATGGCTGTGTAGCTACAAAAAATCTGTTTTGGCTCATCGGGATTAGTATTGATAAAATCTTCCAAGGCCTTCGAAATATTGGTGTCAATTTTTCCAATTGGAATGTCATCATATTGAAGCCGCAAAGCCATATCGTAAGCACGCACGCCACTAATCATTGCTACGTTTTTCAATAGTGAAAAATCGACGTCCCAGAACCAACTTACATCTCGTCCGTCGGCGTAATTGTCATTAACAGCGATCATCGTAGCACTATTATTTTTGGCAAACGACAGAAGTGCCAGCCGAAAGCCGCTCGGATTTTTTACTAAAATAAGCTCAATTGGCGTGCCATTCAGGTAAATCGTTTCGCCACGACCAAACGCCGGCTTTATGTTTTCCAGCGCAGATAAAATCGTATCGGTAATTTCCGGTCCCGCGATTTGTCGAGCCAGGGCAACCGCTGCCGCCGCATTGAGAAGATTATAAACTCCAGTGAGTTGCAGATCTACGTCAATTTCTTTATTGTCAATTTGAAAAGTCGCCTGTTGAGCGTTAATTTTTTTCAATAAAACATCAGCCGCCACGCTTTGATTTGCGACTGCGGTTCCGTATTTTAGAGTGTCGTCCGTTGGCATCAATTGAAGTAATTCGCTGGTCGTACCGAAGAAAGCTTTTTTAGCCTGAATATGTTCGCTAATCTTAAAAATTCGTGGATCATCACGGTTGAGAACGACAGTGTCGCTGGTGGCTTCAGCTATTTTTTGAAGCAGTGCGGCTGTATTGTCAATTTCTCCAAATCTGTCCAATTGATCGCGCATAACATTCAGAAGCAGGGAAAAGCGCGGACGAACAATCTGCACGAATTTAACCGCCCAAGCCTCGTCCAGTTCCAGAACCGCAATATCGGCGTCCAGCTTGCCGCGGATGTTAACCTCATCAAGTAGCGCCGCTGCTACGCCTCGGGAAAAATTGCTGCCAGTACGATTGGTGAAGACTTTCAATCCGACTGATTCCAGTAACTCTACGACGATTTTTGTCGTCGTCGTTTTCCCATTCGTTCCGCTGATAATCACCACGCCTTGCGGCAAATCTGCCAACGTTCTCTGAATAAATTTTGGGTCAATTTTTTCAATCACCAAACCCGGCAAGGCTGAACCGCCACCGCGTAATTTAGCGACTTTCTTGACGCTTTTGCCAATAATAGTACTAATCATCTGTCTTGCCATATTGTCTATTATACTCTGCCGGGCCGATGTGCTACAATATCAATATGTTTTTGGTGGGTATCTTTCAGTGGTGGTATGGCAATGGCTTGTTGCAATATATCCGACAAAGTTTCTGGGTGTTTTACGAACCGCAGATTTTTTCTCAGTCGGGCTACTTTTGAAAACCTTATTCAATCCGTTTCGCCAGATTTCAGCCGCTCCAGTTGGCGGCGACTTATCCGTGCAACTATCTGCGTTTTTTGACAAAATGTTCTCGCGAGCAATTGGTGCGGTGGTGCGCTCTATGGTGATAATTATTGGGATATTGATGATATTGCTACGATTTTTGTGGATGATTGTAGGAATTATTATGTGGCTGGTGCTGCCGCTGATGCCGTTTATCGGAATTATTTTATGGCAATTGGGAGTTTCTGTATGGAAATAGAGCCGAGATTTAATTACGACAGTTTGCGAGCTCAGAAAGCGCGGTTTTCTGTAAGGTTTGGCAATGCTTGGCATATTGTGGCGATAGCTGTCGGCATTATGATGGTATTACTGGGCTTGTGGTCGTTGATTGAACACGGGGCGATTGGTTGGCTATTATTTGGTCTGAGTGGCCCGATGATTATGGTGTCGATTTGGTGGGAAAAAGATCTTAAGACGGCAGAAATTAGTAAAAATCCTAAGACAATTGACGATGTGATGGCGGCGGACGTTTTGGGCAAATTGCCGCGCAGACCGACGCCGATTGATATTGCTGAGGCGATTACAGGTACGCGAGCTGGGCAATTTTTGGCAGTGCGGCTGGGTTTGACGCCGAATTTCTTGCGTAATATTTCCGTCGACGATCCGAATCGAACGGAGCAAATTTGGAAGGCGGCGATTGAAATCTGGCAGAGCACGGAAAGTCCGAAGATTACTAGCGCGGTTTTGGCGGCGGCGATAGTAAAGCAATTGCCACAGCACGATTCTTTGCTGGCAAATATGAAGATCGATTTTCATGATATCGAGGAGGCTATTCGATGGTACGAGCGAATCAAGGCGCTGATTGACCAATATAAAGAGAAACCGCTAAATACGGGCGGAATTGCTAGGGATTGGTCTTTTGGTTATACGCCGCTGCTGAGTCGATTTGCTCAGAATATTAGCGTCAGTGTATCTGGCGGCGCGTTTACAACTAAGTTAGCTGCGCACGAGGAGGCTCTGGGGCAGATGCTTAAAACGTTTAGTTCTGGCGGGCGGCAGAATATTACGCTGGTTGGGGCTGATGGTGCGGGAAAAAGTACTGTCGTGTCGGCGTTTGCGGAAATGCTGATTGACGGACATCGAGGCGTTCCTGGTTCGCTGATGTATCAGCAAGTTTTTATGCTGGACGCGTCGTCGTTGATTAGTGTGGCGTCGGGTCGCGGGGAATTGGAAAATCTAGTAACGATGATTTTGAACGAGGCTTTTCTGTCGAAAAACGTGATTTTATGTCTGGACAATGCGCAATTATTCTTCGAAGAAGGCGTTGGTTCGGTTGACCTGAGTAATGTGTTATTGCCAATTCTGGAGGCGGGTAGACTTAGGACGATTTTAACGATGGACGATCAGCGATTTTTGCAAATTTCTCAGACTAAGCCGCAGCTTGCTCATGCTTTGAATACAATTGCGATCCAACCGTCAAATGAACCTGAAACTATGAAAATTATGCGCGATCAATTGGTTTTATTTGAGGCGCAGCACAAAGTGACATATATGTATCAGGCGCTGGCGGAGGCATATCGTGTTGGTGATCGTTATGTTCAGGACTTAGTAATGCCAGGTAAGGCGTTGAAAATTTTGGAAGCGGCGGCAAGTTACGCGAGTGGTGGGCTAGTGACCGCGCAATCTGTGGATGACGCGATTGAAAAGACTCTTGGCATAAAAATTTCAGTAGCATCTTTGAGTGACGAAAAGGAGAAATTGTTAAACTTAGAGTCATTGATTCATCAGCGAATGATCAATCAAACGCGAGCCGTGACAGTTGTTTCTGACGCTATTCGCCGCGCGCGCACAGGTGTTAGAAATCAGAATCGACCGATTGGCGCATTCCTATTTCTTGGTCCGACTGGTGTTGGCAAAACAGAGCTTTCTGAAAGCTTTGGCGGATGTTTATTTTGGCGGTGAAGGCAATATGATTCGCTTGGATTTGAACGAATTTGTCAGGCCGGATGACGTGGCTAGGTTAATTGCGGATGGCGCGCGAGATCCAGGGAGTTTGACTGCTCAAGTTCAGAAGCGACCCGTTCTCTGTCGTGCTTTTGGATGAAATTGAAAAGGCTCATCCTCAGGTTTTGACGACGCTTCTGCAGCTTTTGGATGAAGGAATACTTCGCGATGAAAATAACCGAGAAATTAGTTTTCGCGATACGATTGTAATTGCGACGTCAAATGCTGGCGCGGATAGAATTCGTGAATATATTGAGCGGGGCTATCAATTGGAGCAGTTCGAGCAGACGTTTATTAACGAGTTGATTAATGCCAATTTATTCCGCCCAGAATTTTTGAATCGTTTTGATGAAATCGTTTTGTTCCGTCCGCTAGGAAAAGAGGAGTTGTTGCAGGTTGTTGATTTGATTTTGGCGGGAGTTAATAAGACCTTGGCGCCGCAAAAAATTCAAGTTGCGGTCGAGGAGGAAGGTAAGAAATTGTTGGTCGAGGCTGGCTATGATCCAAGATTGGGAGCTCGCCCGATGCGCCGCGTCGTCCAGCGAGCTGTCGAGAATACCGTCGCCAAGCAAATGCTGGCGGGAACTGTCGCGCCTGG
>BNJS01002112.1_pt1 | contig 85831 bp, 115 predicted proteins | sample 8540461 | NCBI WGS metagenome assembly BNJS01 (sample SAMD00202454, study PRJDB9452) | human saliva metagenome | isolation source: human saliva | place: Japan
AGCTGGGCCACCAGATTCGCATCGAGTCTGAGGTCGGAAAAGGAACAACCGTACGGATTAAATTCGCTGAAGTGAAGCTCGTTACTGAGTAAACATAGATGAGGAAAAAGCCTCCGATTGGAGGCTTTTATGCTAGGTTTTTATTTTTCCACACGTGATTTGTTGGCGATATCAGCTAGGATAGCTTGCACAAAGTCATCGACTGAGACAGTTTGTGTTTCTTTTTGGCCATAGCGACGAACGTTGACAGTTCCGTCTTCCATTTCCTTATCACCAACGATCAATTGGTAAGGAATCTTGCTGGTTTGTGAAGCACGGATCTTGAACTGCATTTTTTCGTTGCGTTCATCCACATCAGCACGGACACCACGGTCACGGAGTTTTTTAGCTACTTCCCATGCGTAGTCTACGTGTTTTTCGTTAGAAACGGGGATGAGAGTTACTTGATGTGGTGCAAGCCATGTTGGGAAAGCACCTTTGTAGTTCTCAATCAAGATAGCTGTGAAGCGTTCCATGGTTGAAATAACACCACGGTGAATCATAACTGGACGGTGTTCTTCACCATCAGCCCCGATGTATTTGAGGTCGAAGCGTTCTGGAAGCAAGAAGTCAAGCTGGATAGTCGAAAGGGTTTCTTCTTTTCCAAGTGCAGTTTTAACTTGGATATCCAATTTTGGTCCGTAGAAGGCTGCTTCACCTTCAGCTTCAAAGTAGTCAACACCCATTTCATCAAGAGCTGCACGAAGCATGGTTTGGGCATTTTCCCACATCTCATCGTTGTCAAAGTACTTGTGAGTATCTTGAGGGTCACGAAGAGAGAGACGGAAGCGGTATTCAGTCAAGTTGAAGTCTTCATAAACATCGATAATCAACTGAAGGGCACGTTGGAATTCTTCTTGGATTTGTTCTGGAGTTACAAAGAGGTGACCGTCGTTGAGTGACATTTCACGCACACGTTGAAGACCAGTGAGGGCACCAGATTTCTCGTAGCGGTGCATCATACCGATTTCAGCGATACGGATCGGCAATTCGCGGTAAGAGTGAACATGGTGCTTTGAAGACTTGGATGTGGTGTGGGCAGTTCATTGGACGAAGAACAAATTCTTCCCCGTCCCCCATGTCCATGGTTGGGAACATGTCTTCTTGGTAATGATCCCAGTGACCAGAAGTCTTGTAAAGCTCAACAGAAGCAAGTGGTGGAGTGTAAACGTGTTGGTAGCCAGAAGCCAACTCTTTGTCGACAATGTAACGCTCCAATTCACGACGGATAGTCGCACCGTTTGGCAACCAGAATGGAAGTCCTTGACCAACTTCTTGTGAAATCATGAAGAGGTCAAGCTCTTTACCAAGTTTACGGTGATCACGTTCTTTAGCTTCTTCACGCATTTGAAGGTAGTTCTTCAAGTCTTTCTTGTCAAACCAAGCTGTACCATAGATCCGTTGCATCATAGCGTTGTCGCTATTTCCACGCCAGTAGGCACCAGCAACGTTGAGCAGGTGGAAGATTTGAATCCGACCTGTTGATGGGACGTGAGGTCCACGGCAGAGGTCCACGTATTCACCCTGACGGTAGATGGTCAAACCACCTTCGTCTTCTGAGTGTTCTTCAATCAATTCCAACTTGTAAGGGTCGTTTTTGAAGATTTCACGTGCCTCATCTTTCGAAACTTCCTCACGAATAGAAGGGAAGTTTTCTTTAACGATTTTTTGCATTTCTTCTTCGATACGAGGCAGGTCTTCGTTCGAAATTTGACCAGTAGTATTGTCGGTATCGTAGTAGAAACCATCTTCGATAGCTGGTCCAACACCCAAGTGAATGTCTGGGAAGAGGCGACGAGCTGCTTGGGCAAACAAGTGAGCAGCTGAGTGACGCAAGATTGGAAGGGCATCTTCGTGATCTGGTGTCACGATTTCGATGCTTCCGTCTTCAGTGATAGCACGAGTAGTGTCGATGAGTTTGCCGTTGAATTTACCAGCAAGAGCTTTTTTAGCTAGGGAATTGCTGATAGATTGGGCAATTTCAAAAGTTGTCACGCCAGATTCGAATTCACGAACAGCGCCATCTGGGAAAGTAATCTTAATCATGGTTTTCTCCTTAAATATTTATTCTATTTTTGTTGGACAATTTTAAGAGCCGAGCAACCTCTTCCGCGGTTTGATTCTCTGATTGACTGCCATCTGTTACGAGACTAGGATAGCCTAATTTCATCGCTTCCTTACGAACCATTTGGGCAAAAAGAATGTCTCGTTGCATCCAGTTTTCAAAAGCTTGCTCAGGGTTGGTTGTACCCTCTAAGACATAAGGAACCCATTCTCTCTGTATATAATGCTTTTTTTGAAAATCAGCTGTCGGAGTCAAGCATAGATAGGAAGACGCTGGGCATTCAAGCTCCTTTACCAAGTGGGGCAAAAGTCCTGCCCCCTCCACCAAGAGAGGTCTGTTTTGATTCTTTATCAAGTAAGATTTTACATAAGGAAAAATCTCTTCATAAAAGCGCCATTCTTCACCTGCCATCTCTTCTGGATTTCTCATCCAGATTTGTTCTGGATTTCTATCCTGCCTAAGAAGGCAAATTGGCTGTGAGTCTTCACTTGCTTGACTCATCATCTTTTCTACCAAATCATCCAGTTTGATATGAAGTAGTTGATACTGTCTAGCAAGAAGTGAGGCAATTGTTGACTTTCCACTACAAGGCGATCCGCCAATCATATAAAGCATCATTCTTCCTCCTTCTGACAAAACAAAAACGACATCCATAAAAGGACGTCGCAACGTGGTTCCACCTTCATTCATGTTCCTCAAAAAAGAGGGACACCTCTGATTGGCTTTAACGTAGCCACCGTTTTATGTTTGCATAAAAGTCAGTAGAGTAGTATCAGTTTAGGCTTTCTATGCGTTTCCAGCAACCACGCACTCTCTAGTAGAAAGGGACTAAGTGACTTGTCTCTATGCATTATTATAGCATGATTGCGAGAATTTTCAAGGTTTTTGTATAATTTTTTTGTTTTTCGCTCGCTGGAAGACATGCTTGATACCCATACCAGCAGCCAAGCCAAGTAGGGCAAAGAGCTCATAGGCTAGGAAGTAAAGTAGGATGAATTCACCAAAGGTGATGATAGTAAAGCAATAGAGCAGACCAATGCTGAGTAGCCACCAAAATGAGAAATGAAAACGATAGCTATAAAGTAGTGATACGATAAAGGTTACCAGAGGTGAAAAGAGGATGATGTTGTAAATGTACAGTCCCTTTAGTGTATATGGGTCAGAGATGAGTAGAGAGAGGAGTTCATAGAGTGGCCAGTAAAAAAAGAAAATGACAAGGTAGAATGGGATATATACTTAAGATAATTCCGCATGGCAATAGTCCTCCAATCTGGAAAAATTGAGAGATATTGTGGACCACATAATCCTAAATGAAGAGGAGCTCTCTACTATTATAGCACGATTTGAAAGCTCTTACAAGTTGATCAGGTAAGTAGTGATAGTGATTTTTTGGAGTGTTTTCTGCTATAATACTAACAGAAGAAGTAAGAGGAAATGAGGAGAAAGAATGACGAAAATAGCAGTTCTTTCAGATATACATGGAAATATGACAGCTATGGAGGCTGTACTGGCTGATGCAAGAGCGGCAGAGGTAGAAGAGTATTGGCTTTTGGGAGATATTCTCATGCCTGGAACAGGACGTAGAAGGATATTGGATCTCTTAGCTAGCTTGCCCATCACTGCAAGAGTACTGGGAAATTGGGAGAATAGTCTCTGGCGTGGTTTGTATCGCAAGCTAGATCCAACAAAAGCTAGTCATCGCTATCTCCTACGCCAATGCCAGTATATCTTAGAAGAGATTAGCCCTGAAGAAATCGAAGACCTCCACAATCAACCCATGCAAGTTCATCGTCAGTTTGGTGATTTGATAGTAGGAATCACTCACCATCTCCCTGATAAAAATTGGGGTAGAGAGTTGATTCATACGGGAAAACAAGAAGATTTTGATAGATTGGTGACAGAGCCACATGCTTCTATCGCAGTGTATGGCCATATTCACCAACAGTTTCTTCGTTACGGAAGTGACGGACAGTTGATTCTTAATCCAGGTTCGATTGGACAACCCTTCTTTTTAGATGCGCGGTTGCGTAAGGACTTGCGTGCCCAGTATATGATTTTGGAGTTCGATAAAGACGGACTTGTCGATGTTGATTTTCGTCGAGTGGATTATGATGTAGAAGCCGAATTACAGCTGGCTGAGGATTTAAAAGCTCCCCTATTTTCAGGTTTACTATGAAAGCTTGGTAAATGGAATTCACCACACTCATAATCAAGAACTTCTCCAGAAAATAGCTCAGGAGCAGGGACACGATGCGGAATTGAATGCTTGGCTTGTTGGTGGTAATGATTGACATTACACCTGAAGTAGGTATAATAGAAATGAGCGAAAAGCTAACAAGTGTTTCAGTTGAAGGGAGAAGAATATGCAAATTTCAAGTCGATTTACCATTGCGACACATATGCTGATTATCATTGCACTCAAGGGCAAAGAAGTGAAGGTGACGAGTGATTTTCTAGCGAATAGCGTTGGAGTTAACCCAGTCATTATCCGAAAAACCTTGTCTCAACTCAAGAAGGCTGAGTTTATCTCGGTAGCGCGTGGAACAGGTGGCGCAGAGATTGTTAAAGACCTCAATGACATTAGCCTTCTGGATGTGTATCGGGCGGTAGAATGTCTCGGAAAGTCTGGTCAGCTCTTTAGCTTTCATGACAATCCCAACCCTGACTGTCCTGTCGGTGCGAATATCCATGAGATCTTGGATCATAAGTTAATCGAAATCCAGCAGGCGATGGAAAAACAACTGAGTCAGACCAATCTCGCTGAAGTTGTAGCAGATGCGGAAAAATGCAAGGGGACTTAAGAGATTTGATTCTCAACTAAAAAACTCAAGGACAACTAGAATAACCTAGCTTTCCTTGAGTTTTTATTCTTATCTACTGATGTAGTCACAAACGGTATCAATCTGTTGGCTAAAATCAGTGCCAAACTTTTCTTCGAAAAATGCACTTCCAATAGTGAAGGCCCAAGGATTTGTAGAAATCACTTCATCCAGACGTTGATAACAGTCAATATTTCCAGCCAGACAAACTGGAGCCTGGATAGCTCTTACAAAGGCTCTATTTAGTTTGACTGGATCACCTGTATAACGATAGCCAAGTAAGTCAATCCCATAAGCTCCTTTTGCTAGATACTCTTTTGCTTGGGCAATCATATCGTCTATATTTCCCTCAAGAATAGAAGGTCGTCCAGTAATTTGACCAACGAAAGGCATGTATTTAATTTGATTTTCTTTGCAAAATTGATTGATGGAATCAAAGAAAATCGTTCCCATCAAGATATCGCATCCACACTCTTTGGCAATTTGAGCACCTTGAAGTCCAGCCTCTTCATCATACTCAACAACTTCGAGGAAGGTGGTCTTACCACAAGCTTTCATTTCTGCAAATAGTGATTTCATTTCTTCGATAGGAATTGGTTTTTCTTTAAATCCCCAATACTGAGCTTTTGATTTTTTTACAAGATTCAAAGATTTCACGAGCGTTTTCGACTGTATGATCATTGTGAGTTAGCATAACGATTAGTTTAGAAGTATCCATAAAAGTTCCTTTTGCATATCACATCAATCCTCTATGCCAAAAAAGATAAAAGACTTCAATTATTGTTGAATCATTTCTTTCGGGATTAGGTTAGGATCGTACATGACTTTTGAATGATTTTTTAGTATTAGTTCTTTTTCCAAAGTTTGCTCAGTTAATCGGTCCAGCTTTTCACGATAAATCATAGAGTTACGATAGTAGTGTTCCCCTTCTTTTTTAAAGTGATGATTTTCTTCGACGATTTGATAAGTGAAAGGGAATTCAGCTTCGCTGCGTAATTCTCCGAAAAGAATTTCATTTTCTATCCATGTTCGTAATTGGATGATTTGATTAGTATTGTTTTTGAAGCGGTAGTCTTGATGGTTGTATTGCACTGATGTTCCGTTAGCAAAGGGTTTTCGTTGTCCATTGTCAGGATCAAGTGCATCTGAGTGAGCATGAAATTCAGTAATGTCCATTGGACTATGAACAATTAAAAGATGGAGGAGGTTAGCTAAATTACATAAACCACCACCAATTCCAGGTTGTACCTTGCCATTGATAATAACGCGTCCCTCTAAGTATCCTTTTTTCTTAGTGGTATTCCCAACTAAACTCCAAAAAGAAAACTCCTCTCCAGGATATATCAGAATATTGTTGAGAGCGTGGGCAGCGATTTGGATATTAGTTGCTTTGCCTTTTTGAAGATTGATGTCAATACCAGGTCCACGCTTGATCAACTGAGTAGAGTATGAGGACACCAAGTTGGGAAGTGATTTCTCTTGTTTTATTTTAGAGAATTTCTTTCCTGATTTGAAATTTTGAAAAATGACGCTTTAGATTTTCTTTCTTTAAGGAAATTTTGTATGTAGTAGGGCTAATTTCGCAAAATAACAGATCTTTATTCCAAAAAACCATGATGATTCTCCTTCTTGATAGCATCTAGATGTTTATTTTTTTGTCTCAAAAGTGGGTAAGATGTGAGGATGATTTTTTCAACCCAACGTTTTTTCCCGATTCCTCCCTCTTGGGGATCGTATAAAAAATCCACCAAAATCGTAGATATATTTGCCCGACTAGCACCAAGAACATCTGTAAACAGTTGATCACCAATCATTAAAGTTTCGGAAGGTGCGAGATTCATGATTTCTAGAGCTTTTTAGAAAGTTTTTAGGATGAGGTTTGTCTGACAGAGGAATAAAAGGAACAGCTAAATCTTGATTGAACTCAGCGATTCTTTCTTCAGTATTGTTTGATAAGAGAAACAGTTGAAACCCTAGTTCCTTGAGTTTCTGGAAGAGTTCAATAATCTGATCTGTTACAGGGGCACCGTGCATAACCAATGTTTGATCAATGTCGAATATCAATCCTTTAAATCCAGTTTGATAGAGACTTTGGTAGGGAGGTCAAAAACTGTTTTTTTGTACGTGCTGCAGGCATGAATGGTAACATGTTGGACGTAGCCTTTCCTTATAAATATATCAATAGTTTTTATTCTAGCATATATAGAGATTATGGTCAACCAGGCCAGTTATTAACAGTTTAGAGGAATTTGTGATGACTATGTCAAGTGAAACGAATAAGTAAGGGTTCGAGTTCCTCTTTTTCTATGCCCTACTTTTTCTGATTTCTTTTTTTAGGGACAATCGCAGTCTCTGGAATCCTGCTCTTTTCTTACCTATCTATTGCCAATCTTTTTACGAGGCTGGACAAGAAGAATTGCACATGATTTTCTTTGCAGTGATTTTTTTCTTGCTTCCATTTTTAGTTTTTCTAAGTGGCTTTTTCCTTATTTATAATGGATTTGTGTTATTGAAGAAAGAAGGGAAATCTAAGGCAAATTATTTGTCTCTGGGACTAGGGTGTGCGATTCTGTTCTTTTTTGTGATTATGGCGATCCGAATGAGTGATACCAATGATTTATTCTACACCAATCATCTGCTCAATCTAATCTTTCTATTCATTCTATATTCCAATTTTTATCTTTGGTTTTTGCCTTTACAGGATTTCTGCTATATTCTATCTTGTATCTTTTTGTTCCTAAGAAAAAACACTATGATTTTATCATCATTCACGGGGCTGGTTTGTTGGATGGAGAAAGGGTAACTCCTTTGCTCAAGCGTAGGATTGACAAGGCTGTTGAGGCTTACTACAAGTCGAAAAATCCAGATGTCAAATTGATTGCTAGTGGAGGTCAGGGTGGGGATGAGAAGATTTCTGAAGCTCAAGCGATTTGTAATTATTTACTAGAAGAAACGGATGTTCCGAGAGAAGTCATTCTCCTAGAGGAAAGCTCGACAACGACCTATGAGAATCTTCTCTTCTCAAAAGAAATGGGAGAGAAACTGGTAGAAAGTCCACGCTTTCTCTTTGTAACCAATGACTATCATGTCTTTCAGACCAGTATCTATGCTCGCCGCATTGGGATGAGAGGAGATGGTCTTGGTCGTCGTACAGCCACTTACTATATCCAATCAGCTTTTATCAGAGAATATATAGCTCTATATGCAAAGATGAAATGGCTCTTTGTTGATTTTTATGTTCTCCTTTTATTTCTAATTTTGATGTCTTATAGAGGCATCCTTTGGTAATCAAAAACAGCTCTCACACGCAAGGAGAGCTGTTTCTTTATTATGTGACTATTAGTCCGTCTCGCTCCGTTAGGTGCGAGACAAAAAAACCACCCGCTATGCGGGTGCGCGTCGAAGGTTATACCCCAAAAACTCCAAACGCGATACAATAAAGGTGTTCAAGCCATTGTAAAGCGAAAGGAGAAAATATGGCACAAAAGGCTCATAGTTTATCGCACACAAAGTGGCACTGTAAGTATCACATTGTGTTCACCCCTAAGTATAGACGAAAAGTGATCTATAATCAATATCGAAGTAGTTTAGGCGAAATATTTCATCGCTTGTGTAGTTATAAAGGAGTTGAAATTATAGAGGGTCACTTAATGCCAGATCATGTACACATGTTAGTAAGTATTCCACTAAGGATAAGTGTTTCGAGTTTCATGGGTTATTTAAAAGGAAAAAGTGCACTCATGATGTTTGACAAACACGCCAATCTCAAGTACAAGTTTGGGAATCGGCATTTCTGGGCGGAAGGTTATTATGTAAGTACGGTGGGACTCAATGAAGCCACAATTAAGAAATATATTCAAGATTAAAGAAATTATCCAGTGGATGATTTCTTCACGAGTATGAAAATTTGAGAACGAGTAAAGCATGATATAGCACTAGATAAATTGAGTGTAAAAGAATATGAGGATCCCTTTAGGGATAGTGGTAAGTAATACTAAAGCCTCTTTGAGAGGCAAGTGACGAGTCAAGAGCAATAAGGCTTGAACAACGTGAAAGCCAGCGTCTTTAGGCGCTGGCTGGTAATTTGGGCTTATAGCCCTGGGACAAACCACCCGTTTGACGGGTGGTCATGATTCTGCTGCTTGTTGCCAGCGTTTGGCTAGCATGCGGGACAGGCTTGAAATTGCTAGGTTAAAGCTGAAATAGATCAGAGCAATCAAGATATAAAGACTGAAGACCTGCTCTGGTTCGAAATAACGTCCCATGAGAATTTGACTAGCGCCAAAGAGTTCTTGTAGGGCGATAACAGAGTAGAGAAGACTGGTATCCTTAATCACGGTTACAAACTGAGAAATGATGGCTGGCAACATTTTACGGATAGCTTGTGGAAGAATGATATGGTAGAGGATTTGTGTAGAAGTAAATCCTTGTGACATTCCTGCTTCGTACTGCCCCTTGTCTACGGCATTGAGGCCACCACGGATAATCTCAGCTAGGGCTGCTGAGGTAAAAAGGGTAAAGGCCGTAATACCTGCTGGTGTGGACTTCATCTTAAACACCAAAAAGATGGTGAAAATCCAGAGGAGGTTGGGAACGTTACGCACAAATTCGATATAAATGCTGGAGATGATCCGTAAGATAGGATTTTTTTCCCATTTCTCATGACGGCTAGCACTGTTCCGATAAGGGATCGAGAGAACGATAGCGATTAGAGAAATGTAGAGGGTCAAGCCAAATCCTTTAAAGATAAAGATTAGGTTATCTGGGGTCAAAAACTTCTAAAAATAGATTCCATAGTAACCTCCTAAAGTGAATAGGCTTTTTTGTTGGCTTGCTCCATCTTGCGACCAAACTGGGCAACAGGGAAGCATAGAGCAAAGTAGAGAAGAGCAGCGCCTAAAAAGGCTGGGATATAGTTTCCGTTGAGAGCCGACCAAGATTTGGTCACAAACATCAAGTCTACTCCAGAGATGATGGCAACTGTAGAGGTGTTCTTGATGAGGTTGACGATTTGGTTGGTCAAAGGTGGGAGAATGATACGGAAGGCTTGAGGCAAGATAATCAAGCGCATGGCACTGATATAAGTAAAACCTTGCGACAGGGCGGCCTCCATCTGACCGCTAGGAATAGACTGAATCCCTGAACGAATAACCTCCGCAATATAGGCACCGTGATAGAGTCCCACACAAAGTACAGCTGTCCAATAAATGGGAATCATGATGGTATGGTCACTGATAAGAGGCAAACCATAGAAGACGATGACAAACTGCACCAAGAGGGGGTGGTTTTGGTAAAATTCGACAAAGATACGAGCCAAAATTCTTAAAATTTGATGTTTGCTAGTTGATAGGACTCCAAAGATGATTCCTAAGACCATAGCTAGGATAAAGGATCCAACCGCTAGGGCAAGAGTGAAGAGGAAACCATTGAAAAATTGTCCAAAATCCTGAAAATAGGCTGTCCAAGATGATAAATCTGTCATGGGGTGTCCTCCTTAATCTGCAGTATGGCTAGATGGTTTGAGCTTGTAACGGTCATAAAGTTTCTGCAAACTACCGTCCTTGGTCCATTTAGTGACCAAGGTATCAAGATAGTCGTTTAGCTCGGTATTTGATTTCTTGGTGACGATACCGTAGTCAGATGGCTTGAAACTATCATCTAGTAGTTCTGTCCGTTTACTAATGTAGCCAGACAGGATAGAGCGATCCACGGAAAAGGCATCAATACGGTGAGCGTGAAGGGAAGTAATCAATTCTGGGTAGGAACCAAGTTCAACGAATTTAAAGGTTAGACCTTTCTTTTTGCCCAGTTCAGTAATCAGGCGTTGGGTGATGGATCCTTGGGCAACCCCAATCGTTTTACCGTTTAGGTCCTCAATGCTTTTGATGTTGGCAGATTTATTGACCAAAAAGCCAGAAGCGTCCGTGTAGTAGGGACTTGTAAAGTTATAGAGTTTTTGCGTTCGTCTGTGATGGTGAAGGTTGCGATATCCAAATCGACCTGTTCATTGTCAAGAAGAGGTCCACGGGTTTGAGCGGTAACAGGAACGTAGCGAATCTTGACCTTGAGCTCATCTGCAATCATCTTGGCTAAGTCGGTTTCGATACCAGAATAAGTCCCTGTCTTGGGATCTTTGTAACCAAAATTGGGAACGTCTTGTTTGACACCGACAACCAGTTCGCCTCTTTTTTGAATGTCTGCGACGCTAGTATCGGCTTGGACTGGTTTTGCAGCAGCAAGACCGAAAAGGCTAATCAATAATGCTGATAAAAAGAATTTCTTTTTCATAGGCGCCTCCTTATTTGACTTTGTCACTTTCGTGGTTGATAATTTTGCTGAGGAATTGCTGGGCACGAGGTTCGCTTGGATTGTCGAAAAAGTCATCGACATCTGTCGTATCCACCAAAACTTCTCCGTCGGCCATAAAGATGATACGGTCAGCAACTTCACGGGCAAAGCCCATTTCGTGGGTAACGATGATCATGTTCATTCCGTCATGTGCCAGTTTTTGCATAACTGCTAGAACATCTCCGATAGTCTCAGGATCAAGAGCAGATGTTGGCTCATCAAAGAGGAGGAGTTCGGGATGCATAGCGAGTCCGCGTGCGATGGCAATCCGTTGTTTTTGTCCACCAGATAGCATGGCCGGATAGGAATCTTTCTTGTCCCACATATTTACAAATTCCAGATATTTTTGGGCTGTTTTTTCAGCTTCTTTTTTATCAATTCCTAGAACTTTAATGGGTGCAAGTGTTACATTTTCTAACACTGTTTTGTGTGGATAAAGGTTAAAATGTTGAAAAACCATGCCCACTTCCTTACGGAGAGGAACTAGATCTTTCTGACTGGCACCTGCTACTTGATGTCCATTGACTAGGAGACTTCCTTTGTCAACAGCCTCTAAACCATTAATCGTTCGGATAAGAGTGGACTTCCCAGAACCGGAAGGTCCAAGCAGGACAACAACTTGTCCTTTTTCAAAACGGAGATTGATGTCGCGGAGTGCGTGGTAGTCTCCGTAATATTTTTCGACGTTTTTAAATTCTACTAAAGCCATGAGAGATCTCCTTTGTGTTAGATTTTATAACATGATTCTACAACAAAAGAATGTTCTTGTCAAATCATATCTGAAAAAAATTCACTAAAATATTATAAAAAAGCAATCTGGATAGAGAAAATGCCTAAATCATGTTATAATGAAACGATAGAATTCTTAGAAAGAGTGGATGTTTTTTTGATAACTCCTACTTATGAATGGCAGTTTGCCCCGCAGGTTGAAGATGCGGATTTTACAAAGATAGCCAAGAAGGCTGGACTGGGTCCTGAGGTGGCTCGGTTATTATTTGAAAGAGGGATTCAGGATGAAGAAAGTCTAAAGAAGTTTTTAGAACCTTCTTTAGAGGACTTACATGATCCCTATCTGCTCCATGATATGGACAGGGCAGTGGAACGGATTCGTCAGGCCATTGAAGAAGGGGAAAACATTCTCATCTATGGAGACTACGATGCGGATGGCATGACTTCAGCTTCGATTGTGAAGGAAAGTTTGGAACAGCTTGGTGCCGAGTGTCGTGTTTATTTGCCAAATCGTTTTACCGATGGCTATGGTCCCAATGCCAGTGTCTATAAATATTTTATCGAGCAAGAGGGAATTTCCTTGATTGTGACAGTGGACAATGGGGTTGCAGGTCACGAAGCCATTGAATTGGCCCAGTCTATGGGAGTGGATGTCATTGTGACTGACCACCATTCCATGCCGGAAACCCTTCCTGATGCCTATGCGATTGTTCACCCTGAGCATCCAGATGCGGACTATCCTTTCAAACAGTTGGCCGGATGCGGAGTGGCTTTCAAGCTAGCTTGCGCTCTTTTAGAAGAAGTGCAAGTGGAATTGCTTGATTTGGTCGCTATCGGAACCATTGCAGATATGGTGAGTCTGACGGATGAAAACCGTATCTTGGTTCAATATGGTTTAGAGATGTTGGGACATACCCAGCGTATTGGACTACAAGAAATGCTGGACATGACTGGGATTGCTGCTAATGAAGTGACAGAAGAAACGGTTGGTTTTCAGCTTGCACCGCGTTTGAATGCTTTGGGGCGTTTGGATGATCCCAATCCTGCCATTGATTTGCTGACTGGGATTTGATGATGAGGAAGCTCACGAGATTGCCCTCATGATTCACCAGAAAAAAACGAAGAGCGCAAGGAAATCGTCCAATCTATCTATGAAGAAGCTAAGACCATGGTGGATCCTGAAAAGAAGGTCCAGGTCTTGGCTAAGGAAGGCTGGAATCCTGGCGTTCTGGGTATCGTGGCTGGGCGCTTGCTGGAAGAATTGGGGCAAACAGTTATCGTTCTTAATATAGAGGACGGTCGTGCCAAGGGTAGTGCTCGTAGTGTGGAAGCGGTCGATATTTTTTTGAAGCTCTGGATCCCCATCGAGATCTCTTCATCGCCTTTGGAGGCCATGCTGGTGCAGCAGGAATGACGCTGGAAGTTGAGAAACTCACAGATTTATCTCAGGTTTTTGGAAGACTATATCCGTGAAAAAGGTGCAGATGCTAGTGGTAAGAACAAGTTAAATCTAGATGAAGAGCTAGACTTGGAGACTCTTAGCTTGGAAACGGTTAAAAGTTTTTGAACGCTTTGGCACCCTTTTGGAATGGACAATCAGAAACCTGTCTTTTATATCAAGGATTTTCATGTCGAGAGTGCCCGTACTATGGGAGCAGGCAATGCCCACCTCAAACTAAAAATTTCCAAGGGTGAGGCGAGTTTTGAAGTGGTGGCCTTTGGACAAGGTAGATGGGCGACAGAGTTTGCTCAAACAAAAAAACTCTAGAATTGGCAGTCACCTTGTCTGTCAACCAATGGAATGGGCAAACTGCTTTTGCAGTTGATGATGGTAGATGCGCGTGTGGAAGGTGTTCAACTCTTTAACATTCGTGGGAAGAACGCAGTCTTGCCAGAAGGGGTTCCGGTCTTGGATTTCTCTGGAGAGGTGCCAGATCTAGCGACCAGCGACGCGATTGTTGTGAAAACTATTCCAGAAGATATTACCTTGCTGAAGACCATTTTTCAGGAACAAAATTTCTCTGCGGTCTATTTCAAAAACGACATAGACAAGGCCTACTATTTAACAGGTTATGGGACTAGAGAACAGTTTGCTAAAATTGTACAAGACTATTTACCAGTTTCCAGAGTTTGATATTCGCTACAAGCTGAAGGATCTGGCGGCTTATCTCAATATCCAACAAATCTTGCTGGTCAAGATGATTCAAGTATTTGAAGAGCTGGGCTTTGTGACGATCAAAGATGGTGTCATGACAGTCAATAAAGAAGCGCCAAAGAGGGAGATTGGAGAAAGTCAGATATACCAAAAACTTAAACAAACCGTCAAAGATCAAGAAATGATGGCGCTGGGGTACCGTGCAAGAAATATATGACTTTTTAATGGAGTTATAGATGGAAAGGGACTGAGATGACCTATTTCGGTCTCTTTTTGTCGGATAAATGCTTGATGTGGGAGTGGTTGATAAGACGGTCTTTTGAGTGGTTCACTGATGTAAAAATTGGGGAAAATGATTCATTTTTTATTCTCTTCTATCACTTTATACGATGTCTGCTTTTAAACCTTATGTAGTAAAAGTATAAATTTTTGTAACATGACTAAAATATAACTCTAAACGAACTGACATGTAAATCAAGTATGATTTTTCTTATCAAGAAAAATATAAGGGAGAACATAGTTATGAAAAAAACAGTTACGAAACTGACTCTTGGTTTGACTTCTACCGCTATTTTAGCTACAGTTGGGGCTCAAACGGTTCATGCGAACTCTTACGTTGTCCAAGACGGTGATTCATTTTATGCCATTGCAACTGCAAACGGCATGGATCCGCATGAGTTGGCAGCTTTGAATGGGAAAAACCATCTTTGACACCATCCACCCAGGCGATGTATCTGCAAGTGAGTGGTTCAGCTCAGGCTAGCTCTACCTACAGTGCTCCAGCCAGCACTGCGAACGTGGTATCAGATACAGAAGATGTTGTCGAAAAAGACTCCAACAAACTATGGGAACTCTTATCCTGTTGGCCAGTGTACATGGGGTGTGAAAGAATTGGCGCCTTGGGCTAGCAACTGGTGGGGAAATGCTAACACGTGGGCAATCTACGCGAGTGCTCAAGGCTATAAGACAGGAAGTGTTCCAGTAGTAGGAGCAATCGCCGTTTGGGACGGTGGTGAATATGGCCACGTTGCTTATGTAACAGATGTTCAAAGTGAAAACTCTATCCAGGTATTGGAAGCAAACTACAGACGTCAAAAGCAGATTGCAAATTATCGTGGCTTCTTTAATCCACATGAATTTTTAGGTAACGTCACTTATATCTATCCAAACTAAAGATGATAAAAAGATTTAGAATTTCTAAGTCTTTTTTCTTTTTGAAGAAATTTCCTATCGTTAACCTCCATCTTAGTGGGCTAATTTGCTGAAAAAGTTTTTAGATTCTGTAGCGAACAGGAAATTCTCGCTTTTGGATGTAGATAAACCATGTCTTTGTAGAAAAATAGTTCTCAAGTCGAGAGGTAAAAAGCAAAGTTTTTTATGAACTAAAAGAAAAATTTTAGAGTTCGAGAAAGGTATCTGAAATCAAATTGATTCAGAAAGTCCATATTTTTGATGGTACAATCGTTCCATTATCTTAGATGAAGCCTCTAAAAAGAGAAGTCAAAGTAAAAAGATTTGATTCACAGTAGTGACTAATCTCTAGTTAAAAACCGATCTTCGTTTTGAAAAATAATCAAAAAAATGGTATAATGGTAGGAAAAGATTCGGCTGAAAGTTTTAGAACTTTTTAGAATAAGAGGGTGAATTCGCCCCTATAATCAAGATAAAACTGAAGTTTCGGAGGAAAAATGAGTAATATTAGTTTAACAACACTAGGTGGTGTACGAGAAAATGGGAAAAATATGTACATCGCTGAAATCGATGGTTCTATTTTTGTTTTGGATGCAGGGCTTAAATACCCTGAAAATGAACAACTAGGGGTCGATGTCGTCATTCCAAATATGGACTACCTTTTTGAAAATAGCGACCGTATCGCAGGGGTCTTTTTGACCCACGGACATGCGGATGCTATTGGTGCCCTGCCTTACCTTTTGGCAGAGGCTAAGGTGCCTGTGTTTGGCTCTGAGTTGACCATCGAGTTGGCAAAACTCTTTGTCAAAGGAAATGATACGGTTAAGAAATTCAATGACTTCCATGTGATTGATGAAGATACGGAGATTGACTTTGGGGGAACGGTGGTTTCCTTCTTCCGTACAACTCACTCCATTCCAGAAAGTTTGGGAGTCGTCTTGAAAACTCCAAAAGGTAGCATTGTTTACACAGGCGACTTCAAGTTTGACCAGACAGCTAGCGAATCCTATGCGACGGATTTTGCTCGTTTGGCAGAAATCGGTCGTGATGGTGTCTTGGCTCTTCTCAGTGATTCAGCCAATGCAGACAGCAATATCCAAGTGGCGAGTGAGAGTGAAGTTGGAGACGAAATTACCCAGACCATTGCAGACTGGGAAGGTCGTATCATCGTTGCAGCAGTTGCCAGCAACCTTTCTCGTATCCAGCAGGTTTTTGATGCCGCTGCAGATACAGGTCGCCGAGTTGTTTTGACTGGATTTGATATTGAAAATATCGTCCGCACTGCAATTCGTCTCAAAAAATTGTCTTTGGCTAATGAAAGTCTCTTGATTAAACCAAAAGAAATGTCTCGTTTTGAAGACCATGAGTTGATTATCCTTGAGACGGGTCGTATGGGTGAACCTATTAATGGACTCCGTAAGATGTCCATTGGACGCCACCGTTATGTGGAAATCAAAGATGGGGACTTGGTCTATATCGTAACGACTCCATCTATCGCAAAAGAAGCTGTCATGGCGCGTGTTGAAAACATGATCTACCAAGCTGGTGGTGTGGTGAAACTCATTACCCAAAGCTTGAGAGTATCTGGACACGGAAATGCGCGTGATTTGCAGTTGATGATCAATCTTTTGCAACCAAATTACCTCTTCCCTATCCAAGGGGAGTATCGTGAGTTAGATGCGCATGCCAAGGCTGCCATGGCAGTTGGGATGTTGCCGGAGCGCATTTTCATCCCTAAAAAGGGAACGACCATGTCTTATGAACATGGAGATTTTGTTCCAGCTGGAGCAGTTTCTGCAGGTGATGTCTTGATTGACGGAAATGCCATCGGGGATGTTGGAAATGTCGTCCTTCGTGACCGTAAGGTCTTGTCAGAGGACGGTATTTTCATCGTGGCAATCACTGTCAACCGTCGTGAGAAGAAAATTGTGGCCAAGGCCCGTGTTCATACGCGTGGATTTGTTTATCTCAAGAAGAGCCGTGATATTCTCCGTGAAAGTTCAGAATTGATTAACCAAACGGTAGAAGAGTATCTTCAAGGTGATGACTTTGACTGGGCAGATCTCAAAGGCAAGGTTCGTGACAACCTGACCAAGTACCTCTTTGATCAAACCAAGCGTCGTCCAGCAATCTTGCCAGTCGTGATGGAAGCAAAATAATAAGCAGAAATACCTACAGAAAAAGTCGAAATTCGGCTTTTTCTTATAGAATAGTAAAAGGAGACAACCATGGCAGTTATGAATATTGAGTATTACTCAAAAGTTTTGGATATGGAGTGGGGCGTTACCGTACTCTATCCAGATGCTAGTCGGGTGACTGAACCAGATTGCACGGATATTCCTGTTCTTTATCTTTTGCACGGAATGTCAGGAAACCAAAATAGCTGGCTCAAACGTACCAATGTCGAGCGCTTGTTGCGTGGGACCAATCTCATTGTTATCATGCCCAATACTAGCAATGGCTGGTACACAGATACTCAGTATGGCTATAACTACTATACAGCTCTAGCAGAAGAGTTACCTCAGGTAATGAAACGTTTCTTCCCCAATATGACCAGCAAGCGAGAAAAAACTTTCATAGCAGGCCTATCCATGGGTGGATACGGTTCCTTCAAACTCGCTCTATCGACAAATCGTTTTTCTCATGCGGCTAGTTTTTCTGGTGCACTCAGTTTTCAGGAATTTTCTCCTGAAAGTCAGGATCTGGGGTCACTTGCATACTGGCGAGGAGTTTTTGGAGAGATTAAAGACTGGACAGCTAGTCCTCATTCGCTTGAAAGCATGGCTGCAAAATCCGATAAAAAGACTAAACTATGGGCTTGGTGTGGAGAGCAAGACTATCTCTACTCTGCCAATAATCTCGCAGTGAAAAACCTCAAAAAACTTGGTTTTGAGGTGACCTATAGTCATAGTCTAGGTAAGCACGAGTGGTACTACTGGGAAAAACAATTGGAACGTTTTTTGGCTACTCTACCAATTGACTTTGTCTTGGAAGAACGTTTATCTTAGTTTTAGGTTTCTTTCAGCTTTCTTCAGTAAAATAGAGAATCTATCTTGATCAAGGAAAATGTGATTTCAAGATAGGTTCTTATTTTTATGAAAGGTGGGGCGTCATGTTCTGGATTATTCGATTATTGTTCCGATTTCTTTTGGGAATTTGGCGTTTCTTCTGGCGTCTGGTTTGGACTGTGGTCATTCTACTGCTCATTGCCTTTGGAGTGGTTTGGTATCTGTCTGGTGATTTTCATTCTGCGGTCAATCAGGTTGAAAAAATGAGCAAGATTGGTCAAGGTGGCTGGAATCAATGGAAGGAGACGGGAACGCTGGAAGTCTTGTCTCAGACAGACAGTCACCAACATGCAGAAGGCAAGTGGGCTCAAGCTTCAGCTCGCATCTATATTGAGCCTCAAATGGATGAGACCTTTCAAGGTGCCTATGCAGAAGCCATAAAAAACTGGAATCAAACGGGAGCCTTTACCTTTGAGGTGGTTGCGGATCCTAGTCAGGCAGATATTGTGGCAAGTGAAATGAATGATGGATCGACTGCTGTAGCAGGTCAAGCCGAGAGTCAAACCAATTTGTTAACCAAACAATTTATATCTGTAACGGTTCGCCTGAATCACTATTATCTATCCAATCCAAACTATGGTTATTCTTATGAACGGATCGTGCACACGGCGGAGCACGAGCTGGGGCATGCCATCGGATTGGATCATACCAACGAAACTTCTGTCATGCAGCCAGCAGGTTCTTACTATGGAATTCAGCCTCAGGATGTGAAGGCTGTTCAAGAACTCTATACCAGAAGCGACTAGATGAAGTCGGTGCAATCTGAAATGAAATCAAAGCTCCTCCATCAAGTGATTGGTGGGGCTTTTTGTTCGTCCTGTTACGGCCTTTTTGTTATAATGGAACTATGAATAACTTGATCAAATCAAAACTAGAGCTCTTGCCGACCAGCCCTGGTTGTTACATTCACAAGGATAAAAATGGCACCATTATCTATGTAGGAAAGGCTAAAAATCTGCGTAACCGCGTGCGGTCTTATTTCCGTGGAAGTCATGATACCAAGACGGAGGCTCTGGTGTCTGAAATTGTGGATTTTGAATTTATCGTCACTGAGTCCAATATTGAGGCACTTCTCCTAGAAATCAACCTGATTAAGGAAAATAAGCCCAAGTACAATATTATGCTCAAGGATGATAAGTCCTATCCCTTCATCAAAATCACCAATGAGCGTTATCCTCGCTTGATTATCACCCGTCAGGTCAAAAAGGACGGAGGTCTTTATTTTGGACCTTATCCTGATGTGGGAGCGGCCAATGAAATCAAGCGACTACTGGATCGGATTTTTCCTTTTCGGAAATGTACCAACCCGCCGTCTAAGGTTTGTTTTTACTACCATATCGGCCAATGTATGGCCCACACCATCTGTCAGAAAGATGAGGCTTATTTCAAGTCCATGGCTCAGGAGGTTTCTGATTTCCTAAAAGGACAGGATGACAAAATCATCGATGACCTCAAGGGGAAGATGGCATCCGCAGCTCAAAGTATGGAGTTTGAACGTGCGGCGGAATACCGTGACCTGATTCAGGCGATTGGAACACTTCGGACCAAGCAAAGGGTCATGGCTAAAGATTTGCAAAATCGGGACGTCTTTGGCTACTATGTGGATAAGGGCTGGATGTGTGTTCAGGTTTTCTTTGTCCGTCAGGGAAAGCTCATCGAGCGGGATGTCAATCTTTTCCCCTACTACAATGATCCAGATGAGGACTTCTTGACCTACGTGGGACAATTCTATCAAGAAAAATCTCACCTGGTTCCCAATGAAGTATTGATTCCGCAGGATATTGACGAAGAAGCCGTCAAGGCCTTGGTGGATACCAAGATTCTCAAACCCCAACGTGGGGAAAAAAAACAACTGGTCAATCTAGCCATCAAAAATGCCCGTGTTAGTCTGGAGCAGAAGTTCAATCTGCTAGAAAAATCAGTCGAAAAGACCCAAGGAGCTATTGAAAATCTGGGACGCTTGCTCCAAATCCCGACCCCAGTCCGTATCGAGTCCTTTGATAACTCTAATATCATGGGAACCAGTCCTGTTTCAGCTATGGTGGTCTTTGTCAATGGCAAACCGAGTAAAAAAGACTACCGAAAGTACAAGATAAAAACGGTTGTTGGCCCAGATGACTATGCTAGTATGCGAGAGGTTATTCGCAGACGTTATGGCCGAGTTCAACGTGATGGTTTAACCCCGCCAGATTTGATTGTGATTGATGGGGGACAAGGTCAAGTCAATATCGCAAAGCAAGTCATCCAAGAAGAGCTAGGTTTGGATATCCCAATTGCAGGTCTGCAAAAGAATGACAAGCACCAAACCCATGAACTGCTCTTTGGAGATCCACTGGAAGTGGTGGAGTTGTCTCGCAATTCTCAAGAATTCTTTCTCCTCCAACGCATTCAAGATGAGGTACACCGCTTTGCTATCACCTTCCACCGCCAACTGCGCTCAAAAAATTCCTTTTCTTCACAACTGGATGGGATTGACGGTCTGGGACCTAAACGCAAACAGAATCTCATGAAGCATTTTAAATCTCTCACTAAAATCAAGGAAGCTAGTGTGGATGAAATTGTCGAAGTGGAGTGCCAAGAGCAGTCGCAGAAGATGTGAAAAGAAAGTTGAACCCTCAGGAAGAAGTGGAATTGGCTCAAGTGGCGGAAGAAAGAGTGGACTACCAAACAAAAGGAGATTATGATGAACCATAAAATCGCAATTTTATCAGATATTCATGGAAATGTGACTGCCTTAGAAGCAGTGATTGCAGATGCTAAAAGCACAAGGAGTCAGTGAATACTGGCTCATGGGAGACATTTTCCTCCCTGGTCCAGGTGCAAATGACTTGGTCGCTCTGTTAAAGGAACTTTCTATCACTACAAGTGTTCGAGGCAATTGGGATGATTGTGTCCTTGAGGCTTTAGATGGGCAATATGGCTTGGAAGACCCACAGGAAGTCCAGCTCTTGCGTATGACGCAGTATTTGATGGAGCGAATGGATCCTGCAACGATTGACTGGCTACGAAGCTTACCTATGCTAGAAAAAGAGAAGTTGACGGACTGCGTTTTTCTCTCTCATAATTTGCCAAACAAAGAACTATGGTGGTGACTTGCTAGTTGAGAATGATACAGAGAAATTTGACCAACTCCTAGATGATGAAAGTTGATGTGGCAGTCTATGGTCATGTTCACAAGCAGTTGCTTCGTTATGGCAGTCAAGGGCAACAAATCATCAATCCAGGGTCGATTGGCATGCCCTATTTTTAATTGGGAGGCGTTAAAAAAATCACCGTGCTCAGTATGCTGTGATAGAAGTAGAATATGGGGAATTAGTAAACATTCTATTCCGAAAAGTTGCTTATGACTATGAAGCAGAGTTAGAATTGGCCAAGTCCAAGGGGCTTCCTTTTATCGAAATGTATGAAGAACTACGCCGAGATGACAACTATCGGGGGCACAATCTAGAACTCTTAGCTAGTTTAATTGAAAAGCATGGGTATGTTGAGGATGTGAAGAAATTTTTGGAGGCTATAAAGTCAGAATATAAGGTAGACTAGTTTCTTAAAACCCCTGAAAATTAGTTGGAACTGGATGAGGAAAAATCTGATTTTAATGATAAGTTTAAATCCAGGACTTCATCCGTGTTCCAATTTCTTTCTATGAAAAATCTCTGCAAGCTCTTTCAAAATATGGTAGAATGGATGCAGTAGAATTAGAAAAGGAAATCGATTATGAAATTTCTTGAATTAAATAAAAAACGTCATGCGACTAAGCATTTTACTGATAAACCGGTAGATCCCAAAGATGTGCGTACGGCTATCGAAATCGCAACCTTGGCCCCAAGTGCCCACAACAGCCAGCCATGGAAGTTTGTGGTTGTTCGTGAGAAAAATGCTGAATTGGCAAAATTGGCTTATGGTTCGAACTTTGAGCAGGTATCAGCAGCACCTGTAACCATTGCCTTGTTTACCGACACAGATTTGGCTAAACGTGCTCGTAAGATTGCCCGAGTTGGCGGCGCTAATAACTTCTCTGAAGAGCAACTTCAATATTTTATGAAGAATCTGCCAGCTGAATTTGCGCGTTACAGTGAACAACAAGTCAGCGACTACCTAGCCCTCAATGCAGGTTTGGTTGCCATGAACTTGGTTCTGGCTTTGACAGACCAAGGAATCGGTTCTAACATTATTCTTGGATTTTGACAAATCAAAAGTCAATGAAGTTTTGGACATTGAAGACCGATTTCCGTCCAGAACTCTTGATTACGGTTGGGTTACACAGATGAGAAATTGGAACCAAGCTACCGCTTGCCAGTAGATGAAATTATCGAGAAAGAGATAGAAAGAAGAAAAAAATGACAGCAATTGATTTTACAGCAGAAGTAGAAAAAAACGCAAAGAAGACCTCTTGGCTGACTTGTTTAGCCTTTTTGGAAATCAACTCAGAACGTGATGACAGCAAAGGCGGATGCTGAGCATCCATTTGGACCTGGTCCAGTAAAAAGCCTTTGGAAAAAAATTCCTTGAAATCGCAGACCGTGATGGCTATCCAACTCAAAAAAATGTTGATAACTACGCAGGACATTTTGAGTTTGGTGAAGGAGAAGAAGTTCTCGGAATCTTTTGCTCACATGGACGTGGTGCCAGCTGGTAGCGGTTGGGACACGGACCCTTATACACCAACTATCAAAGACGGTCGCCTTTATGCGCGTGGAGCTTCAGACGACAAGGGGCCTACAACAGCTTGTTACTATGGTTTGAAAATCATCAAAGAATTGGGGCCTTCCAACTCTAAGAAAGTTCGTTTCATCGTCGGAACAGATGAAGAATCAGGCTGGGCAGACATGGACTACTACTTTTGAACATGTAGGACTAGCGAAAACCAGACTTTCGGTTTCTCTCCAGATGCTGAATTCCCTATCATCAACGGTGAAAAAAAGGGAAATATCACAGAATATCTCCATTTTGCAGGTGAAAAATACTGGTGCAGCTCGTCTTCACAGCTTCACAGGTGGTTTGCGTGAAAAACATGGTACCTAGAATCAGCAACAGCAGTTGTTTCAGGTGACTTGGCTGACTTGCAAGCTAAACTAGATGCTTTTGTTACAGAACACAAACTCAGAGGAGAAACTCCAAGAAGAAAACGGCCAGTACAAGGTGACTGTGATTGGTAAATCAGCTCACGGTGCTATGCCTGCATCAGGTGTCAATGGTGCAACTTACCTTGCCCTCTTCCTCAGCCAGTTTGACTTTGAAGGACCTGCAAAAGACTACCTTAACATCGCTGGTAAGATTCTTTTGAACGACCACGAAGGTAAAAACTTGAAAGTTGCTCATGTAGATGAAAAGATGGGTGCCCTTTCTATGAATGCCGGTGTTTTCCGCTTTGATGAAACAAGTGCTGACAATACCATTGCCCTTAACTTCCGTTATCCAAAAGGAACAAGCCCAGAGCAAATCAAGTCAATCCTTGAAAACTTGCCAGTTGCTTCTGTTAGCCTTTCTGAACACGGTCACACCCCTCACTATGTGCCAATGGAAGATCCGCTTGTGCAAACCTTGTTGAATGTCTATGAGAAACAAACTGGTCTTAAAGGTCATGAGCAAGTCATCGGTGGTGGTACCTTTGGTCGTTTGCTAGAACGTGGGGTTGCCTACGGTGCTATGTTCCCAGATTCTATCGATACCATGCACCAAGCCAATGAATTTATCGCCTTAGAAGATCTCTTCCGAGCAGCAGCAATCTATGCAGAAGCTATTTATGAATTGATCAAATAAAACGATAGAAGTCTGAGATGTTATGCTTGGACTTCTTTTTGGAGGGAAAACAGATGTCTCAAATTGAAAGAATCAAGCAAGCCATTATGGCGGATCCACAAAATACCAGCTATACAGAACGCGGAATCGAACCTCTCTTTGCGGCGCCAAAGACAGCTCGCATCAATATTGTCGGTCAGGCTCCTGGACTTAAAACACAAGAAGCTGGGATTTATTGGAAGGATAAGAGTGGCGATCGCTTACGGGACTGGCTTGGTGTTGACGAAGACACCTTTTACAACTCAGGATACTTTGCAGTTCTGCCAATGGATTTTTACTTTCCAGGACATGGTAAATCAGGGCGACCTTTCCACCCTCGTAAAGGCTTTTGCAGAAAAAAATGGCATCCCACAACTCTTGAAGGAATTGCCCGATATCCAATTAACTCTCTTGATTGGGCAATATGCCCAAGCCTATTATTTACAGGAGAAAATCAGTGGCAAGGTGACAGAGAGGGTAAAACATTACCAGAACTACTTACCAACCTATTTTCCACTAGTTCACCCCTCACCACGAAATCAAATCTGGATGGCTAAGAATCCTTGGTTTGAGTCAGAAGTGGTGCCCGATTTGAAAAAAAGAATTAAAACATTTCTGGAGAAAAAAAAATGAAAGAAATACTTTTTACGATGAATTTTACCAGCTTTTTTTGACCAGAAAGGTGTCCCTTTCGTTTTAGAATGAAAAAGAAAGAAAATTGACGATTTTTTACCAGCTTTTACCAGAAAGTTCACTTTCGTGTGATGTGAGAGAAGTAGAAGAGTTTGAGACCCTTCATTTAGAAGGTGTTCAGAATCTTCCGCTCAGTCAATTGGCTGATACTTATGATCAGTTGGATAAGGACCTCTTGCATTATGTCATTTGCAAATCTGGTATGAGATCAGCGCGTGCTTGTCAATTTCTAGCTGAACAGGGTTATGACGTTATCAATGTCCAAGGTGGAATGACGGCCTTTGAAAAATCTTTAAACCTATATGGCGATAGACCCTAATCTTCCCTTGCTCGGTTCCAACTGAGTGAGGGATTTTGTTTTTAGATAATTCTTATTTTTAAAAATATTGAAAACATTCAATGATTAATTTTAGATACTTTTTTCAGAGTCTTAATCATGGTATACTAGGTCAGTATTTTAGAAATATGAAGGAGATTTTTATGGTTAAAAAAGGTGCCCTAACAGGCTTGCTCCTGTTCGGAATATTTTTTTGGTGCGGGGAACTTGATTTTTTTCCACCTCTCTAGGTGCCCCTATCTGGAGAACAGTTTCTTCCCTGCCATCGCAGGTTTTTGTATTTTTCGGGTGTTGGGATTGCTGTCCTAACGCTCATCATCGGAACGCTCAATCCTAAAGGATACATTTCACGAGATTTCTAAGAAAAATCTCACCTTGGTTTGCGACACTTTATCTTGCAGTCCTCTATCTATCGATTGGCCCCTTCTTTGCCATTCCACGTACAGCAACAACAGCTTACGAAGTTGGGATTAGTCCCTCTTGTCTGAAGCAAATAAAGGCCTAGGGATTGATTATCTTTACTGTGCTTTTGTACTTTTGCCGCAGCCTATCTGATTTCACTCAATCCATCAAAGATTTTTGGACCGTATCGGACGAATCTTGACACCAGTCTTTGCTTTGTTGATCGTTATCTTGGTTGTACTAGGTGCCTTTCAAATATGGTGGAACAAGTCCCTCAAAGCTGCTTCAGCTGCTTATCAAGCCTCTGCTTTTGGGACAGGTTTCCTAGAAGGGTATAATACCTTGGATGCTCTTGCCTCAGTGGCTTTCAGTGTCATTGCTGTTCAAACCTTGAAACAACTTGGATTTTCAAGTAAGAAAGAATACATCTCAACTATTTGGGTTGTTGGTATTGTGGTAGCTCTTGCCTTTAGCGCTCTCTACATCGGTTTAGGATTCCTTGGAAATCATTTCCCAGTACCAGCAGAAGTGATGAAGGGTGGAACACCAGGTGTTTATATCTTGTCGCAAGCAACTCAGGAAATCTTTGGTTCAACAGCTCAGCTCTTCCTTGCTGTTATGGTAACTGTAACCTGTTTCACAACGACAGTTGGCTTGATTGTGTCGACAGCAGAGTTCTTTAACGGACGTTTCCCACAAATCAGCTACAAGGTCTATGCAACTGCCTTTACCTTGATTGGGATTTGCTATTGCTAATCTTGGCCTTGATGCGATCATCAAGTACTCAGTCCAGTACTGGTAATCTTGTACCCAATCACCATTGCCATTGTGATGATTGTGATTGTGAATAAGTTTGTCGCCCCTATCAAAACCGGGCATGCAGTTAACTATTGGGCTTGTTACAGCTATTGCTCTTGCAAGCGTCCTTGAAGTTCCTTTAAGATTGAGTTTCTAGAAAATCTGATTAATGCCCTTCCGTTTGCGTCAGCCTCTCTTCCATGGCTAGTGCCAGCTATTATCGGAATCTTGCTTTCATTGTTTCCTACCAAACAAACAAGAGAGTGATGTTTTTTTGAGATGGAATAAAAAAATTCTTGGTCATCGACCAAGAATTTTTTTGTATGAGCACGACTCATTAGTTGGTTTGTTCAATATATCCAGCCTCTTTAAGCATTTTTTTCTAGTTTTTCTAGAAAACTTACACGGCTTCCAGAGCCAGAAAACTTCATTTCTGGCATTGCTTTTTTTCATCTCTTCGAGATTCACAACAGTCATGTCAACCTCCATGCTATGGATGACTTTTTCCATCTTTGAATTTTCGATATTTTTGTGTAATGCCTTTAAGTCCTTCCTCCTTTTTATAAGTTTTTTCACGATAAGTTCTTTAATCTCTTCTGCTGACCTGTCCAGTATTCTCAGGGATCAAAAACATTATAGACTTCTTTGTTTTACAACATCATCTCCCCTTAACAGTGTATGTCAAGGTAGAAGTTCTTCAGGGATTGCTATTGTGAACAAAAAGTGTAGTTTTTGTCTCATCTTTCTTTTCAGATGATTGTTGGCTGCTTTGTTTGGTCTCGCTTGACTGAGTTGTTTTGTCTTCTTTGCTACTGCTGCTAGCAGGTGTAGATGCTTGTTTTGGAACATCCGAGCAGGAGGATAAGTGAAGCCACTAGGGCTAGTGAAGTTTTAACCAGAGTTTTCATAGAATTTCCTTTCATAATCAAAGTATTTTGTATTATAACATGATTCTACTACAAAATCAACTAGACCTACCCTTTTATCTGAACTGACATTCCAATGAACAGAAACTAGTCAGACGATTAAAGTTTGTCTCCATCTATTTCAAATAACTTTTATCCTATGGCTTTATAAGGGTGTGAAGTTTTAAATGCACTTTTTATGGGATTGGGAGGACTCTATTGGACTCATCGGTTAGGGATGTAATAAAATACCCCAAGAGTTAGAGTTGTGTCTAACTTTTGGGGTGGACCTACACTAGTCTATATGAAATTTTAGGAGATTAGTTCGTCTTTTCTGTGAACCCCATTTTTTCCAGTGCTTTTTTAGAGTTTGAGAAACTGACACGATTGCCGATACCAGAATATTCTTCAGGAAGTGCTTTTCTAAGTTCGCTAATACTTGCAACTGAGAAATCAACTTCTAAATCTTGAACAACTTTTCCATCTTTGATTTCAATCGTTTGTTTAACACCTTTGAGTCCATTATAACCTTTGTACTTTTCTTCGATAAAACTCTTGACATCTTCTGGAGTTGCGTTAAGAATCTCAGGATCTGCAACATTTTGAGCGGTTTGCTTGATAACATTGTCCCCCTCTACAGTATAAACCAAGGTAGAAGTGATTCCAGAATTGCTTTTGTTGACAAAAGTATGTGTCTTGGCTGTTTCTTTCTTTTCAGATGATTGTTCAGTGCTTTGTTTGCTCTCACTTGACTGAGTTGTTGTGTCTTCTTTAGTACTGCTAGCAGTTGTTGATGCTTGTTTGGAACATCCGAGCAGGAGGACAAGTGAAGCCACAAGGGCTAGTGATACTTTAAAGTATGATTTCATATTTGTTACTTTCCTTTCATAATCAAAGTATTTGTATTATAACATGGATCTATAGTGAAAGCAACTAAACACAGTTTTTCTCCTTTTGAGAAGGAGTCTGACTAGAAAAATGTTATAATGGTAGGAAAGAGGTGAAGAAATGAATCAGACTATAAACTATATCAAAGAACTAACCGCAATTGCATCTCCGACGGGCTTTACTCGTGAGATCTCAGACTATCTAGTCCATACTTTAGAAGAGCTTTGGTTACCAGCCTGTTCGCACAGCCAAGGGTGGTGTCAATGTGACTATTAAAGGTCAAAAATGATGACCAACACCGCTATGTGACTGCCCATGTGGATACGCTGGGTGCTATTGTCCGTGCTGTCAAACCAGATGGCCGTCTCAAATTGGACCGTATCGGTGGTTTCCTTGGAACATGATTGAAGGGAGAAACTGTACCGTTCATGTGGCTAGCACAGGTCAAAACGGTATCTGGGAACCATCCTCATCCATCAAACTTCTTGCCATGTCTACAAAGATGCAGGAACTGCTGAACGCACACAGGACAATATGGAAGTGCGTTTGGATGCAAAAAGTAAGCAATGAAAAAAAGAAACCCGCGCCTTGGGTATTGAGGTTGGAGACTTTTATTAGTTTCGATCCACGAACAGTTGTGACAGAAACTGGTTTTATCAAGTCTCGCCACTTTGGATGACAAAGGTCAGCGCAGCAATTTTTGCTCAATCTTCTTCGTATTTATAAGGAAGAGGGGATTGAATTGCCAGTAACAACTCATTTTTGCTTTTTTTCAGTCTTTGAAGAGGTGGGTCACGGTGCGAACTCCAATATTCCAGCTCAGGTAGTGGAATATCTAGCTGTGGATATGGGAGCTATGGGCGATGACCAGCAGACGGATGAATATACAGTGTCTATCTGTGTCAAGGACGCTTCAGGTCCCTATCACTATGACTTCCGTCAACACTTGGTAGCTTTGGCGAAGGAGCAAGATATTCCATTTAAGCTCGACATTTATCCATTTTACGGTTCGGATGCTTCAGCAGCTATGTCAGCAGGAGCAGAGGTTAAGCATGCCCTCCTTGGAGCTGGTATTGAATCCAGTCACTCTTACGAACGAACACACATTGATTCGGTCGTGGCGACTGAGCGTATGGTAGACGCCTATCTCAAGAGCACCTTGGTAGACTAATATGTGCTTGATTTGTCAAAGAATTGAATGGATCAAGGCAGGGGAAAAATCCCTACTTTTGTAAAAAGAACTAGAGACAGGCTATGTTGTTATTGGAGACCACCAATACTTTAAGGGCTATACCTTGTTTTTAGCAAAAGAGCATGTCACAGAACTCCACCATATGGAGACTTCTGTAAAACTTCGTTTTCTAGAGGAAATGAGTTTGGTCCAAGAAGCTGTTGCCAAAACGTTTAAAGCTGAAAAGATGAATATTGAACTCCTAGGAAATGGAGATGCCCACGCTCACTGGCACCTCTTTCCAAGACGATCAGGTGATATGAGGGGTCATGGATTGAATGGCCGTGGTCCAGTCTGGTGGGTGCCATGGGAAGAAATGGCGGCAGAAGATTGCCAAGTGAAATCCCATGAGTTGGAACAAATGATTAAAGCCTTATCCGATGAATTAGAGAAGCACTTGGTATAAGAGAGGAAGAAAAAATGAAAAAAAGATACATCGTTTTATCTGGTTTGCTGGCAGTAACCCTAGCAGCATGTTCTCAAGAAAAACCTAAAAATGAAGAAAACACTCAAAAAACGGAACAAACTAGTCAACCTGAAGGAACTGTAGGAAGCAAATCTCAAGCCTCTAGTCAGAAGAAGGCAGAAGTTGTCAATAAGGGAGACTACTATAGTATTCAAGGGAAGTACGATGAAATCGTCATAGCTAATAAGCACTATCCTTTGTCAAAAGACTATAATCCAGGAGAAAATCCAACAGCTAAAGCAGAGTTGCTGAAACTCATTGCAGCAATGCAAGCAGCTGGCTACCCAATCAGCGATCACTACAGTGGTTTTAGAAGTTATGAAACTCAAACCAAACTTTATCAAGACTATGTGAATCAAGACGGTAAGGAAGCAGCAGATCGCTACTCAGCACGCCCAGGTTACAGTGAACACCAAACAGGTCTTGCATTTGACCTTATTGGGACAGATGGTGATTTAGTCACTGAAGAAAAGGCAGCCCAGTGGCTCTTGGATCATGCGGCTGACTATGGCTTTGTCGTTCGCTATCTCAAAGGTAAGGAAAAAGAGACTGGCTACATGGCTGAAGAATGGCATCTCCGCTACGTTGGAAAAGAAGCCAAAGAAATTGCTGCAAGTGGTCTCAGTTTGGAAGAGTACTATGGCTTTGAAGGCGGAGATTACGTCGATTAAAAAAGTAATTTTTCTCTTGCATTTTTAGATAAATAGTGTATAATGGAAAGGTATGTGTAAAGCATACTTGTGGGAGGTAAAAATCTTTAATTACCGCCAAAACCACAAAGGAGGATTTAAAAATGGCTAAAAAAGTCGAAAAACTTGTAAAATTGCAAATCCCTGCTGGTAAAGCTACACCAGCTCCACCAGTTGGACCTGCTCTTGGTCAAGCTGGTATCAACATCATGGGATTCACAAAAGAGTTCAACGCTCGTACAGCTGACCAAGCTGGTATGATCATTCCAGTTGTTATCTCAGTATACGAAGATAAATCATTTACTTTCATCACTAAAAACACCACCAGCTGCTGTTCTTTTGAAAAAAGCTGCAGGTGTTGAAAAAGGATCAGGTACACCTAACAAAACTAAAGTTGCTACAGTTACTCGTGCACAAGTACAAGAAATTGCAGAAACTAAGATGCCAGATTTGAACGCAGCAAACATTGAGTCTGCAATGCGTATGATCGAAGGTACTGCTCGTTCTATGGGATTCACTGTTGTTGACTAATCAATAACACCCCCAATATAACCCGCAAGACTTCATCATTTCGAGAAGTGACGTGGGAGATGAAAATCGATTGAACCACTTACAAGGAGAATAGAAAATGGCTAAAAAGCAAAACAACTTCGTGCTGCTCTTGAGAAAAATCGACAGCACAAAAGCATACAGTGTAGAAGAAGCTGTAGCACTTGCAAAAGAAACTAACTTTGCAAAATTTGACGCAACTGTAGAAGTTGCTTACAACTTGAACATCGACGTTAAAAAAGCTGACCAACAAATCCGTGGAGCAATGGTATTGCCAAACGGTACTGGTAAAACTTCACGCGTTCTTGTTTTTCGCACGTGGTGCAAAAGCTGAAGAAGCAAAAGCTGCTGGTGCAGACTTTGTTGGTGAAGATGACCTTGTTGCTAAAATCAACGACGGTTGGTTGGACTTCGACGTAGTTATCGCTACACCTGACATGATGGCTCTTGTTGGACGTCTTGGACGTGTCCTTGGACCACGTAACTTGATGCCAAACCCCTAAAAACTGGTACTGTAACAATGGATGTTGCTAAAGCAGTTGAAGAGTCTAAAGGTGGTAAAATCACTTACCGTGCTGACCGTGCAGGTAACGTTCAAGCAATCATCGGTAAAGTATCATTTGAAGCTGAAAAATTGGTTGAAAACTTCAAAGCTTTCAACGAAACAATCCAAAAAGCAAAACCAGCTACAGCTAAAGGAACTTACGTAACAAACTTGACTATCACAACTACTCAAGGTGTTGGTATCAAAGTTGACGTAAACTCACTTTAATCAATAGATATATAAAAAACGAGTACGAAAGTGCTCGTTTTTTTAGGTACAACGGGCATTCCGTTCATCTGAGGTGTAAGTCCTCTGTGGGTACCATATACTAGTAAACCCAAAAGTGATTCCCAAGCCTGACTATTGTGAGTAGCTGATCGAACGGCATTAGGATAGACTGTTTAAGTCTGACGTTGGAAACAAGAATCGGCAGAGAAAGAGATAGAGAAATCTTGGCTATACGAATAGGCACGTGATAGTAAAGCGTATATAGCGGATAAGGAGGCCAGCAACTCTAAAGTACAAATATGTAGTCGTAACCTATATGCGTAAACTACGTGAGCAATTGAATTCGAACTAGAGAGGTGATTAATAGATTTATGCTATAGTCATGGCAGCTTGTATGCTTTTGATTCTAGTTTATCAAATAATAGATTAGAATTGTCAGATAATATAATTTTATGTTATAATGAAGAAAAAATAGAGGTGTTCAAATGTCAGAAGCAGGTCATAAGTTTTTAGCAAAACTGGGGAAAAAACGCTTACGTCCAGGTGGAAAACGTGCTACAGATTGGTTAATTGCGGAAGGAGGATTTTCAAAAGAAAAGAGAATACTAGAAGTTGCGTGCAATAGGGGAACTACAGCAATTGAGTTGGCACAGCGTTTTGGTTGTAAGATAACTGCTGTTGATATGGATGGACAAGCCTTAGAAGTGGCTAAAAAATCTGCTGAAACGGCAGGTGTTGGTCATTTGATCAGATTTGAAAGAGCAAATGCAATGAAACTTCCTTATGGAGATGCTAGTTTTGATATTGTTATAAATGAAGCTATGCTGACTATGCAAGCCGATCAAAGCTAAGAAAAAATGTGTAATGGAGTATCTAAGGGTTTTAAAACCTGAAGGTCTTCTTTTGACACATGATGTGCTTCTTAAGGAAGCTAAAGAGTCTGTCAGACAGGAATTGTCACAAGCAATTCATGTAAATGTAGGTCCTTTAACTCAAGATGGTTGGGAACAGGTGATGATAGAATCAGGTTATCGTGATGTGAAAATATTGACTGGTGAAATGACATTAATGAAATTATCAGGTATGATTTATGACGAAGGTTGGCTAGGAACTTTGAAAATTTGCGTAAATGCTTGTAAAAAGGAGAATAGAAAGCAGTTTTTAACTATGTATAAAATGTTTGCTAAGAATAAACAGAAATTGGGCTTTATTGCTATGGCTAGTTATAAATCGTCAAATCGTTAGATAATTATTGAAGTTAACTTTTCCTTTTTTCTTTCTTAAAAAATATGCTATAATAGAGAGTAAAAAACTTTGAAAGAAAGAAAAAGATGAATTTAAAAGATTATATCGCAACGATTGAAAATTATCCTAAGGAAGGTATTACCTTCCGTGATATCAGCCCTTTGATGGCAGATGGAAATGCTTATAGCTACGCTGTTCGTGAAATTGTTCAGTATGCAACAGACAAGAAAGATCGACATGATTGTGGGTCCAGAGGCTCGTGGATTTTATTGTTGGCTGCCCAGTTGCTTTTGAGCTGGGAATTGGATTTGCTCCTGTTCGTAAACCAGGGAAATTGCCACGTGAAGTCATTTCTGCTGACTATGAGAAAGAGTATGGTATTGATACCTTGACCATGCATGCTGATGCGATTAAGCCAGGCCAACGTGTTCTCATCGTAGATGATCTCTTGGCAACAGGTGGAACTGTCAAGGCAACCATTGAGATGATTGAAAAGACTTGGTGGAGTTGTAGCAGGTTGTGCTTTCTTGATTGAACTGGATGAGCTTAAAGGCCGTGAAAAAAATCGGTAGACTACGATTACAAAGGTACTTATGCATTATTAATGAAAAACAGTCCCTTGGGGCTGTTTTTCTTCATCTGCTATATAAAACATAAACTATAGCTAGTTAGAGAAAAACTATAATTGAAAAACTATATCTTCTTGCAGTATAATAAAAGGACTAAGTGTTTGAGATTTTGACTTCAAACACATTCAATTATTTCTAAAAAGAGTACAGTTAGGAGAAGGTTATGCCGATTAGAATTGATAAAAAAATTGCCAGCTGTTGAGATTTTTACGGACAGAGAAATATCTTTGTCATGGATGATCAACGTGCGGCCCACCAAGATATCCGTCCCTTGAAAGATTTTTGATTTTAAACCTAATGCCCCAAAAAAAGTGGTCACAGAGACCCAGTTGTTACGGCATTTAGCAAATACTCCTTTGCAATTGGATATAGATTTTCTCTATATGGAGAGCCACCGTTCCAAGACGACTCGTGCAGAGCATATGGAGACCTTTTTATAAAACTTTTTCCTGAAGTCAAGGACGAGTATTTTTGATGGGATGATTATCACAGGGGCTCCGATTGAGCATTTACCATTTGAGGAAGTGGACTATTGGGAGGAATTCAGTCAGGTGCTTGAGTGGTCCAAGACCCATGTCTATTCGACCCTTCATATCTGCTGGGGTGCCCAAGCAGGTCTTTATGCTCGCTATGGCGTTGAAAAACACCAGATGGAGCAGAAACTGTCAGGTATTTACCCTCAGGATACCTTGAAAGAGGGCCATCTTCTCTTTCGTGGTTTTGATGATAGCTATGTAGCTCCCCATTCTCGTCATACAGAAATCTATAAGGAAGAGATATTGGGAAAAACCAATCTGGAAATTCTCTCTGAGGGAGAACAAGTCGGCGTTTCAATTTTAGCCAGTCGGGATCTTCGTGAGATTTATAGTTTTGGTCATTTAGAATATGACCGTGATACTCTAGCAAAAGAGTATTTTCGTGATTGTGAGGCGGGACTCAACCCTCATATCCCAGAGAACTACTTTAAAAATGATGATGTAAATGAGACGCCTTGTCTCTGTTGGTCTTCATCAGCTGCCCTCTTTTTCAGCAATTGGGTAAACTATGCAGTTTATCAAGAAACCCCTTTTGACTGGAGAAAGGTAGAGGATGATGTGGCTGCATTTGGATATCTATAAGAGGAATTATGACATATTTTGACGCTTTTAAATCAGGGAACTTGGTTTTACCAAGTGCCCTGCTCTTGCATTTTAAGGAACTCTTTCCTTCCAGCGAAGATTTTCTCGTCTGGCAATTTTTCTATTTACAAAATACCACAGCCCTAGGAGATGTTTCACCTAGTCAGATTGCTGAAATCATTGGGAAAGAGGTTGCAGATGTCAACCAATCTATTTCAAATTTGACTGAAAATGGTTTGCTACAATATCGAACCATTGAACTAAATGGGGAAATTGAGCTGATTTTTGATGCTAGTTTGGCTTTTGAACGCTTGGATAGCTTACTAGACAGCCAAACTCCAGCTACAACTGCCCCAAACCCGCAGAATCAGTTGAAGGATCTGGTTGAAACTTTTCAGCAGGAGTTGGGACGCTTATTAACACCATTTGAAATCGAAGATCTTTCCAAGACTGTCAAAGAAGACGGAGTTAAGGCGGATTTGATTAAGGAAGCTCTCCGAGAGGCCGTTCTCAATGGCAAGCCAAACTGGAAATATATTCAGGCAATCCTACGAAACTGGCGCCATGAAGGTATTCAGTCTGTGACTCAGGTAGAGGCCAAACGAGCAGAGCGAGAAGTCAACAATCCCAAACAAGTTCAGGCTTCGGCTGATTTCCTCGATGCCATGAATTTGTGGCAAGATTAGTCGCTTGAAAAATCTTGAAAATTAGAGTAAGGTTTGCAAGCTCCTTATAAATATGATAGAATAATAGTGAATAAAATGAAAAAAGAGGTATGTGAAATGTCACGTAAACCATTTATCGCTGGTAACTGGAAAATGAACAAAAATCCAGAAGAAGCAAAAGCATTCGTTGAAGCCGTTGCATCAAAACTTCCTTCATCAGACCTTGTTGAAGCAGGTATCGCAGCTCCAGCTCTTGATTTGACAGCTGTTCTTGCTGCTGCTAAAGGTTCAAACCTTAAAGTTGCTGCTCAAAACTGCTACTTTGAAAATGCAGGTGCTTTCACTGGTGAAACTAGCCCACAAGTTTTGAAAGAAATCGGTACTGACTACGTTGTTATCGGTCACTCAGAACGTCGTGACTACTTCCATGAAACTGACGAAGATATCAACAAAAAAGCAAAAGCAATCTTTGCAAACGGTATGCTTCCAATCATCTGTTGTGGTGAGTCACTTGAAACTTACGAAGCTGGTAAAGCTGCTGAATTCGTAGGTGCTCAAGTATCTGCTGCATTGGCTGGATTGACAGCTGAACAAGTTGCTGCATCCGTTATCGCTTATGAGCCAATCTGGGCTATCGGTACTGGTAAATCAGCTTCACAAGACGATGCACAAAAATGTGTAAAGTCGTTCGTGACGTTGTAGCTGCAGACTTTGGTCAAGAAGTTGCGGACAAAGTTCGTGTTCAATACGGTGGTTCTGTTAAACCTGAAAACGTTGCTTCATACATGGCTTGCCCAGACGTTGACGGTGCCCTTGTTGGTGGTGCGTCACTTGAAGCTGAAAGCTTCTTGGCATTGCTTGATTTTGTAAAATAATCTCAGTTATTCCAGACAGTCTGCTAAGACTGTCTTTTTTTTAAAGACTGTATATTTTTCTTAAATTATCAGTCAATTACAACTTTTTTAATATGGGTTAATTTTCTTGCTTTTGTCTACTAGGAGTAGTATACTGAGATAGTAATCAATAAATATGGTTGCAAAAATAATATTATGAGGTGATCAATATGGTTGAATTGAAAAAAGAAGCAGTAAAAGACGTAACAACATTATCTAAAACAGCGCCAGTAGCATTGGCAAAAACAAAGGAAGTATTGAACCAAGCAGTAGCGGACTTGTATGTGGCTCACATTGCCCTTCACCAAGTTCACTGGTATATGCGTGGTCGTGGCTTCCTCGTATGGCATCCAAAAATGGATGAATACATGGACAGTCTTGATAGCTATCTTGACGAAATCAGTGAACGTTTGATTACTCTTGGTGGAAAACCTTATTCAACTTTGACAGAATTCCTTCAACACAGTGAAATCGAAGAAGAAGAAGGAGAATTCCGTAACGTTGAAGAAAGCTTGGAACGTGTTCTAGCAATTTATCGCTACCTCATCGCTCTTTTCCAAAAAGCTTTGGATGTAACTGACGAAGAAGGTGATGATGTTACAAACGATATCTTTGTTGGGGCTAAGGCTGAACTTGAGAAAACAGTTTGGATGCTTACAGCAGAACTTGGACAAGCTCCTGGTTTGTAAAATATAGTTGCTACCCCTTTTATCATGAGGCGCTTGATAAGTGCCCATGATCAATCATCTTTTAAAAGTCATGTAACCGTAAAAAGTTGCATGATTTTTTTGTCTGCTGGACTTAGGACACATTGTCAAAAGTAGGATTTTACGGTATAATAGTTGCTGTTCAATAACATATGAATTTTAAAGAATAATTGTTAGTTTAAGGAGGACTTATGAACAACTTACCAAATTGCCCAAAATGTAATTCAGAATATATCTACGAAGACGGAAGTCTCTTGGTCTGCCCAGAGTGTGCCTATGAGTGGAATCCTGCAGAAGTTGCAGAAGTAGAAGAAGGTGTTGTTGCTATCGATGCCAATGGAAATAAATTGGCTGACGGAGATACTGTAACCTTAATCAAGGACTTGAAAGTAAAAGGTGCGCCAAAGGATTTGAAACAAGGAACTCGCGTTAAAAATATCCGTATCGTAGAAGGTGACCACAACATCGACTGTAAGATTGATGGTTTTGGAGCTATGAAACTCAAATCAGAATTTGTTAAGAAAATCTAGCCATGAAACTGAACTACAAATTTATCTTTTATAGTCGTGTCCTCTTGTTCTTAGCGGCATTTACAGGAGTTTATTTGGAGATTACCAAACACGGTGGCTTTGGTATGCTCCTTTACTATACAGTGTTGTCCAATCTTTTGGTAACGATTTTCACGGGTTATCTGCTCCGTGTGATGAGCCGTTCAGGTGAAAATTGGCAAAGTCCGACCTTGCTTCGTCTCAAGGGTGGTGTTACCATGAGTATCATGATTACCTGTGTGATTTACCATTTTATGCTTGCTCCGATTGCGACAGACTTTTACCGTGTGGAAAATTTCCTTTGCCACTATATCGTTCCACTCTGGTTTTTAGCTGACACCCTCTTCTTTGATAAACGGGGTCAATACAAGATCTGGGATCCAGTCTTATGGACCATCTTGCCCTTGGTTTATATGATTTTTGCCTTGTTTAACGGCCTGGTCTTAAAACTCAATATTCCGAATTCCAAGGACAATCCCTTCCCATATTTCTTTTTAAATGTGAACAAGGGTTGGGACGTGGTTATCAAATGGTGTTTGATCATTTTTGCAGCGTATATGGTTGCAGGCTTCATCTTCTATCTGATCAAGCAAATCAAGCGAAAATAGTCTTCCTATTAGGAAAGTTAGGACGGAGTCTCTAGTTCAATCGGGCTCCTTCTTTTCTTGCCATCTTCCTTTTAAAAGGATAAACAGTGAGAAATATACAGAAAGAAAATTCATGAAACAATATTTAGAACGGGCTAGTATTTTGGCCCTCTCCCTCGTTTTGATTACCTCCTTTTCCATCTCAAGTGCTCTGCCAGCCATGTTTGACTACTATCAAGGCTACCCCAAGGAACAAATCGAGCTCCTGGTCAGTCTCCCTTCTTTTGGAATTATGATCATGCTGGTTTTAAATGGGTTTTTGGAGCGGTTGTTTCCTGAGAGACTTCAGATTAGTCTGGGACTTCTCATCCTTTCTATCGGTGGGAACAGCTCCCTTTCTGGTATCAGGAGTACAACTTTGTCTTTGCGATGCGGATTTTATTTGGCTTGGGTGTTGGGATGATCAATGCCAAGGCCATTTCCATCATCAGTGAACGCTATCATGGAAAGACACGGATCCAGATGTTGGGTCTTCGCGGATCAGCAGAAGTTGTCGGGGCATCGATTTTGACTCTAGTTGTAGGTCAACTCTTATCCTTGGGATGGACAGTGACCTTCTTGGCCTACAGTGCGGGGTTTTTAGTATTGATCCTTTATCTGCTCTTTGTCCCTTATGGGAAAGAAAAGAAAGAAACAAAGAGAAAAGAGACCGAAACGACTCGTTTGACAGGACAGATGAAAGGCTTAATTTTTCTATTGGCTGTCGAAGCAGCAGTAGTTGTCTGCACCAATACAGCTATCACCATTCGTATTCCTAGTCTGATGGTGGAAAGAGGTCTAGGGGATGCCCAGTTATCGAGCTTGGTTTTAAGTATCATGCAGTTGATTGGTATCTTGGCAGGTGTGAGTTTTTCTTTCTTTATCTCTCTGTTTAAAGAAAGGTTGCTCCTTTGGTCGGGTATCACCTTTGGATTGGGGCAGATTGTGATTGCCTTGTCTCCGTCATTGGGTGTGATGGTAGTTGGAAGTGTTGTGGCAGGTTTTTCCTACAGTGTGGCCTTGACCACTGTCTTTCAGCTTCTTTCTGAAAGAATACCAGCCAAGCTCCTTAATCAGGCAACATCTTTTGCAGTGCTAGGATGTAGCTTTGGAGCCTTTATGACACCTTTCATTCTTGGGGCGATTGGCTTGGTGACTCAAAACGGTATGTTGGTCTTCACCATTTTAGGATGTTGGTTGATTGTCACTTCTATCTTTGTTATGTACGCACTTCAAAAGAGAGCTTAGGATTGGTTTCCTAAGTTTTTCTTTTTGGGAATTTTGTACCCAGACAATTATTGGTTTTTAAACTTGTTTACACTTTTATTTCCTGATAAAATAGAAGTTATGACAAGATATAAAGCAATCATTTCCTATGATGGTTATGCCTTTTGCTGGTTTTCAGCGCCAGCCTCATGCGCGGAGCGTTCAGGAAGAAATCGAAAAAACCTTAATGAGACTCAATAAGGGGCAAGCCATCACTGTTCACGGTGCTGGTAGGACGGATAGTGGGGTCCATGCTCTGGGACAGGTTATTCATTTTGATCTGCCCTATCAGATGGATGAGGAAAAACTCCGTTTTGCTCTGGATACCCAGTCACCTAGAAGATATCGATGTGATTTTCGATTGAGATTGTGGCGGATGATTTTCATTGTCGTTATGCAAAACATAGCAAGACCTATGAGTTTATCGTAGATAGGGGCCGTCCTAAAAATCCTATGCGCCGTCACTATGCTACTCACTTTCCCTATCCGCTTGATGTGGAGCGGATGCAGATGGCAATCAAAAAGCTAGAGGGAACCCATGATTTCACCGGTTTTACAGCATCTGGAACCAGTGTAGAGGACAAGGTTCGGACCATTACAGAAGCCAGTCTTAGTGTTGATGAGACAGGCCAATTTTTGACCTTTACCTTTTCAGGAAATGGTTTCTTGTATAAGCAGATTCGCAATATGGTGGGGACGCTGCTCAAAATCGGAAATAATCGAATGCCAGTTGAGCAGATTGACCTGATCTTAGAGAAAAAGGACAGGCAGCTAGCAGGTCCAACGGCGGCACCAAATGGCTTGTATTTAAAGGAGATTCGTTATGAAGAATAATCGTATTTTAGCCCTTTCTGGGAATGATATTTTTAGTGGTGGTGGTTTGTCAGCTGATTTGGCTACCTATACCTTGAACGGCTTGCATGGCTTTGTAGCAGTGACTTGTTTGACGGCCTTGACTGAAAAGGGCTTTGAAGTCTTTCCAACTGACGATGCCATTTTTCAACATGAATTGGATAGCTTGCGTGATGTGGAATTTGCAGGGATTAAGATTGGTCTTCTACCAACTGTCAGTGTGGCTGAGAAGGCATTGGACTTTATCAAGCAACGTCCAGGAGTGCCTGTGGTATTGGATCCCCGTCTTGGTCTGCAAGGAAACGCACGATGTGGCTGTCAGTGAACTCTGTCAAAGAGTTGATTCTCTTTTTTTCCCTCATGTCAGTGTGATTACGCCAAATCTTCCTGAAGCAGAATTGTTGGCTGGGTCAGGAAATCAAAACCTTGGAAGACATGAAAGTTGCAGCGCAGAAATTGCATGAATTAGGAGCGCCAGCAGTCATTATCAAGGGAGGCAATCGCCTTAGTCAGGACAAGGCTGTGGATGTCTTTTATGATGGACAAACTTTTACTGTCCTAGAAAATCCCGTTATCCAAGGGCAAAATGCTGGTGCAGGTTGTACCTTTGCCTCAAGCATTGCCAGTCACTTGGTTAAAGGTGATGAACTTTTAACAGCAGTGGAGAGCTCTAAAGCTTTCGTTTACCGTGCCATTGCACAAGCAGATCAATATGGAGTAAGACAATATGAAGCAAACAAAAACAACTAAAATCGCCCTTGTATCCCTTCTAACCGCCCTTTCTGTGGTTCTAGGTTATTACTTGAAAATTGGAACGCCAACAGGAATATTGACTCTCTTGGATGCAGGTATTTTCTTTACTGCCTTTTACTTTGGCAGTAAAGAAGGAGCTGTCGTTGGAGGACTAGCAGGTTTCTCTGATTGACCTTTTATCAGGCTATCCACAGTGGATGTTCTTTAGCTTGGTAAACCATGGCTTGCAAGGATTTTTTGCAGGTTTTAAAGGGAAATGGCAATGGCTGGGCCTAGTCTTAGCTACTATCGTCATGGTAAGTGGCTATGCTCTGGGCTCAACTCTGATGAATGGCTGGTCAGCAGCCTTACCAGAAATCCTTCCAAACTTCCTGCAAAATACCTTGGGTATGGTTGTAGGATTTGTAGTCTTTCAGAGCGTCAAGAAGATAAAATAAAAAAGTCAGCTTCAATAGCTGACTTTTTGCTTGTCTCTAAGTTTAATCAAAATAAAGCAAATCTTTGCTGGTGCTTGTAAAGAGGTCAAAGCCATCCTTGGTAACAACACCGCAGTCTTCGATACGAACACCGACTTTACCAGGGATATAGATACCTGGTTCAACAGAGAAGCACATGCCTTCTTCGATGACCATGTCGTTTCCTTCCATGATAGATGGGAATTCGTGGACATCCATACCGATACCGTGACCGAGACGGTGGTTGAAAGTACTCACCGTAACCAGCTTTTTCGATGACTTCACGGGCAGCGCGGTCTACTTCATGAGCAGTCACACCAGGTTTGATAAAGTCAAGAGCAGCTTGTTGGGCTTCAAGGGTCAAGTTGTAAATATCTTTCTTGAATTGGTCTGGTTTGCCGACAGCGACTGTACGAGTCATGTCTGAGGCGTAGCCATTGACCATAACACCCGAGGTCAAAGAGGAGAAGGGCGTCTTTTTCAACCTTGTTTGCACCAGGAATTCCGTGTGGATTTGCAGCATTATCACCAGTCAAGACCATGGTATCAAAACTCATTTCATAGCCTTCACGTTTTCATAGCGAAAGTCGATTTGTGCGATGATATCTGTCTCTGTCTTTATCAAGAGAGATATTGTCAAAAACCAACCTTTGACAGCCTTGTCCGCATAGAGTACCTGCAACCATCATTTTTTGCACTTCGTCAGCTGATTTGATGAGGCGCATGCGTTGGATACGAGGAGTGAGGTTTTCAAACTCAGCAGTTTCAAAAACAGTTTTCAAACCATGGTATTTGGTCAAGATGAGATTGTCAAACTCAACAGCGACACGTTTGAAATCAAGCTGCGGCAAAGCGTTTTTGATTTTATGCCATGGATTTTCAGAATCCACATAGCCCACAACTGGGAAGGAAACAGTGCTGCTTGCACGCTCCACTTCAAGGGCTGGGACAAAGAGGAGAGGTTCCTGATCTGCTAGGACAAAGAGGAACATTTGGCGTTCATGGGGATCACTGTAAAAGCCAGTGAGGTAATTGATAGTGACGGGGTCAGATACGACAGCGACGTCTAGTTTTTCTGATTCAAGATATGTTAGGATTTGTTGTAATTTAGACATATGCTACCTTCTTTCTACCCCTCTATTTTGGCAAAAAATGAGAGAAAATGCAAGAGAGAAGGGTAAAAGAACAGGCAAAAAGAACTCCGACAAGATAGGGGAGTTCTTTTATCTAATTTTCCTTAGTTTAAGAAAAGTCAGCCTTGCTTTTGACGTCGCTGTATTCTTCAGCGATTTCTTGACTGAGGATGTCCTCATAGGCAGGGAGTTGGATGTCCTGACCGTATTTTTTCTTGAGGGCAGTAGTGACTAGGCGATAAGCTAGATTGGCATTACGAGAGAGGATAGGCCCGTGGAAGTAGGAACCAAAGACATTCTTATAATGAACCCCTTCGCCGACCTTTTCCTCGTTGTTTCCATTTCCATAGATAACCTGTCCCAGTGGTTTTTGGTCATCAGAAAGGAAGGTACGGCCCTGGTGATTTTCAAAGCCATAGTAGGTTTCATCGAAGTCTTCATTGTGAATCTTGATGTCACCGATAAAGCGATTATTTGTTTGGTTGAGGGTGTAGTGGCCCATGACACCGAGCCCTTCGATGCGTTTACCTGAAGCCTCAACATAATATTGCCCCAATAGTTGGAAACCACCACAGATAGCTAGAACCACACCGTCGTTTTGGATGTAGTTGTCAATGCTCTCTTTTTTAGCAGGTAGGTCGTCTGCGATGATGCTTTGTTCAAAGTCTTGACCGCCACCGAAAAAGGCAATATCATAGTGATTTTCATCAAAATCATCATGGAGAGAAATGATGTCAACCGTCACATGTGCCCCCAGTTTTTCAGCCACATACTTGAGCATGAGGATGTTTCCATTGTCCCCGTAGGTATTCATGAGGTTTCCATAGAGGTGGGCGATGTTGAGCTGATATGGGTAGTTGCCAGCTTTTGAGGAAAGTGAAGTATAAACCATCAGTTCATCTCCTTTCTAACAATCTGACGACTAGCCAGCAGTTCACGGAATTCCAGCATAGCAGTATAGGTAGCCAGGATATAGGCATGTTTACAATCTTGGTTCTCAATGGTTTTGAGAACTTGTTCCAGATTGCTTGTTTCAGTGATTTTCTCAGCTGGGTAGCCTGTCACTCGTAGACGACGCGCGATTTCAGAATGACGAACACCACCAGCGTTGATTTCAGGAATGTCCATGTCAGTGATTTGTTCAAAGTCAGCATCCCAAATCCAGCTAGTATCAATCCCATCAGCATAGTTGGCATTAAGGAGAACAGATAAACTAAATGGATAAGGAGCTAGTTTGATCATCTCGATAGCTTGGGTCGCACCAACAGGATTTTTAATCAAGACGAGGGTACATTCCTTGTCGCCGATATGGAAGGTTTCCTGACGACCAAAGACAGCACGGCTCTTGTCAAATCCTTGCTTGATCCGTTGCGAATCTGCGCCAAGGAAACGGGCGATGGCAACTGCAGCTAGCGCATTGTAGATGTTGTAAAGTCCACCGATTTGGATACCGTATTCTTGTCCGTCAATGACAAAACGAGAGCGATTGTTGGTTAATTCAACCAGTTCTGTCAAACGATAGTCTAGATCAGGACGTTTGCAACCACAATTTTCACAGATATAGGCACCCAGGTTGGCATAGGTATTGTGCTCATATTTGAGAATGCCTTGACAGTCAGGACAGAGGATTCCTTCGGTATTGTAGTGAGCCAGTTGGGCTGGTCCCTTTTCTCCAAGTCAAAACCAAAAATACTGTACAGGATTTGGAATAGCTGGCTTGTAGAAAAGTGGACTGTCACCATTGAGGAGAACAGTAGCCGTAGGCACCTTTACGAATGGCATCCAAAAATCATGTTATAAGTTGTGTAAATCTCACCATAGCGGTCCATCTGGTCACGGAAAATGTTAGTGATGACAAAAAAAGGCTAGGATGGATGTAGTCACAGATACGAGATAGACTGGCCTCGTCAATTTCAAGGACGGCAATGTTTTTCCCAGTTTTAGAGGATTTGGCCGTCAAGAAGGTTGTCGTTATCCCTGTGATCATATTGGCGCCACTAGGATTGGTCAGAACCTGACCATAGACCTCTTTTTAAAGATGCCGACAGTGAGGGCAGTTGTCAGGGTTTTCCCATTGGTTCCAGTGACCACGACAATCTCGTAGTTCTTAGCTAGATTTTGTAAAATATCTTTATCAAATTGAAGGGCGAGTTTTCCTGGGAGCGTACTTCCGCGGCCAAGACGGCTTAAAACGAAGTGGGAAGAACGCCCAGCTAGGAGGCCCAAAGTAGTTTTTAATTTCATGTTTCTATTATATCATAAAAGAGGGAAAAAGACAGAATTTGAGATTTCGCAGAAACAAAAACAGCCCGACGAGGGCTGTTAGCTAACAAATCAGTCTCAACTTAGATCGCAAACAAGTCATTCAAGTTCTCAGCCAAGGTTGGGTGAGTGAAGATTTGTTTTGTGAAGTAAGTGTAAGGAATCTTGTTGTCCATAGCAACAGTGATGATGTTGATGATTTCTTGAGAACCCTCTGAGAAGATGCTTGCTCCAAGAATTTCTTTTGTTTCAGTATTGACAACAGCTTTGAAGGCTCCGCGAAGGTCTCCATTTACGTGACCACGAGGCATAGCTGCAACAGGGAATTTCTTTAACAGCGTATGGAAGTTTCAAATCAGCTGCTTGGCTTTCAGTCAAAGCCAACTTGAGAAAGTGCAGGTGTGATGAACATGGTGTTTGGTACATTGAGACGGTCTTCGAGTGTGTAGCTGCCATCTCCAGCAAGGTAGCTGTAGACAACACGGAAGTCATCAAGTGAAATGTAGGTAAATTGAAGGCCACCGTTGACGTCTCCAACTGCAAAGACACCAGGAACGTTTGTTTGACAATGTTTGTCGACCTTGATAGCACCACGCTCCGTTAGTTCAATATCTGTATTTTCAAGTTGAAGTGGTTCTACATTTGGTTTGCGTCCAGTTGCGTAGAGAAGGGCATCGAAACGGTAAGTTTCGTTTTCAGTTACGACGAGCACTTGGTCACCGTCGTTTTTGATTTCAGTAGTACGGATGTTTTGAAGCAATTCAATGCCGTCTTCTTCCATGTATTGTTTAGCAAGAGCTGCGATGGAAGGTTCTGCACGAGGAAGGAATGTATCCAAGGCATCTAGGACTGTAACCTTTGCTTCCCAAGTTTGTTGTAAAGACCCTGCAAATTCAAGACCGATGTTTCCACCACCAAGAACTCCAAGTTTTTTTCAGGCAATTTGTCCAAGTTTTGGATACCTGTTGAGTCAAAGACATTCTTACTTGTAGAAAGTCCAGGGAATTGGCAAGACGTTTGAAACAGCACCAGTGTTGATAACGATAGTTTCAGCAGTCAGTTCTTTCTTTTCATCACCAGCCTGGATTTCGATGACTTTGTTTGAAAGGAAGTGAGCTTCCGCATCAAAGATATCCACGCCTGTACCCAGCAACAGTAGCATAGTTTTTTTACCATTGAGGCGACTAGTGATAGTATTTTTGGTAGCAATGACTTCTTCAAAAGACAAATCTTTCTCAGCAGCAACTAACAAGGTTTTAGTTGGGATACATCCGATGTTGATACAAGTTCCACCGTACATAGCTTTGCTACGTTCAACGAGGGCAACTTTTTTGCCAGCTGAAGCTAATTTACCAGCTAGTGTTTTCCAGGCTTTACCAAATCCAATAACGATTAAATCATATGTTAACATTTATAGTCCTCCTATTCGATTTTCATTCTAGCACAAGAAAAAAACTTTTTGCACAATTCCGCTACTGGAGAAAAGTGAATGAAATAGTTTCAAATCTTTGAGTTTCATATTTTCTGAGAAAAATCGTTTACATGATTTTTCCTTAAAGGATTCTACTATCTTTTGCCTCTGCTCTTGTGTTATACTAGATAGGTTGCAAAGAAAACCAGTACTTTTTCTTTTCGTGGAAAAAGAAGCAACACGGTATCTCGTTTTTAGATAGAAGATACGTCATGAAAAAGAAAAGTATAAACTAAGCGCTATAGGGATGGCTTCGCACCACCTTTAGAAAGAAGAATAACGTGAAATTTAATGAATTTAACTTGTCTGCTGATTTGCTAGCAGAGATTGAAAAAAAGCTGGATTTTGTAGAAGCCAGTCCCTATCCAAGAACAGACCATTCCCATTGGCTCTTGAAGGGAAAAGACGTTATCGGTCAAGCTCAGACTGGTACAGGGAAAAACTGCAGCCTTTGGCTTGCCAACCCTTGAAAAAAATCCGTACAGAAGAAGCGACCATTCAAGCCTTTGGTCATCGCTCCAACTCGTGAACTCGCTGTCCAAAGTCAAGAAGAACTCTTCCGCTTTGGTCGTAGCAAAGGGAGTGAAAGTTCGCTCAGTTTACGGTGGTTCCAGCATTGAAAAAAACAAATCAAAGCCCTTAAATCTGGTGCTCATATCGTGGTAGGAACACCAGGTCGTCTCTTGGACTTGATTAAACGCAAGGCTTTGAAATTACAAGATATTGAAACCCTTATCCTTGACGAAGCGGATGAAATGCTCAACATGGGCTTCCTTGAAGACATCGAAGCCATCATTTCCCGTGTCCCTGAAAATCGTCAAACCTTGCTCTTTTCAGCAACCATGCCAGATGCTATCAAACGTATCGGTGTTCAGTTTATGAAGGACCCTGAGCATGTCAAGATTGCTGCCAAGGAATTGACAACAGAATTGGTGGATCAGTACTATATCCGTGTCAAGGAACAAGAGAAATTTGATACCATGACCCGTCTCATGGATGTGGAACAACCAGAACTTGCTATTGTATTTGGTCGTACCAAACGCCGTGTAGATGAATTGACTCGTGGACTTAAAATTCGTGGCTTTCGTGCAGAAGGAATTCATGGTGACTTAGACCAAAATAAACGTCTTCGTGTCCTTCGTGATTTTAAAAATGGGAATCTTGATGTTTTGGTTGCGACAGACGTGGCAGCACGTGGTTTGGATATCTCAGGTGTGACCCATGTCTACAACTACGATATTCCACAAGATCCTGAAAGTTATGTTCACCGTATCGGTCGTACAGGTCGTGCTGGTAAGTCAGGTCAATCTATTACTTTCGTAGCTCCAAATGAAATGGGCTACCTTCAAATCATCGAAAACTTGACTAAGAAACGCATGAAAGGCTTGAAACCAGCGACAGCAGAAGAAGCCTTCCAAGCTAAGAAACAAGTAGCACTCAAGAAAATCGAACGAGACTTCGCAGACGAAGCAATTCGTGGGAACTTTGAGAAATTTGCTAAAGATGCTCGTAAGTTAGCTGCCGAATTTAGTCCAGAAGAATTGGCTATGTATATCTTGAGTCTGACAGTCCAAGATCCAGACAGCCTTCCTGAAGTGGAGATTGCGCGTGAAAAACCACTGCCATTTAAACCATCAGGTAATGGCTTTGGTGGCAAAGGTAAGGGAGGTCGAGGAGGCCGTCGTGGAGACGACCGTCGAGATCGTGATCGCCGTGGAAATGGTCGCCGTGATGATTTCAAGAAAGGCCGTCGTGGGAACGATCGTTTTGATAAAGACAGACGTTACCGTAATAAAGACAATAAAAAACCTCGCAACACTTCAAACGAAAAGAAAACAGGCTTTGTTATTCGTAACAAAGGAGACAAATAGAAAAAAGCGATTCACAATGTGAATCGCTTTTATATATAAGGAGACCGATAGTAAAAGAAGATGGTGATAGTAAAGGATAGGTGAAACGGAAAGGGATTTATCATGTCATCTTCTTATAATGTTATAATATCAAAAATAAAATAGGATGTCAATAAAAAAAATCGCTTTTTTTCTAAAAATATTTTTTTGCTGTTCAAAAATTGCAATTAAATAAGCAATTTTTCAGATAATTATTGAAAATAAAGACTTTTCTATGTTATAATGGAAAGCGATTATATGCGAGGTAAAAAAATGGCACATTTATTAGAAAAAAACAAGAAAAAAATCACGTCTATTCTAAAGCGCTCTGAGGAGCAACTCCAAGATGAACTTCCTTACAATGCGATCACACGCCAGTTAGCTGATATTATTGACTGTAACGCTTGTATTGTGAAATAACAAGGGACGTCTCTTGGGCTACTTTTATGCGTTATAAGACCAATAATGACCGTGTAGAACAATTCTTCCAAACCAAAAACCTTTCCCTGACGTCTATGTACAAGGGGCAAACATGATTTATGATACGGAAGCCAATCTTCCTGTTGAACATGATTTGACCATTTTCCCTGTGGAGAGCCGTGCGGACTTTCCAGATGGCTTGACGACCATTGCTCCAATTCATGTATCAGGGATTCGCCTAGGTTCGTTGATTATTTGGCGCAATGATAAGAAATTTGAAGATGAAGATTTGATTCTTGTTGAGATTGCGAGCACGGTGGTAGGGATTCAACTATTGAACTTTCAACGTGAAGAAGATGAGAAAAATATTCGCCGTCGTACGGCTGTTACCATGGCGGTCAACACCCTTTCCTATTCAGAACTGCGTGCCGTATCAGCTATTTTAGCTGAATTGGATGGAAATGAAGGGCAGCTGACTGCGTCTGTCATTGCAGACCGTATTGGCATTACACGCTCAGTGATTGTCAATGCGCTTCGTAAATTGGAGTCTGCGGGAATTATTGAGAGTCGCTCATTAGGAATGAAGGGGACTTATCTCAAAGTTCTAATTGGTGATATTTTTGAGGAAGTGAAAAAGAGGGACTACTAATGGCAAAAGCTTTAATCTCGATTGACTATACAGAGGATTTCGTAGCAGACCATGGAAAGCTAACTGCTGGCGCACCTGCTCAAGCAATATCAAAAGCCATTGATCAGGCAACCAGATTAGCTTTTGATCGTGGAGACTATGTCTTTTTTACCATTGATGCTCATGAAGAGAAGGATACATTCCACCCAGAAAGCAAGCTCTTTCCACCGCACAACATCATCGGAACTAGTGGGCGTAACCTTTATGGCCCCCTAGCTGATTTTTATGCTGAGTATGAAGCGGATAGTCGTGTCTTTTGGATGGACAAGCGTCACTATTCAGCATTTTCAGGAACGGACTTAGATATCCGTTTGCGGGAACGTCGGGTTGATACTGTTATCTTAACAGGTGTTTTGACAGATATTTGTGTTCTTCATACGGCTATTGATGCCTATAATTTAGGTTATCAAATCGAGATTGTCAAGCCTGCGGTTGCCTCTATTTGGCCAGAAAATCATCAGTTTGCTCTTGGGCATTTTAAGAACACTCTGGGAGCAAAATTACTGGATGAAAACCTTGCTGAAATTGAACTATAAGACTGTTGGAAAAATGAAAAAAATCTGAAAAAAGTGTTGACAAAGATTTTGAAAGTTGATATACTAGTAAAGTAATCGACGCGGGGATGGCGGAATTGGCAGACGCGCAGGACTAAGGATCCTGTGACCGCTTTAGGTCGTGAGGGTTCAAGTCCCTCTCTCCGCATAGGGTAAGAGTTAGCTTTGGCTAGCTCTTTTTTTGTTTTTACAAAGAAGACTAGAGGCTACGTTTCGTATATCGAAAAATATTGGCATCAAGAACAGTTCATTGTATCAGAACATTTAAACTGAGTTTTCCATTTCATCCTATCAAGAATATCCTCAAACACTAGTCAGAAAATGAAGAATTTAGGAAATGGAAAAATACTAATCAGAAAGATGTGACTATTATTTTTAAAATGAAGTAGATTTTTGATTGGTACTATACTTCCTTATATAAGAAGGAAAGTTAGCGTTTGCTAGCTTTTTTGTTTTTTCAAAAATAAATCAAAAAAATTTTTGATTTCATAAACATTTCATATTTGGATTTTATAATAGTCTTACAAATATGGAGGTGACAAATGAATCCAATCCAAAGAGCTTGGGCTTATGTCAGCAGAAAACGACTGAGAAGTTTTATTTTATTTCTGATTTTATTTGTCCTTTTAGCAGGAATTTCAGCCTGTTTGACTCTGATGAAGTCCAACAAAACAGTAGAAAGCAATCTTTACAAATCACTCAACACATCTTTTTCTATCAAAAAGATAGAAAATGGACAGACCTTCAAGTTGTCTGACCTAGCATCCGTGAGCAAGATTAAGGGACTGGAAAATGTCTCTCCTGAACTCGAGACGGTCGCAAAACTAAAAGACAAGGAAGCGGTGAGTGGTGAGCAGAGCGTAGAACGTGATGATTTGTCAGCTGCAGACAAGAACTTGGTTAGCTTAACGGCTCTTGAGGATTCATCCAAGGATGTCACCTTTACCAGTTCGGCTTTCAATCTAAAAGAAGGGCGACACCTTCAAAAAGGGGACTCCAAGAAAATCCTCATTCACGAAGAGTTGGCCAAGAAGAACGGTCTTTCGCTTCATGACAAGATTCGCTTGGATGCTGGTCAGTCAGAATCTGGAAAAGGGCAAACAGTAGAGTTTGAAATTGTCGGCATCTTTTCTGGTAAAAAACAAGAGAAATTCACAGGCTTGTCTTCTGACTTCAGTGAAAACCAAGTCTTTACAGACTATGAAAGCAGCCAAACCCTTCTGGGAAATAGTGAAGCTCAAGTCAGTGCAGCGCGCTTCTATGTAGAAAATCCTAAGGAAATGGACGGACTCATGAAGCAGGTGGAAAACTTGGCTTTGGAAAGTCAAGGCTACCAAGTCGAGAAGGAAAACAAGGCCTTTGAACAAATCAAAGACTCAGTGGCAACCTTCCAAACCTTCCTCACCATCTTCCTTTATGGGATGTTGATAGCTGGAGCTGGAGCCTTGATTTTGGTCTTGTCCCTTTGGTTGAGAGAAAGGGTCTACGAAGTGGGGATTTTACTCGCACTTGGAAAAGGCAAGAGTTCAATCTTCCTCCAGTTCTGTTTAGAGGTAGTTTTGGTATCTCTTGGAGCTTTGCTTCCAGCATTTGTTGCAGGAAATGCCATCACATCCTATCTGCTCCAAACAGTACTAGCCAGTGGAGATCAGGCAACCTTACAAGACACACTAGCCAAAGCAAGTGGTCTATCAACCAGTCTCCTATCCTTTGCAGAATCCTATGTCTTTCTGCTCCTGATTGGTTGCTTAGCAGTAGCCCTTTGTTTCGTATTTCTATTTAGAAAATCGCCTAAGGAAATTTTATCATCTATTAGTTAATACTCTTCGAAAATCAAATTCAAACCGCGTTAGCTTCGCCTTGCCGTACTCAAGTACAGCCTGCGGCTAGCTTCCTAGTTTGCTCTTTGATTTTCATTGAGTATAAGAAGGAGAAATCATGACTTTATTACAATTGCAAGATGTTACCTACCGTTATAAGAACACTGCTGAAGCAGTTTTATATCAGATCAAGTATAATTTTGAACCCGGAAAATTTTATAGTATCATTGGTGAGTCAGGAGCAGGAAAATCCACTCTCTTGTCCCTCCTTGCTGGTCTAGATAGCCCTGTCGAGGGTTCTATCCTTTTCCAAGGAGAGGACATTCGGAACAAGGGGTATTCTTACCATCGCATGCACCATATTTCCCTGGTCTTTCAAAATTATAACTTGATAGATTATCTTTCTCCGCTGGAAAATATCCGCTTGGTCAACAAAAAAAGCAAGCAAGGATACACTTCTTGAGCTTGGTTTGGATGAAAGTCAGATCAAGCGGAACGTTCTCCAGTTATCAGGTGGTCAACAGCAACGTGTGGCCATCGCTCGCAGTTTGGTATCAGAAGCTCCAGTTATTCTAGCTGATGAGCCAACAGGAAATCTGGACCCTAAAACTGCTGGAGATATTATCGAACTGCTCAAGTCACTTGCCGAGAAAACAGGTAAATGTGTGATCGTCGTCACTCACAGTAAAGAAGTGGCACAAGCATCAGATATTACACTTGAATTGAAGAATAAGAAACTGACTGAAACTCGCAATACTACAAAATAAGATGAGCTTGTTTTGATAGCATTATGAAATCAAATCTAGAAAGGGAACCTATGTTACACAACGCATTTGCCTATGTTACAAGGAAGTTTTTCAAATCGATTGTTATCTTCCTGATTATTCTCCTCATGGCGAGCTTGAGTTTGGTCGGCTTGTCGATCAAGGGAGCTACTGCCAAGGCTTCTCAGGAGACCTTTAAAAATATCACCAATAGCTTCTCCATGCAAATCAATCGTCGCGTCAATCAAGGAACGCCACGTGGTGCTGGGAATATTAAGGGTGAGGATATCAAAAAAATCACTGAAAATAAGGCCATCGAGTCTTATGTTAAACGCATCAACGCTATCGGAGATTTGACTGGATACGACCTGATTGAAACGCCAGAAACCAAGAAAAATCTCACTGCAGACCGTGCCAAACGGTTTGGAAGCAGCTTGATGATTACAGGTGTCAATGACTCCTCTAAAGAAGACAAGTTTGTCTCTGGCTCATATAAGCTGGTTGAAGGTGAGCACCTAACCAACGACGACAAAGACAAGATCCTCATGCACAAGGACTTGGCAGCTAAACACGGTTGGAAAGTCGGAGATAAGGTCAAACTAGACTCCAATATCTATGATGCAGACAATGAAAAAGGTGCCAAGGAAACAGTTGAAGTGACAATCAAGGGACTCTTTGATGGGCACAATAAGTCTGCAGTAACCTACTCACAAGAACTCTATGAAAACACAGCTATCACAGACATTCACACTGCTGCAAAACTTTATGGATACACAGAAGATACAGCTATTTATGGGGACGCAACCTTCTTTGTAACAGCAGACAAGAACTTGGATGACGTCATGAAAGAGTTGAATGGTATCAGTGGTATTAACTGGAAGAGCTACACACTTGTGAAGAGCTCCTCTAACTACCCAGCTCTAGAGCAATCCATCTCTGGTATGTACAAGATGGCCAATTCTTCTCTTCTGGGGTAGCTTGAGCTTCTCAGTCCTTCTCCTTGCACTCTTGCTCAGTCTTTGGATCAACGCCCGTCGCAAGGAAGTGGGGATTCTCCTCTCTATCGGTCTCAAGCAGGCAAGTATCTTGGGGCAATTCATCACCGAATCTATCCTGATTGCCATCCCTGCTCTCGTTTCTGCTTACTTCCTAGCCAACTATACAGCTCGTGCAATCGGAAACACCGTCCTTGCCAATGTTACTTCAGGTGTTGCCAAGCAAGCAAGTAAGGCAGCACAGGCTTCTAACCTTGGTGGAGGTGCAGAAGTAGATGGCTTTAGCAAGACCTTGTCGAGCCTAGACATTTCCATTCAGACATCAGACTTTATCATCGTCTTTGTCCTTGCTTTGGTTCTAGTCGTTCTTGTTATGGCACTTGCTTCAAGCAATCTCCTTAGAAAACAACCAAAAGAACTCTTGCTCGATAGCGAATAAAAAACTTGCTACCTATTCTCCCCTAAATGGGGTATAATATAGGTAGCATTTTTATCTATTTCATCTTGATAAGGACTCTACCTATCAGGATGAAACAGAGAAGATTTACAAGAAATTTAAAGGAATGTGAAACGTTTTTTCTATGAAAATTTTAATTGTAGAAGATGAAGAGATGATCCGTGAGGGAATCAGTGACTATTTGACGGATTGTGGTTATGAAACCATTGAAGCAGCAGATGGACAAGAAGCTCTGGAAAAATTTTCCAGCTATGAAGTAGCCCTGGTTTTACTGGATATCCAGATGCCCAAGCTCAATGGCCTAGAAGTCCTAGCTGAGATTCGTAAGACCAGTCAGGTTCCTGTCTTGATGCTGACCGCCTTTCAGGATGAGGAATACAAGATGAGCGCCTTCGCCTCTCTGGCAGACGGTTATCTGGAAAAGCCCTTTTCTCTCTCTCTTTTAAAAGTAAGGGTGGACGCGATTTTCAAGCGCTACTACGATACGGGACGAATCTTCTCCTATAAGGACACCAAGGTGGACTTTGAGAGCTACAGTGCAAGCCTCGCAGGTCAAGAAGTGGCCATCAATGCCAAAGAGTTGGAAATTCTGGACTATCTGGTGAAAAATGAAGGCCGGGCCTTGACTCGTTCTCAGATAATTGATGCGGTCTGGAAGGCGACAGATGAGGTTCCCTTTGACCGTGTCATTGATGTCTATATCAAAGAACTGCGGAAAAAGCTAGACTTGGATTGTATCCTCACTGTGCGCAATGTTGGTTATAAATTGGAGCGAAAATGAAACGAACAGGTTTATTTACAAAGATTTTTAGCTATACCTTCTCGATTTTTAGTGTTCTGGTTATTTGTCTTCATTTAGCCATTTATTTTCTCTTTCCCTCTACTTATCTGAGCCATCGTCAGGAAACCATTGGTCAGAAAGCGACTGCTATTGCCCAATCCCTAGACGGAAAAGATAGGCAAAGCATCGAGCAAGTGTTGGATTTGTATTCCCAGAGCAGTGATATCAAAGGGGCTGTCAAGGGAGAGATGACCGAGGACAAGTTAGAAGTCAAGGACAATCTTCCTCTGGATACGGACCGCCAGACCACTTCCCTCTTTATCGAGGAGCGTGAGGTGAAAACGCAAGATGGTAGCACCATGACTCTCCAATTTCTAGCTTCAATGGACTTGCAAAAAGAAGCAGAGCAGATCAGTCTCCAGTTTCTTCCCTATACCTTGCTGGCATCCTTTCTGATTTCCCTCTTGGTGGCTTACATTTATGCTCGGACCATTGTTGCACCGATTTTGGAAATCAAGCGGGTGACCCGTCGGATGATGGAACTGGATGCTCAAGTACGGTTGCGCGTGGATTCTAAGGATGAGATAGGTGATCTCAAGGAACAAATCAATAGCCTTTACCAGCATCTCTGACAGTCATTGCGGACTTGCATGACAAGAATGAAGCTATTCTCCAGCTGGAGAAGATGAAGGTTGAGTTCCTACGAGGGGCCTCTCATGAGCTGAAAACCCCTCTGGCTAGTCTCAAAATCCTAATCGAAAATATGAAAGAAAATATCGGTCGTTATAAGGATAGAGACCACTATCTGGGAGTTGCCTTGGGGATTGTGGACGACCTCAGTCACCACGTTCTCCAGATACTTTCTCTCTCTTCTGTGCAGGAAATTCGAGAGGAGAAAGAAGAGGTTGATCTCCTTCAGATGACGCAAAGTCTGGTTAAGGATTATGCTTTGTTAGCTAAGGAAAGAAAAGTTCAGATAGACATTAGCTTGTCCCATCAGCAGGCTTACATAAACCCATCTGTGATGAAATTGATTCTATCGAATCTCATCAGTAATGCTATCAAGCACTCCATTTCAGGGGGCTTGGTTCGTATTGGAGAGAGAGAAGGGGAACTCTTTATCGAGAATAGCTGTAGTCCTGAAGAACAAGAAAAACTGGCCCAGTCTTTTTCTGGCAATGCTAGTCGCAAGGCCAAGGGTTCAGGAATGGGACTCTTTGTGGTCAAAAGTTTATTAGAACACGAGAAATTACCTTATCATTTTGAGATGCAAGATGATCGTTTGACCTTCTTCATGTCTTATCCTAAAATAGCCCAAGACTAAGAGAAGAAAGGGTTTGCAAAGATTGAGCTATAAGAAATTCAATCTAAAGTATGGGAAAAACTAGCTTTTTTTGTCAAAAAGTGATAAAATGAACAATGTAAATGGGATGTCCCAAAAAATATATAGGAGGCCTGACAAATGGCAATCGTTTCAGCAGAAAAATTTGTCCAAGCAGCTCGTGACAACGGTTATGCAGTTGGTGGATTTAACACAAACAACCTTGAGTGGACTCAAGCTATCTTGCGTGCAGCAGAAGCTAAAAAAGCTCCAGTTTTGATCCAAACTTCAATGGGTGCTGCTAAATACATGGGTGGTTACAAAGTTGCTCGCAACTTGATCGCTAACCTTGTTGAGTCAATGGGTATCACTGTACCAGTAGCTATCCACCTTGACCACGGTCACTACGAAGATGCACTTGAGTGTATCGAAGTTGGTTACACTTCAATCATGTTTGACGGTTCACACCTTCCAGTTGAAGAAAACCTTAAATTGGCTAAGGACGTTGTTGAAAAAGCACACGCTAAAGGTATCTCAGTAGAAGCTGAAGTTGGTACTATCGGTGGTGAAGAAGACGGAATCATCGGTAAAGGTGAATTGGCTCCAATCGAAGACGCTAAAGCAATGGTTGCAACTGGTATCGACTTCTTGGCAGCTGGTATCGGTAACATCCACGGTCCTTACCCAGCAAACTGGGAAGGTCTTGACCTTGACCACTTGAAGAAATTGACAGAAGCTCTTCCAGGCTTCCCAATCGTATTGCACGGTGGTTCAGGTATTCCTGATGACCAAATCCAAGCAGCTATCAAACTTGGTGTTGCAAAAGTTAACGTTAACACTGAATGCCAAATCGCATTCGCTAACGCAACTCGTAAGTTTGCTCGTGACTACGAAGCAAACGAAGCAGAATACGACAAGAAGAAACTCTTCGACCCACGTAAATTCTTGGCTGACGGTGTAAAAGCTATCCAAGCATCAGTTGAAGAACGTATCGACGTATTCGGTTCAGAAGGTAAAGCTTAATCTAGCTGAACAATACAGAAAGAACCTGCCCATTGGGTGGGTTTTTTGGTGTCTGGCTATATAGCGAATATACTGTAGAAGAACCAATCTTAAGTTGCTAAAAGGTTTTATTTTTTGTACAATAATGCTATGAAAATACTGAAAAAATGGTTTCTTGGCTTTCTCAGTTTCATTCTTTTGTTTTTACTCGCTACATTCATCTTTCACCGTATCAGTTTGGAAAAGGAAGAAGCCTTACTGACACCTATGGGGCAACAAGTTCTCGTCAATGGACATCAAATAAATGTTTACGTTGAAGGGGATGGTCCTGAGACTATAGTAGTTCTCTCAGGTGCTGGTATTGCTTCTCCTATATTGGATTTTAAAGAAGTATCGGAATCCTTATCAAAACAGTATAAGGTAGTTATCGTGGAGCGGGCGGGATATGGTTATAGTGATGATAGCAATCATTCAAGAGATGTGATGGAGGTTTTGTCTGAGACTCGCCAAGCTCTTTCGCAAGCAAATATCACAGGGCCGTTTATCATTCTGTCTCATTCCATGGCTAGTCTAGAGAGTTTGGCTTGGCAGGAGAAGTATCCTGATGAAGTGAAAGCCTTGATTGGTCTGGATTGGGCACTGCCGTCAAGTTATGAGAATTTAAAGAATAATCAGGCCTTGCTTACGTTGGCCTATTGGAGCAGCAAGATTGGTTTATTACGCTACTTCCCTGAGTCTTTTTATATAAAAAATCAAGCTCTGACCGAAAATGAACGAAAACAATATAAACTTCTAGCTTATAAGCAGTTGATGTCACAAGCCATGCTTCATGAATCCCAAACGGTAAAGGAAAATGCCAAGAAAGTTCCCTCAAACATTAATCCGAAAATTCCAGCGTTACTAATGGTTTCTAATGCTGATGGTACTAGCTTTAGCCAATCTGAGTGGCAATGTTATGCAGAGAGATTTGCAAGCGACCAGTCTAATGTTCAAGTCGTCTATATGGATGCGCCTCACGACCTCTATCATTATCAAAGCGACGTTATTGTTTCTCGCATTAAAGAATTTTTAGAGAATAATTGAGGGATTAAAAATCCATTGAGACAGATGATAATAATTGAAAGGTAATGACTTATGAATAATTCTTATATTTTACTTAGACATGCTCATTCAAGATTTTCAAGTGATGATTTTAATAGAACTTTATCAGAAAAAGGATTTTCATCTCTTGACCAGTTAGAGTTTTTGAATTCTTTTAATATTGATTATTATTTTTCTAGTCCTTATAAACGAGCATTTGAAACGATTAATAGCTCGCCAATTCAATTTGATAAAATAGTTCTTGATAATCGGTTACGAGAGCGAAAATTATCTTCAACCTTTATAAAAGATTCTGAGTTTGAAGACAGTATTAAATATTTATGGCAAAATCCCAGTGAATCTCTTTCAGAAGGGGAATCAAATCAAGATGCACTAGCTAGAGTACTAAATTTTTTAATGGAATTGGAAGAGAGATACTCAGAAAAAACGATTTTACTTAGTTCACACGGGAATTTGATAGGAATACTACTACATCACTTTGATTCCAGTTTTGATTATGAAAAATGGGAGCAGATGACCTTTCCAGATTGTTTTCTAATTGATAGAGATGGGATTGTGAAAAGAATTTTGAAAGATTAGTTCTTTGATTAAATAGTGAATCATATTGATCAAAATAGTTTGCTTTTTACAATTCGTAACCTGCCCATCGGGCAGGTCTTTTTGGTGTTTTAAGGAAACTATTAAACCAGAATTTTGGATTAAAAATAGCATTTTAAGAGTGAAATCTCTAATTTCATAATCTGAAAGCAAACGCTTGCATTCCGTTTTTTATTGGACTATAATAGGTTGGTATAAAGCCTTCTGTAAGAATAACAATTAGAAAGTTTAGAAAGTAAGGATTTAGAATATTTGTAGTCAAAAATACAATGTTGCTATTCCTTGCGATAGGGAGATAGATATGGCAATGATAGAAGTGGAACATCTTCAGAAAAATTTTGTGAAGACGGTGAAGGAACCTGGGTTAAAGGGGGCTTTGCGTTCCTTTATTCATCCTGAAAAGCAGACCTTTGAAGCGGTTAAAGATTTGACCTTTGAGGTACCAAAGGGCCAGATTCTAGGCTTTATCGGAGCTAATGGAGCTGGGAAGTCGACAACCATCAAAATGCTGACAGGGATTTTGAAACCGACATCTGGTTTTTGTCGGATTAACGGCAAGATTCCGCAGGACAATCGTCAAGATTATGTCAAGGATATTGGGGTTGTCTTTGGACAACGCACCCAGCTATGGTGGGATTTGGCTCTACAAGAGACCTACACGGTTTTGAAAGAAATTTACGATGTGCCAGACTCGCTCTTCCATAAGCGCATGGATTTTTTGAATGAAGTCTTGGATTTGAAGGAATTTATCAAGGATCCCGTGCGGACTCTTTCACTGGGACAACGGATGCGGGCGGATATTGCGGCTTCCTTGCTCCACAATCCCAAGGTTCTCTTTTTAGATGAGCCGACCATTGGGTTGGACGTTTCGGTCAAGGACAACATTCGTCGGGCAATTACTCAGATCAATCAAGAGGAAGAAACAACCATTCTCTTAACCACTCACGACCTGAGCGATATCGAGCAGCTTTGTGATCGGATTTTTATGATTGATAAGGGGCAGGAGATTTTTGATGGAACGGTTAGCCAGCTCAAGGAAACCTTCGGTAAGATGAAGACTCTTTCCTTCGATCTGACGCCAGGTCAAAGTCATCTAGTCTCTCATTATGAAGATTTTTCGGATATGACCATTGATAGACAAGGAAACAGCCTCAACATTCAATACGATAGTTCCCGTTACCAGTCGGCCGATATTATCAAGCAAACCCTGTCTGATTTTGAAATTCGCGATTTGAAGATGCTGGATACGGATATTGAGGATATTATCCGTCGCTTCTACCGAAAGGAGCTCTAAGATGGTCAAATTGTGGCGACGTTATAAACCCTTTATCAATGCAGGGATTCAGGAGTTGATTACCTATCGAGTCAACTTTCTTCTTTATCGGATTGGCGATGTCATGGGGGCTTTTGTGGAATTTTATCTCTGGAAGGCTGTCTTTGATTCCTCGCAGGAGTCTTTGATTCAGGGTTTCAGTATGGCAGATATCACACTCTACATCATCATGAGTTTTGTGACCAATTTATTAACTGAGTCAGATAGCTCCTTTATGATTGGTGATGAGGTAAAAGATGGCTCTATTATCATGCGCTTATTGCGACCAGTGCATTTTGCTGCCTCTTATCTTTTCACCGAGCTTGGTTCCAAGTGGTTGATTTTCATCAGCGTTGGACTACCATTTTTAAGTGTCATTGTTTTGGTGAAAATCTTGTCTGGGCAAGGGATTGTAGAGGTGCTGGGATTGACGATTCTTTATCTCTTTAGCTTAACGTTGGCCTATCTGATTAACTTTTTCTTTAATATCTGCTTTGGATTTTCTGCCTTTGTGTTTAAAAATCTATGGGGTTCTCAAGTATTTAAGATTTCTCTAGTATCCTTTATGTCTGGAAGTCTGATTCCCTTGGCTTTCTTTCCAAAGGTGGTTGCAGATATTCTCTCCTTCTTGCCTTTTTCATCCTTGATTTACACTCCGGTCATGATTATTCTTGGGAAATACGATGCCAGTCAGATTCTTCAAGCACTTTTGCTTCAGCTTTTCTGGCTTATAGTGATGGTGGGCTTGTCTCAGTTGATTTGGAAACGAGTCCAGTCATTTATCACCATTCAGGGAGGTTAATATGAAAAAATATCGACGCATGCATCTGATTTTTATCAGACAATACATCAAACAAATCATGGAATACAAAGTGGATTTTGTGGTTGGTGTGCTAGGAGTTTTTCTGACTCAAGGCTTGAACCTCTTGTTTCTCAATGTACTCTTTCAACATATCCCCTCGCTTGAAGGCTGGACCTTTCAAGAAATAGCCTTTATCTATGGTTTTTCCTTGATTCCCAAGGGATTGGACCATCTCTTTTTTGACAATCTCTGGGCTCTGGGGCAACGTTTGGTGCGAAAAGGAGAGTTTGACAAGTACCTGACGCGTCCTATCAACCCTCTTTTTCACATTCTGGTTGAGACCTTTCAGATTGATGCCCTGGGCGAACTATTGGTCGGTGGAATTTTACTAGCGACAACGGTATCTAGTATTGCTTGGACACTTCCCAAATTCCTGCTTTTCCTAGTTTGTATTCCTTTTGCGACCTTGATTTATACTTCCTTGAAAATCGCGACTGCCAGTATTGCTTTTTGGACCAAGCAGTCAGGAGCTATGATTTACATTTTTTATATGTTTAATGACTTTGCCAAGTATCCGATTTCTATTTACAATTCCCTTCTTCGTTGGTTGATTAGCTTTATCATCCCCTTTGCCTTTACAGCCTACTATCCTGCCAGCTATTTCTTGCAGGACAAGGATGGGCTCTTTAACATTGGTGGTTTGATTTTGATTTCCCTTGTCTTCTTTGCAATTTCTTTGAAACTATGGGACAGGGGCTTAGATGCCTACGAAAGTGCGGGTTCTTAAGAGATAAAATAGAATGAGATTTAAAAATTAAATATGTTACAAACAACCGTTGAAAATTATAGCGGTTGTTTTTGCATATTTATTGAGGCATAAGTTGTATCCATCCCCCCTTTTTGCGATTTTGGTAATTATTCCAGTTGATTGATAATATTTTTGATGGTAGGAATGAGTTTATATTGTAGCCAGTTAACTATAATATTTATTGACTAGATTTTTTTGTTAACATGGATTAAAAAAAATTAACCATGGTTAATTTTTTTCTTGACTTGAAATTTTTTTAATTGATATACTATTTTTTTCAGAGAGCTAACAATTATATATAAATGTACTACTCTATCCCACTAGATAATACTTAATAAAACTTTTTATAACAAAGGCTAGCAAGGTTAAAGTTTTCTATCTATTGGGTTTAAAATAAAAAATGAAGGAATTATAATGAAAAAAAGTACGGTATTGTCATTAACTACTGCTGCAGTTATTTTAGCAGCATATGCTCCCAATGAGGTAATTTTAGCAGATACACCTAGTTCTGAAGATGCTTTAAGAATTTCTGATAAAGAAAAAGTAGTAGCAGATAAAGAAACAGAAAACAATGAACAATCTGAAGATATTCATAATGTTATAGAAACTTCAAAGGATACTGAAGAGAAGAAGACAACAGTTATTGAGGAAAAAGAAGTTGTTAGTAGAAAGTCTGAGATAGACAAAAAAACTAGTAACGAAGTAGAAAGTATCAAAGAAGACTCCAATCAATCCAAAGGAGATGATGCGAACTCATTTGTAAATAAAGATACAGAAAATCCGAAAAAAGAAGATAGAGTTGTCTATATTGCTGAATTTAAAGATAAAGAATCTGGAGAAAAAGTAATTAAGGAACTATCAAATCTGAAGGATACAAAAGTTTTATATACCTATAATACGATTTTTAATGGCGCTGCCATTGAAACAACTCCAGATAATTTGGACAAAATTAAACAAATAGAAGGTATTTCGTCGGTTGAACGGTCACAAAAGGTCCAACCAATGATGAATCATGCCAGAAAGGAAATTGGAGTTGAGGAAGCTATTGATTACCTAAAGTCTATTAATGCTCCATTTGGGAAAAATTTTGATGGTAGAGGTATGGTCATTTCAAATATCGATACTGGAACAGATTATAGGCATAAGGCTATGAGGATTGATGATGATGCCAAAGACTCAATGAAATTTAAAAAAGATGACTTAAAAGGCACTGATAAGAATTATTGGTTGAGTGATAAAATCCCTCATGCGTTCAATTATTATAATGGTGGTAAAATCACTGTTGAAAAATATGATGATGGAAGGGATTATTTTGACCCACATGGGATGCATATTGCAGGAATTCTTGCTGGAAATGATACTGAAAAAGATATCAAGAACTTTAATGGCATAGATGGAATTGCGCCTAATGCACAAATTTTCTCTTATAAAATGTACTCTGACGCAGGATCTGGGTTTGCGGGTGATGAAACAATGTTTCATGCTATTGAAGATTCGATCAAACACAATGTCGATGTTGTTTCGGTATCATCTGGCTTTACGGGAACAGGTCTTGTAGGCGAGAAATATTGGGAGGCTATTAGAGCATTAAGAAAAGCTGGAATCCCAATGGTTGTTGCTACAGGTAATTTTGCGACTTCTGCTTCAAGTTCTTCTTGGGATTTAGTAGCAAATAATAATCTGAAAATGACAGATACTGGAAATGTAACACGAACTGCCGCACATGAAGATGCGATAGCGGTCGCTTCTGCTAAAAATCAAACCATTGAGTTTGATAAAGTTAACATAGGTGGACAAAGTTTTAAATACAGAAATATAGGAGCTTTTTTCGATAAAAATAAAATCCTAACAAATGAGGATGGGTCAAAAACTCCAAATAAATTAAAATTTGTATATATAGGCAAAGGTCAAGACCAAGATTTGATAGGCTTGGATCTTAAGGGCAAAATTGCAGTAATGGATAGAATTTATACCAAGGATTTAAAAGATGCTTTTAAAAGAGCTACGGATAAAGGCGCACGTGCCATTATGGTTGTAAATACTGTAAATTACTACAATAGAGATAATTGGACAGACCTTCCAGCTATGGGATATGAAGCGGATGAAGGGACTAAAAGTCAAGTATTTTCAATTTCAGGAGATGATGGTGTAAAATTATGGAACATGATTAACCCTGATAAAAAAACTGAAGTCAAAGAAATAATAAGGAAGATTTTAAAAATAACTTAGAACAATACTATCCAATTGATATGGAAAGCTATAATTCTAATAAACCAAATGTAGGTGATGAAAAAGAAATTGACTTTAAATTTGCAGCTGACACAGACAAAGAACTTTATAAAGAAGATATTATAGTTCCAGCAGGGTCTACATCTTGGGGGCCTAGAACAGATTTGCTTTTAAAACCGGATGTTTCAGCACCTGGTAAAAATATTAAATCCACTCTAAATGTTATCAATGGTAAATCCACTTATGGTTATATGTCAGGAACTAGTATGGCAACTCCAATCGTAGCAGCTTCTACTGTTTTGATTCGACCAAAATTAAAGGAATTGCTTGAAAGACCTGTCTTGAAAAATCTTAAGGGAGATGACAAAATAGACCTTACAAGTCTTACAAAAATAGCTCTACAAAATACTGCAAGACCTATGATGGATGCAACCTCTTGGAAAGAAAAGAGTCAATACTTTGCATCACCTAGACAGCAGGGAGCGGGGCTAATTAATGTTGCCAACGCTTTGAGAAATGAAGTTGTAGCGACTTTCAAAAATACAGATTCTAAAGGTTTGGTAAATTCATATGGTTCCATTTCTCTTAAAGAAATAAAAGGTGATAAAAAATACTTTACAATCAAGCTTCACAATACCTCAAATAGACCTTTAACCTTTAAAGTTTCTGCATCAACTGTAACTACAGATGCTCTAACTGATAGGCTAAAACTCGATGAAACATATAAAGATGAAAAATCTCCGGACGGGAAGCAAATTGTTCCAGAAATTCACCCAGAAAAAGTCAAAGGAGCAAATATCACATTTGAGCATGATACTTTCACTATAGGCCCAAATTCTAGCTTTGATTTAAATGCGGTTATAAATGTTGGGGAGGCAAAAAATAAAAATAAATTTGTAGAATCATTTATTCATTTTGAGTCAGTGGAAGAAATGGAAGCTCTAAACTCCAACGGTAAGAAAAGAAACTTCCAACCATCTTTATCGATGCCTCTAATGGGATTTGCTGGGAATTGGAACCACGAACCAATCCTTGATAAATGGGCCTGGGAAGAAGGGTCAAAATCAAAAGCTATGGAAGGTTATGATGATGATGGTAAACCAAAAATTCCAGGTACCTTAAATAAGGGGATTGGTGGAGAGCATGGTATAGATAAATTTAATCCAGCAGGAGTTATCCAAAATAGAAAAGATAAAAATATAACATCCCTAGATCAAAATCCAGAATTATTTGCTTTTAATAACGAAGGGATCAACGCACCATCATCAAGTGGTTCTAACATTGCTAAAATTTATCCTTTAGATTCAAATGGAAATCCTCAAGATGCTCAACTTGAGAGAGGATTAACGCCTTCTCCACTTGTATTAAGAAGTGCAGAAGAAGGGGTGATTTCAATAGTAAATACAAATAAAGAAGGAGAAAATCAAAGAGACTTAAAAGTCATTTCGAGAGAACACTTTATTAAAGGAATTTTAAACTCTAAAAGAAATGATGCAAAGGGCATTAAATCATCTAAACTAAAAGTTTGGGGTGACTTGAAATGGGATGGACTCATTTATAACCCTAGAGGTAGAGAAGAAAATGCCCCAGAAAGTAATGACAAAAAAGATCCTGCTACTAAGATACGAGGACAATTTGAACCGATTGCGGAAGGCCAATATTTCTATAAATTTAAATATAGGTTAACCAAGGATTACCCATGGCAGGTTTCCTATATTCCTGTAAAAATTGATAACACCCCTCCAAAGATTGTTTCAATTGATTTTTCAAACCCTGAAAAAATTAAGTTGATTACAAAGGATACTTATCACAAGGTCAAAGAGCAATACAAGAATGAAACGCTATTTGCGAGAGATCAAAAAGAACATCCTGAAAAATTTGACGAGATTGCCAACGAAGTTTGGTATGCTGGCGCCGCTCTTGTTAATGAAGATGGAGAGGTTGAGAAAAATCTTGAAGTCACTTATGCAGGTGAGGGTCAAGGAAGAAATAGAAAACTTGACAAAGACGGAAATACCATTTATGAAATCAAAGGTGCAGGAGATTTAAGAGGCAAAATCATTGAAGTGATTGCATTAGACGGTTCTAGCAATTTCACAAAGATTCATAGAATTAAATTTGCTGATCATGCTGATGAAAAATGGGATGATTTCCTATTATCTAGTAGATCCTGATCAAGATTCATCTAAATACCAAAAGCTTGGCGAGATTTCCGAATCTAAATTTAGAAAATTTAGAAAATAGAAAAGAGGATAGTCTTAAAAAAGATACAACCGAGGTAGAACATCATCATCAAGAAAATGAAGAGGCTACCGAAGAAAAATCTAGCTTGACTATTCATAAAACAATTTCAACAATTAGAGACTTTGAAAGCAAAGATTTAAAGAAACTCATTAAACAGAAATTCAGAGAAGTTGATGACTTTACAAGTGAAACTGGTAAGAGAATAGAGGAATACGATTATAAATACGATGATAAGGGAAATATCATTGCTTATGACGATGGTAGTGCCTTACAATATGAAACTGAAAAACTTGATGAAATCAAATCAAAAATTTATGGTGTTTTAAGCCCGTCTAAAGATGGACACTTTGAAATTCTTGGAAAGATCAGTAATGTTTCTAAAAATGCCAAGGTGTATTATGGAAATAACTATAAATCTTTAGAAATCAAAACGACCAAGTATGATTCCCACTCAAAAACGATGACATTTGATTTATACGCTAATATTAATGATATTGTGGATGGATTAGCTTTTGCAGGCGATATGAGGTTTTTTGTCAAAGATGATGATCAGATAAAAGCTGAAACTAAAATTAGAATGCCTGAAAAAAATAAGGAAACTAAAGCAGAATATCCGTATGCATCAAGTTATGGGAATGTAATAGAATTAGGAGAAGGAGATCTTTCAAAAAATAAACCAAACAATTTAACGGACATGGAATCTGGTAAAATCTATGCTGATTCAGAAAAACAACAATATCTGTTAAAGGATAATATCATTCTGAGAAAAGGCTATGCACTAAAAGTGACTACCTATAATCCTGGAAAAACGGATATGTTAGAAGGGAATGGAGTCTATAACAAGGAAGATATAGCAAAAATCCAAAAGGCCAGTCCTAATCTAAGAGTTTTATCAGAAACAACAATTTATGCTGATAGTAGAAATGTTGAAGATGGAAGAAGTACTCAATCAGTATTAATGTCGGCTTTGGACGGCTTTAACATTGTAAGGTATCAAGTGTTTACCTTTAAAATGAATGATAAAGGGGAAGCTATCGATAAAGATGGAAATCTTGTGACAGATTCTTCTAAACTGGTATTATTTGGTAAGGATGGTAAAGAGTACACTGGAGAAGATAAGTCCAATGTAGAAGCTATAAAAGAAGATGGCTCTACGTTATTTATTGATGCAAAACCAGTAAATCTTTCAATGGACAAGAACTACTTTAATCCATCCAAATCTAATAAAATTTATGTACGAAATCCAGAATTTTATTTAAGAGGTAAGATTTCTGATAAGGGTGGTTTTAACTGGGAGTTGAGAGTTAATGAATCGGTTGTAGACAATTATTTAATCTACGGAGATTTACACATTGATAACACTAGAGATTTTAACATTAAGCTTAATGTTAAAGACGGTGACATCATGGACTGGGGGATGAAAGACTATAAAGCAAACGGATTCCCAGATAAGGTAACAGATATGGATGGAAATGTTTATCTTCAAACTGGCTATAGCGATTTGAATGCGAAAGCGATTGGAGTACACTATCAATTTTTATATGATAATGTAAAACCTGAAGTAAGCATTGATCCTAAGGGAAATACTAGTATCGAATATGCTAACGGAAAATCTGTAGTCTTTAACATCAATGATAAAAGAAATAATGGATTCGATGGTGAGATTCAAGAACAACATATTTATGTAAATGGAAAAGAATACAAATCATTTGATGATATTAAACAACTAACAGATAAGACACTAAACATTAAGATTGTTGTAAAAGATTTTGCAAGAAATACAACTGTAAAAGAATTCATTTTAAATAAAGATACGGGAGAGGTAAGTGAATTAAAACCTCATAGGGTAACCGTGACCATTCAAAATGGAGAAGAAATGATTTCAATGATAGTGTCGGAAGAAGATTTTATGTTACCTGTCTATAAGGGTGAATTAGAAAAAGGATACCAATTTGATGGTTGGGAAATTTCTGGTTTCGAAGGGAAAAAAGACGCCGGCTATGTTCTTAATCTATCAAAAGATACCTTTATAAAACCTGTATTCAAGAAAATAGAGGAGAAAAAGGAGGAGGAAAATAAACCTACTTTTGATGTATCGAAAAAGAAAGAAAAAACACAATCTAATCCAACTAATGATGTCAACAGTATTGTTTCTGATGAAAATGATAAAAACTTTGAAATTAACAAGAACGTTTATCTAAATGAACAAGTGAACTTAACTAATAAAAATACCAACATCAATAGTAAATCAACTATTAACAATCCTAATCAGTTGCCAAAAACCGGAACAGCAAGCGGAGCCCAGACACTATTAGCTGCCGGAATAATGTTTATAGTAGGAGCTTTTCTAGGATTGAAGAGAAAAAATAAAGATTAAGACAAAAGCTATAGAAAAAATGGTTTATGTACTGAGATTAGATTGTGAGGTGATGACATAGTTTTGTGAAAATATTGATTTATAAATATATTATTTAGATTTCTATGAAAATAGGAGATTTTAAAGAGATATATGTAAAAAGCCTTGTCTCAGGACAGGCTTTTTTTCTAATGAAGATGGGTTCTGTTTAAAATCCATTTCTTCGGCTTATAAAAAAATATAAATACAAACTGTGGTTTATATTTTTGTGGTATAATATATTTTTAATAAGCGCTTGTTTTGATAGCAATCTAGAGATGATTTTATAGTTAATTATTTTAGAATTTTTTTGCATAGATTTTCTAAAAATTATAAAAATCCATGGATAGTAACAAATGAAGTCTCGTAAGCTTGCCTGAATATAAATCAAAAAGGAGAAAATTATGAATAAGAAAGAATGGGTAAAACAATTTGAGGAGGTCAATGGTCGCAAGCCGACTGCATCAGAATTAGCAGAGGCGCAGTCAACTAAAAAGTTTGCGAGAGGAACTAGAAACATCAAAATCTATATTGGGCTAGTTCTCGGTATTTTAGTTGCTATAATCCTAGTAAGTGTTTTCTCGCATTCTTTGATTGGAAAGAAAGAGTCAAATCAAACATCGTCTGCTGTTTCAACTACAGAGTCAACAAGTCAATCGTCTACAAGCCAAGGAAAAACAGATGAGACTGATAAGGATAAACAAGAGGAAATTCAAAAACTCAAGGATCAACTGACTGCTTTAGATACCAAAATTACGGAAGCAGAAGCACTTGTTAGCAAGTTCAAGAAAGAAACTACCGTTCCAAAACTCGATATTGAAGCAATCAAGAACAATGATTTGTCTAGTTTAGAAGGTACTTGGCGTAGTCAATCTGGTAATGAATACATTATTAATGATTCTGGAGAAGTACGTGCGACTTGGTTTACAAATGATCAAAAGTACGAATCTGTAGTTGGATTAAAGGTATCAAAAGGACAAGATAGTCGTAACCCTGAGACAGCTTCTCTCAGTGCATGGGTAAAAGATTCTGTTGCTGGAGGATTCGTAGTAGTAGCTGTGCCAAGTGGAGTTGTTATGCAACCTGCTGATGACGGAAAGATTACGGATAAAAGCAATCATGCTGAGGAAAGACTACTTTCAGGACAAGATTATGGGTCTATGTTAATGAAACCAGAAAATGTTTATTATCGTGTGAAACCAGATACCAGTAAACTTGAGGAAGCAGAAAAGAACTTAGCTCAACTGCAAGCTGATCGTGAAGCAATCAAATCTTCTCTAGAGTCAAAGGAAAAGAAAAACTAGATTGTATTCGTTCAAAAATACTGTTACAATCGGCAGAATCAAGAAGTCCAAACGGGCTTCTTTTTCTTTTATCACGACTATTCAACCACTTAGACAAAGATATTGACCAGATAGACAGAAGGGCTTGTTCTTGAAAAATTCCTCTGCTATAATGGTTCATGTAAGGGACGTGAGGGGTCAGTATCAGACAACTCAAGTCAATAAAAAAGAAAATGGAGACATAAAAATGAAAAAATTATTGGGACTTGTATTTTTAGTAGCAGCAGCGCTAGTATTGTATTTCGGATCTGTTGGATGGCCAAGTTTGGATGTCAACCTCTGGTCACTCATTCCGGTAGGATTGTTCCTCTATTTTACGCTAGAAAACTTTTTGAAAAAAGACTACAAGGCTAGCTTGATGTGCTTGATCATCGCCTTTATCATTGCAAATGCTATTTTTGATCTCTTGCCCATTTCAAGTGGTTTGGTGATTGGTGCCGGTGTGCTAGCTTGTGTAGGACTTGGCTACCTCTTTCCTGATAAGGATAAAAAAGAAGATAAATAAAAAGTCTCGAGATTTCTCGAGACTTTTTTTACTGACCAGCGTAATATTTTTGGATCCCTTTCACAATACCTGCGACCAGTTTATCTTGGTAGCGGCTATCTCTGATTTGTTGGTTTTCGGAGAAATTATCCATATATCCAAGCTCTAGGAGGACAGCTGGTTTGGCTGTTTCGCGTAGGACGGCATAGCTACTCTCCAACAGGCCAGCATCCTTGGCCCCTGTTTCTGCTAGAAGAGAGGAGTGGATGGCAGCGGCGAGGCGTTTGCTTTCACTCATACGATCTGGGTGATTGTGCCAGTATTTATTAATCTTACTTGGATAATCAGGTTCATCGCTATAGGAGTAGGTTTGAATACCGCTCGCTTTTGAGTAGGTATTACCAGTAGCGTTGAAGTGAATACTGATAAAAATATCAGAGTTGGTCTTATTAACCATACGAGAACGTTCGGTAACAAAATCAACGTCAATATCACTATCACGAGAAGTGAGGACCTTGTAGCCTAGTTCTTCTAACTTAGTACGAAGCTTACGGTAAATCTGCATGTTGAGATCTTTTTCAGCTACATTGTAGTAAAAGGCACCTGAATCTCGACCACCATGACCAGGATCTAGGAAAATGGTATTGCTGTATAGACCTTTTGTAAATCCGCCTTCAGTTGAAACTTCTGAAATCCATTGGCCGTATTTTTGGAACAGGTGTTCCTTACCGTCTATCTTGTAAGTTCCTGAAACATAATGTCCATTATCATCTAGGTAGTAGCGTGCTTTGTCAGAGTTATCGTAAATCCATTCGCTCTTTGCCATGTAACCACCTGACTTGAGGTAGTATGCTCCAATCCACTCCTGATTTGCATAACGGCCATCCGCTTTTAGATAGAACCAGCTCTTGTAGGTTTTATCGAAGATCCACTCATTCTCCGCCATGGCTCCACTGGTTTTAAGGTAGTAGCTTTCTTTCCATTTGTCTGCTAGCATTCCACCATTCTGGTCAAATGAGTACCAGGAACCTTGAATCTTTTGCCAGTTGTCTTGAATATATCTCCCTGACCCGTTCGCATAGAACCAAGTATCCTTGATTTTGACCCAGTTGTTTTCTGCCATAGCTCCACTCTGGTTGAAGAGGTAGCCCTTGAAGGTTGTCGCACTCAGCATTCCACCGTCTTTGTCAAAGTAATACCAAGAACCGTCGATTTTCTCCCATTTATCCTGTGAGATCTTTCCAGAAGGAGCGACATAGTACCAAATTTGGTCTAATTTAGTCCAGCCCTTTTCTGCCATAGCTCCGCTTTTTGTGAGAAGATAGCCGTCAACGGCAGTGTTGCTGAGCATACTTCCAATTTGGTCAAAATAGTACCAAGAGCCGTTAATTTTTTTCCAGCTGTTCTGAGCTAGTCGTCCAGAGGAATCAGCATAATACCATTGATTGTCCAGTTTGGTCCAACTATTTTCTATCATGACACCATCTTGGTCAAAGGCATAGCCTTTGTAGATAGTAGAATGAAGACGATTACCATCTTGATCGAAGTAGTACCATTTGCCTTGGATTTGTTTCCAGTTCAAAGCAGGCTTATCATCTTGGTAAAAGCGCCAGTGGTGATTTTCTTGGTGCCATCCTTCTTTTTTGGGCTTGTCTTCTTGCACATCTACTTTTGGAAGAACTTCTGATTTAGAGTTTTCCTCAACACTCGACTCTTTCTTTTCTTCTTTGGCAATTGCTTCCTTGACAGCAGGTGTGGATTGAGTTGTATTTTCTTCTCCTAAGACGGATGCGGGTGCTAATCCTGCGATTGAAAGGATTAAAGCACTGGTCAGTAGTATCTTTTTCACTTTCTATTTCCTAACTTTTTCTTTTTCCCTTTTTCATTTTTCCTATTAATTATCGAATTGAACTTCTTCTAGTAAGTATTCGATAAAGCGTTCGCCCATCTTAGACAGGCTGGTTTTTTCATGCTGGATATAGACTAGTTCAATCGGGTCGTCAATGTCCAGTGGAATGGAAACGATATTGTCTCCGTTGAGGTTGCTGTTCAAAATCCCTGTTGCAATGGTGTAACCATCCAAACCAATCAAAAGATTAAAGAGGGTGGCACGGTCACTGACTACAATGGATTTCTTGTGGTGCTCTTGTGAAAGAATCTCCTCTGAAAAGTAGAAAGAGTTGTGCGTCCCCTGGTCATAACTCAGATAAGGAAAGTCTTCCAAATCAGCTAGTTTGACCTTGTCTTTTTTAGCTAGAGGGTTGGTCTTGCTAACAAAGATATGGGGTTGAGCGGTAAAGAGGTGGTGGGCTAAGAGGTGGTTGTCATCTAGCATTTTCGTTAAAACATCGCGGTTGTAGCTGTTTAAAAAGAGGACACCGACCTCGCTACGGAAGTTCTTGACGTCATCGATAATCTCCCAAGTCCGAGTTTCACGAAGGAAGAGCTCGTATTTTTCCATATCACTTTTCTTGAGCAAAGAGACAAAGGCATTGACTACAAAGGCATAGTGTTGAGAGGAAACGCTGAAAAGTTCGCGGTGGGCGATAGGATTTTTATAGCGCTCCTCCAGAAGCTGGGTCTGCTCGACAACCTGACGAGCGTAGGAGAGAAACTCCATACCATCGCGAGTCAAGGTAATACCCTTGGGATTGCGGATAAAGATTTCAATCCCCATTTCATTTTCCAAGTCTCGAACAGCATTAGAGAGACTGGGTTGGGTGATAAAGAGCTGCTTGGCTGCCTCATTCATAGAGCCAGTTTCGACAATTTTGATAATATAGTGTAGTTGTTGAATTCTCATGTTTTTATTGTACCATACTTGCGGAAGAATGGGCAATGAAGACGAAGAAAATAGGGGGAAGAGCCGGTCTAGTATTGAAAAAAAGTCTGAAATCTGTTAGAATGAAAGCTATGAAAACATTCTATGATGTGCAGCAATTTCTCAAACAGTTTGGCATTATTGTTTACATGGGGAAGCGTTTGTATGATATTGAACTGATGAAGCTCGAACTCTCTCGGATCTATGATGCAGGTCTGATGGACAAGCTAGACTATCTAGAGGCGGAAGCTGTTCTTCGTAGAGAGCACAAGATAGAATTAGACTACATAGAGAAAAATGGAGATAAGAACTTATGACAATTTGGTTTTTGTGGGGAATCGTATTAGCGATGGCGGCATGGATGGGGTATAACTACCTTCGTATTCGTCGTGCGGCTAAGATTGTGGATAATGCAGAATTTGAAGCCTTGATTCGGAAAGGGCAATTGATTGATGTCCGTGAACCAGCAGAATTTCACAGAAAACATATCCTCGGAGCTCGCAATATTCCTTCAAATCAGTTGAAGTCAAGCCTTGCAGCCCTTCGCAAGGATAAACCTGTCCTTCTCTACGAAAACCAACGCGGACAACGAGTGACCAATGCCGCACTTTATTTGAAAAAACAAGGTTTTTCTGAGATTTATATCCTTTCTTATGGATTGGATTCTTGGAAAGGGAAGATCAAGACAAGCTAATATTCTATTAAAACCTGTCGAATGATAGATAAAGCTAGCATTTTAAGGTATTATCATTTATAATAAATTTAAGGAGGTTTTATAATATGAATTCACAACAAAATAAAAAACCTTCACTTGTTTTAGGTATCTTATCTATCGTCCTTGGTTTGCTATCTCCAATAGTAGGTCTGGTTTTGGGAATCATAGGATTGGTCTTGGCTAATGTATATCAAAAAGAATCTGGACTAGACTATAAAACAGAAAGAATTCTCAATATCGTAGGTATTGTAGTTTTTGCAATAAACTTGATTGTAGCTATCGCAAGAGTCTATGGATAAGCAAAAAACAAAAAAGCTTTAAACATAAAGCTTTTTTTGTTTTATTGACTCATCTCTAAATAGTATTTAATGATTTCTAATTCCTCTGGATTCAAGGGACGGTATTGCCCTTCTGCTAGTTCGGGGTCTAATGTAAAATCACCGAACTGGACTCGTTTGAGAGAGGTCACCTTGACACCGACTGCGAGAAACATTTTTTTGACCTGATGAAATTTACCTTCAGAGATGGTGATGGAGGCATGGCTCTCTGTTGGGCTTGCGGACAGGATTTCAAGCTGAGCAGGTTTACAAGTGGTCCCATCTAAAAAGACAATCCCATCTTTGAATTTTTGGATATGGTCTGACGTGAGCGGTCCGTTTACTACCACTTGATAGGATTTATCGACATGGTACTGGGGATGAAGGAGCTGAAAGCCAAGAGGTCCATTGTTTGTTAAAAGGAGCAGTCCCGTCGTATCGCGGTCTAATCTGCCGACAGCATAGAGCTGGTCAGACTGGATGTCAGGTGGGAGTAGGTCCATGACGGTTGGGAGTTTCTTATCCTTGCTAGCTGTAACGACTCCGTTTGGCTTATGAAGCATGAGATAGTTGTGCTCGTATCCTTGAATCTGCCGTCCTTGAAAGACTAGTTTTTGCAATCCTGTATCAACATTTTGGGCGAGGGAGCGAGCTGGATAATCATCCACTAGGATTTCTTTTTTTAACAGAGCCTGTTTCATAGCCTTGCGACTGACCATTTCTTGGGCTAATAATCTATCTAAACGCATACCAGCTTATCATATCATAAGTCTCTGACTTTGAAAAGAGTTGCCTTGACTAGAAAAGCAGAGTGAAAACATTTACACTTAGCTGAACTGTGATTTTTGAATGAGACTGTGGTATAATTGTTCAGTTAGAAATAAAAATTTAAATATTAGAGGAAATCATGACAAAATTAAGAGAAGATATCCGTAACATTGCGATTATCGCCCACGTTGACCACGGTAAAACAACCCTCGTTGACGAATTATTGAAACAATCAGAAACGCTTGATGCACGTACTGAATTGGCAGAGCGCGCTATGGACTCAAACGATATCGAAAAAGAGCGTGGAATTACTATCCTTGCCAAAAATACTGCTGTAGCATACAATGGCACACGCATCAACATCATGGACACACCAGGACACGCGGACTTTGGTGGAGAAGTGGAACGTATCATGAAAATGGTTGACGGTGTTGTCTTGGTCGTGGATGCCTACGAAGGAACAATGCCACAGACTCGTTTCGTATTAAAAAAAGCCTTGGAACAAGACCTTGTCCCAATCGTGGTTGTTAACAAAATCGACAAACCATCAGCTCGTCCAGCAGAAGTAGTAGACGAAGTATTGGAGCTCTTCATTGAGCTTGGTGCAGACGATGACCAGCTTGATTTCCCAGTGGTGTATGCTTCAGCTATCAACGGGACTTCTTCATTGTCAGATGATCCAGCTGATCAAGAAAAAACAATGGCACCAATCTTTGATACCATTATCGACCATATCCCTGCTCCAGTGGACAACTCAGATGAACCTTTGCAGTTCCAAGTCTCACTTTTGGACTACAATGACTTCGTAGGTCGTATCGGTATCGGTCGTGTCTTCCGTGGTAGTGTGAAAGTTGGGGACCAAGTTACCCTTTCTAAACTAGATGGTACAACGAAGAACTTCCGTGTTACAAAACTCTTCGGTTTCTTTGGCTTGGAACGTCGTGAAATCCAAGAAGCTAAAGCAGGTGACTTGATTGCCGTATCAGGTATGGAAGATATCTTTGTTGGTGAGACGATTACACCGACAGATGCAGTTGAGCCTCTTCCAATCCTTCACATCGATGAGCCAACGCTTCAAATGACCTTCTTGGTAAACAACTCACCATTTGCTGGTAAAGAAGGTAAATGGGTGACTTCTCGTAAGGTAGAAGAACGCTTGCAAGCAGAATTACAAACAGACGTTTCCCTTCGTGTTGATCCAACGGATTCACCAGATAAATGGACTGTTTCAGGACGTGGAGAATTGCACTTGTCAATCCTTATCGAAACCATGCGCCGTGAGGGTTATGAACTTCAAGTATCTCGTCCAGAGGTTATCGTAAAAGAAATCGACGGTGTTAAATGTGAGCCATTTGAACGTGTGCAAATCGATACTCCAGAAGAATACCAAGGTTCTGTTATCCAAAGCCTTTCTGAACGTAAGGGTGAAATGTTGGATATGATTTCAACTGGTAATGGTCAAACTCGTTTGGTCTTCCTTGTTCCAGCGCGTGGTTTGATTGGATACTCAACTGAGTTCTTGTCAATGACTCGTGGTTACGGTATCATGAACCATACCTTTGACCAATACTTGCCATTGATTCCAGGAGAAATTGGTGGACGTCACCGTGGTGCTCTTGTTTCTATTGATGCTGGTAAGGCTACAACTTACTCAATCATGTCTATCGAAGAACGTGGTACAATCTTTGTCAACCCAGGTACTGAGGTTTACGAAGGAATGATCATCGGTGAAAACTCTCGTGAAAACGACTTGACTGTTAATATCACCAAGGCCAAACAAATGACCAACGTTCGTTCAGCTACTAAGGACCAAACAGCGGTTATCAAGACACCTCGTATCTTGACCCTTGAAGAGTCTCTTGAGTTCTTGAATGACGATGAGTACATGGAAGTAACGCCTGAGTCTATCCGTTTGCGTAAGCAAATCCTCAACAAGGCAGAGCGCGAGAAAGCCAACAAAAAGAAAAAATCAGCTGAATAAGAGCTAGAAAGAGATAAAGATGGTCTATTTAATCATAGGGATACTCTTATTACTACTCTATGTATTTGCGACACCCCAAAGTATCAAAGGAACAGTCAACATCGTTATCTTGGTCTTTGTAGTTGTTGCTCTCTTGATTTTGCTGATGTTGTCCATCTTGCAAATCTTCCAATTACCGACAGAATTCTTTGTCACAATAGCCATGCTTGCCCTAGCCTACTTTAGCTTGAGGGACATTACGCTCATGTCTGTAAAAAAGAGCAAAAGAAGATAAATAGAAAGAGAGCTATGGCTCTCTTTTTCGATGTCAGAATGAGGACTAGAGCATTTTCGTTTAGTATTATTTCCATAAAAATGGTAAAATAGTAGGAGTAGAAATGGAGTTTGAGACATGAAAGTAATCGATCAATTTAAAAATAAGAAAGTTCTTGTTTTAGGTTTGGCTAAGTCTGGTGAGTCTGCGGCCCGTTTGCTAGACAAGCTAGGAGCTATTGTGACAGTAAATGACGGCAAGCCTTTTGAGGAAAATCCTGCTGCTCAAAGCTTGCTAGAAGAGGGAATCAAGGTTGTCACTGGTGGGCATCCTTTGGAGCTCTTGGATGAAGATTTTGCTCTGATGGTGAAAAATCCAGGTATCCCGTATAGCAATCCCATGATTGAAAAGGCATTGGCAAAGGGGATTCCAGTCTTGACTGAGGTGGAATTGGCTTATTTGATTTCAGAAGCGCCAATTATCGGTATCACTGGTTCAAATGGGAAAACCACTACAACGACGATGATTGGGGAAGTTTTGACTGCTGCTGGTCAACGCGGTCTCTTGTCAGGGAACATCGGCTATCCTGCTAGTCAAGTGGCTCAAACTGCAACAGCCAAGGACACGCTCGTCATGGAACTTTCTTCTTTCCAACTGATGGGTGTTCAAGAATTCCATCCTGAGATTGCGGTTATTACCAACCTCATGCCAACTCATATCGACTATCATGGTTCTTTTGAGGAGTATGTGGCAGCTAAGTGGAATATCCAGAACAAGATGACAGCAGCTGATTTCCTTGTCTTGAACTTTAACCAAGACTTGGCAAAAGAATTGGCTACCAAAACACAAGCTACTGTTGTACCATTTTCAACACAGGAAAAGGTTGATGGAGCTTATTTGGAAGATGGTCAACTCTACTTCCGTGGAGAAGTGGTCATGGCAGCTAGTGAAATCGGTGTTCCAGGTAGCCACAATGTAGAAAATGCCCTTGCGACTATTGCTGTAGCCAAGCTCCGTGGTGTAGATAACCAAACCATCAAGGAAACTCTATCAGCCTTTGGAGGTGTCAAACACCGTCTCCAATTTGTGGATGAAATTCAGGGTGTCAAATTCTATAACGATAGTAAGTCAACCAATATCTTGGCTACTCAAAAAGCCTTGTCAGGATTTGACAATAGTAAGGTTATCTTAATCGCAGGTGGTTTGGACCGCGGCAATGAGTTTGATGAATTGGTTCCAGATATTATTGGGCTCAAGAAGATGGTTATCCTCGGTCAATCTGCAGAACGTGTCAAACGGGCAGCGGATAAGGCTGATGTGGCTTATTTAGATGCGACAGATATTGCTGATGCGACCCGCAAGGCTTATGAGCTTGCGACACAAGGAGATGTGGTTCTCCTCAGTCCTGCCAATGCTAGCTGGGATATGTATGCTAACTTTGAAGTACGTGGAGATCTTTTCATCGACACAGTAGCGGAGTTAAAGGAATAATATGAAAAAAATTGTCTTTACAGGTGGGGGAACGGTTGGACATGTCACCCTCAATCTTTTGTTAATGCCCAAGTTCATCGAAGACGGCTGGGAAGTTCACTATATTGGTGATAAACACGGGATCGAACACCAAGAAATCCTCAAGTCAGGCTTGAATGTAACCTTCCATTCCATTGCGACTGGGAAGTTGCGTCGCTATTTCTCTTGGCAAAATATGCTGGACGTCTTTAAAGTTGGTTGGGGAATTGTCCAATCGCTCTTTATCATGTTACGACTGCGTCCACAGGCTCTTTTTTCAAAGGGTGGCTTTGTCTCGGTACCGCCGGTTATCGCAGCGCGAGTGTCTGGAGTGCCTGTCTTTATTCACGAATCGGACCTATCCATGGGCTTGGCCAATAAAATCGCCTATAAATTCGCAACCAAAATGTACTCTACTTTTGAGCAGCCTGCTAGCCTTGTTAAGGTAGAGCACGTGGGAGCAGTGACCAAGGTAACAGGTCAAGAGACGCCAGAACCAGACGAGTTGGTGGATATCCAAACCCACTTTAATCCTAAATTGCCAACGGTATTGTTTGTCGGTGGTTCTGCAGGAGCTCGTGTATTTAACCAATTGGTGACAGATCATAAGCAAGAACTGACAGAGCGCTACAATATTATCAATCTCACTGGAGATTCTAGCCTCAATGAGTTGAGTCAAAATCTCTTTCGTGTTGATTATGTGACGGATCTCTATCAACCCTTGATGGAGATGGCAGATGTGGTGGTAACGCGTGGCGGTGCTAATACGATTTTTGAGCTCTTGGCCATGGCGAAACTCCATCTCATCGTACCATTGGGTCGTGAAGCAAGTCGAGGAGATCAGATTGAAAATGCCGCCTACTTTGTAAAGAAAGGCTATGCAGAAGAACTTCAAGAAAGTGACTTGACCTTGGAAAGCTTGGAGGAGAAACTCAGTCACTTGCTTAGTCACAAGGATCAATACCAAGCTAGCATGAAGGCTTCGACTGAATTGAAATCTCTTGCAGATTTTTACGATCTACTAAGAAAAGACCTAGCATAAGGAATATCAATGTCAAAGGATAAGAAAAAAGAATCAAACCAGAAGCAAGAATTGTCTGAATGGCAGAAACGAAACCAGGAATACCTGAAGAAGAAGGCTGAGGAAGAAGCTGCCCTAGCTGAAGAGAAGGAAAAGGAAAAACAAGCTCGTAAGGAAGCCAACTCGAAACTATTGGAGGAATCCAAGAAATCATCGAGTGAATCAGGTGAGGAAGCCTCAAGTCCAAGCAAGGAACCATCCGAAAAAGAAGAAAAATCTCAAAAGGATGACCGGAAAGTCAAAGAGGAAAAAGAGAAGAAGAAAAAAGAAAAACCCAAAAAACCAGAGAAACCAGCCAAACCTAAAATTGCGCCTGTTCATATTTGGCGAGCTGTGAGTATCTTGGTACCCAGTGTCCTGGTCCTCCTTCTTTCAGTCTATCTGTTGACTCCATTTTCGACCATCAAAAATATCGAAGTTAAGGGAAATAGTAACACGCAGGCGGATGACATCAAACAGGCTTCTGGAATTCAAGATAGCGACTATACCTTAGCCCTATTGTTGGATAAGGAAACATACGCTGAGCGAATCAAGTCCAATCATTGGATAGAATCAGCGAAGATTAACTATCAATTTCCGACTAACTTTACGATTGAGGTCAAGGAATTTGATATTGTCGCTTATTATGTGTCTGGTGAAGAACATTATCCTATTCTGTCTAGTGGTACAGTAGAGTCAACTCCTATTGATCGCTTAAACTTGCCTGAGACTTATCTGACAGTTACCTTTAACGATGAGCAGCAGGTGAAAGAGCTGATAGCGGGATTGTCTACCATCAGTGAGGATATCAAGAGCCAAATCCAGAAATCGAATTAGCGCCGAGCAAGGCAACCGCAGATCTTTTAAAAATTACTATGCTGGATACAGATGAGGTTTTGGTTCCCCTATCAGAATTGAGCAAGAAATTACCTTATTACAGCAAAATCAAGCCACAATTGTCAGAACCGAGTGTAGTCGATATGGAAGCTGGAGTATACAGCTATACGATAGCGGATAAATTGATAGAAGAGGCTGAGGAAAAAGCCAAGCAAGAGGCCAAGGAAGCTGAGAAGAAAAAACAGGAAGAAGAAAAGAAAAAACAAGAAGAACAAGGAAATCAAAGCCAAACGAGCCAGCAATCACAGAGTCGTTAGACTAACTTTTTCTCTTGATTTTGAATGGAATAGAAGTCTAGTTTCGAGTTTTTGCTTGACAAGTCCTACTATAAATAATAGAATAGAAAAAAACCTTTAAAGCAGTCCAGAGAGGCAGCTAAGGTTAGACGGTGAAAGGGTGGACTCTACCCATTTTTCGTGGAACCTTGCTGTTGGCAGGTTCCTTTTTTCATGCTCTCTAGCTTACAAAGGTAAAAGGAGAAAGGTATGCGTGAACATCGTCCAGTTATTGCTCTTGATTTTCCTAGTTTTGAGGCGGTCAAGGAATTTTTATCTCTTTTCCCAGCAGAAGAAAGTCTTTATCTAAAAGTAGGGATGGAGCTTTATTATGCGGAAGGTCCTGAAGTTGTCCGTTATTTGAAGTCACTGGGACATAGTGTCTTTCTGGACCTCAAGCTACATGATATTCCAAATACAGTCAAATCTGCCATGAAGGTCTTATCTCAGCTTGGTGTAGACATGACGAATGTTCATGCTGCTGGTGGTGTAGAGATGATGAAGGCTGCGCGTGAAGGTCTAGGGACACAAGCCAAATTGATTGCTGTGACCCAGCTTACATCAACGTCGGAAAGCCAGATGCAGGATTTTCAAAATATCCAAACCACTCTGCAAGAGTCTGTGATTCACTATGCCAAAAAGACAGCTGAAGCAGGCTTGGATGGTGTCGTTTGCTCGGCTCAGGAAGTGCAACTCATCAAAGAAGCCACCAATCCAGATTTTATCTGTCTGACGCCAGGAATTCGTCCGGCAGGAGCTGCGGTTGGAGATCAAAAACGCGTCATGACGCCAGCGGATGCTTATCAAATCGGTAGTGACTATATCGTAGTAGGACGTCCCATTACCCAAGCTGAGGATCCTGTTGCAGCTTATCATGCCATCAAGGATGAATGGAACCGGAACCAAGACTGAAATGAAAGAAATAGATTTTAAAAATAAAAGGAGAATACTATGACACTTGCTAAAGATATTGCTAGCCACCTCTTGAAAATTCAGGCAGTTTACCTTAAACCAGAAGAGCCTTTCACTTGGGCATCTGGTATCAAATCGCCGATTTATACTGACAACCGTGTGACGCTTGCCTATCCTGAAACTCGTAGCTTGATTGAAAATGGTTTTGTGGAAGCTATTAAAGCAGAATTTCCAGAAGTAGAAGTTATTGCAGGAACTGCGACAGCAGGAATTCCACACGGAGCGATCATCGCTGACAAGATGAACTTGCCTTTTGCCTACATCCGCAGCAAACCAAAAGACCACGGAGCTGGTAATCAAATCGAAGGTCGCGTAGCACAAGGTCAAAAGATGGTAGTAGTTGAAGACCTCATTTCAACGGGTGGGTCTGTTCTTGAAGCCGTAGCAGCAGCTAAACGCGAAGGAGCCGATGTTCTTGGTGTCGTAGCGATTTTCAGTTATCAATTGCCGAAAGCCGATAAGAATTTTGCGGATGCTGATGTGAAATTGGTGACACTTTCAAATTACAGCGAACTGATCCACTTAGCCCAAGAAGAAGGTTACATCACGCCAGAAGGACTCGCTCTCCTAAAACGCTTTAAAGAAGACCAAGAAAATTGGCAAAATGCCTAAAACATAGAAAATCAGGTAGTCACTAGGATTACCTGATTTCTGTTTATTTTCGAAGAGTATTAGTCGACTTTTCCACCTTCAACAACTAGATCATCTGCTTTTAGCAGCGTCACCGTAGGTTGGGCGAAGTGTCTTTTCATAAGCCTTGTGGAAGAAGTTTTCTTTACCTAATTTTTTTCAATTTCTTGGTTGATGTAGTCAAGAAGTTCTTGATTACCCTTTTGAACTGCTGGCGCAATGGTGTCTGGGTCACCGAGGGAAGTAATTCCTACTTCAAATCCTTTATTTTCGAGAGCCCAAGCTAGAACTTCCGTATTGTCAGTAGAGAAGGCATCACCACGTCCGTCAAGAAGGGCTTGGTAGGCATCGCTATATTGGTCGTATTTTAGGAGTTTTACTTCTGGGTGATTTTTCTCAAAATAAGTTTCAGCAGTCGTTCCCTTTGTAACAATCAAGGTTTTGCCTTCTAATTCTTTGACGTCTTTGATGACTTTATCTTTTGGTGACACAACACCGAGGGAAACTTTCATGTAAGGAAGGGCAAAGTCAACTTGTTTCTTACGTTCGTCAGTAACTGTGAAGTTGGCAAGGGTGATATCCACCTTGTTTGAAATCAAGTATTCAGCACGGTTGGCAGCATCAACAGAAACGTATTTAACCTTTACACCAAGGTCTTGAGCTAATTGGTTACCCAATTCGATATCGTAGCCTTGGTAGGAACCGTCGTTGTCAACATAACCAAATGGCTTTTTGTCTCCAAATACGGCGATTCGTACCTCACCACTTTTTTTGATTTCATCGATAGTGCGGGCCTTGGCGGTTGTTTTTCCTGATGAAGCATCAGAGCTTCCACTTGAGCTACAAGCTGTGACAAAGATAAGCGCAAATGCTAGAGCAAAAACAGTTAGAATTGGTTTGAGTAGTTTCATAAAAATCTCCTTTATAGATATGAGCCGAACTGGCTAAAGTCAAAGACGTTTAAAAATTCCTGTGCTCGTTTGGTTTGTGGATTAGTGAAGAATTCTTGAGCAGTTCCTTCTTCAGCGATTTTCCCTTGGTCGAGGAAGATAATACGATCTGCAATAGCTTGGGCAAACTGCATTTCGTGGGTTACCAGAATCATGGTGCGCCCTTCTTGAGCCAAGTCATTGATGAGTTCCAGAACTTCACGCACCATTTCTGGATCCAGTGAAGCCGTCACTTCGTCAAAGAGGATAATTTCTGGATGCATGAGAAGGGCACGGACAATCGCCACTCGTTGTTTCTGTCCACCAGATAATTGGCGAGCAAAACTGTCTTTTTATCGAGCAAACCCACACGTTCCAGTAGTCGCAAAGCTTCCTTCGTTACTTCTTTCTTGTCTCGTCCCTGAGCTTTGATAGGGCCTAGGATGAGGTTTTGAAGGACATCCAGGTGGGGAAAGAGTTCATAACTTTGAAAGACCATGCCGATTTTTTGGCGAACCAGGTGAAAGTTTTTCTGATTGCCAACAATAGACTGGCCATCCAGAAGAATATCACCACCTTGTATGGTTTCTAAGCCATTGAGGCAACGAAGGAGAGTGCTTTTTCCGCAACCAGATGGTCCTAGAATGACAACGACTTCCCCCTTTTTGATATTCAGAGAAAGGCCTTGGAGGATGGGATTGTCTCCAAAGGATTTTTTTAAGTCCTTGATTTCTAAAATAGTTTCAGACATTTAGTTCCTCCAATGTTTTTCTAAGTGAGTGGATAGTTTGGAAATAGGAAAACAGACTGCGAAATACAGGACCAGAATGGTTCCATAAATCCAAAAGGAAGCGGTTGGGATGGTCAAGCGATTGCTATCGATGATTTGTTGTCCAACCTTGGTAACTTCCACAACCCCAATCAAGACAACTAATGAAGTGGTTTTGATCATCCGAGTGACAAGGTTGATGGCTTGCGGTAGTAGTCTTCTCAAGACCTGTGGAATGATAATGTGATAGTAAAGTTGCAAGTTAGTTAAGCCAAGTGCCTGTCCGCTTTCAAACTGATGTTTAGGGAGGGAAGTAATGGCCCCACGTACCAAGTCCCCCATTTCAGCTGTTCCCCAGAGTGTAAAGACGATAATGGCCGAAGTCTCGCCTGAGATGTTGATATTAAAGTTTCGAGCCAAGCCGAAATAAACGATGAAAAGTAGTACCAGCTGGGGCATGATACGGATAAATTCTAGATAAAAGCGTGTTAAAAAACGAATAACTCTAGAATGGGAGGTCATGATGATTCCCATGACTGTTCCGAAAATCATTGATAGAAGGACGGACAGAATGGAAATTCCAATCGTGACACCCAGCCCTTGTAAGATTCGCAGGAGATTATTTCCCTGAAAGAGTACTTGCATTCCCGAATCCTGCATGGCGGAGCCTCCTTTCTATCCAGCTAAAGACTAGAGAGATGGGCAGAAGCATAATCAGGTAAGCAACTACCAACATGGCCAGTGCAATGTCTGTCTCATAATAGAGTCCAATCAAGTCCTTGGCGACGTACATGAGATCAGCTAAGGCTACCGCAGAGAAAACTGAGGTTTCTTTGATGAGAAAAATGACATTGGCACTAAAGGACGGTAGGGCTACCGCAGTCGCTTGCGGAAGAACCACATAGCGAAAGACCTGTACAGGCGTTAGACCAATGGCTAAACCAATCTCGTGCTGGGTTTGACTAACTGCTTCCAGTCCGCTTCTGAAAGATTCAGCCATGTAGGAGCCACCTAAAAAGATGAGCCCAACTGTTGCACAGACTTCTGAAGAAAGAACAATCCCTATTCGGGGAAGCCCGAAGTAGAGGAAGAAGAGCTGAATCAAAAGGGGCGTGTTGCGTGACAATTCGATGTAGGCTGTTGCTAACTGTGAAAAGATAGGAACGCGATAATGACGAATGACACTAACAATTAGACCAACAAGAAAAGAACCCAGAATTCCCCAAACTGCGATATGTAAGGTCAGAAAGAATGCCTTTTGATAGAGTGGTAAATATTGTTCAACAATGGACCAATCCAAAATAGAACCTCCCATCTAGGAATAATATAGCTATTGTAGCACTAAAGAGCATGTTTGGATAATATGAATTTTTTATCACAATGA
>BNJS01000509.1_pt1 | contig 85699 bp, 104 predicted proteins | sample 8540461 | NCBI WGS metagenome assembly BNJS01 (sample SAMD00202454, study PRJDB9452) | human saliva metagenome | isolation source: human saliva | place: Japan
GGGGAGGTGACGTTGTTCGTGCTTCAGCCGTTAGGCGGTATGGGATATTCGGGGCACTGGATATGCGGAGCATGCCCATGGGGAAGCAGCAACCTGCAAAACGACAAGTCTGAAGGTCTTGGCCGCTTCGAGCGGGAGGCACGGCGTGAGCGGTGGGTGTCGCGCGTTTTCTACGCGTTCACGGCCCTCGCCTTCGCTGGCTACCTTTACGCACTCAAGGTCGATTATGACGAGAGCATGGCGGTCATTGCGGCGTGCGAGCGCGATACGAGCTGGAAGTGCATGGACGCGGCCCGGGAAGCCTATCGGAAGAGCCGGCAGTAGGTTGGCGACGGAACTCTGTGCAGGAAAGGCATGAGCAGCCCGCTATCTCCGGAGCAGATTGCTGAGCCACGCCCCTTGGCCCAGTATCAGACCAGCGAGATTGACGACAGCGACATTCCTGCACAAGCCCCGGCAGATTGGGGTGATGCAGCATGTGGTCGTTTCTGCCACTACTCAAGACCCAGACGTCGATCCGCATGGGCAAGGATGTAATAGCCTTGCTGAAGCACGACGACAAGGGCTAGCGGACCCACGTCAACCCCATCCTACGTGAAGCGATGTTGCTCGACCTGTAGCAACAGGCTGCTACTACAGTCCGCGCCTGCCGCATAGCCACGGTATTTCACAGCGGTCGAACCTCTTGGGCGTTGGGCGTCCCAACAACGTCGTGCAAGATCGGCCCCCATGTAGACGTGTAGCTACGGACGCCCTGCGCGATAACTCCACTGCCGACGAGAGCTTCAACTTGCAGTTGTTCAACGGCGTGTTTCCTATGTTGTATTCGGGCAGACCCACTTGTAGCGGGCTACCCGCCGCCCCTCCGGTTTCCGGTTTACCAACCTCAACATGAGGTAGAATTTCCAGAAATCTCCTTTCAAGGAATCTTGATGACTGCCTCCGATTTCAAGCTTACCCCTCTTCATGGCCCCGCGCCACAGGGCCAGGTCATCGCAGACCCCGAAGCGGTCAGACTCGCCTGCGTCTGCTGTCAGAAGACCTAACGCCCGAGATCTTCTTCGAGACGATGCGTGCTGGGCTCGGTGGCCGCAGCGAGGCTATCCCATTACGGTCGGCTTCCACCGAAGCCGGCCTGCGCCATTGGCTGGAAGCCGTCAAGCTGCTGCGGGGTGTACTGGCCGACAAGGGTTGGAATCCTCTTGACCGTCGCAACAGCCCTCTGATCATCTCCCAGGATCAGCTGATAGCCATCGTTGTCATGACCGGGGATGCCGAGACCGGGCGCGACAGCGAACGCCAGCCCCGCAATCAGGCCGAGAAAGGCGGCGTCACCCAGAGTTATGTCGAGGCCAACAGCCAGGCCGAGCTGCTCTACGCGGATGCGCTGACCCAAGCCGAGCAGCAGGGCGCCAGCGGCACCCAGGTGTGGGTCCTGCTGTACCACTACGACAAGATGCTTGATGAAGTGCGCTTCGAGCTGTCGTTGCCGAACGACTTTCACAAGGGTTACATCACATCCTGGGCGGAGCGCCTGATTCTGGGCTCCCTGTCCAATGCCGCCGATCACCTTGAGCCTGAAGAAGAAGCGCCATCCGATATCTTCGAGGTCGAGCCGAGATCGGCACACCAATAAGCACCCATCATGCCCGAGATCAATCCCCGGCAGATCACTTTCGCGCGCTCCCGGCGCCGCTACACGAAAAAGCGCCTGGCCGAAGAGCTGGGCGTGACCAGCAGGACCATCCAGAACTATGAGGCCGGCACGCCTCGCCCCGATGACGCCATGCTGTCACGCATCGCGCTGCTGCTGAACTTTCCCCGGTCATTCTTCTTCCTAGAAGAGGACATGCCGGTTATCAGCGAACACGCTGCCAGCTTTCGGGCGCTCTCGAAAATGAGCGCCGGCACGCGGGCCTGCGCACTCGGCGCCGGCGCCATCGCATTCCGACTCAACGAATGGATGGATGCGCGCTTCAAGCTCCCTGCAGGCCGATCTGCCGGACCTCAGCGATCTCTCGCCGGAAGATGCCGCCCTGACACTGCGCATGCAGTGGGCTGGCTGGCCCCATCCGCAACATGATTCACCTCCTGGAGTCCAGGGGGTCCGCGTGTTCTCGCTGACGGAAGAGTCCCGAGAGGTGGATGCCTTTTGCAGCTGGTATGAGGGCACGCCCTTCGTGTTTCTCAACACGATGAAGTCCGCTGAGCGCAGCCGCTTCGATGCCGCCCACGAACTGGGGCACCTGGTCCGTGACACGTGCACAGCATGCTGCACCGGGACGATACAGGAGAGCGCAGACACGATGAGATCGAGCAGCAGGGCCAATGCCTTTGCGGCGGCCTTCCTGATGCCCAAGGATGCCGTCATCGCACGAAAGCCGACAGCTTTCACGGTCCCGCAGCTGATCAGGCTCAAGCGCTACTGGGGCGTATCGCTGGTGGCGCTGGCCCGGCGCTACAGTGATCTTGGCCAGGTCTCGGAGTGGATCTACCGAAACCTCTGCATCTCCCTGTCCAGAAACGGCTACCGCTCCACCGAGCCGGAGCCCATGGCGCGGGAAACTTCGCAGCTTCTGTCCAAGGTCATGGCGCATCTGCAGGAGCAGAAAATAGGTCGCAGCCAGATTGCACGGGATCTGTGCGTCAGCGTCGACGAGATCAACGCTCTGACCTTCAATCGACCCCGCTATCCGTCGTGTCCGGCAGTAGCTCGCCCCCACTGCGCCTGGCCAGCCACCACAGCTGCGATTGGCCACATAGCGTCGTCCGTGCTTCTGAGCACCGGCCCTTCAGAGCGCCGGCCCGCTCGTCGTATCCTTGCCCTGCTCGACGCCGCCGTGACGATGGCAGGCACCCACGTTGGTGCCGTTGTTGGACAGCCCGCCAGCTACGGCCACATTGCCGGCAATGGCAGCGTCACCCGTGCCGATCATGCCGGCCTGCCAGATGAGCAGACCCCGCACCGTCAGCGCGCCCAGTGATCCACGGCAGCCAGTCAGTGGTCTGCCCCCGACATCGACCGTCACACGCGCGGCCGCTGCATCGAGGGTGGCCACGGTGCCGACGCGGATCAGGTTGGCCAGCAGCCGCTCGGTCTCGGCCAGCGCGTAGGCGTTCATCAGGGCGCTTCCCGATCCAGGTGCAGGTAGTCGGCCTCGTGCTCTGCACCGATGGCGGGCACAAACGACACGGCCGGGTCCGTGGGCGTGGTGCCGTCACCGCTCCAGTCGGACGTGCCCAGGTGGATGACCTGCCGCCATTCCACGCGCCAGCATTCGTATTGCTCCAACCCTGGGTCAAAGTCATCAGGCCGGCAACCCAACACATCGGCGGCACCCACCGGCAGGCCCCAGCGCTGCATATGCACCCAGGCAGCCAGTGCCGCTGCCAGCTTTCTGATCTCCAGTCGGGTTGAGCACTCCCTGCCGGAAGCCAATGATCAGTTCATGCTCGAAGACCTGTCGGAACTGCTGCTCGAAGTCGCGCGATTCCGAAAGGTCATTTTCCAGATAATCGGTCGTCTGGGCCTCGATCCCTAGCAGTCTGCACTGCAATCGGCAGCCGGGCACGCCCCTTACGCCTGTACCCCTGCCGCTTGCCCCTGCGAGCCTGGGCAATGAAGGCCCCTCGATATGCCGCCCTCCTTTGGCGCTCACGCCAGCGCGGGTCTCGGCGTGCACCGAGCCGGATCAATGCCACCGGGTTCAGACCATACCGGACGCCTGCCTCAGCCCCCGTTGCCGTGCGCCGCAGTCGCTGCGCCTTGATCCGGGGTCGCAGAATCTTCTGAGGAACGACGAGGCCTCCGGCCAGCTCCCGCACCGAGCGCGAACGCGCCCAGCGCGCCATCTTGCTGATCGTGCTGCGCACCGCCCTGCAGAACCTGCGCATCGGTTGCACTCAGATCTTGAGCTACACGCTGCAGACCCGCTTTGTCGATATGCAGATCAATCACTGCTGTTGCATCGCCAGCGCCTGCAACGCCATGCGGGTACCGTCCGGCTGGGCGTTAATCACTACTCATAGGGCCGCCCCTCGACCTCGACGACATCGCCCCGGGCGACATCCTGCACGTCCTTCCATTTACAGGTCAGGCGCGGTTGATTGGTGTCCAGCTCATACTCTCCCAGTTCCGCATTCAGGTAGGGCTCATCGAAGATCGCCCGCACCTGGCGCGTCTGCCCGGACTGCAGCCTCAGCGTGGCTTGGATGGCAAAGTCATCCGTGTCAGGAAGGTGTCGAGGTTCTCCCCAAACAGCGTTCATTGAGTCTCTATCTGTTTCACCTGCCGCCGCCAATAGCGACACTCCGACTGCTGCTTTCCGAATCTGCCACAGTCTGATGCTCTCATCCACAGTAGTGGTTCTCTTGTAGTCCTCTCGTTCCAAGGCAAGCCATACTCCTTCAAGACCGTCGCAGTATCTCCGCGAACGCTCCCGCATGGCCGAAAGGTTGGCCACTGCTTCATGGATATTCTTGCCAAACTGCTCGACATATGCCGCATCATACGCCGTCCATGTGGCGCGCTCCTCGGCAGGCTCCCACGGCCCCCATATAAGCCGCAGAGATTCATCGTCCTTGACAAAAAGGGCGGCGAATATCCTGCCGCCTTTCGTCATCATTGGTCAATTCGCTCGGATACGTTTTCACGAAGACTTCAACACGCGCCCGAAACTCTTCCTCAGTCTTGGGGGGCTGCGAAACCTTCGACGGATACGTGTACAGCAGCCACCCACCGCCTCCAAATATCACCAGGAAGGTGGCGGTCTTGATGGCCAGCTTGACCAGGTACCAGATATCCGAGATATCCCGCATGCGCATGCTCCACGACGGTTTGCAGCATGCGGGCATTGTGCCCAACCTGGCCTGAGGGCTGCATCCTGTGCTGCCCAACGGTGTGCCGTGCCGCACAGTCGAGCCTCGCCATTCGTCAGTCGCTCCCACTGGTCTTTCCTGCCGGCAGGGCTTGCGTCGGACGCAATCGGAGGGCAGCGCCACCTGGCGGCTGTACGGTTGCGGGATTGGAATGCGTTGAAGGTGTCCGGCGCGGACGTGAGAGACAGTGCCCTATATTGTTGTTGCTTGAGGGGCCCCCGTCGTTGACACGCAAAAATGGCGCCTCCGGCACGAATCGAACGTGCGACCCTCCCTTAGGGGGGGGATGCTCTATCCACTGAGCTACGGAGGCGTGGTGCCCGATTGTACCGGATGTGTCGGTGGGGTGTCGGGAACGGCGGGGGACGGCTTGGTGGCCGTTGGCAGGCTATCCACGGGCACCATGCGGTTACGTTCCAGAACGTCCAGGGGCAGCTGGCGAATGGCGCCGTGCAGGGTGGAGGCATCGATGCCGCTGGCCTGGGCGGTCAGGCGCACGCCGTTGGCCAGCACGTAGCCGATCTCGATGCGGTTGGAGTCCTTCCAGCGCAGTTCCGAGACGCTGCGGGCGCCTTCACGGTAGCTGCGTTCGATGGTGGCGGTGGTCTCGCTTTCCTTGTGGCCCTGGGCGCCGGTAGCGGCTGACTGGGCCAGCAAGGCACCGGCGCTGGCCGGGTCGATGAGACGCAGATCCAGTTCGGTGCTGCCCTGGCGGCCGTAGATGCCATGGGCCATGACAGCGCGGGACGACACGCCGCCCCAGGGTTCGATCTGCAGGGACTGCAGCTTCAGTCCCAGGATCTCGCGGGGGAACCACTCGGAGAGCTGGGCCGGCGTGAGCGGTACACGCTCCTGTCCGCCGGTGACAGTGGCCGCCAAGGCGGTGGCGGCATCACGCGCGGCCTGCGCGGCAGCCAGGGAGTCGTTGCGGGCGCTGGCGCTGCCAGCCTCACGTGCGGCCTCGTCCAGGTTGCGATCAGCCTGCTGGACCTTCTCGATGGGCACGAGCACGCGACCATCACCCTGTCGCAAGGTAGGGCCCTTCGGCGCCGATGATGGCGGGTTCGGCTTCTGGCGGTAGCATGCCTTCCCAAGCCCGATCGGCCAAGGGGCGCAGCAGCATGTTGGTCAGCAGGAAGAGCACGACGACGATGCCGCTGAGGATGCGTCCGCCGCGAGGCGACACTTTCAGCAGGGCGTGCATGCCCCCAGCAGCAGGTAGACCGACCAGCCGCCGCCCAGCACCATCAGCAGGGGAAAGAGCGACATCAGCAGCGGCTGGAGTGCGGCTGCCACCAGGAGGCCGGCCATGCGGCGTAGCCGACAACGGCAAAGGCCTTGCGCAGATGGCGGGTTCCACCGAACCGGGGCGCGCACAGCTGCGTGACCAGTGCCAGAAGGGTGAACTGCACGAAGAAGGCCAGGCTGCCTCCGCCCAGGAGTAGCAGCAGTTTTGTCAGTCGTAGCGGATAATGCAGCACCGGCGCATCGTCGTAGAGGTGCTGACCAAAAATCAGGCCGAGCCAGACCAGCAATACCAGCGGCAACAGCCAGCCCACATACAGATGGCGTAGCGAGACGTCTTCGGTCGATCTGCTGCCACTCGGACAGGGGCGACGTGAACAGCCGAAACAGGCGTCGAGGCAGTTTCAGGGTCGGAGGACCGGCCGGATCACGTTTCATCTGGTTAGAAGCGTAGGAAAGAACTATTTCCTTGCACGATTTACAACATTAGAACCGTCAGCCGTACAAGCGGTCAACAAATACAATGTGCCAATTCGTCAGTACCGCCCGATGAGGCGCCCTCGCTGACCTTCCTGTTGTCATTCACCAACATCTCGCGCCTTCGGGCCGATGGATTCCATCATGAGTACCCCCAGACAACCTGCGCCCCTTCCCTGCAACTGCTGGATTCAGCAGGCATTTTCCAGGCCCTGCTGCCCCTGGCGTCCACCTGCGGCCTGCTGCTGGAGCCCTCGGACGGGACTGCAGGGCGGTGAGGCGGCGCAGCGCCCCGGGAGGCGGCAGTGGCATTCGCGTTCGGCTGCAATCCGTGCCGGCCACGGCTGACGCCCACTGGTTCCAGCATGTGGCACCCGGCCATGTGGCGGTGCGTTTCCACTTGCCGCACGCGGCCGAGCTGGTGGTGCTGCCCCAGCAGTCCGAAAAAGCTGGTGAGCGATGCAGCAGACCCTGCTGGTGCAACTGGGACTGGCGCTGACGCTGACGCCGGCCCGCGCGGGTCTGGTGATCGACCGCGTTCGCCATGGTTATTTCAACGAGGGGCTGGCCTTGCTGGGAGAAGGCGTGGCGGCACGGGAGATCGAGGCGGCTGGCACCGCTGCCGGCTATCGTGCGGGCCCGCTGGCGCTGCTGGATGAGGAGGGGCTGAGGTGACGGACCAGCTCTACCACCAGAGCCTGGGCGAGCATGGCTGCGGATGCGGGCATGATCATGGGCACGGACATGATCATGGGCACGGACACGACCATGGACACGACCACAGCCACGACCATGGACATGGGCACAATCATGAGCACCACCATGGGCATCATCATGACCACGATCATGCACACGGCTGCGGGCATGACCATGGTGAAGCGGGGTCCGCTGCCCTGTCCGGACAGGGAAGTGAAGCGCCCGCAGGCCGCCAAGGCTCATGCGGCCGATGAGAAACCGGCAAGGCGGAATCCGGCTGCGCTTGCGCTTGTGCCGCCAGGGGCTGCGGCGCAGGCCCATGATGAACACGATCTGGAGGACGATCTGGGCCACGGCCATGAGCACGGCCATGAGCACGGCCATGAGCACGGCCATGAGCAAAGCCATGAGCACGGCCACGACCACGGCCATGAGCACGGCCATAGCCATGAGCACGGCCATAGCCATGAGCACGGCCATGGACACCATCATGGGCATGACCATGATCACCACCATGGGCACGGGCACCATCATGATCACGAACACACGCATGATCACCATCATGGCCACGACCATGCGCATGATCACCATGACCATGACCACGGGCATGCACATGACGCGGCGGAGTCGGCTGTCTGGCCTGTGCTGACGGAAGAAGCGGCCTATGCCATGGAGAAGATGGCACATGGCTTCCAGCGCAAGGGACGCGCGGCTGGCAGTGGCTTCTATGACTATTACGATGACGAGGAGGAGGATCCGGACCTGTGGTCGGGGCTGTCGGCCTTCCTGCGACGCAGCGTGAAGCTGCCGGCCGACGACGTGCGTGACCGACTGCGCTACATCGTGTGGGTGGAGCTGCTGAACAGCCTGAAGGCCCGCGCCCTGCCCTCGGCAGCGACCGCCGACGTGGCGGCACGCGGTGCCGATCTGTGGGCTGACACGGCCTCTGCCCGCTGGCCGCGCTGCGGGCGCTGGATGCGGATGAGGTGGAGCACCGTGCTGCCGAGCTGGTCGAGCGCTATGGCCAGCGCTTTGCGCTGCCCGCCAACTGGCGCGAGCTGCTGAAGGCCTGATCAAGGCACGCCGCTGCCCGTACTTGCGGGCAGCAACGAAACAGCCCCGGACTCCGCAAGGAGACGGGGCTGTTTGCATAAGTGCGCTGTCAGCGGCTGGCTGCTGGCTGCTGGCTGCTGGCTGCTGGCTGCTGGTCATCATGTTGCCAGAGGCCATGCTGGCTGACCCAAGCGGCACCGCAGAGGCATCCAGAAACAAAACGGGCCGCCTGAATATCAGGCAGCCCGTGATGAGGCCATGACGGCGCCCGGCTGACGGGCTCCGTCTGGTGGTTCAGCGCATCAGGCGCCTTCGCCCGACTGGTTGGCCTCTTCGATAGCCACGGCCTTCATGGACAGACGCAGGCGGCCCTTGTCGTCGGCCTCGATGACCTTGACGCGGACGGACTGGCCTTCCTTCACGTAGTCCTCGACCTTGTTGACGCGCTCCTGGGCAATCTGGGAGACGTGCAGCAGGCCGTCGCGACCCGGCAGGACCTGAACGATGGCGCCGAATTCGAGGATCTTGAGCACGGTACCGTTGTAGATCTTGCCGATCTCGACTTCGGCGGTGAGGTCAGCGATGCGCTGCTGGGCGCGGCGTGCGGCCTCGGCGTCGACGGCAGCGATGGTGATGGAACCGTCGTCCTGGATGTCGATGGTGGTGCCGGTTTCTTCCGTGATGGCACGGATGGTGGCACCGCCCTTGCCGATCACGTCACGGATCCGCTCGGGGTTGATCTTCATCTGGTACATGCGCGGAGCGAAGTCCGACAGCTCGGTGCGGGCGGCCGGGATGGCTTCCTGCATCTTGCCCAGGATGTGCATGCGGGCCTCGCGGGCCTGGGCCAGCGCCACCTGCATGATCTCGCGGGTGATGCCCTGGATCTTGATGTCCATCTGCAGCGCGGTGACGCCCTGCTCGGTACCGGCCACCTTGAAGTCCATGTCACCCAGATGATCTTCGTCACCCAGGATGTCGGTGAGGACGGCAAACTTGTTGCCTTCCTTGATCAGGCCCATGGCAATACCGGCCACGTGCCGCTCGACGGGCACGCCGGCATCCATCAGCGCCAGGCAGCCGCCGCAGACCGAAGCCATCGACGACGAGCCGTTGGACTCGGTGATCTCGGAGACCAGGCGGATGGAGTGAGGCAAAGTCTTCCTGCGAGGGCACCAGCGCGGTGATGGCGCGCTTGGCCAGACGGCCGTGGCCAACTTCGCGGCGCTTGGGCGTGCCGATGCGGCCGGTTTCGCCGGTGGCGTACGGCGGCATGTTGTACTGCATCATGAAGCGCTCACGGTATTCGCCGGTGATTGCGTCGATGATCTGCTCGTCACGGGCGGTACCCAGCGTGGCCACCACCAGCGCCTGGGTTTCACCACGGGTGAACAGCGCACTGCCGTGGGCACGCGGCAGGACGCCGGTGCGGATGGAGATGGGGCGCACGGTGCGGGTGTCGCGGCCGTCGATGCGGGGCTCGCCGGACAGGATCTGGTTGCGCACGATGCTGGACTGCAGCTCGAACAGGATGTCGCCAACCTCGGTGGCAGCCGGGGGATTCTCTTCGGCAGCCAGCTGGGCCTGCACGTCGGCCTCGATCTGCTTGATGCGCTGGGAGCGCTCCTGTTGACGCGCAGCTTGTAGGCGTCGCGCATGGCGTCGCCGGCCAAGCCGTGCACACGCTCGATGAGCGCGGTGTTCTTCTCGGGGGCGGTCCATTCCCACTCGGCCTTGCCACCGGCCTCGACCAGCTCCTCGATGGCCTGGATGACGGTCTGCATCTGCTCGTGGCCAAAGACCACGGCGCCCAGCATCACGTCCTCGGAGAGCTCGGAGGCCTCGGATTCGACCATCAGCACGGCCTGGTCGGTACCTGCCACGACCAGATCCAGCTTGGATTCCTTCAGCTGCGAGGCCGAGGGGTTGAGCACGTACTGGCCGTCGATGTAGCCGACGCGGGCAGCGCCGACGGGGCCGTTGAACGGCACGCCGGAGATGGCCAGGGCAGCCGAGGCACCGATCATGGCCGGGATGTCGGCGTCGATCTCGGGGTTGCTGGACAGCACCGTCAGCACCACCTGGACTTCATTCATGAAGCCTTTCGGGGAACAGCGGACGGATGGGGCGGTCGATCAGGCGGGCGGTGAGGGTTTCCTTCTCGGTGGGGCGACCCTCGCGCTTGAAGAAGCCGCCAGGAATGCGGCCAGCGGCGTAGAACTTCTCGAAATAGTCGACCGTCAGCGGAAAGAAGGACTGACCCGGCTTGGGTTCGCGGGCAGCCACGACGGTGGCCAGCACCATCGTGTCATCGATGGTGACCAGGACCGAACCGCTGGCCTGGCGGGCGATTTCCCCGGTTTCCAGGGTGACCGTGTGGTTGCCCCACTGAAATGTTTTCTTGGCGATCTCGAACATCGATTTTTCCTTGCACTCGTGGTGCCCACTCCCCGTGCTAACCCGGCGGCACGGTTCGCCCTTGCATTCCGAAAACAGAATGCCCGCGCGGTGGCGGGCATCCCGTGGTGGCTTTTTGCCGATTACTTGCGCAGACCCAGCCGCTCGATGAGCGAACGGTAGCGTCGAGATCGCGGCGCTTCAGGTAGTCCAGCAGCTTGCGGCGGCGGCTGACCATGCGCAGCAGACCGCGGCGCGAGTGATGATCCTTGACGTGATCCTTGAAGTGCTGCGACAGCCCGTTGATGCGGGCGGTGAGCAGTGCGACCTGCACTTCGGGCGATCCGGTGTCGTTGTCGGCGCGACGGTATTCAGAAACGACTTTGGCCTTGTCGGCGGCTTCCAGTGCCATGATTTCCCTTTGTAGAAAGTGGGTTGACGTGCGGTCCCGCCTGGCAAGCGGGCCGTGGTGCCTGGTGCCTGTCAGGAAAGCCGCGGTTGCGGCCTCGACAGACGGCGCGGATTATACCCGGGGATGGCGCAAACCTGAAATGCACCAGCCCGAAATTTCAGGCGCGCGGCAGCGTGACGCCGCGCTGGCCCTGGTACTTGCCGCCACGGTCACGGTACGAGACCTCGCAGACCTCGTCGGACTCGAAGAACAGCACCTGGGCGCAGCCCTCGCCGGCGTAGATCTTGGCCGGCAGCGGCGTGGTGTTGGAGAACTCCAGCGTCACGTAGCCTTCCCACTCCGGCTCGAAGGGGGTGACGTTGACGATGATGCCGCAGCGCGCGTAGGTGGACTTGCCCAGGCAGATGGTGAGCACGTTGCGCGGGATGCGGAAGTACTCGACCGTGCGGGCCAGCGCGAAGGAGTTGGGCGGGATGATACAGACATCGCCCACGAAGTCGACGAAGTTCTTCTCGTCGAACTGCTTGGGATCGACGATGGTGCTGTTGATGTTGGTGAAGATCTTGAACTCGGGCGCGCAGCGATGTCGTAGCCGTAGCTGAGGTGCCGTAGGAGACGACGCGACGGCCGTCGACGAACGGACCTGGCCGGGCTCGAAGGGCTCGATCATGCCGTGCTTCTCGGCCATTTCGCGGATCCAGCGGTCTGATTTGATGCTCATGCGGGCGCTCTGTCGGGGTATCGGGGATGCGGGCGTCGGGCCTGGCACACAGCCGTGCCCGCCGCCGGATGACACAGATCGGGATGATACCGGAACGGCCCCGGGATGATGGTCGCAGCCTGCCCTGCTGCACGCGGCGACACGCGAGGCCTCCCCATCACGCGCGCCCTGCGCCAGACAGCCGCATCATGCCATTGAGACGCAGGAAAGCCGCGGGCGTCAACCGCCCGGGCTTCGGGGCGCGATCAATCGTTCCGATCAGTCGTTCTTGATGACGATGGACGGGAACTGACGACATGTCCTTGGCCTTCTCGGCCACTTTCACCGCCACGCGGCGGGCGATGCGGCGGTACTGTGCCGCCAGCTCGCTGTCGGGGCGGGCCACCACCGTCGGACGGCCACCGTCGGCATCCTCGCGGATGTGGATGTCCAGCGGCAGGCCGCCCAGGTACTCCAGACCGTACTCGGCCGCCATCTTCTCGCCACCGCCCTGACCGAAAATGTGCTCGACGTGGCCGCAGTTGCTGCACACGTGCATGGCCATGTTCTCGACCACGCCCATGACGGGGATGCCGACCTTCTCGAACATCTTGTAGCCCTTGCGCGCGTCCAGCAGCGCGATGTCCTGCGGCGTGGTGACGATGACGGCACCGGTGACGGGGATCTTCTGCGAGAGCGTCAGGTGCACGTCACCCGTGCCCGGGGGCATGTCGATGACCAGGTAGTCGAGGTCGCGCCAGTTGGTCTGGCGCAGCAGCTGCTCCAGCGCCTGCACCACCAGCGGACCACGCCAGACCATCGGCTGGTCCATGTCGATGAGAAAGCCGATGGAGCTGACCTGCACGCCATGGTTCTCCATGGGTTCCATGGACTGGCCATCGGGCGTGTGCGGCCGGCCGTGGATGCCGAACATGACGGGCTGCGACGGGCCGTAGATGTCGGCGTCCAGCACGCCGACGGTAGCGCCCTCGGCGGCCGGTGCCAGCGCCAGATTGGCCGTCATGGTGCTCTTGCCCACACCGCCCTTGCCGGAGGCCACGGCGTGATGTTGCGCACCTGCGGCAGCAGCTTCACGCCGCCCTGCACGAGTGGGCGATGATCTTCTGATAGACGTGGGGGTGACGCCCTGCACGCCCGGGATCTTCTGGATGGCGGCCTGCACCGCCTCGCGGATGGGGTTGATCTGGCTGAGCGCGGGATGGCCCAGCTCCACGTCCAGGCTCACGTGACCGTCGTCCACCCGCACGTTGCGGGCCGAGCGGCTGGAGAAGAGATCCCGGCCGGTATTGGGATCGATGACGGTGGCCAGCGCCTGATTGACGGCGTCGACAGTAACACTCATGATGGAATCGGGTACAGGAATTCTGTTAAGGGGCAGCACCGGATGCAGCCGTATTGCCGCCCGCGGATACGCCAGCCCGCAAGAAGGGGAGGCAGCCGGCGCGAGCCCCTGCTGACAGGGTGGCCAGTCTCTGCATCATGCTCGCACGGCTCGTGCCCTGCAAACTGACATTCGCCATGTTGACACACGGCCTGTGGCGAGTCATGCTCGGCCCGCTCGCCGGCTGACCGACGGAGGCCACGATTCGGCCACGCTGCAACGGTCGCGGCGGATGCGCCCATCCGGCGATGATACGCCACCGTACCGGCAGGGCGGTCGCCCTTGCTAAAAATCGGCAGCAGCACGCCCGGCATGCCGGGCCCCTTGACGGGGCATCGTGCCCGCCACATGCGGGCATCCTGTCCACCCTCTCCTGCGTTTTCACTGAGCCAGCCCCAGCCATCCGCCGCATCGGCAGCCGCCGCCATGCCTGCCGCCACCGGCCAGCATCCCGAGCGTCTGTTCATCACCACCGCCCTGCCCTACGCCAACGGATCGTTTCCACATCGGCCACATCATGGAGTACATCCAGGCCGACGTCTGGGTGCGTTTCCAGCGCATGCTGGGCAAGGACGTGCTGTTCGTGGGGGCCGACGACGCCCACGGCGCACCGATCATGCTGAAGGCCCAGGCCGAGGGCATCACGCCCGAAGAACTGGTGGCACGCATCGCCGCCGAGCGGCGTACTATCTGAACGGCTATCACATCAGCTTCGACCACTGGCACTCCACCCATTCGCCCGAGAACACGGCGCTGTCGCAGGAGATCTACCGGCGGCTGAAGGCGGCGGGCCTGGTGGCCACGCGCACCATCGAGCAGTTCTTCGATCCGGTGAAGGAAATGTTCCTGCCGGACCGCTACATCAAGGGCGAGTGCCCCAACTGCCACGCCAAGGACCAGTACGGCGACGCCTGCGAGGTCTGCAGCAAGGTCTACGCGCCCACCGACCTCATCAACCCCTATTCCACGCTGACCGGCAGCACGCCGGTCATCCGCAACTCCGAGCACTACTTCTTCAGCCTCTCCGATCCGCGCTGCCGCCAGTTCCTGCATGACTGGCTGGCGCAGGGCCGGCTGCAGCCCGAGGTCGCCAACAAGGCGCGCGAATGGCTGGGCAGCGATGCAACCGATGGGGAAGCCGCCGAGGGCGAAGGCGCCGGCAACCCGCTGGCCGACTGGGACATCTCGCGCGATGAGCCCTACTTCGGCATTCCCATCCCGGATGCGCCGGGCAAGTACTTCTACGTGTGGCTGGACGCCCCGGTGGGCTACCTGGCCTCGCTGAAGGCGCTGTGCGAGAAGCGCGGCCTGGACTTCGATGCCTTCATCGACCCGCAGGCCGGTCAGGATCCGCAGCGGCCGTACCGTCAGGTGCATTTCATCAGCAAGGACATCATCTACTCCACACGCTGTTCTGGCCGGCCATGCTGAAGTTTGCCGGCATGCACACCCCGACAACATCTTCGTGCACGGATTCCTCACCATCTCCGGCGAAAAAGATGTCCAAATCGCGCGGAACGGGCCTGTCACCGAAGAAGTACCTGGAGCTGGGCATGAACCCGGAATGGCTGCGCTACTACCCTGGCGGCCAAGCTCAACAGCCGGGTCGAGGACGTGGACTTCAACGCCGAGGACTTCGTGGCCCGGGTCAACAGCGATCTGGTGGGCAAGCTGGTCAACATCGCCAGCCGCTCGGCCGGCTTCATCCTGAAGCGCTTCGACGGCCGACTGGCAGCGGCCTCGCCAGCCACGCTGGCAGCCTTTGCCGAAAAGCTGGCCGGGCGCCGACGCCCTGGCCGAGCTGTACGAGCAGCGCGACTACGCCAAGGCAATGCGCGCCATCATGGCGCTGGCCGACCGGGTGAACCAGTTCGTCGATGCCGAGAAGCCCTGGGAACTGGCCAAGGATCCGGCACAGACCGCCAAGCTGCATGAGGTCTGCTCGGACGCACTGCGCGGCTTTGCACAGCTCATCACGCTGCTGGCGCCGGTACTGCCCGACACGGCGGCCCGTGCTGCCGCCTTCCTGAACCTGCCGCAGCCCTTCACGTGGGCGATGGTGAACGAGCCGTTGCCGGCCGGCCACACCATCCAGCCCTTCCAGCACCTGATGCAGCGGGTGGATCCGAAGCAGCTGGATGCCCTGTTCGGACTGGCAGCCGAGGCGGCCGCCGGCGCCAAGGCCGAGGGCGCCCCGGCCAAGGGTGGCAAGGACGGAAAAGAGAAAGGCAACAAGGACAAGGCCGCCGGAAAGGCCGCTGCCAGTGCTGCCGAAGGCCAGCCCTCCGAGATCACCATCGACGACTTCCTGCGCCCCCGACCTGCGGGTGGCCCGGATCATCTCTGCCGAGAAGGTGGAAGGATCGACCAAGCTGCTGCGGCTGATGCTGGACGTTGGCGAAGAGCGGCCCCGTCAGGTGTTCTCCGGCATTTCGGCCTTCTATGATCCGGCGCAGCTGCCGGGACGGCTGACCGTGATGGTGGCCAACCTGAAGCCGCGCAAAGATGAAGTTCGGCCTCTCCGGAAGGCATGGTGCTGGCGGCGTCCGGCGCCACCGACGATGAGGGCGTCTTCCTGCTCTCGCCCGACAGCGGTGCCAAGGCGGGCATGAAAGTCTCCTGAGTTCGAGGTCATCATGTCGCAGAAGCTGCGCAGTTTCCACTTCCGCCCTGCCCTGCTGGATAGCCTGAAGCACTATCGCAGACCCGATTTCATGGCAGATGTGGGCGCCGGGCTGACGGTGGCCTGCGTGGCCCTGCCGCTGGCCATGGCCTTCGGCATCGCCAGCGGCGTCAAGCCCGAGCAGGGGCTGATCACCGCCATCATCGGCGGGGCGCTGGTCTCGCTGCTGGGCGGGTCGAAGGTGCAGATCGGCGGGCCGGCCGGCGCCTTCGTGGCCATGCTCTACGGCATCGCGCTGCAGTACGGCATGTCCAACCTGCTGCTGGCCACGATGATGGCCGGCGCCATCCTCTTCCTGATGGGGGCGCTGCGGCTGGGGCAGATCATCCGCTTCGTGCCCATCTCCATCGTCATCGGTTTCACCAACGGCATTGCCGTGGTGATCATGCTGTCACAGATGAAGGACTTTCTGGGCCTGCAGATCGAGAAGATGCCGGCCAACTTCTTCTCGCAGCTGGACACGCTGGTCCAGTACCGCGACGGGCTGAACTTCTCGGCCCTGGGACTGGGTGTGGTCACGCTGCTTACCCTCATCGTCTGGCCCAAGCCGCCCAAGGTGATGACGTCCCGTCAGACGGCGCTGGAGCAACCGGCGCAGGGTGTGGTGGGCACGGCCGCCGACGATGCAGGTGATGCCGAAAGGCGCCCCGGCGCCCACGACGGCCGGCAGCGACGTCTCGCGACGCCTGCGAGCCCCAGGCCCCGCAGGCCAGCCTGCTGCGCCGCATCCTGTGGCGCATTCCAGCGCCGCTGGTGGTGCTGCTGCTGGGCACGCTGTTCACCTGGGCGCTGCAGCTGCCGGTCGAGACCATCGGCAGCCGCTTCGGCGGCATTCCGCAGAGCCTGCCGGCACCCGTGCTGCCCAGCTTCGACTGGGAATCAGCCCAGAACCTGCTGGGCCCCACGCTGGCCATTGCCTTCCTGGGGGCCATCGAATCGCTGCTGTGCGCACGGGTGGCCGACGGCATGACCCATGACCGCCACGATCCCAACCAGGAGCTGATGGCCCAGGGCATCGCCAACTTTGCCACGCCGCTGTTCGGCGGCATTGCCGTCACCGGCACCATTGCCCGTACCGTCACCAACATCCGCAGTGGCGCCCATTCGCCCATCGCCGGCCTCGTGCATGCGCTGACGCTGCTGGTATTCATGCTGCTGCTGGCCCCGCTGGCGGTCAACATCCCGATGAGCGTGCTGGCGGGCATCCTGCTGTTCGTGGGCTTCAACATGGGCGACTGGCGAGCCTTCGCACGGCTGCGTCGCTTCACGCTCAACTACCGCACGGTGCTGCTCACCACGTTCTGCCTGACCGTCATCTTCGACCTGACGGTGGCGGTGCAGTTCGGGCTGCTGCTGGCCAGCTTCTTCTTCATCTACCGGGTGGCGCGGGTCACGCGCGTCGACCGCATCGAGACGCCGGCCGAGGTGGCACGCTGCCCGGCGGTCGCCGGGTGGGCACATGGCAGGCGTTCGGCTCGATCTTCTTCGGATCGATCAGCAAGCTGGAGGCGATCACGGCCACGCCGCAGCCGTTGCCGGACATCGTGGTGCTGGATCTGCACCGGGTGATCAACATGGACACGACGGGGCTGGATGCACTGCAGTCGCTGCATCGGCACATCCTGGAGCACGGCGACCGGCTGGTGCTGTGTGCAGCCAACCGACAGCCGCTGTCGCTGATGAAGCGGGCGGGATTCCTGGAGGAGCTGGGAGACGGGAATCTGTTCGAGTCGCTGGATGAGGCGTATGCGGCGTTGCGGGGGCGAGCCGCCCGCGTGAAAAGTCCATCCGTTCTTGAAGGATCGACTTGGCGAAGGATGACTTCGACGGAGGGCGCCGCGGGATGGGGTGCCTTCCTCGGCTCATGCTGTCCGCTTCGCTTCCAGAGATCGCCTGTGGAGCACCCCATCCCGGAGCGCTGGCACCTGGGTCGATCTCCATCCGGCAGACAGCCCATCGCGGCACACCATCAACACTTTCGGATGTCATGCGTCGCCCCCTACTGGCCCGATCAGTGCTCGATCGTCCCGGACCTGGAGAGCCGGAGCACTCAATGCTTCGACGTCCTCCAGTCCTGCATCTGGTCGGTGCGTTTCAGCAGGCCAGTGTCCTGGTCGAAGTGGGCGTAGAAGAACATGGTGCGCTGGGTCGCTTCCAGGTAGCGCCAGCCCCAGACTTCCTCGTTCTGGCGCTTGAAGCGCGAGATCTCGCCCGGTTTGCCCAGGATCTGGCGGACCTGGTCGCGAGTCATGCCGGGCTGGACCTTGCGGAAGTTCTCTTCGGTCAGCACCTGTTCGATGCGGCGGAAGCGCCCATCGGCGCCGATGGTGACGAAATAGGTTTCCTTGCCCATCGGGCCGCGGGGGTATTCCAGGGTGCGGCTGCCGTCGCTCTCCTCCCAGATCATCTCGGGCTGGCCCATCCACCGACGCACGTCGGCTTCGGTGCTCTGGCCGGGGGTCAGATCCTTCTGGGCAATGAAGTCGCAGGCTGCCCCCAGGGGTGTGATGGCCAGCAGCAGGGCCCAGGCGCGGGTACGCCAGGAACGGGGGGCGGTGGCCTGCGAGGGGACAGGGTTGGAAGGCTTGGCGCTTTTCATCATGATGGCCGGGTCCGGCGTGCGGCCCGGGAAGGATGGGGCACGCGCTTGGATGCGTAAGGCAGGCTGAAGCATACCGGATCCCGCTGCGCTGCCGGGTTTGCCAACGGATACGGGTGGACATCCGCCACACGCCGGTCGGCTGCTGCCTGAAAGCGGAGCTGCTCCATTACAATCATCAGACCCTTTCATCACCCACTTCCGCCAGCCACGCGGCGGCCTCGTCATCATGGCCCTCTACGTCTCTGAAGCCACCCGGTTCCTGCAGCAACTGAAGGAAAAGCGTCCGTCGCTGGAGGCCGAGCAGCAGCGCGGCCGCGCCATCTGGTGGGACAAGGCGCCCATCGACCTGGCACGGCGTGCCGAGGAGAAATGCCTCGCGGGTGATGCAGAAGCCCTATCCCTACCAGGCTGACACGACGCCGGCCCCGGGTACCGCCGAGCTGCTCTGATACCGCGGCCCCTTCATGCAGGACACGAACGGCAAGCCCGATCCGGATGCCGAGCTGCCGGTATTGGCGCTCATCCACGGTGAACCGCTACGGCGCATCCCGAACGATCTGTACATCCCGCCCGATGCGCTGGAAGTGCTGCTGGACACCTTCGAGGGGCCGCTGGACCTTCTGCTCTACCTGATCCGCAAGCAGAACTTCGACATCCTGGACATCCCCATGGCCAAGGTGACGGCACAGTACCTGGCCTACGTGGACGAGATCCGTTCCCGCAACCTGGAGCTGGCGGCCGAGTACCTGCTGATGGCGGCCATGCTCATCGACATCAAGTCGCGGATGCTGCTGCCGGTGAAGAAGGCCGACAGCGACGAGGAGGTGGAAGACCCCCGCGCCGAGCTGGCCCGGCGGCTGCTGGAATACGAGCGCGTCAAGTACGGGGCGGCGCAGATCGACGCGCTGCCCGTGGTGGGCCGCGACTTCGTGCGCGCCCAGGTGCATCTGGACCACACGGCCGAGATCCGCCTGCCCGGATGTCTCGGCCGACGACCTGCGGGCCGCCTGGGCCGAAGTGCTGCGCCGCGCGCGGCTGGTGCAACACCACCAGGTGCAGCGCGAGTCGCTGTCGGTGCGCGAGCACATGTCCGAGATCCTGCGCAAGCTGCAGAACCTGCGCTTTGCCGAGTTCCATGAGCTTTTCGATCTGGAACAGGGCACGGCGGGCGTGGTCGTGACCTTCGTGGCCATGCTGGAGCTGGCACGCGAGAGCCTGCTGCAGATCACCCAGGCAGAGGCCTTTGCCCCCCATCTACGTGCGGCTGTCCTACCTGCCCAGCAAGGCGCGCCCCGACCCGGCCGAGTCGGACTTCGACGCGGACGAGTCCGAGATCATCGCGTCGGACTGAAATCATGTCGTATTCGGTTCAGCACAACCTGCAGCTTCGCCCCTTCAACACCTTCGGCATCCGGGCCACGGCGCATCTGGCCTGCACGCTGGATGACGAGGCGGCCGTGGACGAGGTGCTGGGAGCTGCTACGCGAGAAGGGTGCAGCCGAGATTCGTGCCCCGCACCCCATGAGATCAGGCCGAATGAGCAGCCCTTCCCCGTCCGCTGATCCTGAGTGGCGGCAGCAACCTGCTGCTGGCGCGTGACCTGGACGAACCCGTGCTGCTGATGCGCACGCGTGGTCGGCACGTGGTCGAACAGCAGGGGCGACACGGTGTGGCTGGACGTGGCCGCCGGCGAGGTCTGGCACGACACGGTGCGCTGGACGCTGCAGCAGGGCTACTACGGGCTGGAGAACCTGGCGCTGATTCCGGGTCGGGTGGGCGCAGCCCCCTGGCAGAACATCGGCGCCTATGGGGTGGAGGCCGGCGAGCGGATCGATTCGGTGGCGGCCATCCATCTGCAGACCGGCGAGCGCCGGCGCTTCACCGCTGCCGAATGTGCCTTCGGTTATCGGCAGAGCTTCTTCAAGACGCCGGCCGGCCGGGACTGGCTGATCCTGTCCGTGCGCCTGAGACTATCCCGCACCTTCGTGCCCCGGCTGGACTATGCCGAGCTGCGGACGGCCCTGGCGATGCCGGGGGCTGACAGCCGTGCAGGTGGCCGACACGGTGGAAGCCATCCGGCGCAGCAAGCTGCCCGATCCGGCCGTGCTGGGCAACGCCGGCAGCTTCTTCCACAACCCGGTGGTGGACGGCGAGACGGTCGAACGACTGCGCCGGCTGCATCCCGGGACTGCCCGCGCATCCCGTGGCGGGCGACGGCACGCCAGCCAACTTCAAGCTTTCGGCGGGCTGGCTGATCGACGCCTGCGGCTGGAAAGGGCCACCGCGAAGGCGATGCCGGGGTATCACCCCACCATGCCCTGGTGCTGGTCAACTACGGTGAGGCCACCGGCCAGGACATCCTGCACCTGGCCCGCCGCATCCAGGACAGCGTGCAGGAACGCTTCGGCGTGCAGCTGCGCCCCGAGCCGGTCGTCATTCTCTGAGGTACGCCGGCCGCCCAGCGGTCGCGCGCCCCTGCTCTACACCGTCTCGGACCGACCTGTCGAATCACCCTGGACACGCTACGGGATTGCCCCATCCATTCCTACGAAGAATGACAATCAAGTTTCAAAACTGATGATTGTCTGGAGCAACCCCATGAGCAAGCCTCGTTACATCATGGCCCTGGACCAGGGCACCACGTCGTCTCGCGCCATCATCTTCGACCAGCGAGGCGAGATGGTGTCGGTGGCCCAGCGCCCGTTCAACCAGTACTTTCCCAAGCCCGGCTGGGTGGAGCACGACGGCAAGGAAATCTGGGCCTCGCAGGTGGCGGTGCTGACCGAGGCGCTGGCCAAGTCACGGCTGGATGCGGCCGACATCCAGGCCATCGGCGTGACCAACCAGCGTGAGACAACGCTGGTGTGGGACCGCGCCACGGGCGATCCACTGTACAACGCCATCGTCTGGCAGGACCGGCGCACCTCCCGGTACTGCGACGAGATCCGCGACGAATGGCAGGCGAAGATCCAGGAAAAGACCGGCCTGGTGCTGGATGCCTACTTCTCGGCCACCAAGGTGAAGTGGATCCTGGACAACGTGGACGGCGCCCGGGCGCGCGCCGAGCGTGGCGAGCTGTGCTTCGGCACGGTGGATACCTGGCTCATCTGGAACTTCACGCGCGGCAAGGTGCACGTCACCGACCCCAGCAACGCCAGCCGCACGATGCTCTACAACATCCACACGCTGGACTGGGATGACGAACTCCTGAAGCTCTTCGGCGTGCCGCGCGCCATGCTGCCGGAGGTGAAGAGCTCCAGCGAGGTCTATGGCGAGACCTCCAACCGCTACACCGAGTGCAAGATCCCCATCGCCGGCATCGCCGGTGACCAGCAGGCCGCACTGTTCGGGCAGCTCTGTACCGAAAAGGGCATGCTGAAAGAACACCTACGGCACCGGCTGCTTCCTGCTGATGAACACGGGCGACACCCCGGTGAAGTCAGCCAACAACCTGCTGACCACCGTGGCCTGGCAGATCGGCGGCAAGACCACCTATGCGCTGGAAGGCGGCGTCTTCGTGGGTGGCGCGGCCATCCAGTGGCTGCGTGACGGTGCCCGCCTGATCCGCACCTCGGCCGACATCAACAACCTGGCTCACACGGTGGAAGACAACGGTGGCGTGTACTTCGTGCCGGCGCTGACCGGCCTGGGCGCCCCCTACTGGGACCAGTACGCGCGCGGTGCGCTGCTGGGCATCACCCGCGGCACCACGGACGGGCATATCGCCCGCGCCACGCTGGAGGGCATCGCCTTCCAGGTCTACGACATCGTGAAGGCCATGGAGGCCGATGCCGGCCAGGAAACGGCCCAGCTGCGCGTGGACGGTGGCGCCAGCAAGAGCGACTACCTGATGCAGACCCAGTCGGACCTGTTCGCCTTCGACATCGTCCGGCCCCGCACCATCGAGACCACGGCCCTGGGTGCCGCCTATCTGGCCGGTCTGGCCACGGGCTACTGGCCCAGCATCGAGGCCCTGCACGAGCAGTGGCAGGTGGGTCAGGTCTTCAAGCCCAAGCTGTCGCCCGAGCGCGTGCAGCACATGCTGCACTACTGGCACAAGGCCGTGCGTGCCGCCCGTCACTGGATCGAAGAGTGAGCCCCATGCACACCGTACCCGTTCTTCCGGCCGCCGGCGGCCGGTCTGCCATCCCTGGCCATGAGGAGTGAGCCAACATGAGCATTTTCACTGCCGAGCTCATCGGTACCGCGCTGCTGATCCTGCTGGGCAACGGCGTCGTCTCCAGCTGTGTGCTGAAGCAGACCCACGCCGTCGGTGTAGGCGTGGGCTGGATCGTCATCACCACCGCGTGGGGATTTGCCGTGTTCGTAGGCGTGACGGTGGCAGGACCGGTCAGCGGCGCCCACCTGAACCCGGCTGTCACGCTGGGGCTGGCGGTCCTCGGAAAGACTCCCTGGGACCAGGTGCCCACCTATTTTCGCGGCCCAGTTCCTGGGTGCGATGCTGGGTGCGTTCTGCGTCTGGCTGTATTTCCGTGACCAGTTTGCCGCCACCGAGGACGAAGGTGCCAAGAAGGCCTGCTTCTGCACGGGCCCTGCCATCCGCAACCTGCCCAACAACTTCTTCTGCGAGACGCTGGCCACCTTCGTGCTGCTCTTCGTGATCTATTACATCATCGGCAACGGCAGCATCACCCTGCCCGGCCAGACCGAGGCCACGCCCATCGGGCTGGGCACGCTGGGGGCGTTGCCGGTAGCCATCCTGGTCTGGGTCATCGGCCTGAGCCTGGGCAGCACCACCGGCTACGCCATCAACCCGGCCCGTGACCTGGGCCCGCGGCTGGTGCTGACGCTGCTGCCGATGAAGGTGGATACCGACTGGTCCTATGCCTGGGTTCCGGGCCTGGCACCGATGGTTGGTGCACTGCTGGCCTCCGGGCTGTACATGATGCTGCAGTAAACGCAGGACCGCAGCATGCAGCCCGGTGGCCGCCCGTCGCGAGGAGGCCAAGCAGGAGACCCGGAGCTGCACCCTGGGGGCCGTTGCCGGCCCGGGCGGTGGGAAGCCGTCCAGGCCGGTCACGGCCCTTCCTATTTCGCTGGCGGCCAGTCCCGCCGGCGGAACACCCAGCGGTCATCGCTGGAGGCGGCTTCATCCAGCGCGTAGCCGTCACGATCAAAGCCACGCAGGTCGGCCGGCTGTTTCGCGTCGATGTCGATGGCATAGCGGGTCATCATGCCGCGCGCCCGCTTGGCATTGAAGGAAACCACCTTCCACTTGCCGCCTTCGGGCGACCTGGCGTCATCACGCCATTCCTCGAACGCGATCTTCAGTACCGGATGCTCCAGCCGCTTCACGTCCACGGCGCTGAAGTACTCGTCCGAGGCCAGGTTGACCAGCACCGGATGCGGATCGTCCGCCAACGCCTCATTGAGCGCGGCCGTGATGCGCTCGCGCCAGAAGGCGTACAGGTCCTTGCCCGCCGGGTTGGGCAGCTTCGTGCCCATCTCCAGCCGGTACGGCTGCATCAGGTCAAAGGGCCGCAACACGCCATAGAGCCCCGACAGGATGCGCACCAGCCCGTTGGCGCGCTCGGCCTCAGCTCGTGTCAAGGTGCGGGCCGACAGACCGTCGTAGACATCACCGTTGAAGGCATAGAGCGCCGGGCGGCTGTTGGTCTCGTCGAAGGTGTCCGAGAAACGCTGGTAGCGGGCCACGTTCTCGCGCGACAGCGCCGCGCTGATGGACATCAGCCCGGACAGCGCCACTTCGTCATAGCCACGCAGGATGTCGACCAGCGCATGGGTCTGCTCAAGAAAAAGCCGGCAGGCTGGCCGGCACGTCGAGTGCAGGCGTGGTGTAGTCCAACGCCTTGGCGGGGGAAAGAACTATCTTCATGCAGAAGATTATAGAGTATTTTTATGGAGATCGCCGGCCGGATGCTACGATGCGCGCTGCGATCAGCCCCTCCCCTTTGTCCCATGCCCCGTCTCGTCATCGACACCAACATCTGGCTCGACCTGCTCGTCTTCCACGATCCGCGCGTGCAGGCGCTGCAGGACGGACTGGCCAGCGGCCATTACCGCGCCATCGGCACCCATGCCATGCGCGCCGAACTGGCCGTGGTGCTGGCCCGCCCCAGTTTCGACAGGACGAAAGCCAGCAGCAGGCCGCACTAGCCCGCTGGGACGAGCTGACCGAAGAAGTGGCCGTGGTGCCCCCTGCAACCCTCAGCTGCCGCGACCCTGACGACCGCAAGTTCCTGGATCTGGCGGTGGCCCATCGCGTGGACTGGCTGCTCTCGAAAGATCGTGCCCTACTGGCCGCCCGCCGCTTTGCCCAGCGCCGCTTCGGGCTGAACATCGGCACGCTGGAGCAGATGCTGAAACAGGAGCAGGCCGCCGCCCTGGAAGAACGTCCATGAGTTCTTCGCGCAACGCAGCCACGTACCGCCCCGGCCAGCGCTGGCACCTGCTGTGCCAGGTCATCGACAACTTCGGCGATGCGGGCGTGATGTGGCGACTGGCCCGGCAGCTGCATGAAGAACACGGCTGCCATGTTCATCTCTTCATCGACCAGCCCGACGTGCTGGAGCGACTGGCCCCTCAAGGCTGACCGCCCGCCCATCCTCGTCAGCCAGCTTGATGACGACGCAGCCGTGGGCCAGAACGCGGACGTGATCGTCTGCGGCTTTCAGGTACGGCTGCCCCGGAAGGCGCGAGCAGCGCTGAAGAGCCGCCAGCCCTGCCCGCCGCTGCTCATCCAGCTGGAATACCTGAGCGCCGAGGACTGGGTAGCTGATGGCCACGGCCTGCCCAGCCTGCAACCCGACGGCCTGACCGAGCACTTCTTCAACCCTGGCTTCTCGGCCGATACCGGCGGCCTGCTGCGCGAGCGCGACCTGCTGCAGCGCCGCGATGTCTTCCTGGCCGATCCTGCCCACAAATTCCAGTGGCTGACAGCCCACGGCATCCTCCCGGATTTTCCCGATCATGCAACAGCGGACACGCCATCCCCCGCTGGCCGACCGTTGCTGGCCAGTGTCCTGTGCTACCCGTCTGCACCGCTGCTGTCATGGCTCACCACCTGGCTGAATCAGCCGGCACTGCCGCCGCTGCACCTGCTGCTGCCCGGCGCTGACACCCAGCCCTGGCTGCAGTCCCTGGTCCCACTCGCTCAGGCACATCCCCACCGCCTGCGGCTCTCGCCCCTGCCCTTCCTTCCCCAGACCGAATTCGACCCCCTGCTGTGGTGCTGCGACCTGAACCTTGTGCGCGGCGAGGATTCCTGGCTTCGCGCCCTGTGGGCCGGCATTCCCTGGCTGTGGCAGGCCTACCCCCAGGATGACGCCGCCCACCTGCAGAAACTGGACGCCTTCCTGACCCGCATCACCCCCTGGCTGGCCGATGAACCCGCCTTCCCTGCCTGGCAGCGCGCCCTGCGCGCCTGGAACCAGGCTCCCAGCCACGACGCCAACGATCTGGTGGCCTGGCTGCAACATCCGTTTGCCGCAACACTGTCCAGACGGCTGGCCAGCGCCACCGCCGCCCACGTCCCCGACCTGGCAGGCAGCCTGATGGCATTTGCGCAGGCAAAGCGGACGGCGTGAGCCGAGGAAGGCTTCCCGGCACGGGGCACCCTTCAACGAAGCCGCCTTCACCCAGGACGACACCCGACACAAGCCTCAGCGCCCCGGGACGGGAGTGCCTCCACAGACGCTCTGGAAGCGTAGCGGACAGCATGAGCCGAGGAAGGCTCCCCGGCACGGGGCGCCTCAACGAAGCTGCCTTCACCCGGGACCAAGCCCCCAAACCCCACCGACCCGCTATATAATTGCGAGTCCAGCTCAACCCCGGACACAGTACAGATACACCCATGAAGACCGCCCAGGAACTTCGCGTTGGCAACGTGATCATGATCGGCAACGACCCCATGGTCGTCATCAAGGCCGAATACAACAAATCCGGCCGTAACGCCGCCGTCGTCAAGCTGAAGATGAAGAACCTGCTGACGGGTTCCGGCACGGAAAGCGTCTATCGGGCCGACGACAAGTTCGAGATCCAGGTTCTGGAGCGGACCGAGGTCACCTACTCCTACTTCTCCGACCCCGCCTACGTGTTCATGGACCACGAGTACAACCAGTACGAAGTGGACGGCGAGAACATGGGCGACGCCCTGAACTACCTCGAGGAAGGCATGCCCTGCGAGGTCGTCATGTACAACGGCCGCGCCATCTCGGTGGAACTGCCCACCACGCTGGTGCGTGAAGTGGAATACACCGAACCCGCCGTGCGCGGCGACACCTCCGGCAAGGTGCTCAAGCCTGCCCGCATCAAGCCCACCGGCTTCGAGGTGCAGGTGCCCGCCTTCGTCGAGACCGGTGACAAGATCGAGATCGACACCCGCAACGGCGAATACCGCAGCCGCGTGAAGTAAGCCTTCCGGCCTTCACGGCAAAAGCCCCGGAACTGGACAACCAGCCGGGGCTTCTTCTTTGCAGCTTTTGCAGCCGGAGAACGCTGCGAATCCGTTTTCGAAAAGAACCGCAGAGGCCGGTTCAGTCGTTGAGCGCCGCTTCGGCCATGCGGGACCTGGCATGTTGTCGACCGCGCGAGACCGCTTTCGGCTTCTGACCTGCCCGCGTGCCTGAGGCTGACGACAGACCCGAGGGGCGCTGCACTCCCGTGGCGATGGCCATGGCCAGTCCCATGTCGACATCACAATGACTGCTGCCCGGCCGCCAGACCGGCACCGCATTGGGACTGAGGCGCATGGAATCGACCCGTGCACCGTCGCCTCCGCCTCGCAGGCTGACCTGCTCGGCACCACGAGAGCGCCCCGCGAGCCGCTCCACATCAGGCCCAGCCGCCCACCGAAGAACCCCAGACCGGACAGGCATTGATGGCGAATGCCATCCAGCACCCGCCAGAGCAGCCCGGGCTGCCCGTCAGCCGGGCACACGGTCGTCGTCTGCCAATGTCATCGGACCGATGGCGCCACGCTGACGCCGGCCAGCCGTACGCAGCAGGATGCGTCGCACAGTGCCGTGCAGTGCCGACATGGACAGCGGCTTGACCAGATAGCCGCTGCAGCCGGCCATGGCTGAACGCAGAAGATCGGAAATGCCGGAACGGGCACTGAGCACCACCACCGGCACATTCGAGCCGGTAGCACGCTTGAAGCGGCGCATCATCTCCAGCCCGCAGCCATCGGGCTGCTGCGGATCAACAATGACCAGATCGTAGTGACGCATCGACAGTACATCACTGGCCTGCTCCAGCGTTCCCACGCCATCCACGTCCACACCCAGCTGTCGCATGCCCACCGCCACAGGACTGCGGCTGGAGGGGCTGGGATCCATCACCAGGACACGCAGTGGGGCATCGAGCGGCATCTGCTGGCGGGCGGCCAGCACGCTGCTGAGCGACAGCGTGTTGCGGTTGATGGCGTGCTGCTGCGCACGGGCCACCAGCACATCGGCCGAGCGGTTGAGCACGGCCAGGATGTCCTGGGCAAAAGGAGGCAAACAGAAGATCGTCCGCCCCGCGCAGGCGGTTGGCCCGGCGTCCCACGCCGATGACCGGGATGGCGCGCGGCAGGCTGCGCAACCGGCGGGCCGTATCCACGCCGCCGGGAATGGTGAGATTGACCAGCGCGATGTCGAACTCCCCGCCCGTGCGGGTATCGGCCAGCTGGTAACGGTGCGGGTTCTGGGCCTCGCACTGGAAGATCAGCTCGATCAGGCGCATGAAGCGCTGGCCCAGGCCGAACGCTGCGACACGGAACGGCAGGCGCGGCGCTTCGGCAACCATTGCCGGCGCTGCTGTCGGGCTCTTCTGGCCACGCGGGTTGAAAGGCGTCTTCCACATGGGAGCGATGAGACCAGAAAAGTCCGCCAAAGAGCAACCTGACAATTAGAAAACGTCGTTAATTCATGAGGTTAGACAACTCTCTACGACCAGACTGTAGCTTTTTCAACAAGTCCGACAGCAAACGGGACCTGATTCATGTCAAAAATGTCTTGTTTCGAATTCTCCGGCCACGGCACGCGCCGTTCAATCCAGCGCCTCGGTCCGCAAACCGGTTGTCCAGCGCGAAGTTGAGCACGAAATTGTGCGCCAGCGGCTCGACGTCATGCAGGCGGCGATCGACGATCACGCACTGAAGCCCTGGTACATGGACGGCAGCACATAGGGGCGAATAGCCCAGGTGGAACTGGCCGACACCGGACCGCGCACCACTTTTCTTGCGGGGCCGGAAGGGCGCCATCACGCCTGCCAGGCGTTCGGCCCAGTCGCTGGGGCGAAAGCGGCGACCTTCATGGGTCTCGCCGATGATGACGAAGCGGGCGGCGTGACGGACATGCGCCACCGGGTCGGACGGAGCCTCGGGCAAGCCGGAGCGACAGGGCACGCGCCATGGGCGGTGGCGTCGGGCGCCGGGGGCGCGAAGCCGCCAGCGAGTGTCTCCTGACCCGGGATCCCGTCGCCGAAAGACGCGGATGGGTTCATTGGTTCTTGCTGCATGGAAGTATGATACCGGTACATGGATGGAAAAACCGAGACACGCGCATGACCCGCCAAGCCCCTGATGTCGACCTACCTGCGCCAGCCCGTTGCCTTCACGCGTGGCCAGGGCGCCATTCTGTTCGATGAGGCGGGCCGACGATACCTCGACGCTCTGAGCGGTATCGCCGTCAATACACTCGGTCATGCCCACCCTGATCTGGTGGCCGCGCTGCAGGATCAGGTGGCAAAACTGATACACAGCTCGAACCTCTTCGAGGTGCCATTGCAGGACGCCGTGGCCCGCCAGCTGGTGCAGCGGGCAGGCATGACCAACGCCTTCTGCAACTCCGGTCTGGAAGCCAACGAAGCAGCGCTCAAGCTGGCCCGCCTGCACGGTCATGCCCGGGGCATCGCCGAGCCCCGGGTGGTGGTGTTCGAGCATGCCTTCCACGGGCGCTCGCTGGCCACACTGTCGGCCACGGCGAACCCCAAGGTCCAGAAAGGCTTCGAGCCGCTGGTACCCGGCTTCCCTCGCCTGCCCTTCAATGACCTGGCCGCGCTCGAAGCGCTGGCCAGACAGGACAGCGCCGCCCCGACAATCGCTGCCGTGCTGCTGGAGTCCATTCAGGGCGAAGGCGGCATCACGGCCGCCACGCCGGAATTCCTGCAGGGCGTGCGGCGGCTGTGCGACGAACACGGCTGGCTGATGATGCTGGATGAGATTCAGAGCGGCATGGGCCGCAGCGGCCGCTGGTTCGCCCACCAGTGGACCAGCATCACGCCGGACGTGATGACGCTGGCCAAGGGGCTTGCGTCGGGCGTGCCGATCGGCGCGGTGCTGGCCCACGGACCGGCTGCCAGCCTGTTCCAGCCCGGCAACCACGGCACCACCTTCGGCGGCAACCCGCTGGCCATGCGCGCGGCCCTCACCACACTGGAAGTGATGGAGCGCGACGGGCTGGTGGCCCGTGCCGAAGTGCTGGGTGAGCGCCTGCGCCAGGGCTTCGAGAAGGCACTGGCCGGCACAAAGGGCTTCATCGGCATGCAGGGCAAGGGCCTGATGATCGGCATCGGGCTGGATCGCCCCTGCGGCGCGCTGGTGAAGATGGCGCTGGAAGAAGGCCTGGTGATCAACGTCACGGCCGAACGGGTCGTGCGGCTGCTGCCGCCGCTCATCCTGTCCGATGCCGAGGCCGACGAACTGGTTCCAGCGGCTGGCACCGCTGATCCGGCGCTTCCTGCAGGAGGGACAGGCCGCCGGCTGAACAGACCGCCGCCCGCGGGCTGGCATCACGGCCGGCCTGCAGGCAGCGCCCCCTCATCACGCAGCCCACTCACCCGCTTTCCCGGAGCCACTTTCCACATCCACACCTGAATGACCGGGCACTTTCGCTGACCCGCCCCCTCCAGCGCCTTCGCCGGGCATGTCCTCTCCAGATGTGCCTTTCCCTGAATCCACGCCGACACGACAGCCCCGACCATGAGCACACTGCCCATCAAGCACTTCCTGAAATTCGACGACTTCAGCCGCGAAGAGATCGAATACCCTGCTGAAACGCGCCGATTTCATCAGGAAGCGCTTCAAGAACTACGAGACCTGGCATCCGCTGCAGGACCGCTCGCTGGTGATGATCTTCGAGAAGGCCTCCACCCGCACCCGCCTGTCCTTCGAGGCCGGCATGCTGCAGCTGGGCGGTGCCGCCATCTACATGAACACGCGGGATTCGCAGCTGGGCCGCGGCGAGCCGGTGGATGATGCCGCCAAGGTGATCTCGCGGATGTGCGACATCATCATGATGCGCACCTTCGAGCAGGACATCATCGAGCGCTTCGCCGCCGCCTCGCGGGTGCCGGTCATCAACGGACTCACCAACGAGTACCACCCGTGCCAGATCCTGGCCGACATCTTCACCTACATGGAGCACCGCGGCTCCATCCAGGGCAAGACGGTGGCCTGGGTGGGCGATGCCAACAACATGAGTTACACGTGGGTGCAGGCCGCACGACTGCTGGACTTCCAGGTCCACATCTCCACGCCGCCGGGCTATGCGCTGGACAATGCCCGCATCAGCGATGCCGAGCGCAAGCACCTGCGCTATTTCGAGGATCCGCGCGAAGCCTGCGCGGGCGCCGATCTGGTGACGACCGACGTCTGGACCAGCATGGGCTATGAGGCCGAGAACGAGGCACGCCGTGCGGCCTTTGCCAATTTCTGCGTCGATGCGCCCATGATGGCCAGCGCCCATCCGGACGCGCTCTTCATGCACTGCCTGCCCGCACACCGGGGCGAGGAAGTGACCGCCGAGGTCATCGACGGCCCGCAATCGGTGGTCTGGGACGAGGCCGAGAACCGCCTGCACGTGCAGAAGGCACTGCTGGAGTATCTGGTCATCGGCCGCGTGCCGACCTGATGCGCCATCAACCTGATCGGGCGCTGGCTCAGACCTTCTGGCCCAGCTGGCGAACCACTTCGTCGGTGGTCCACAGGTCGTTGGCCACCAGACGGTAGTTGACCAGTGCCGCCAGATAGCCGTCGCCCTCCGGCAGTTTGGGGCCGGCGGTGGCATCCTTCACCACCGTCACCTCGAAGCCCTGCTCGATGAATTCACGCAGGTGCGACTCGACGCACAGGTTGGCAGCCATGCCCGCCAGCAGGATCTGGTCCACCTTTCTGCTTGCGCAGCTGCAGCGTCACATCGTTGCTTTCCGGGCCGAAGATCTTGTGCGGCGAGGCAATGATGGTCTTGCCATCGAAAATGTAGGGCTTGTATTCGGGCATGAAGTCGGCTCCCGAGCCTTCGAAGCCCTTCATGTCATAGGCGCTGGGCCGGGCAAACATGCCGCTGTCGTGCATGAAGTGCTCGCCCGGGCCACCGAATTCCCACTGGTGATCGGTGGGGTAGTAATAGTGTGGCGATACCACCACAGGAATACTGGCCCCCTTGGCTGCCTTGAAGAGGCGCAGCAGATTCGGGACCGTATTGTTCTGTGTCACGCTTTCGCCCACGGCCCCCCAGGCAATGCCTTTCGGGCTCAGGAAATCGATCTGGGGGTCGATGACCACCAGCGCCACGCGCTTTGGATCGAGCTTCATGCCCTTGCGCGGCATGCCATAGCTGGACGGCTCGGCGTACGGACTGGCTGGCGCAGCCCCCCTGCCCGCGGCATTTCTGCCAGCGGCTTCGGCATTGCCTGCACCGCCCAGCGTCATGGCACCCAGTGCGGCAACCGCCGCAACGGCTTTGGCATCATGCCCCAGAAACTGGCGGCGTCCCTGGTCAACGGTGTGATCTTTGTGGTTATTGCACATGGTTTCCAAATGTAGAGAAGGAGGTTTCTGGCCGAATCACCCGTGCAGCATTCTGCAAGGGGAGCCTCTGCAAAAGTCCAAGAGCGCTTTGGGTCCGGAGCCGGGATGCGCCAGAAGGCGCCATTTTCCGGCAGTGGCAGGGCCACTGACGAAAAATGACAACGCGCTGGGTCGCCCCGCCATGGCGGCCAAAGTGTCGCAGGACTTTTGCAGAGGCTCCCCGGAATCACCTGCCCGGTGCCAGTGACGACATCATCACCGAATATGCGCAAGCCCGGTTGACACATCATCCCGTCTTTTTATCCGGATGCTGGCCGTGCGATGGACGGTCCGCCGCTGACGTCCTTCAGGCGACCATTCATCGGTTCGGGCCGTTTCATGGACATTTGCTCCGCCGGATCCCGGCCATGTCATGGGCTCATGCTTTCCCGCGCTGGCCCCCTGCCGTGTGCCGACGGACGCATCGCACAGACAGGGCCTGCCGTCCTGCATCCATCTGTTTCTGTCATCGGCCCACCGGGATGCACCACAGCGCCCGTGCTGATATCTTTCCAGGATCGTTCCCCTTCAGCCTTCCGCATCATGGATGCTCTCAGCCGGCTGTTCACGCACTTTCGCTTTCGCACCGACCTGTTCTTTCTGGGCCGGCTGTGCAATACCAGCACGCATGCCGAATCCGAAAAGGGCTACCTGCACCTGGTCCGCGAAGGGCGCGGCCTGTTGCAGATTCCCGACGCGCCCCCATCCGCATCGAGGAACCGACGCTGATTTTCATGTCGGGGCACATGCAACACACCATGACACCGCTCGACGCCGGCGGGCTGGATGTGTTCTGCATCAGCTTCGATTTCGGCAGTAGTGTGCGCAATCCGCTCACGCACACCCTGAAGCGCCCGGTACTGCTGCAGCTCAACAGCAATCCGGACCTGATGGCGGTGGCCAACCGGATCTTCTCCGAAACGGCCGAGCGGCACTGCGGCTACCAGATGGCCGTGCACCATCTTTCGGCCTATTTCACCATTCAGGTGGTACGCTGCAGGCCTGCGGCTGCGGCATCTGGATACCGGCCTGCTGCGCGGACTGGCCGACCGGCAGATCGGGCAGGCGCTGTCGCACACTGCATCAGGATCCGGCTGCGCCATGGCAGCTGGAAACCCTGGCCGAACGGGCACACATGTCGCGCACACGCTTCGCGCTGCGCTTCAAGGAGACGGTGGGCGTCTCGCCCATGGATTATCTGGCCACCTGGCGCATCTCGCTGGCGCAGAGCCTGCTGCTGCAGGGTGTGCCCGTGGCGCTGGTGGCGGAACGGACCGGCTACAGCCACAATGCCGCATTGACCCGTGCCTTCACCCGTATCGTCGGCCACACGCCCACGGCATGGCTGGCTCAACAGCGGGAACAGATGAAAGCTGCGGAAGAGGCCATGGACGCGGAGGCCGCAGGACAGGCCATGATCGCGGAACAGGCCATCAGCGCCGAGCGGGCAGCGGCCGGCTCCGGGTGGTGGCTGAACGAACAGGAACCGGGATCTGAACCGGAAAAGGATGGGCCGGCCGGTGCAGGAAAACCCGAGCCATCCCTGCGCCGGCCATGCACGGGCCAGCAGCGGGCCCTGCACCGTTCCCGGCCCGGATATCCGCTTCAGGCCGGCCGGCCATTGCACACTCAGTGGCACCCGCAACCTGTCGGCCGGCAAGGCCGATTTCTTCGGGCCGACACAGGTCACCGCGTTCTCAGCGGCACAGATGCAGGCGCACGCCGGGCCGGGTATTGATGACCGACGGCGTGGCCGTGACGGTCGGCGGCACCTGCGGTGCCGGCATCGGCTGGTGGCGCGGAATGGCGCGCCGCACGGCCTCCAGGTTGGGCAACAGCGCCACGGTCCGGTAGGAACCGGACAGCAGCAGGTTCAGCTTGCGCAGCGGCGACAGCTGCCCTGCCCCCTCGCCGATGGCCTGGTCCAGACGCGCCAGCAGCGAGCCGGCCAGCGGCAGCGCCAGCACCTGCTCCATCACCTGCCGCAGGCAATGGTGATAGGCCACGCATTCATCAAAGAGCGGCGATTCGGGCAGCGGCTGGAAGCCGTAGCGCGGCATCAGCTCGCGCACCTCGCGGTCGATCGTCGGCTGGTCCGGCTCCAGCAGGGCCAGCACCTCCGACGCCACCGACTTCTCCACCTGCCCGGTCAGCTCGCTGATCTGCATCAGCACGTCCGGATAGTTGCGATGGGGCACACGCCGGATGCCGTCCAGGATCATGAACAGCTCCTCGCGGCGCATCCGAAGCTTGCCGCGCATGCCCACATGGCGGCACAGCCGGCGCTGGAAGTCACTGTCAGTCAGCACATCGGTGGTGGAGATGCTTTCCAGCAGCCACAGATGCTCGCGCGCATCCGCGACGACACGGCTCATCGTTTTGACCACCGCAATGTCCAGGTCCTTCAGGAGACGCTCGGCAGCCACTTGGGTAAGGGGTGTATCTCGACATCGAACATGCCTCGTTTCGATCGCATGTCCGCATGATCCCGTCTCACCCGAAGCACGCCCGCACTGCCCTGGATACCCGGACAGCAACTGCGGATCGGCGGCAAGCCCCCCGTTTGCATAAAACCACGGAACGTGGCACGCAAACAACCCATCGCGACGATGCGACCCATGGCGTGCCCCGGACACGACAGGCGCACACCAGGCACAAAAAAGGCAGCCGCAGGGTTTCCCCCACGGCTGCCCCACGCTGATCCGGATTGGTTTCAGCTCTGACTGTCTCGACCTCGGCCTCGTCTTCCGGCTCAGGCGGCGGCGGATCGAAGGACTCGTGGTATTCCAGCGCCACCTTGCCGGCGTCGTCCAGATCCACCGTGACGCGGCCGCCATGCTGCAGACGGCCAAAGAGCAGCTCGTCGGCCAGCGCCTTGCGTACCGTGTCCTGGATGAGCCGCTGCATGGGGCGTGCCCCATCAGCGGATCGAAGCCCTCGCGTGCCAGATACTTGCGGAACGCGTCGGTGAAGATCACCTCCACCCGCTTCTCGTGCAGCGTCTCTTCCAGCTGCATCAGGAACTTGTCCACCACCCGCAGGATGATCTCCTCGTCCAGCGGACGGAAGCTGATGATGGCATCCAGGCGGTTGCGGAACTCGGGCGAGAACAGCCGCTTGATCTCGGCCATCTCATCCCCGGCTCGCGCGTGTCCGAGAACCCGATGGAACGCCGCTGCAGGTCGGCTGCGCCCGCGTTGGTGGTCATGATGAGCACCACGTTGCGGAAATCGGCCTTGCGTCCGTTGTTGTCGGTCAGCGTGCCGTGATCCATCACCTGCAGAGGATGTTGAAGATGTCCGGATGCGCCTTCTCGATCTCGTCGAGCAGCAGCACCGCGTGCGGCTTCGGTGATGGCCTCGGTCAGCAGGCCCGCCCTGGTCGAAGCCGACATAGCCCGGCGGCGCACCGATCAGGCGCGAGACGGCGTGACGCCCATGTACTCGGACATGTCGAAGCGCACCAGCTCGATGCCCAGCGTGAAGGCCAGCTGCCGCGCCACCTCGGTCTTGCCCACGCCCGTGGGGCCCGAGAACAGGAACGAGCCGATGGGCTTCTCGGGCCGTGCCAGCCCGAGCGCGCCATCTTGATGGCGGCCGCCAGCGCCTCGATGGACGAATCCTGGCCGAACACCACGTTCTTCAGGTCACGCTCCAGGTACTGCAGCTTGCTGCGGTCGTCACTGCTGACCGAGGTGGGCGGAATGCGGGCGATCTTGGAGACGATGGCCTCGATGTCGGCCTTGCCGATCACTCCTTGGCCTTGTCACGCGGCAGCACCCGCTGTGCGGCACCCGCCTCGTCGATCACGTCGATGGCCTTGTCGGCAGGTGACGATCGGTGATGTACTTGGCCGACAGCTCGGCCGCCGCCGTGAGCGCCGCCCCGGTGTAGCGGATGCCGTGATGCTCCTCGAAGTAGCTCTTCAGGCCGCGCAGGATCTGCACGGTCTGCTCCACCGTCGGCTCGACCACGTCGATCTTCTGGAAGCGCCGCGACAGCGCATGGTCCTTCTCGAAGATGCCACGGTACTCGGTGAACGTGGTGGCGCTGATGCACCTGAGCTCGCCCGACGACAGCGCCGGCTGAGCAGGTTGGAGGCATCCAGCGTGCCACCCGAGCCGAACCGGCCCCGATGAGGGTGTGGATCTCGTCGATGAACAGGATGGCCTGGCGATCGGCCCGCAGCTGCTTGAGCACCGTCTTCAGGCGCTGCTCGAAGTCGCCGCGATACTTGGTGCCGGCCAGCAGCGCACCCATGTCCAGCGAATAGACAGTGGCGTCCTTGAGCACCTCGGGCGCGTCACCCTGACGATGCGCCAGGCCAGCCCCTTCGGCGATGGCGGTCTGCCGACGCCGGCCTCGCCCACCAGCAACGGGTTGTTCTTGCGCCGGCGCACCAGCACCTGGATGACACGCTCCAGCTCGCTCTCGCGGCCGATCAGCGGGTCGATCCGACCCTCGCGGGCCGCCACGTTGAGGTTGGTGGTGTACTGCTCCAGTGCACCCTGGGGATTGGCATCGCCCCCGCCCCTCGGCCGTGGCCTCCTGGGGCTCGTCCTTGCCGGGCTGTTGCTGCTGGGCCTTGGCGATGCCGTGCGAGATGTGGTTGACCACATCCAGCCGGGTGATGCCCTGCTGATGCAGGTAATAGACGGCGTGCGAGTCCTTCTCGCCGAAGATGGCGACCAGCACGTTGGCCCCCGTGACCTCCTTCTTGCCGTTGGAGGTGGACTGCACGTGCATGATGGCCCGCTGGATGACCCGCTGGAAGCCCAGTGTGGGCTGCGTGTCGATCTCTTCGGTACCCGGCACCACCGGGGTGTTTTCCTTGATGAAGCCCGTCAGGCTCTTGCGCAGCTCGTCGATGTTGGCGGCGCAGGCCCGCAGCACTTCGGCCGCCGATGGGTTGTCGAGCAGCGACAGCAACAGGTGCTCGACGGTGATGAATTCGTGGCGCTGCTGCCTGGCCTCGACAAAGGCCATGTGCAGGCTGACTTCCAGCTCTTGGGCGATCATGCTTCCTCCATCACGCACTGAAGCGGATGTTGATGCTGACGGGCAAATCCACTCACCTGCTCGACTTTGGTCAACGCGATATCCCGTGGAAACATGCCACAGACGCCGCGGCCCTCGTGGTGGACCTGCAGCATCACGTCGGTGGCCTTCTCCAGGCTCATCGAGAAGAACTTCTGCAGAACCTGCACCACGAAGTCCATCGGCGTGAAATCATCGTTCAACAGGAGCACCTTGTACAACGGGGGCGGCTTCAGGGCCAGCTGCTCCCGTTCAAGGACGACCGAAGGATCATTGGATAGTGTCATCCGACCGATTCTAGCGATTGATCCGGACCGATCAAGTGACCTGGCGACGTCCGGCAGGTGCCATCGTGACATCCACCACAACGCCAGGGGTGGCAGGCGCGGACCCCGGCCCGGCCAGCGATGTGCCAGGCAGGTCGAGCGAATGTCGATGAACCTGCCTGACGACCGACCTCTGCCAATGCGTCCTTTTTCGGGGCAATTCAAGTGCTCGCCGGCCAACAGCGTGATTGTGACTCATTCCTACCCGGATTGCACCTCGGAAAGCGGCTCACGGCGAGCGCTCCTCACCACCTCAGGCTGCCCGCCCCACACCGCCTCACGGCGCCAGGCAAGCCTCCGCGCAAGCCAACGACACGGCCCATGGCCGCTGCACGGTGACGCTCACAGCCCGGCCCCCGGTCAGTCGATCCTGTTCATGTTCCGTTCATAATGGAATAGGCTGAATTTATTATCCTGATATAAAAAAACGATCATTCACCTCCGCTCCTCAAAACCCATGAAGGAAACGCCCGGAGGTTCTCCGGGGCTCTGCTGTCCTTCACAAGGCCATGATGAGACGCCATCCGACCACCTGCCGTTCAGCGGTTTACATGAAGGCAAGAAAACCACAAGCCGCAGCCGGCCCACAGGAGGGGCAGCCAATGCAAAATTTTGCTGCATCGCAGCAGAAATGAAATTTTCTCGTTAAGAAACAATAAGTTAAAGACTTGTCCGAAGGGGCTCCACAAGGTACTGACACGGATTGAGACCCGAAAACAAATTCCGTTGCACTCCCGGGAACTGCCGTTCGCACGATAGAACTTGACTGCCTCCCTCCAATTCCCAAAGAATAGTGTCTGATGTTTTCGGGGTAAATCAAGGCCCGCGCCCGAATACCTCCATTCAGTCTCACACGCACGGCCTTTCAAGCAGGAAAATTCATAGTATGGCAACGGGTACGGTCAAGTGGTTCAACGACGCCAAGGGCTTCGGCTTCATTACCCCGGATGAAGGTGGCGAAGATCTGTTCGCTCACTTCAGCTCTGTTCAGACCCAAGGCTTCAAGACCCTGAAGGAAGGCCAGAAGGTCTCGTTCGACGTGGTCCAGGGCCCCAAAGGCAAGCAAGCGTCCAACATCCATCCTGAAGGCTGATCTTTCGGCCAGGATGGGCTGACGCCCTTACCGAAAAAGGCTGGCAACGCAAGTTGCCAGCCTTTTTTCATGGGGATCCGCTTCATCGCAGCACGCTGGGCGACCGCTGACGAATGCCGGAAAGCAAGTACCTTCCGCCTCTCCCCTGCCCAGGTCGCCCTGCGCTCAGGACATGCCCAAAGAATCTTCAGTGGCCGTGGGCATGTCCGGCATGCTCGTCATGATCGTGGTGATGTTCATGCCCGCCCGTGTGCCCGGCCACGTCCTGAACCTGGACCTGCACGTCCTGGCTGCCGGCGTGACGGAAGTTGAGCGTCAGGGTGAAGTGCTCACCGGCCTTCAGCGGACGGGAGACCCCCAGCACCATCAGGTGGTAGCCTGAACCGGCTCCCTTGTTCATGTCCACGCTGGCCCCAGCCGGGATGTCGATGGCGGACACCTGACGCATGCGCATCATGTCGTTTTCCACCTTCATCTCGTGCATTTCGGTGGCGCGAGCAATCCCGGTGCTGGCGGACAGCAGCTGGTCATCCTGCTGACCGCGGTTCTGTACCCGGTCGATATAGACGGCCAGATTGGGAACGCCAGGCCGCGGCGCTGCGGTGTAGGCACCGCTGACGACAACGGGCGAGGCTTCCGCCCGCGTACCGTGGGCGTGGTGCCCATGCCCCTGATGGGCTGTCGCATGTTCCGCACTCTCGCGGGCCGTCTGGGCAGTCGCCATCGTCGGCTGGACCACGGCCAGGCAGGCCAGCAAACCCAGAGTCAGCCACGCCGGACGGGAGACATTCCGGATGCCATCCGCTGAAACGGGAAACGCGCTCTTGCTCATGCGATTGGACTCCACGAAAGATCTGAGGCGTAGGAACACGCGGGAGAAGTATCCCGGGTAATGGGCGGGATGCCGAGGAAAAATCCGACAGGTGGCATCTGGCACTCTTCACTCGACACCGGCCGCCCAACCACGGCCAGCATGCCGCAAGGCCTTGACATGCCCGGGAAAGCTCTTGCCTGCGACATGAGCGAGCCTGCATCAGCCTGGACACTGCCTGGTGCCAGGGACTCGATACGGATGCTCCGGATAGCCCCCATGACAACGGAAGGATGCAGGGGTCCCCGACGACCCTGCATCCAATCCAGAGGAAGGAAATGTGCCGGGATCAGCACTCCGGACCGTGCCAGGCCCGCACGAAGCCGGAAGGATCAGGGCGCTCGCGGCCCTTGGCGTGCGGTTCGGCCGTACCTACATGCACGAAGCCCAGCAGGTGTTCATCAGCTGCGAAGCCCAGGGCGTCACGCACCTTGGGATCGAAGGCGTTGGGGCCGCTGACCCAGATGGCACCGTAGCCTTGCAGGTACAGGCCGTTGAGCAGGTTCATGACGGCAGCGCCTGCCGCCAGCCACTGCTCGATGACCGGCACCTTTTCGGAGCCTTCGACCAGCCGCACGGCCGGCACGATGGTCATGGGCGCCGCCAGCTGCTTGCGACGATAGCGCTCGGGATCCTCGTGACCCCGCGCACGCGCTGCCTCGACCAGGATCTCGGCCAGCGCCGCCCGGGCCTCCCCCTGGACGGTGACGAAGCGCCACGGTTTCATGCTGCCGTGATCCGGCGCACGCATGGCCAGTTCGAAGGCCGTCTCCAGCTCGGAGGCCGAAGGCGCCGGCTCATGCAACGGCCAAGACGAGAAACGCCCTTTCAGCGCCTCGATGGCCACCTCGCCGACTTCGGCCAGATCGATCGTCTCGCTCATCGGTTCAGTTCCGGCCGCGCGGCGCGTTTGCGCTCTTCTGGCACGCCGGGCAGACGCCATACAGCGCCAGCCGACGCTCGGACAGTTCGTAGCCATGTGCATCGGCCACTTCGAACTGCACTTTCTCGATGACGGGACTGGTGAACTCGTCCACCCGGCCGCAGCTCACACAGATGAGGTGATCATGGTGATCACCCTCGTTCATCTCGAAGACGGCCTTGCCGCCGTCGAAGACGTTACGGCTGAGCAGGCCGGCCGCTTCCAGCTGCGACAGCACCCGATAGACGGTCGCCAGGCCCACGTCATGGCCCTGCTCCAGCAGCCGACGGAACACGTCCTCGGCCGAAAGGTGGCGCTCTTCGCTGCCACGGATGATTTCTAGTACCTTGATTCTGGGCAGCGTGGCCTTCAGACCGACACTGCGCAATTCCTGATCCTGGGTGCTCATTGACCTTCCTGAGAGAGAAACGGTTTCGCGGCGCTGGGCAACCGGGCGATACCTCCCGGGCAATCGCCCTCGATCCCTGCATTATGAACCATTTAGGCCGCCATGATCCGTCATGTGATACCGCTTTCCTGCTGATGAACCGCTGTCCGGACCTGGCTGTCCGTACCTTGACCGGAACCGGATGCCCCGGCACCCCGTGCGGGAGCGTCAGGCATGCCCTTCCTGCCCCGTTCCGGCGCCCCGGGAGCACCATCAGCCGGGAAAGTGCCGGCCGATGCCCGATCATCACGCTGGTGAATGCGGATGATGCGCAAGGCATCAGGCTGCGCCACCAGCACACAGGGCTTGTTGTGCCGACGGCAATGATCCTGCACCCGCCAGTACGCCTGGTGGCTGAGACAGCCGGTCTGGCATATCACCAGATCGGCCTCGACCAGCCGTTCTTCAAGGTCTGGGGGATCCTCGACCTCATCGGTGGCGCCCGATCCATCGGCACGATCGTCGCCTGCCGGATGCAACGGCTGCCCCAAGGGCCGCGTTGACGCTCCGGGTTCCGGAACAGTCCCCTGCGTTGCCGCAGGCCATGCCTCGGCCGGCGTTGTGGCCGAAGCACCGCGAAGCAGCGTCTGCAGGCGCTGCGCCAGCGACTCGATCCGCGCGCCCAGCGTGGCCCTGCCCGCCTGCGTGGCCTGGGCGGCAGCCAGCATGCGCCGCTGCTCGTCACCCGCCATGGCCAGGGAAGGCTCCCGCGCGGCCAGCTGGGCACGCAGCTGCAACACCTCGGCCTCCAGAAGCTGATTGCGGGCATGAAGCCGCTGCACCGTGGCCGTGCAGCGCCGCTGGGCTGCGCCATAAGCCTGTCTCAGTGCCTTCAGCTCGGCCATCACGCCTTCCAGGCTGCGTTCGGACGGTTTCACGGTTCGGACTCCAACGGTTGGGGCGGAGGGATGGAGGGATGCCGGAACGACGGGCCGCCGCGCCGACAGGAGAGGGGCATGGCACCTGCACAAAACGGCGAACACGGCCCCAATGACTGATTCTACTTCTCATTCATGAAATCTGCCTGGCCCTCCCTTCACGCCAGACAGGATCGGCATGGGGGCAACACCCGTGTCGGATCAGGACGACACTGCATGCAACGACACCCTGTGGCCGCCACGCCCAGGAATCGCACCACACGATCCGGTACTCCCGGCCGGCTCTGCACACGGGCATGAAACAGACCGAAAAGGCTGCCAGAAGCCGCACTGTTCCGAAGATCGTGAACATCCGTCCACCGGGACAATCTCCGGTCATGTCCGCTGGAGGATCCCGCATGAAAACGATTGCCCTGACCATGATCGTCAAGAACGAGGCCCGCAGCCTTGCGCGCTGCCTGGACAGTGTCGCCCCTGGGTGGACAAGATGATCGTGCTGGACACGGGATCGACCGACGACACCATCGCCATTGCCCGTGCCCATGGGGCCGAGGTGTACGAGCGGCGCTGGACCAACGACTTCGCCGCCGCCCGCAATGCGGCGCTGGCGCACTCTGACGCCGACTGGAACCTGGTTCTGGATGCGGATGAATGGCTGACCTCCGGCGGCGAATACCTGCAGGCACTGCGCCACGATTCGCGCCGTGCCGTCCACAACATCCGTATCGACAGCGACCTGGGCAACGGCAGCAACATCCTGATCTCCAGCCACCGCATCCCGCGGATCCTGCCGCAAGGCGTGCGCTACAAGGGGCGGATCCACGAACAGCCGGCCCACAACCTGCCAGTCGTCGATGCATCGGTAGCAGTAAGGCACGACGGATACATGCAGGCGCAGCTCGACACCAAGAAGGGCCGCAACCTTGCACTGCTGGAGGAAACCCTGGCAGAGATGCCCGATGACCCCTACATGCACTTCCAGTTGGGCAAGCAGTACGACATTGAGCAGCAGCACGACAAAGCACTGTCCTTTTACCACCGTGCTCGGGAACTGGTACGCAACCGTTCCCCCTGGTACCACGACCTGGTGGTTCGGACGATCGAGTGCCTGCGACACGAAGGCCGTCTGGAAGAAGCGATGATCTTCGCCTCGGACGAGATGCCCTACTGGGATCAGTCGCCCGACTTCTATTTCGTGGTGGGCTGCCTGCTGCTGGATCAGATGCAGAAGCGCCCCGAACAGGGCAAATCGCTGCTACCAATGATCGAGGAGAGCTGGCTGAAGGCGCTGGCCATCGGCGAGCGTCCAGATCTGGCTGGCAACGTCATTGGTCGAGGCAGCTTCATGGCAGCCGGCCAGCTGTGGGCGCTTTTCGACGCACGCAAGGAGATCGAGAAGGCCGCGCACTACAACGATATGCAGAAAAAGCTCTACGCCCAGTACAAGGAAGCGGCAGACGCCGGCCTGGTGTCGGCGCCCGCCCTGCCCGAGCAGCAGTCGGCCTGAGCCTGCAGGCACCAGGCGTCACGGCCCGGCTGCGCCTTGTCAGCCGTGGTCACGCCCTCTCTCCTGCAGCGCGTGTGATGCACCGATGGGGTGCAGCCTGCGGTTCTGCCACTCAGTCAGGAGCGATCAAGTCCAGCTCGACGAGGGCGCGGCAGACCCTGTCCTCGTCCTGTCGCAGCTTGCGGGAACCTGCGCGACGGGGCTTGTCATTCACCCCGAATCCTGCGCGCCATGGCACTCAGTGCATCGTCATCGGCGCGCATGGCATCATGGGATGACAGATAACCTTCATAACGCTCGAAAAATCTGTCCATCCCTTTCGACTCGATGCGTCTGAAAGAAGACCCGTCACCCGTGCCATGCATGGGGAAGAGCTTGGCGTGCAGATGATCCACGCCATACCCTTCAAAAATGACGCCTGTCCGTCCAACACCTTCAAGGTGCTGATCAAGCATTCCGGCCACTTTCCTTGCGGCCTTCATGAGTGAACAGACGGTCTCATCATCGTTATCGAATACATAGCTGGGACGATGAGCCTTGGGGATCACAACAGTCACCCCGGGCGTATTCGGATAAATCGACAGAAAGGCAAGATGATTATCATCCTCCCATATGCGATGGGAGGGCGACTCGTTCGCAACGATCCTGCAAAAAGATGCAGTCCTGATCCACTGATTTATTTTTCAGCCACGCGAAAATCTCCCTGCATGTGAATACCGGGGCAGCAACCGGCCAGCCTCCTCGGCCATGAAAAGTCACTGCCCGGCAGCACCTTGCCAGCAAGGGTGACGCCCTGCCCCCGCAGCACCGGCGATGCGTCTGCGGGTTGCGGGACCATGGGCCACGTACTTCAAATTGCAGCCCTGCAACTCAGTCCGGATCGATCATGTCCAGCTCGACGAGCGCACGGTAGACCCCGTCCTCGTCCTGCCGCGGCGCCAGATGGTCGGCGTACTTCTTCACCTCCGGGTGGCCATTGGCCATGGCCACCCCGAAGCCCGCCTCCGACAGCATCTCGATGTCGTTGAGCGAGTCTCCGAAGGCCATCACGTTGTCCAGCGTCAGCCCCAGCGTGCCGATCACGTCGCGGATGCCACGCATCTTGGACCCCTCGGTGGCCAGCAGGTCCGACGCATCCTCATGCCAGCGCACCGTGCGGAACCGCCCATGGTCCAGAATGCCCGAGGTCTCGATGCCTGCCAGCTGGCTTTCCTGGAAACCGACGACCAGCTGGTAGACCGGGCTGCCAGGCTCATGGGGCTGGTCCATGGAATGGTCGCGCATGATCGGCACCAGTGCCACATGGAAGGCCGGCGTCATCGAGATCACCGACATGTGGGTACGCTCGGCATAGCACACTCCCATGCCCTGCCCCACGAGATAGGCGGTGATGCGCTCCAGGTCGGCCTGGGCGAACGGGTAGTCGGTGACGACCTCCTGCCCGTGCAGGTTGAGCTGGCCGTTGATGGTGACGAAGTGCTCGACGCCCGTTCGTGCGATGACCGCCTCCAGCGGCGCAGGAAAGATGTAGCGCGCACGCCCGGTGGCGATGGCCGGAATCACCCCGCGCCGTTTCAGCCCCAGGAAGGCCTTCTCGACACCGGGCGACAACAGGCCCGCATTCTTGCTGTAGAGCGTGTCGTCAATGTCGAAGAAGACGATCCGGATACGGTCCTTCAGTGCTTGACTCATGCGTGTGTTTCCTGGCGGCAGCCACCCGGCAGCCCCCAAACCGGGCCCGACGCAGCGCCATGGTTGCGTGTCTGCCTATTCTAGAGCGTGCCCCGGCCTTGCGCCCCGGTCCCCGACAGGAGGCCAGTCCGTCCGCAACGCCCAGGACCCCTTCCGAAGAAGTGCCGTGTCCATCGGCTCCCCGCACCTGCCTGAAGAGCCCGACCGCAATGCATCATCGGCGGCCATCCCTCCCTCCCCGGCGCTATGATCGTCCTGATCGCATCTTGACAGGAGACATGATCATGTCCAGCAATCCCAGCATCCTTTCCCACGTTTCGCTCGGCACCAACCAGCTCGACCGTGCCCTCGCCTTCTATGACAAGGCGCTGGGCGCCCTGGGCATCGGCCGCGTCGTGGATCTGAGCCAGGAGCACCATGCCGTGGCCTACGGCCGCGCCTATCCGGAGTTCTGGGTGCAGGCACCGTTCAACGGCAAGCCGGCAGAAGTGGCCAACGGCGTGCACATCGCCTTCTACGCCGAGACGCCGGCCCAGGTGGATGCCTTCTACAAGGCTGCGCTGGAAGGTGGCGCCACCGACGACGGCGCCCCGGGCCCGCGTCCCATCTACGGCAAGCCGTACTACGGCTGCTTCGTGCATGACCCCGACGGCCACAAGATCGAGGCCATGGCACTGGGTGGAACAGCCCGATGCCTGACGGCCCAAGGTGACGCCTGGGGGTGAAGGTCACGGCCAGGCACCGGTTGACGGTGCTGTCGGGTGGCGTGACGCCCTTCACTCCCAGCACGATGCCCCGCTTCTCCATATCGGCCTGCAGCGCGGCCAGACGCTTGGCCGGATCCAGCAGCGGGTCGCTGATGTGGGCGAGCATGGCGTCAGCCGAGCGGCGCACGTCGTCGTCGCTGGCGCTGACGGCGCCGTGAAAGACGTAGGCCGGCAGGAAGCGGGTCTTCAGCAGGTGGGCCGTCTGCTGCAGCGGCTTCAGGAATTCGCTCATCGAGAAGCCGTTGTAGCCGCCCGCCTGATAGGAATCGGCCGGGCCACCGGTGGAGATGGCCGAGACCCATTCCTTGCCAGCCAGTGCATCGCCCCCCGGGCCATAGGCCCAGCCATAGACCAGTACATCATCCAGCCACTGCTTCATCAGGGGCGGAACCGAATACCAGTAGAACGGGTGCTGGAAGACGAGACGATCATGGGCCAGCAGGGCCTGCTGCTCGGCCGCGATGTCGATCCCTGCCATCCGGATAAAGGGCGTAAATGTCGCGCACCGTGATGTCTGGCTGCGCCGCCGGGCGCTGTGCCCAGGCGTGATTGACCCGGGAGCTGTCCAGGTGCGGATGAAAGAGATTGACCAGTATCTTCATGGCGGCCTCCGAAGCAGGAACATGCGTCCATCGTAGTGGCTACAATGAGCCGCGATAAGCCCGATTCCATTTCATGACCTGATGCATGAGGGCCATCAATCGATCATGCGCCACAGCGATTTCGCCGAGCTGGCCGCCTTTGCCGCCATCGTCGAGGAAGGCAGTTTCCGGGGCGCAGCAGCGCGCCTGGGTCTGCGCCCTCCACCGTATCGCACAGCCTGCGTGCGCTGGAAGAGAAGCTCGGCGTGCAGCTCCTGCATCGCACGACGCGCAGCGTGGCGCCGACAGAAGCCGGACAGGCGCTCTTTGCGCGTGTCGGCCCGGCCCCTGGCGGGGATGGAAAACGCCATCGAGGCCGTCAATGCCCATCGTGACCTTCCGGCCGGCCGCATCCGTCTGAGCATGCCGCGCTGCGTGGCCAGCCAGGTGCTGCTGCCACGGCTGCGCGCCTTCATGGAACGGTTCCCCGACATCCAGCTCGACATCGCGGCAGACAACGGTTTTCGTCGACATCGTGCGCGACGGCTTCGATGCCGGCATCCGGCTGCGGGAAAGCATTCCGGGCGACATGGTGGCGGTACCCGTCACGCCGGACCTGCAGACGATGGTGGTGGCCTCCCCGACCATCTGGCCCTCCATCCGGCCCCCGCACACCCCACGAACTGCACCGCCACCGCTGCATCGGCTTTCGCCAGATCGGCAGCGGCAACGTCTATCGATGGGAGTTCATGCGGACCGCCCTGCCCACCCGGGAAGCTGGAGACACAAGTCCCGGGTCATCTGCCGCCCAGGTCCCTGGCCTCATGGAACTGAACCTGGACTGCGCGCTGGTACTGGACGATCCCGAACTGATGCTGGACGCCGCGGCACGAGGCCTGGGCCTGGCCTATGCCATGGACGGCATCTGCCGTCCCTGGCTGGAAGACGGCCGGCTGATGCAGGTTCTGGCGGACTGGAGCCCCCGCTACCCGGGGTTCTGCCTGTACTACCCCAACCGCCGGATTACCGCTCCACTGCGTGCCCTGGTGGAGACATTGAAGGTCAGTTGACCGAACGCCAGCCCGGGCTGCCTGCCAGGCCCGAACGGCTCGCGCCGTATGACAAGAACAACACCGATGGCGGAGCATGGGCGCTCTCTATCCTTTATGGCAACAACTGTGTTGCCTCCAGGACTCATATTGTCGTCAACCTTACTTTTTATGGCCTAAGATGAATTCACAGATACACGGCATTCGATGACCGATGGACGGCCGACTTGCCGTGACAGGAGACCCACTCCGGTACGCCGGTGCATCCCTCGTGGGATGCCGGCAACCGGATCCTCTTCGGGGATTTTTCTCGTTTGCAGGAGCAGACATCATGATCCTTCGTCCATCTCTCAGCCATGTATCCCGTTCCAGCCCGTCGGCCCAGCCTGCCGGCTTCCCTGCTGCGACGCACCGCAACCCCTGGCAGGTGCAGCCACGCTGATGCTGCTGCTTGCGGCCTGCGGTGGCGGCAGTGGCGGCTCCAGCCGTGACAAGGCGGTGTCCAGCAGCCCCACCCCACCGACGAACCAGGCACAGAACGCCGGCACGACAGGCACGGGCTCGTCATCGAACAGCGGAACGTTGAACGGCGGTTCGTCCGGTAGCGGTACCACGGGCGGCCAGACGCATGCCGGTGGCTCCACAGGCAACGGGGGTGCGGGCCATGCGGGCTCGGGCAACGCCAACGCCGGAACCGGTGGAAGCGGCACCGGCGGCACGTCGGGCGGCCAGGGCGCTGGCAGTTCGTCGAACGGCGGCGCAGGGGATCAAATCCCGGCCAGGGGCCATGGTGCCGCCGGAGGCGGATCCGCTCAGCCCGGCGGTCATGCCGGTAGCGGCAACGTGGGGGGAAGCAACTCCGGAGGCAGCAACGCAGGCGCCGGTTCGACCGGCAACATCGGTCGCTGGGGCCCTGCTCCGTCCATCTCGGCGCGGGGCATCAGTGGTGATGTGCTGGCCACGATGATCAACCAGCCGGGTTCGCTGCATCCGGGCGATGTGCTGCTGAACGACGGCAAGCCACACCCGAACGAAGCCTACGCCCCCGTGCCCTTCCAGGCCCGGCGCTGGTCAGCACAGCCGCCCGCCGGCCAGGCCATGACGGGCGAGGCGCTGCGTGTGCATCAGGCCGTTCTGGCCGACACCCAAGCAGGCAGCTACACGTACTACACCAGTCTGGATGCTGCCACGGCCGATCACACCAGCCGCGAGAACACGCACAACCTCTGGGTGGAGGTGAACTTCGGCAGCACCGTGAAGGGCTTTGCACCGCGCCGGGTCGACAGTCTGGCCTCGATGGCCGGCGTACCGGTGGGCACACCGCTGCTGACACTGCAGACACAGGCCCGCGTGCTGGTGGACCAGATTCCCGGATACGTGACGCCCCAGGGTCGAACCTTCACGCTGAAAGGATCCCAGCCCTTCGTGGTGGAAAAAGGTACGCTGGTGCCGTTCAACCAGGTGCTGCGCCACTGGAGTGGTCAGGACGGTGCCTTCCTGCAGGTGTTCGTGGCCAACGGCGGCCGCTCCGACGAGGCGCGACTGTGCCTGAACGTGCATGCACCGCTGATGAAGCGGCTGAGCTGCGTCCGCTACGCAGTGCCGACCGGCTGGAAACTGGGTCAGCCGCTGGTGCGTCTGGGCCACTACGTGGTGGATGACCAGTCGCCGGTGGCCAGCCGGCGCGATCTGCGCTACTGGAACGCCACGGCTGCCGACCTGCCGAAGCACCCGCTGGGGTACTGAAACAGGAAGGGGGAACGCCCGTCTCCGGACGCTCCCCCTTTTCAAGGCTGTCTCAAGGATCCTCCGAGCCAGCTCCGCAGACTGATGCGCCACGGTGCGGATTCTCAGAGGATCCCTGGGCCTTTCCGACACAGCCGCCCTTCCGGGCGGCTCTGCAGAAAGCCCCGAGCGATGATCACATGTTGTCGATCATCACCTGGCCGAAGCCCGAGCACGAGACCTGCTCGGCATCCGGCATCAGGCGGGCGAAGTCATAGGTGACCTTCTTGCTGGCAATGGCCTTCTTCATCGACGAGATGATCAGGTCGGCCGCTTCGGTCCAGCCCATGTGGCGCAGCATCATCTCGGCCGAGAGAATCTCGGAACCGGGGTTCACATAGTCCTTGCCGGCGTACTTGGGCGCGGTGCCGTGGGTGGCTTCGAACATGGCCACCGAATCGGACAGGTTGGCCCCCGGAGCGATGCCGATGCCGCCGACCTGAGCGGCCAGGGCGTCGGAGATGTAGTCGCCATTGAGGTTGAGCGTGGCGATGACCGAGTATTCCGCCGGACGCAGCAGGATCTGCTGCAGGAAGGCGTCGGCAATCACGTCCTTGACGATGATGTCCTTGCCGGTCTTCGGATTCTTCAGTTTCATCCAAGGGCCGCCGTCGAGCAGCTCGGCGCCGAACTCGTTCTTGGCCAGCGCATAGCCCCAGTCACGGAAGGCGCCTTCGGTGAACTTCATGATGTTGCCCTTGTGCACCAGGGTGACGGAGGGCTTGTCGTTGTCGATGGCGTACTGGATGGCCTTGCGCACCAGGCGCTCGGTGCCTTCCTTCGAGACCGGCTTGATGCCGATACCGGAGGTCTCGGGGAAGCGGATCTTGGTGACGCCCAGCTCCTTCTGCAGGAAGTCGATGAGCTTCTTCGCCTTGTCGGTCTGGGCCTCGTACTCGATGCCGGCGTAGATGTCCTCGGAGTTCTCGCGGAAGATCACCATGTCGGTCTTGTGGGGCTCGCGCACCGGCGAGGGCACGCCGTCGAAGTACTGGACGGGCCGCAGGCAGACATAGAGGTCGAGCTGCTGACGCAGGGCAACGTTCAGCGAGCGGATGCCGCCGCCAACCGGCGTGGTGAGCGGGCCCTTGATGGAGACGACGTACTCACGCAGCACGTCCAGCGTCTCGTCGGGCAGCCACACATCGGGACCGTAGACCTGGGTGGCCTTCTCGCCGGCGTAGATCTCCATCCAGTGGATCTTGCGCTTGCCGCCATAGGCCTTCTGCACGGCGGCATCCACCACCTTCAGCATCACCGGCGTGATGTCGAAGCCGGTGCCATCCCCCTCGATGTAGGGCACGATGGGGTTGTCAGGCACGTTGAGGGAGAAATCCTGGTTGACGGTGATCTTCTGGCCCTGATCGGGCACCTTGATGTGTTGGTACATGGATTGTGGACCTGTAGTGCGGATTGACACCGGTCGGGGCACGGACTCGGCACGGCGACCGCCCGCAGGCAAGGACGGCGCCGGACGAAGGTGACCCCGGGGAAAGGGGGATTATGCCAGCCATGGATGGCAGCCACAGGCGTGGGCGCCTCCTGGGCACGACGTTCTCAGGGAAAGTCCCGAGATGAAGGGGCGACAGCATGCGACGCCCGTCAAGACGCGCAGGCCAGGACCAGGAGGCGTGTCGAGCCGAGGCAGCCGAAACCGAGGCCATGGCGTGAACAGGGCTGCTCTGGCTCCGACTTGCGGACTTGCGGACTTGCGGACTTGCGGGCTGCGGGCTGCGGGCTGCGGGCTGCGGGCTGCGGGCTGCGGGCTGCGGGCTGCGGGCTGCGGGCAGGGTATGATCGGCGCTGACACAGGAACATCAACGGGGTGCCCCCGGATCTGTCATGCCCATTTCCACTTCTGCCCAGTCCGCCACGACGCCAACCTTCACGCGCGCCCCGACGATGGCGGCCCCCGCCCCGGCACGCCTTGCCGATGGCGGCACGCACCAGGCCAAAGGATGGCGCCGGGCCCAAGGGGCATCCATCCACATGGCCAGTCTGTTGCTGGTGGCCGGTGCCTGGCTGGCCGGCATCCAGCCGGCGCAGGCCACCCCGCCCTACCGGATGCCGGTGGTGGAACTGGAAGCCGGGGGCCAACGCATCGACGCCGAGCTGGCACGGACCGAGCCGGAGCGGGAGCGCGGTCTGATGCACCGGACGGTGATGCCCTGAGAACCATGGGATGCTGTTCGTCTTCGAGCAGCCCGCCCAGTACTGCTTCTGGATGAGGAACACGCTGATTCCGCTGACCGTAGCCTTCCTGGACGAGGACGGCAAGGTGGCGGATCTGGCCGACATGCAGCCGCGCGATGAACGCAGTCACTGCCCTTCCCGGCCGGTGCGCCACGCGCTGGAAATGAACCAGGGCTGGTTTGACGCGCACGGCGTGAAGGTGGGAGATGTGGTGAAGGGGCTTGAAACGGTGCCGAACGGCGAACTGAAGCCGTGAGCGGCTGCCTCTAAAGAGGGCGCGCTCAATGACGGAAAGGCCAGCCTGCCACGCGCTGGCCTTCGGGGGACCGGCCACAGGTCATGGCCGGCCCATTCGTGCGGGATCAGCCCTTGTTGGAGAGCTTGCCCACCACGGCCAGCACAACGATGGCGCCAATGACCGAGGCGATCCAGCCGGCCGTCTGGCCCGGCTCGTAGAAGTGCATGGCACCGCCCACGAAGTTGGCCAGGGCGGAACCGGCGACGCCGAGGATGGCCGTCATGATCCAGCCAAGTTTCTGGGTGCCCGGCATGATGGCGCGGGCGATGAGGCCGATGACCAGGCCGACAACGAACATCTGGATGAGAGCCATACGAGTGTTCCTCTGAAGTGAAAGGAAGGAAACGGACCGGAAGAAGGTCCGGACAGGAACTGCACACCTGCGGAAAGCAGGCATGACAGGCCACAGACTGAGCGCCGGACAGGCACCAGCCACGGGTCGAACAGCACCCCAACCTACCGTGGCAAAAGCGCCACTGATGTGTAGATGGGCGCATCTTCCCACACTTCAACCCGACGAATGGTTAGAAATGATCATATCGACGGTCGCCTGCAGGCTGCCATCCTGCAGACGCACTTCGACCTGCCCGCCGGGACGGGCCTCGTCGACCGTGGTCAGCAGGTGGCCGTCAGCATCGCGCACCAGCGCGTAGCCCCGTCCCAGCACGGCCAGCGGGCTGATGAGCGCCAGACTGTTCTCGGCCATCTCCAGCCGAGCGGCAGCGCGTTGCCAGCAGCCGCGGGCGGCATGCGCCAGGCGCTGCTCGGCCTGCGCCAGACGAAACCCCGCCGCGAGCGGTCGAGGGCGGCCTCAGGGTGTCGGCCGCACGCTGCCAGCGCCCTTGGCTCTCGACCAGCCGGCTGGTCATGGCCCGTTGCAGGCGCTCGGCCAGGCGCTCCACGCGCATCTCCTGTCGGGGCAGTTCCTGCAACGGCCAGCGCTGCAGCCGTTCTGCCAGCTGTTCCAGCCGCTGACCATGGGCCTGCAGCTGCCGTGTGGGTGAACGCAGCAGGCGCTCGGCCATGTCCAGGCGTTGTTCCAGTCGCTCCAGCTGGCGCTGCATGGCCTGCTGCAGCCGCGCACGCTGGTGGCGCAGCCGCTGCAGGCTCTCGCGCCGATCGGTGCTGACCAGCTCGGCCGCCGCCGTGGGTGTCGGAGCCCGCACATCGGCCACGAAGTCGCAGATGGTGAAGTCGGACTCATGGCCGACACCGCTGACCACCGGCAGCGTGCAACGGGCCAGTCGCCGGGCCAGCGTCTCGTCGTTGAAGGCGTCCAGATCCTCGAAGGACCCCCCGCCACGCACCAGCAGCAGCACGTCGCATTCCAGCCGCGCCTCGGCAGCCTCGACGGCAGCCAGCAGCTCAGCCGGCGCCTGCTGCCCCTGCACGCTGGCCGGGTAGATGATGACGCGCAGCTGTGGGGCACGCCGGCGCAGTGTGGTGAGCACGTCCTGAAGCGCCGCGGCCTTCAATGAGCTGATGACGCCAACGGTATGGATGTAGGGGCGGCAGCAGCTGCTTTGCGCCCGGGGTCGAACAACCCTTCGGCCGCCAGCAGCGCCTTCAGCCGCGCGAAAGCGCTGCCAGACATCACCTGCGCCGGCCAGCTGCATGCGCTCGACGCCCAGCTGGAAGTCACCGCGCGCCTCGTAGAGCGTGACACGGGCCACCACTTCGACACGATCGCCCTCGCGCGGCACGAAGCCCACACGCTGTGCGGACATGCGGAACATGACGGCAGCGCACGGCCGCACCGGTTTCCTTCAGCGTGAAGTACCAGTGGCCGCTGGCCGCCCGCGTGAAGTTGGACAGCTCGCCCACCACCCGCACGGTGCCGAACGTGTCCTGCAGCAGACGACCAGCCATCCGGTTGAGCTGGCCGACTGTCAGTGCCTGCTCGCCCGTAAAAGGCTGCGAAGAGGCTGTAAAAAGCGCTTTCCTGTTGTTTCATCGGTACTTTTATCCACACAAAAGCCAACGCTTTCTGTAGATGGCAGGGGCTGGTCGAGCACCGGGAGCAGCCCCCTTCCCCATCGTCAACATATTGAATGATAAAGGAATTTCCATATCCAGCCTTGAGCACGCCTGAATCACCTTCCTGTGCCTGCATCTGTAATTACGTGATGGAATGCAGCTGCCCACAGAGTTGTCCACAGGTCTTTGCACAGGCCGTTGCAGGTTGCGTGCCACACTTGCCGACCCCAAACAAAAAAACCGACAATCCCGGCGTTCGCGTCCCGCGAAAGTTCTACCCTTCCGGAGTGTGTTCCCTTGTTCTCCATCATCCAGGCCGCTGGCTGGCCCATCTGGTTTCTGATCCTCGCCTCGATCGCCACGGTTGCCCTGATCGTCGAACGGGCGATCACGCTGCAACGCCGCAAGATCCTTCCGCCCGGCATGCTGGAGGAAGTGGTCAACCTGCACCGCAACCGGCAGCTCAATGCCGAGATGGTGACGCGTGTGGAACGCTCCTCGCCGCTGGGCCGGGTGCTGGCCACCGGGCTGCGGCATGAGTTCGAGTCGCGCGACATGATCAAGGACGCCATGGAAGAGACCGGTCGCGCCGTGGCGCATGATCTGGAGCGCTTCCTGCCCACGCTGGGCACGCTGGCCACGGTGGCCCCGCTGCTGGGCCTGTTCGGCACCGTCATCGGCATGATCGAGATTTTCGGCTCGCAGGCCCCCAGCGGCAACGATCCGACCCAGCTGGCTCACGGCATCTCGATCGCCCTCTACAACACGGCCTTCGGTATCGGCGTGGCCATTCCGGCCCTGCTGGCCTACCGGGGCTTCCGCAGCCGGGTTGACGACTTCCTGGTGGAAATGGAGCAGCAGTCGCTGCGCCTGGTGGACGTGATCAAAGGAATCGGGGGCCGGCATTGAACTTTCGGCGTTCCATCCGGCGTGAAGAGCCGGAAATCAACTTCATCCCGCTCATCGACCTGCTGCTGGTGATCCTCATCTTCCTGATGGTCACCACCACCTACAACCGCTACCGCGAGCTGGCCGTGGACCTGCCGTCGGCCGCCGGCAAGGAAACGCCGGAAGCGCCGGTGCAGATCATCGTGGCCGTGACGGCCGACGGACAGTACCGGGTGGACAGCGAGCGGTGGGCCATGCCGATGCCAACATGCTGGCCAGCGTGCTGGGCCGCGCAGCCGGTGATCGTCAGAACCCCATCGTGGTCGTGCATGCCGACGCCGCCGCGTCCCACCAGTCGGTGGTGAACGTCATGGAAAGTGCCCGCATCGCCGGTCTGCCGCGCGTGAGCTTCGCCACCAAGACGAAGCAATCGGCCCAGTGACGGGCCGTCTGCATCTCGGGCGCCCCCATGGGACGGGTGGCGCCTTGAAGACTGAGGGCTGCGCCGCTGGCTGGAAGCCTGGCTGCTGCGGGTCTGGTTCGACCAGACCCGTGGCACCGACCGCCTGCTGGCCTGGCTGCTGGCCCCGCTGCTGCTGCCGCTGTCCTGGCTGGTGGCAACCCTGGCCCGCCGACGGGCTGCACGAATCGAACATACCCCCACAGGCCGCCCGGCCGTGGTGGTGGTGGGCAACGTGGTGGTGGGTGGCTCAGGCAAGACGCCCCTGGTCATCGCCCTGGCCCGTGCCCTGCGCGAACGGGGCCTGAAGGTGAGCCTGCTGGCCCGCGGCTACCGGGCCTCCTCTGATACGCCCCTTCTCATCGACCGCAACACGCCCGCTGCCGAGGCCGGCGACGAGGCCCCTGCTGCTGGCCGCCGAGACTGGCCTGCCCGTGGGCGTGGGCGCCCGGCGCAAGGCTGCGCTGGATCTTCTTGTCTCGCACCATCCCGACCTGGACGTGGTGATCTCGGACGACGGACTGCAGCACGTGGCCCCTGCCCCGCCGGCTGGAGCTGGTGATGATGCACCCGCTGGGTCTGGGCAACGGCCGCTGCCTGCCGGCCGGACCGCTGCGCGAGCCCGCCGAGCGCCTGGCCCACGTGGACGCACTGCTGGTACCGGCGACATCGCCCCAATCGGCGAGCACAAGCGCGTCGCCCGAGGCCCCCGGACCTCGGCGCCTCCCCGCTTCCAGATCCGCACCGAGCTGGCCGGCATCCGCACTCTGGATGGCAGCCAGCACTGGACGCCAGCCGATTTCGTGGCCGCCATGGCCGGACAGCGACTGGCGGCCGTGGCCGGCATCTCGCGCCCCGAGCGCTTCTTCGATTCGCTGCGCACGCTGGGCCTGGACATCACCGAGTATCCGTTGCCTGACCATGCCCACATCGACCCGGCGTGGCTCGCCACGCTTCCCGAGCCTGGGGTGATCATGACGGCCAAGGATGCCGTGAAGTGCGTCGACTTCCCCCCAGCGCTGCAGGCGCGCTGCCGGGTGCTCGATATCCGGGCCGTGCCCGATCCGGCGCTGCTAGAATGGCTCGATCAGCAGCTGGCCACGACAGCCTGCTGCCCATCGACACCTTCTTCTGCGCATTGACACCATGATGGCTCTCGACATTCTCGTCTGCCCGCTGTGCAAGGGGCCGCTCGCCCACGACCGCCAGCAGCAGACCCTCACCTGCAAGGCAGACCGCCTGGTGTTCCCCATCCGTGACGGCGTGCCGGTCGCGATCGTCGAGGAAGCCGGGCAACTGGCGGCCGACGGCAGCGTGACACCGGCGCCTGCCGCCGGCACGGCTGGCTGAAACCGGAGCGGCACGACCATGAGCTCCCGGTCCCCTGCCCAGGCGGCACCGGCCGCCACACCTTCCTTCGTCGTCCTCATCCCGGCCCGGCTGGCCTCCACGCGCCTGCCTGACAAGCCGCTGGCCGACATTGCCGGCATCCCCATGGTGGTGCGCGTGGCCAACCAGGCCCGACAATCACAGGCCGTCCGGGTTGCCATCGCCACCGACAGCCCCCGGATCGCCGACGTGGCTCGTGCCCATGGGCACGAAGCCATCATGACCCGTGCCGACCACGCCTCGGGCACCGAGCGACTGGCCGAGGCCATCACGCTGATGGAACTGGCCGAAGACACCATCGTGGTCAACGTACAGGGGGACGAGCCCGAGATTCCGCCGGCCCTCATCGATGCCCTGGCCAGCTGCCTGGCCAGCGACCCGGAATGCCCGATGGCCACGGCCGTGCATCCCGTGCAGTCGGTGGCCGACTGGCTGAACCCCAATGTGGTGAAGGTGGTGGCCGACGCCGAGGAACGCGCCCTGCTGTTCTCCCGCGCCCCCTGCCTTGGTCGCGCAGCCATCTGGCCTGGGGGCTGGATGCCGAGACCCCACAGGCCCGGCAGGCCTTCGAGGCGGCCCGGCCCCTGCGGCACATCGGCATGTATGCCTATCGCAGCCGCTTCCTCACGCGCTATGCGCAGCTGGCTCCCTGCGCGCTGGAAGACATCGAGGCGCTGGAACAGCTGCGGGTGCTGCACCACGGCTACCGCATCAAGCTGCTGCACACCGACGATGCGCCGCCCGCCGGCGTGGACACGCCGGGCCGACCTGGAACGGGTCCGGGCACGGCTGGGACACGGCACCCACTGACGCACCGCCTGACAGTTCCGTGTCCCAGCGCCGCACAGGCTGTGTGGTGCTGGAGCGCTACAATGGAAGGAATCGTATCTTTTCAACAGGAACTTCCTCCATGCGACTGATTCTTCTTTGACCCTCCGGGCGCTGGCAAAGGTACCCAGGCCGGCTTCATCACCAGCCAGTTCGGCATTCCCCAGATCTCCACGGGCGACATGTTGCGTGCCGCCATCAAGGCCGGCACCGAGCTGGGCAAGGCCGCCAAGGAAGTGATGGACCAGGGCAAGCTGGTGTCCGACGACATCATCATCGGCCTGGTGAAGGAACGGCTGAAGCAGCCCGACTGTCAGAAAGGCTACCTGTTCGACGGTTTCCCGCGCACCATCCCGCAGGCCGAAGCCCTGCGCGAATCCGGCATCCGGCTGGAGCACGTGGTGGAACTGAAGGTGCCGGACGCCGACATCATCGAGCGCATGAGCGGGCGGCGCGTCCACCAGCCCAGCGGTCGCAGCTACCACATCCGCTTCAACCCGCCCAAGGTGGAAGGCAAGGACGACGTGACGGGTGAACCCCTGACCCAGCGTGACGACGACCGCGAGGACGTGGTTCGGAAGCGCCTGGAGGTCTACCAGCAGCAGACCCGCCCGCTGGTCGACTACTACCAGGAATGGGCTCGCACCGGCGACGCAGCTGCCCCCCGCTACCACGCGCTGGAAGGCGTGGGCACGGTGGAAGAGATCCGCGCCCGCGTGCAGGCTGCGCTGGCCAGCTGATCGCACCGGCTGACGCCAGGGTCATGCCCAGGCGTCCTCCCATCACGGGCACCACGAGCCATCGTCGGTGCCCGTTTGCTTTGGCAGCCTTTCTCCTGGTGGGGGCCGCCTTTCCCGGACACGCTCTCCTAGTGTATGCGCTCCCCTGGGGGCTTATTCGGGGTGGGCTGCACGCCGCACATTGATGGTCCCCACGGTCTCCGCGGGGCAGCGTTTGTCGCTTCTCAGCGCCCGGTCTCGACAGCCGGTACCTGCGCCAGCTGCGCCTCCACCCAGGCTGCCAGCGCCAGCAGGCTGGCATCGGCACCCCGGCCGCCCACCAGCTGCAGGCCGAAGGGCATGGCCACTGGGCCGCCCTGTCCCTGCGCCGGCCCATCCTTCGGCGAATGCCCCTTCTCCAGCCAGATGTGGCCCGCCGGCAGGCTGATGGCCGGCGCGCCGGCAAAGGAAAACGGCAGCGTCTGGCCCAGCACCGCCTCGCGGACCATCAGCCGGCCGTGCCGGGTGGGCGCGTCATCCTGCCCACGCAGCGGCGTGACGATGGCCGACGTGGGCAGCACCAGCGCATCCACCCCCGCCAGCACGGCATCCAGCTCGGCCATGTAGGCGCTGCGCGCCTGCAGTGCCGCAATGTAGTCCTGCGCCGACAGCGCGGCGCCCGCCTGCAACGGCGTCAGCACTCCCGCTGAAAACCCTTGCCCCCTCAGCCAGCGCCGCATGGTGGACCCGTGCCGCCTCGGCCCGCACGATGGGCGTGTAATGGCGCCACGGCAGATCCATGTCATGGGGTTCGGCATCCACCAGGTCCGCCTGTGTGGCCAGCAGCGCCAGCAGGGCCTCGAAGTGGGCATGCGTGCCTGCATCCAGGCGCGCCTCCAGCCAGCGACGGGGCACGCCCAGCCGCGGCCGCCGGGCCACCCGGCCGTGCGCCAGGCTGCGTCCGGACAGCACCCTGATGCAGCAGCGCAGCATCCTCCACGCTCCGCGCCAGCGGGCCGGCATGGTCGCAGGTCCAGGACAGCGGCAAGGCCCCCTGCCAGCGAGACGCGCTACCCACCGTGGGCTTGAAGCCCACCACGCCACAGAAGGCCGACGGAATGCGGATGGAGCCCCCCGTGTCGCTGCCGATGGACGCGCTGCCCAGCCCCACCGCCACGGCCACACCCGAGCCGCTGGAAGAGCCGCCCGATTGCCGGGCCGGATCATGCGGATTGCAGACATCCCCGGTCCAGGGGTTCTCGCCCGTGGCCCCCAACGCGATCTCGTGCATGTTGGTCTTGGCAAAGACCAGTGCACCGGCGGCCTGCAGCCGCTGCACCACTGCACTGGATGCCGCCGGTATCAGCGGCAGTGTCGCCTCGGTACCCGCCTTCATGGGTGCGCCTTCCAGCTGGAACAGATCCTTCACGCTGATCCAGGCACCCAGCAGCGGCCGCTGCGCGGCACGGTCGGGCTCCCGTCCGATCTGGTCGGTCAGCGCCTGTGCCTCTCGCGCGACACGCTCCCAGTCCACCCAGGCCAGCGGACGCAGCCCCGCCGTCTCGGCGGCCCGCGCCTTCAGATGGGCCAGTTCGTCGGTCAGCGAACGCTTTCCGGCCCGCAACGCATCGGCCTGCTGCCGCAGCGACATGCTCGCAGCCCCCGAGTTTTCTGAGGCCCGGACTCCCGAAAAATACAGATCAGACACCATATGAAGACGAACTCCCGAATTGCGGACAGTGACCAGACAGAAGCGTATTATGAAGACTGTTTGCAAGGATCCCGATCGATGAAGTACCAGCAGCCACACCGCGCCCTGAACACCAGCAAGATACGGTCGGCCGCCTACGACGAGAACCGCCAGACCCTGGAGATCGCCTTCCAGGATGGCATGCTGCGCAGCTATCGCAGCCTGCCGGCCGACGTGGCGCGCCGTTTCTTCACCGCCCAGAATCCGGCCACCTTCTGGGAAGATCGCATCGCCGAAGAGTATCCGATGACCCAGGTGCGGATGGAGAAACTTCCGCCCCTGATGGAAAGCGACCCCGTCGCCGACGCCGCCCGCCAGAAGCTGGAGCAGCTCTTTCAGCAGCCGGACAAAGCCTGAATCGTGGCTGAAGACACGACGCCGACACCGACCGGGGTGTCACGGCCAGCCTCGCCTCCAACCCAACCCGACACGCCCGAGGCATGGTCAGGCCTTGGGCATCCGGGCATGCTGCAACTGCCCGACACGTACGACCCTCTCCCCTCGCGCGCTGCGCCGGGGGCCATGCTGTCCGATCCCGACGCCATCATCCTGCTGTTCGCCGGCCATGCCCCTCGTCCAGCGCAGTGACGGCCCACCGGCGCTGACGGCCGGCGACTATGGTTCCCTGCTGAACGCCTGGACCACCTGCGAGAGCGTCGGCCGCTACCGGGGACGTCCCTGTCTGGCCGTCTCGTTGCCCAATCCCCCTCCGTCCCTGCCCCCCGGCTGGGAGGCCCAGGGCCTGCGCCAGTGGTTCGGCCGCCTGCCGGATGATCTGACCTCCATCGCCATGCAGGCCAGCCAGCTGCTGGAATGGGTGCGCACCCACCGCTGGTGCGGCGCCTGTGGCGTGCCCACCGTGCGCGTGCCGGGCGAACGTGCCATGCAGTGCCCCCGCTGCGGCCTGCGCAACTACCCGCGCATCTCGCCCGCCATGATGGTGCTGGTCACGCGCGGTCACGAGCTGCTGCTGGCCAGCAACGTCAATTTTCCGCCCGGACGCTACAGCGCCCTGGCAGGCTTTCTGGAAGCCGGCGAATCGGTCGAGGCCGCCATCCACCGGGAAGTGGCGGAGGAAGTCGGCATCCAGGTGCATCGCCCGCGCTATTTCGGCAGCCAGAGCTGGCCCCTTCCCCCATTCGCTGATGATCGCCTTCACGGCCGAATGGCTGGCTGGTGACATCCACGTCGACCCGACCGAGATCCGCGACGCCCGCTGGTTCACCCCCGACACCCTGCCCGACCTGCCGCCCGCCAATGTCAGCATCTCGCGCGCGCTAGTGGAGCACGTGGCACATCAGCTTCGGCAAGGCCATTCGCGCTGAACGATCTTGCCGGCGGATCACTCCAGCCCCCTATGCCCCCGAGCATCCCGCCCTCGGATTGTCCGCCTGTTTCCTTCCATCCCCGTCCCCCGTCCTTCCGCGCCGACTGCAGCACCAATATCGACCTTCTGTGCCATAGCTCCTGTGTGCTGTCGCTTTTCTGACGCATAGTGCCGTGACATCCAAACGGCCATGGCAGGGAAAAGCTTCCGTGCAGTCATCCCGCGCCTTCGTCACCCACGTTCCCTCCTCCGCTCACCCTGAATCGGCCGCCGGTTCATCCGGCGCCGGGGGCTGGCTTGACGCCGACGCGTCCCTACCGTCGAGCGAGCGCTCGCCCCACCGGGCGGACCGTCGCCAGCCGCTGACGCGCTAGCCTCATGGCCTTGATGGTCTGCAGCGCGCTGGCCGCCTGCGGTGGCGGCGGCGGTGGTAGCGGTGGTAACGCCGTGAACACCAACCCCGGTCCCCAGGCCGTGATACCCGTCACGCCCTCCATCACCCCGAGCGCCAACAACCAGGGTGCGCAAGGGAGCAACGGAACCAGCAGCCAGAGCGGCACCAGCAGCGACAACCGCGACCAGGGCGGCGTAACCGGCGGTAACGCAGCGAGTGGCAACGGCTCCCAGGGCAGCGCGGGCAACGGCAATCAGAACGGTACAACCGGCGGATCCACCAGCACCCCGGGCACCGGTAACGGATCCGGCAACACGGGGAGCGGCGCTCGACACCCCGGTCAGCGTCACACCGCCCAACCTGCCCGGCAACGATGCCGATCCGAAGTCTCAGAAGCCCACGGCCGCCATCGTGCGCATCCTGGGCCAGGTGCGCGGTCCGTCTGCAGCGGCCAACCCGGCCAGCCTGCGCCTGCCGCAGGGCTCCACGTCCATCGCCTATGACCGGCAGGACCCGCCGCGCATCTGGGTCATCAACCCCGACCAGGACAGCGTGAGCGTGCTGGACAGCAAGACCCGGACACTGCTGCGCGAGATCCCGCTGACCGTCTCCGGACGGACCGAGACCGCCCCGGAAAAGCCGGCCACCGAGCACGGTCCGCGCACGCTGGCCATCGACAACGCCGGCCAGGTCTGGGTCACCAATCGCCACAGCGGCAGCATCAGCATCATTGATCCGGCCACGATGACCGTGGCCACCCGCATCACGCTGGGCATCGCCACCCAGCCCTACGGCGTGGTGGCTACCCCTGATGGCAGCGGTATCTGGGTCAGCACGCTGGGCTCGCAGGAGCTACTGCAGTTCGACCCCGTCACCCGCCAGCTCAAGCAGCGCATGGCACTGGGCCCCGAGGTCCGTCACCTGGCCATCACTGCCGACAGCAAGCGCCTGCTGGCCAGCCGCTTCATCACGCCTGCCCTGCCGGGCGAAAGCACCCTCACACCCCGTACCCGCGGCACCGGTTTCCGGGGAGCCGAAGTCCCTGCTGATCGACCCTGCCCCGTGCCACGCTGCAGCGCACGATCCCGCTGGCGGTCAGCACGCTGGAAGACACGCCCATCCAGGGACGCGGCCTGCCCAACTACCTGGGCGCTGCCGCCATCTCGCCGGATGGCCGCTCGGCCTGGATTCCCTCCAAGCAGGACAACGTCCAGCGTGGCCAGAGCCGCGACGGCCAGCCGCTGGACTTCCAGAGCACCGTGCGCGCCATCGTGTCCAACCTGGACCTGCAGGCTGCCACGCCAGCCGAACGGCCCGCACGACGCTACGACGTGGACAACAGCGGCCAGGCCAATGCCGCCACCTATACGCCGGACGGCCGATACGTGCTGGTGGCGCTGGAAACCTCGCGCGAAATCAGCATCCTCAATGCTGCCACCGGTACCGAGGTGCGCCGGCTGGACGTGCAGCGCACGCCCCAGGGCATCGCCGTCTCGCCCGATGGCAAGCAGGCAGCCATCAGCAACGTGATGTCGCGTACCGTCAGTTTCTTCGACATCAGCGCACTGGCCAATGACGAACCCCGGGCCATCCTGCCCGCCACGGCCACCGGCACGCTGAAGAGCGCCGAGCGGATGCCGGCCCAGCTGAAACGCGGCAAGGAGCTCTTCCACGACGCCCGCGATCCGCGTCTGGCACGCGACCGCTACATGAGCTGCGCCAGCTGCCACAGCGAGGGCTACGGCGATGGCCGTGTCTGGGACATGAGCAGCCTGGGCGAAGGCCTGCGCAAGACCCTCTCGCTGCAGGGCCATGGTGGAAAGAAGGCCCGCTTGCACTGGAGCGGCAACTTCGACGAGGTGCAGGACTTCGAGCAGCAGATCCGTGCGCTGGGCGGCGGCAGCGGATTGATGCCCATCGGCAGCTTCGAGCTGAACGGCCGCAGCCTGCCGCTGGGTACCCCCAAGGCGGGCCAGTCTGACGACCTGGACGCCCTGGCCGCCTACGTGAACAGCCTGAACCGCTATGCCCCCAGCCCCTACCGCAACAGCGACCGCAGCCTGACAGCCAGCGCCAAAACCGGCGAAGCACTGTTTGCCAGCAAGGGCTGCACCACCTGCCACAGCAATGCCGACCTGGGGGTGACGGGCTGACCCGTCACGACATCGGCACGCTGAAGCCGGCCAGCGGCAAGGTGCAGGGCGAGGCCCTGACCGGCTTGGTTGCCCCCGGCCTGCGTGACGCCTGGTACACCGCCCCCTACCTGCACGACGGCTCGGCCGACACGCTGGAAGCCGCCATCCAGGCGCACAACACCAACACCTTCACGGCCGCAGAACTGAGCAGCCTGGCCGCCTACATCCGCCAGATCGGCAACGGACAGTAAGCATGGCCCCAGAACTGCTGCAGCGATGATTGCCGCAGACATGAAAAATGGCCCCTGACAGGGAAACCATTTTCCGTCTGAAGCGAATCTGCCGCCAGGACTGGCGGCTGCTGCCGGAAGAAGATCAGGCCTCCCCTTCGCGGCTGGCGCGACGACGCTCGTGCTCCTTCAGGTGACGCTTGCGCAGGCGGATGCTCTTGGGCGTGATTTCCACCAGCTCGTCCTCGGCGATGAATTCCACGGCCTTTTCCAGCGTCAGCTCGATGGGCGGCGTCAGGTTGATGGCCTCGTCCTTGCCCGAAGCGCGCACGTTGGTCAGCTTCTTCTCGCGGATCGGGTTGACCACCAGATCATTGTCACGCGTATGGATGCCGATGATCATGCCCTCGTACAGCGCATCGTTGGGCTTGACGAACATCCGGCCCCGGTCCTGCAGCTTCCAGAGCGCATAGGCCACGGCCGCCCCGTCATCCTGCGAGATCAGCACACCCTGGCGGCGCCCCTCGATCTCGCCCGCCCACGGGCCGTATTCCTCGAAGACGTGACTCATGATGCCGGTACCGCGCGTCATGTTCAGGAACTCGTTCTGGAAGCCGATCAGGCCACGCGCTGGCACACGGTATTCCAGACGCACCCGGCCCTTGCCGTCCGGCTCCATGTTCTGCAGCTCGCCACGGCGGCGACCCAGCGCCTCCATCACGGCGCCCTGGTGCTCTTCCTCCAGGTCCATCGTCAGCGCCTCATAGGGCTCCTGACGCTCGCCATCCACCACCTGCAGACGCGGCTTGGGTCGCGACACCGCCAGCTCGTAGCCCTCGCGACGCATGTTCTCCAGCAGGATGGTCAGGTGCAGCTGGCCGCGGCCCGACACCACGAAGGTGTCCGCATCCTCGGTGAACTCCACGCGCAGTGCCACGTTGGCCTGCAGCTCGCGCTCCAGACGCTCCCGGATCTGGCGGCTGGTGACGTACTTGCCCCTCGCGGCCGGCCAGCGGCGAGGTATTGACCAGGAACTCCATGGTCAGCGTGGGTTCGTCGATGCGCAGCAGCGGCAGCGGATCCGGGCTGCCGATCTTGCACAGCGTGGAGCCGATGTCGATGTTCTCGATGCCGTTGATGGCCACGATGTCACCGGCCTGAGCGAAGGCACCACCTCGCGCTCCAGGCCACGGAAGCGAAGCACCTGGTTCACCTTCACGGTGACCGGCGCCTTCTCGTCGCCGTGCATCAGCAGCACCGATTCACCACCGCGCAGCGTGCCCGCGGTTGATGCGGCCGATACCGATACGACCCACATAGCTGGAATAGTCCAGCGCCGAAATCTGGAACTGCAGCGGGCCGTCCGGATCGTCGGCCCGAGCCGGCACGCGGGAGAGGATGGCGTCAAAGAGCGGCGCCATGCTGGGATTCTCCGCCGCTGCGGCAGCCTCGGCCTCTTCCACTTCGTTCACCGCATAGCCTGCCAGCGCCGAGGCGTAAATCACCGGGAAGTCCAGCTGCTCTTCGGTGGCGCCCAGCCGGTCGAACAGGTCGAAGGTCTGGTCCACCACCCAGTGCGGCCGGGCACCGGGACGGTCGATCTTGTTGACCACCACGATGGGCCGCAGGCCCAATGCCAGCGCCTTGCGGGTCACGAAGCGGGTCTGCGGCATCGGGCCGTCCATGGCGTCGACCAGCAGCAGGACGCCGTCCACCATCGACAGCGCACGCTCCACCTCGCCGCCGAAGTCCGCGTGTCGGGGTGTCGACGATGTTGATCCGCGTGCCCTTGTACTCGACCGCGCAGTTCTTGGCCAGAATGGTGATGCCCCGCTCGCGCTCCAGGTCGTTGGAGTCCATCACCCGCTCGTTGACCTGCTGGTTGGCCCGGAACGTACCGGACTGACGCAGCAGCTGATCCACCAGCGTGGTCTTGCCGTGGTCGACGTGCGCGATGATCGCAATGTTGCGGATCGGCTGGGTTGTAGATGTGTTGGTGTCAGACACGCTCAGTCTCGAATCGAATCAAAAAGGGCAACCGGGGTTGCGTTTCGTAAAGTCCTTGCGGCACGGATATCCCGTCCCTGTCGGGGAGACCCGGCCGGCTCGGCATGTTGTTCAGTCAGTCACGATCAGTCAGGCACGATGACCCGCAGTGGCGCCAGACGCACGCTGCCATCAGGCTGCGGCACCTGGCGGGCCAGTCCGGCCAGTCGGCCAGCATGCAGCACTGCCACCTGCCCCTCCGGGGCATCGATGGCAGGCCCGGCAGGGCGACGACGAGAGATCGGCATTCGGGTTCGTTGGGGTCTGCCAGGGCACTGCCTGCCCCTGCGCAAAGCGCCGGGCCTGCTCATCCGTCAGCTCAGCCTGCGACCATCCTGCCACCAGCGCCAGCAGCCCATGCAGATGGGACTGCGCCGCCGTCGGCCCCTCGGCCAGCAAGGCATCCAGCGTCACCGCATCCTGCACGCGGTACTGGCCAACGCGAGTACGCCTCAGACCGCTCAGATGGGCACCGCACCCCAGGGCTGCGCCCAGGTCGCGGGCAATGGAACGGATATAGGTACCGCTGCCGCATTCGATGCGCAGACGCGCCCGCTCACCGTCAAAATCCAGCAGCTCGATGACATCGACCCGCACCTCGCGGGGCTGGGCCGCCACCGGCGCTCCCTCGCGGGCATGGCGGTACATCGCCTTGCCACCCACCTTCAGGGCCGAATACACCGGCGGCACCTGCTGGATGACCCCCATGAAGCGCAGCAGCGCCGCCAGCAGCACCTCACGCGTGGGGCGTGCGTCCGAGCGGGAAATCACCTCGCCTTCCACGTCATCGGTGGCCGTGGTGATGCCGAAGCAGACCTCGGCCTCGTAGGCCTTGTCATGCGTGAGTGCCGCGCCGGCCAGCTTGCAGGCCTCGCCAAACATCAGCGGCAGCACCCCGCTGGCCATCGGGTCCAGCGTTCCTCCGTGACCGGCCTTGTCCGCACCGAGCAGACGCTTCACCTTCTGCAAGGCCGTGTTGGAAGACAGGCCCAGCGGCTTGTCGAGCAGCAGCAGTCCGTGGACCTTCAAGCGCGGTGCGTCCGGTCAGTCGTCATGGCGCGCAGCGCCAACAGGGGACAGACACCTGGCCTGCCGTTGCAGGGGTGGCACCGGCCGATGCGCCATCGGGCCGCTCGGCCGAACCTTCCCTGGTGTCCGTCGCCGCTTCACCCGGATCGTCGGCCGCCCGTCGCGAGTTGGCCTCATCGATGAGCCGCCCCATCTCGATACCCCGCTGGGCGGAAGCATCGTGCACGAAGTGCAGCTCGGGCGTGGTGTGGATGCGCACCCGGCGACCGACGAGCGAGCGCAGGAAGCCCGACGCCGCCCGCAGGCCACGCAGCGTCTCGGTCACCCGATCGTCATCATCGGGCAGCACCGAGAAATGCACGGTGGCGTGCGCATAGTCGGGCGTCAGATCCACGCCCGTCACCGTCACCAGACCCAGCCGGGGATCCTTCACCTCGGTACGGATCAGCTCGGCGATCTCCTGGTGCAGCAGCTCGGTCACGCGCAACGCCCGTCCGGGCGTTGCTCCTGGTCTACGTTTCATGGTGCCTCAGTCCGCTGCAGAGGCGCCCGCGGCAGAAGCCAGCGTCCGTGCCACTTCCTTGACCTCGAAGACCTCCAGCTGGTCGCCTTCCTGGATGTCGCTGTAGTTGTGCAGCGTGATACCGCACTCGAAGCCAGCCTTGACTTCCTTGGCGTCATCCTTGAAGCGCTTGAGCGACTCGATGCGACCCGTCCAGATGACGGTGGAATCGCGCAGCAGGCGAACTTCGGAATCGCGGCGCACCAGACCTTCGGTGACGTAGCAGCCGGCCACCGTGCCCACCTTCGTGACACGGAACACCTGACGGATCTCGACCATGCCCAGCATCGTCTCGCGCTTCTCGGGCGACAGCATGCCTTCCATCGCCGACTTCACATCGTCCACGGCGTCGTAGATGATGTTGTAGTAGCGCAGGTCGATGCCGTTGGTCTCGGCCATCCGTCGTGCCGGCTGGTCTGCCCGCACGTTGAAGCCGATGACCACCGCCTTCGAGGCGATCGCCAGGTTGATGTCGCTCTCGGTGATGCCACCGACCTGGGCATGCACGATCTGCACCTTGATCTCGGCATTGCTGAGCTTGAGCAGCGCGTGCGCCAGTGCCTCCTGCGAGCCCTGCACGTCGGCCTTGATGATCAGCGGCAGGGTCTGCACCTCGCCTTCGCCGATCTGGTCGAACATGTTCTCGAGCTTGGCGGCCTGCTGGCGTGCCAGCTTCACGTCGCGGAACTTGCCCTGACGGAACAGCGCGATCTCGCGGGCCTTGCGTTCGTCGGCCAGGGCGATCAGCTCTTCACCAGCCTGCGGCACATCGTTCAGACCCTGGATCTCGACCGGGATGGACGGCGTGGCCGAAGCGGCATTCTTGCCGGACTCGTCCATCATCGCGCGCACCCGACCCCAGGTGGAACCCACCAGCACCGTGTCACCACGCGACAGCGTACCCGACTGCACCAGCACCGTGGCCACCGGACCACGGCCCTTGTCCAGCCGCGCCTCGATCACCAGACCGCGTGCCGGCGCCTTCTCGGGGGCACGCAGCTCCAGGATCTCGGCCTGCAGCAGCACGTTCTCCAGCAGGTCGTCGATGCCCTGGCCGGTCTTGGCCGACACGCCCACGAAGGGCACGTCACCGCCGTACTCCTCGGGCACCACGCTCTGCGCCACCAGCTCCTGGCGAACGCGATCGGGATTGGCCTCGGGCTTGTCGATCTTGGTGATGGCCACCACCAGCGGCACTTCAGCCGCCCGGGCGTGCGAGATCGCCTCGATCGTCTGCGGCATCACGCCGTCGTCGGCCGCCACCACCAGAATCACGATATCGGTGGCTTTTGGCACCCCGCGCACGCATCGCCGTGAAGGCCGCGTGACCCGGGGTATCGAGGAACGTGACCACGCCGCGCGGCGTCTTCACGTGATAGGCACCGATGTGCTGGGTAATGCCACCAGCCTCGCCGGACGCCACCTTGGTACGCCGCAGGTAGTCCAGCAGCGAGGTCTTGCCGTGGTCGACGTGACCCATCACGGTCACGACCGGCGGCCGCGGCACGGCCGGCCCCACGTCCTCGGCAGCCACTTCGTCCAGCATGGCCTCCGGATCATCCAGCTTGGCCGCAATGGCGGTGTGGCCCATTTCCTCCACCAGAATCATGGCGGTTTCCCTGGTCCAGCACCTGATTGATGGTCACCATCTGACCCAGCTTCATCAGCTGCTTGATCACCCTCGGTGGCCTTCACGGCCATCTTGTGGGCCAGATCGGCCACCGTGATGGTCTCGGGCACATGAACTTCACGCACGATCGGCGTCTCGGGCTGCTGCGTCTGGGCAAAAGCCGCCACGGCGATCGCGGTCGTGCCACGACGCGGACCACGCGTGCGCCAACCCGTGCCAGTACCGCTGCCCGCATTGCTGTCGTTGCGTCCGCCCTTGGTCGGACGGCGCTTGCAGGAAGCGTCATCCTGCCAGGACGACGAAAGCTTCTCGGACTTGACGTGCTTGTTGCGGCCACCACCACCGGCGTTCTCGGCCGGTGCAGGGCGCGGCCTGCTGGCCCGACGGACGATGCAGCGTGCCACCACGACGGTCCTGGCCGCACCGGCGGCAGGTGCCGGCTGCGCAGCCGGAGGAGCCGGCGGCGGCGGGGCGGCGGCGGACGCCGGCTGGCTTCCAGCAGGCGGTTGATTGCGGCCACCTCGGCCTCGGCGCGGCGACGCGCCGAGGCCGTGGCGTCAGCCTCTTCCCTTGGCCTTGCGGGCTGCAGCGGCAGCCTCTTCGGCCGCCACGCGGGCAGCCTCGCTTGGCAGCACGCTCCGGCCGCCTCGGCAGCAGCCTCTCCTCGGCCTGCTTGCGTTCCTGGTCGCGTGCAGCGGCCGAAGCGGCTGCGGCGGCCCCCGCTTCCTCGCGCATCTTGCGCTGCATGGCCCGAGCAGCCTCGGCCTCACGCTCGGCGTCAGCCTGCATCTTCGCCAGACGCTCCTGCTCGGCGCGTGCAGCTTCCTCGCGGCGGCTGGCCTCGGCGATCGCCTCGTTCTCGCGCTGGCGATCCCGCCCAGTCGCGCGGTCTTCTCGCGCAGCTCGCGGGCCTGACGCTCCATCAGCTCCTTCTGCCGACGGGCCTCTTCCTCACGCAGCCGACGCTGTTCCTCGTCGATGACCGAGTTGGCCGACTTCACCGGTGGCGGGGGTGCCACCGGCGTGGCAACCGGTTCCGGCGCCGCCGCTGCAGGGGCATTGCCCGGGGTACCGTCACGCTTCACGAACGTGCGCTTGCGACGAACCTCCACCTGGATGGTGCGTGCCTTGCCCGTGGAGTCGGCCTGCTTGATCTCGGAGGTCTGCTTGCGCACCACCGTGATCTTCTGACGCCGGGGGGCATTCTCTCCCCCACCGCCATGCGACGCCCGCAAGGCCGACAGCAACCGCTCCTTGTCCGCTTCCGACAGCGGATCCGAGGGGGTCTTCTTGTCGACACCCGCTGCGCGCAACTGTTCCAGAAGCACCTCTGCAGGTACTCGCAATTCCGCCGCAAATGTCTCAACGTTCGTACTGGCCATGTGTCCTTCCGCTACTACCGATTCAGTGTGTGCGTCACCTGCGATCGTCACCCCCGACCGACGCGGGATCCAGGGGTGACATCGACATCACGCACCGCCTTCCTCGACGAACCAGTGCTCGCGAGCCTTCAGGATCAGTGCCTTGGCCCGCTCCTCGTCGAGTTCGGTGATTTCGATCAATTCATCCACCGCCAGCTCGGCCAGGTCGTCGCGGGTGCGGACATTGGCCTCGGCCAGCTTCACGGCCAGCTCACGGTCCATGCCCTCCAGCGACAGCAGGTCGTCGGCGGTCTCGTTCAGTTTCTCTTCGGTGGCAATTGCCTGGGTGAGCAGCGCATTGCGAGCCCGCTCGCGCAGCTCGTTGACCGTGTCCTCGTCGAAGGCCTCGATCTCGAGCATCTCGTTGAGCGGCACGTAGGCGATCTCTTCCAGGCTGGTGAAGCCCTCGTCGATCAGGATGTCGGCCACTTCGGCATCCACGTCCAGGCGCTCCATGAAGACGCCGCGGATCGCTGCCCGCTCGTCTTCCTGCTTCTTCTCGCTTTCCTCGGCCGACATCAGGTTGATCTGCCAGCCGGTCAGCTCGGACGCCAGGCGCACGTTGCGGCCGCCCGTACCGATGGCCAGCGCCAGATTGTCCTCGTCCACCACCACGTCCATGACGTGACGCTCCTCGTCCACCAGGATGGAGGAGACGTTGGCGGGCGCCAGCGCGCCGATCACGAACTGCGCCGGATCCTCGGACCACAGCACGATGTCGACCCGCTCGCCGGCCAGCTCCTGCGTCACGGCCTGCACGCGCGAACCACGCACGCCCACGCAGGTGCCGATCGGATCGACCCGGCTGTCGGTGGCGTGCACGGCAATCTTGGCGCGCACACCCGGATCACGCGCGGCAGCGCGGATCTGCAGCAGCCCCTGCTCGATCTCGGGCACTTCCAGCTCGAAGAGCTTCATGATGAATTCGGGCGCCGTGCGCGACAGGAAGAGCTGCGGCCCACGACCCTCGCGATTGATGCGGGACACCCAGGCCCGCACGCGGTCGCCGTTGCGCAGGTTCTCCTTCGGGATCATCTGGTCACGCGGCAGACGGGCCTCGATGCGGCCCGACTCGATGATGGCGCCCTCGCGATCGACACGCTTGATGGTGCCCGACAGCAGCGAATCACCGCGGGAGAGGAAGTCGTTGATGATCTGCTCACGCTCGGCATCACGGATCTTCTGCAGGATGACCTGCTTGGCGGCCTGCGCACCGATGCGACCGAACTCGATCTCTTCCAGCTCTTCCTCGATGAAGTCCTCGAGCTGGATGTCCGGATCCTGCTTGCGGGCCTCGGACAGGATGATCTGCAGATCGTGGTCGTCCAGCTCGCCGTCGGGCACCACCTGCCAGCGACGGAAGCCACGGTAGCTGCCATCCTCGCGGCTGATCGCCACGCGGATGTCCACCTCGTCCTTGTAACGCTTTTTCATTGCCGACGCGAGCGCACTCTCCAGTGCGGCAAACACGACGTCGCGCGGAACATTCTTCTCGCGCGCCAGCGCATCGACCATCAGCAACAATTCACGTCCCTGCATAACCACTCCCTAGAAAACCGGCTTCGGCACCAGCCGAGCCCGATCCACTTGCTCAAATCCAAACCGCAGCCAGCGCACATCGGCCGCCTGCAACGCGGCTTCCACCGGATCGGCAGGCACGGGCCGCGCCTTCGGCGGCCGACGACCGGGCACCCCCGGTTGCGTCCCGGACGGGCATTGTCCGCCGGCTTCTCGCGCCAGGCCAGCAGCCAGTCGCTCTCCGGCCGGCGCAGCGCCCCCGGCCTGCACCACCTCCGGCAGCGCGGCGTCGGGCCCCAGCAGCTCGCGCACCCGCGCCAGCGCCGTCTCTGCCGACAGCAGCACCCCCTCGAAGGTGCGGCGACCGTCCTGCGGCATGCGCAGCCAGAGCTTCACCTCGTCACCCGTGAAGCGGGCAAAATCCTGTGGACGACGCAGCCGTCGGTCCAGTCCCGGCGAGAAATCTCCAGCCGGTCATAATCCACATCTTCCACCAGGAACAGGTGCGAGAGCTGCTCGCTCACCCGTTCGCAGTCATCCAGCGTGATGGGCTGCGCATGATCGACATTCTCGATGGTGATGCGCAGGAGCCCACCGGCGGCGAATTCCACGTCCACCACTTCGTAGCCCATGCCCGACACCACGGGATCGACCATCGATTCGACGTTGCTGACTGTTGCCGGAGTGCTTCCCACCTGTTGACCCTACCCTGCCGCGCCTGCGCGACCGATTTTCAGACTGCCGCCCGTACGTGCCGGTGCACGCACGAACAGCCAGAATTGCTGCGCCCGCCACGGATAAAAAAAAATGGGCTGGCCAGCCCATTCCGTACCACGGCGTGGAGCCCGGCCATGACCGAACACCCACCGGCGCCATGCACCCGCCACCCCGTGGCGGCCGTGAAGGCGACCCGGCCGCCATACCTGCGGACCGGCTGCGGCCGGCGCCCTGCAAAGACGCCGGAACCAGCAGGTCCCTTCGCTGTTGCGGGCGGCAATGCCACCTTCGAAGGTATCCTGCAAGACGGCTGATTGTAGCCGACGAATGGTCGAAACTCAAGATCGACCCTCCTCGCCACACCCTCGCCGGTCGAGGCGCACTGCCCCGACCGCCCCCGGAGAACCCCGCTCAGGCCAGGTCAGCGCCCTCGGCGAAACTCTTGCGGCGCGGTCGCTGCTGGGCCGCGTTGCCGCCGTTGCCACCGGCACGCTTGGCCCCGCGGCTGACGGGGCGTACCGTTGCCCGGTGCACGCTGCCCGCCCCAGTTCGCATTGCCGGCATTCGGATCGAATGGCTGGCCCAGACGCGCTGCAAAGCCCGGCGTCGCCCCCAGCGCTGCTGACGACCATCCCGCTTCATCGAGCGGGTGATGCCCTCCAGGTGCGCCGAATCCGACGTAGGCTGCCAGTCGTCATCCTCGTAATTGATGCGACCCGTCGCCGGGGCCTGCCGATTCCGGGCGCCACATTGCCGTTGCGCCCACTGCCCCTTGCCACTGCGGGGCGCCACGTTGCCATTGCGCTCCTTCGCGCGGCGCGGCCGGCGGTCGGGCAGCACGGTCTCGCGCGCCACCTTCGACCAGTCGGTATCACCACTGTAGGACACGGCCTGCGGCAGATACCGGGTCTCGGTCCATCCCCGGCGCTCGCTCACCGTCAGCGTCTTCTTCTCGGCGGTGGGCTCCAGCGTCTTCACCGACACCATGCGCGGCGCCTCGACCTTCTCGGGTGACTGCTGCCGGCCCGCCGTGCGCGAACGCCGCGGCTGCTGACGCTTGCCCCGTGCCTGCTTGCCCGCATCGTCGCCCGGCAAGCCTCCCTCGGCCGCCTGGCGACGGTTGCCCCGGCGTGCGCGCTGCGCCTGCTGGGCGCCGGCCGCTTCCTGTCCCACCTTGCGCCGACCGCCACGGGTCCGGCGCCCGGCCTGTTGGCCCTCGCCACCCGCAGCATTTCCGTCCACCGGCATGACCTGACCAGTCGGCATGGCCGTCCCGGACATGTCCTCGTCCAGGCAGCTGCACCATGCCCTCGCCTGTCTGCTGGGCACGACCCCGCGCCCCTCGCAACATGCGCCTGCGCGCCGGATGGCGGCTGCCTGACGGCTGCGGTGAGCCGGAAGCCGCGCCCTGTTGGCCGCTTCCCTGTTGGCCAGCACCGGCCTGAACCGCCTTGCCCGCACCTCGTCCCTGGCGGCGCGGCGCGTCATTTCCACGGCCAGCGCCTTTGCCCCGCCCCTTGAGGCGTTGCCCGACCTGGTCTCCCGCGCGGCGTCCGCCGCCCCGTCACTCATCTCGGCCACATGGCGGCGCATCTGCTGCCGCAGCTGACGCACCTCGGCCTCGGTCAGGGCGTGCAGGCGACCACGCTGCAACCGCGGCGCAACGCAATCGGACCAAAACGGATGCGCACCAGCCGCGAGACGGTCAGACCCACGGCATCGAAGAGCCGCCGCACCTCACGGTTGCGCCCTTCCAGAATCACCACCCGATACCAGTGATTGGCACCTTCGCCGCCGATATCCTCGATGGACTGCAGCGTGGCCGGACCATCCTCCAGCGTCACGCCGGTCAGCAGCTGCTGGCGGATCTCGTCATCCACCCGCCCCAGCACCCGCACCGCGTACTCACGCTCCCCAGCCATAGCGAGGATGCATCAGCTTGTTGGCCAGATCGCCCGAGGTGGTGAAGATCAGCAGCCCCTCACTGTTCAGATCCAGCCGTCCCACGGCAATCCAGCGCGCCCCACGCAGACGGGGCAACCGGTCAAAGACCTTCGGCCGTGACCCCGGATCATCACGCGTGACCAGCTCGCCGGTCGGCTTGTGGTAGAGCAGCACCTGAGGCGTCTGCGAGGCCGCGCTAGCGCTGCGCGACAGCGGCTTGCCGTTCACACGGATGACGTCCTCAGGTCCCACCCGCTGGCCCACATGGGCTGGCAGACCGTTCACGGACACCCGTCCGGCGATGATCAGCTCCTCCATGTCACGGCGCGAACCGATGCCGGCATCCGCCAGGATCTTGTGGAGCTTCTCGGCATCGGGCGACACCGGCCGCCGGGTACCCCGACCCGCATCGCGCAGGCCGATGCTGGCCTCGCGGGCAAAGAACGGCACCGGCTCCCCGGGCACTTCCTCGCCATCATCCTCGTCGTCGAAATCGTCTTCGTCGTCGTACCGGTCGTCTTCGTCGCGGAAATCATCGTCATCGAAGTCGTCCTCATCCGCCGACGCGCCGAAAGACGACCCTTCGGAAGCAGACCACCCGGGCGTCCACGCCCGTCTCGTCCGAGGACGATTGCACGTCGTGCCCGGCGCGGACGTCGTCGTCCGATGCCTCACCCACCGGCGCCGACACTGGCCGACACATCGGAAAGCCCGTCCTCGGAGACAGGCACTTCAGTCGCCGTCACGTCCTCGCCCGAAGCAACCTTGCTGCGACGGGTCGATGCCCGAGGCGTCCGGGCACGACGCGGCTTGGCTTCAGCGTCGACGGCAGCCCCCTCGGCATCGGTAGCCTCCGGATCGGCCGACACGGCATCAACCTGATCTCGGTGACAACACGCCTCCGTCACCACGCGCCGCGGCTTGCGACGCGAGCGGGAGACCCGCCTGGCAGCCTTTGCTGCGGGCTCTTCAGCCGACGACATCGGCCAGCGCCCTCCGCCCCGGGCGCCCTCGGCGTCATCCTTCGCAGCCGTCTTGCGGCGCCGGGTCCTGGGCGCAGGCGTGCCGGCATCAGCAGCATCCGCCTCGGCAGCCTTGCGTCGCGGAGCACGCTTGCGCGGCGCCGCCTTCTCCCCGGCGGACGTCGTGCCCGTGTCCGTCTGCAGCATCGGATCGGCCGATGCACCCTGCCCCTCATGGGCAGCATCGCGCTGCATGTCTTCTTCGTACTGTTCGGTATTCATGCGATGGTCACATCACAGGGGGTTGCCTGCGGACGCTTCCGCAGCGGGTGGTTCTTCATTCACGGCCACCCCGGCTTCGGGTGCCGCCTCTTTCTTCATGTTCATGTCGACCGGCACCTCCGCCTCAGCCGTACTGGCACTGGCACTGGCACTGGCACCGGATTCGACCTCGGTGCCGGCGTTCTCTCCGCCGGCGGATGGCGCCCCATCAGCCTCGGCGCCACCGGACGCTTCGGCCCCCTCGGAGGCCTCGGCATTGCCGGACGCTTCGGCGCCCTGGCCAGCCTCTTCGGCAACCTGGGCCGAGGCTGCCGCACCGGTCTGCAGCGCCAGCGCCTCCAGCACATCGGCCGGCAGCGCATCGTCGTCCAGCGCCGGCAGCTCGGTCAGCGACTTCAGGTTCAGGTCATCCAGGAACTGCCGGGTGGTGCCGAACAGCGCCGGCCGCCCCACTACATCCTTCACGCCGATCTGATCGATCCAGCCCCGATCCTCCAGCGTCTTGATGATGTTCGATGACACCGTGACGCCCCGGATCTCCTCGATGTCGCCCCGCGTGACCGGCTGCCGGTAGGCAATGATGGCCAGCGTCTCCAGCACGGCCCGCGAATAGCGCGGCGGCTTCTCGGGGTTGAGCCGGGTGACGAAGCGCGCAATGTCCGGCGCGCTCTGGAAGCGCCAGCCCGAAGCCAGCGCCACCAGGTGCAGCGAGCGATCCAGCCAGTCGTTGCGCAGGCTCTCCAGCACGTCACGCACCGTGTCGGGCCCGATCTCGGCCTCGCCCGCGAACAGCTGGCGCAGATCCGACACCGACAACGGCTTGTTCGCGCACAACAACGCGCCCTCGATGACTCGTTTGACCTCAGCGGTATTCATCAACCTGATAGCAAAGACGCCGCATACAGCCCTCTCCCAGGGGAACGGCACAGGCAGCTGTCGGTGGGCTGCGCACCCTGCCGCCCGAAACGGGCACGGGGATGGCAGGCCGGACATCCGCGGCCTGCACGACAGGCATGACGGCAGACGACCGGACAGCACGAAAAGCTTGGAAGGACCAGCCAACAGCAGGCTTTCCCGGCAGAAATCTTCGAGGACGATGTCACGGGCACCGGGCCGGCACGAGTCCGGTCCCGTCGTCCTGCCCGGAACGACTGTCTGTCACAGGAAAGGCAGGCTCAAGACCTGCATGCGAGAACCGCCATGGATGCCGGCAGGCACGCACCCGAAGGTACGTCGGCAAACCGTCAAGGGCCCAGCAATGGCCCGGCAACGCGATTCATGGCCGATTGGCTCGCGCCATTCTACCCCAAGTGCCCGCACAAAACGCAACGACGACGCGGCTGCAACACCGAAACCGTTCAGAACGTGTAGCCGATCTGCAGGGATCCGAACGACGGCACGTGCCGCTGCCCCTCGAACTCGCGAGAACGCACCACCCACATGAACTGGGCATTCCATCGTCCCGAGCGCACGCTCATGCCTGCCCCGACGTCCCCCACCAGGCGCTTGCGCCGCACCCGGTGACTGTCATGCCAGGTACTGCCGTCCAGGGTCAGGGTCCCGCAGCACGGCACGGCCACCCAATGTCACGAACCCGGTCCAGCGCGCCGCATCCGTCGCATCCCACGCCACCTCGCCGGGCTCGTTGGAACCCGGACGCAGCGGTGCCGTGCCCCGTCGTCCCTGCAGATCGGGAACCGAAACGCCATTCCAGGCCCGGCAAAGGCGCTGGTCTGCAGGTTGCCCAGACGCATGCCCCAGTGCCCCAGCAGATCCGTGCCACGGACCGTGGCCGGCTGCCAGCGCTTCACCCGGTACTGTGCCGCCTCCAGGATCGGCTCGTCGGGAAGCTGGTGCGCCCAGCCCCGGAAGCGGGGGGCATTGATCACCCGATGCACCGCATTCTGCAGCGACTCGCCACGGACCGACGGCCCCCACCCAGCCCAGGCGCACCTCATTGCGTACCCGCTGTCCATCCAGCCAGGTGCCGCGCCGCCAGGTGGCCACCAGCGTCGCCGCATAGGGACGATCCTTCACCTGCAGCCAGGTGGCACGGCTGTTCTCAGGCGTGTAGATGGCCTGATCCAGCCGGAAACTCACGTACTCGGTGGGAACCCGCCCCGCACCCAGCGCACGCCACAGCGGGCACAGCGGGGCCCTCCCCGCCGGACGCCCCCAGCCATCATGGGCCGCCGTACGCGCCGCCACCTCCAGCATCACGCCGCTGCTGTAGCCATAGTCCTCGCCCGAGGCCAGATCATTGTCGATCTTCAGCCGCACCTGCGTGGCTGCTGTCGGCCCGGCACCCCCAGGGCCGGGCGCATCCTGCCCCGCTTCCGTCGCAGACGATGGACCCGACCAGGGCACCAGAACATCTCGGGGCCGGCTGCGGCTTGCTGCCGGGCTCGACGGGATATCCCCTGCCCACCGGATCATCCACCCGATGGACGCCTGGCCACTCATCCCTCAGCCTGCGGCGCTCTCGTAGGAGGCATCAGGGCTGCAGCACCGCCCCCGGATCGCCAAACGGATCGGAGCCCCGGCACCGCCCGATCGGGATCGTTCCAGAACGCCATCAGCACGCCACGCCTGGCCCGCTCCGTCGTATCCGCCCGGGGTTGGCAGGCGCCCTTGCAACGAAAGACCGGATATCGGCAACGCCCGTTGAAGCGAAAAGCCCCGGTACAACGACCGGAGCCGGTTGCGCGGGATGGGGTCGGTCGCAGCGGCGTTCACCGATCCGGTCGCAGCCAGCCCCAGCCATGCCAGCACCGTCCCGGCGGCCACACTGCATCTGCCATCCTTGACCCTGGTTCCCCTGCAAGCTGTGCCGTCTGACCACCATCACCTTCGTTTCCGTGCCTAGATGTGAGTGCAAGTATGCAAGCACACAGGCGCCGAAGGTACCCCACGTGATAGGTAGGCGTCGCTGATTTGCCAACTTCCCGGAGCAATCCGGTCAACGGACGATGGACGTTGCCGGTGCACAACACCCATCGTCATTCCACTGCGTGTTACCCTCGCGCCTTCGGCTGCGAGAACACCATCACGGGCGGCAGCGAGCCACGGAAGCGCTCCACCTCGGCCACCGCGGTGTGGCCGCAATTGCCCTGCGCCAGCCTCGACGTTGCCACACCGGTGGTCAGCACGTTCACGTCCCCCCACGCGCACAGCGTGTTCGGGTCGCGTGAGTTCACCGGGTCATACCATCCGCCCTCGTTGATCCGGATGGCACCGGGCATGATCTCGTCGGTGACCTTCAGGCCGCCAGGATCTGGCCCCGCTGGTTGAAGACCCGCACCACGTCACCATCCTTCAGGCCACGCGCCTTCGCATCCTGCGGATTCATCCAGCAGGGTTCGCGCCCAGCAACCTCGTAGCTGTTGCGATTGATGGTGCCGCACAGCTGCGAGTGCAGCCGCATCTGAGGGTGGCTGGACACGATATGCAACGGATAGCGCGTATCCGCACGACCTGCGCGCTCCAAGGGCTCGATCCAGGTGGCGTGCGGCGGACAATCGTCATAGCCGTACTTCTCGATGGTCCGCGAATACAGCTCGAACTTGCCCGATGCCGTACCCAGCGCGTTGAGCAGCGGATCAGCCCGGAAATCGGCATGCCGCACGAAGTCCCTGGCCTCGGCCGAGATCGGGAATGCCAGCGGCCGGTTGCTCTTCCAGAACACGTCGAACACCGGCATCTCCATGCCCTTGGCGCGCGCTTCGATCTTGGCCGCCTCGTACAGGTTGCGAATCCACTCCATCTCCGTGAGCCCCGCCGTGAACTCCTCGCCCTTGCCCAGGCGAGCCGCGATGGCGGCGAAGATATCGAAATCGCTGCGTGCCTCGAACACCGGCTCGACGATCTTCTTCATCGCCACGACATGGCTCTGCGCATAATCGCCCATCTGCTCGATGTCGTTGCGCTCATAGGACGTGGTGGCCGGCAGCACGATGTCGGCATGGCGCGCCGAGGCCGTCCACTGCACGTCGTGCACGATGAATGTGTCCAGATTGCGCCAGGCACGTCGCATCTCGTTGCGGTCCTGCTGGTGCGAGAACGGGTTGCCGCCTGCCCAGTAGGCCAGCTTGATCAGCGGCAGCTTGATCTCATGTCCGTTGAACTGCATCACCTTGCCAGGATTCAGCAGCGTCTCCACCAGCCGCGACACCGGAATCGAGACAGCGCCGCTCTGCGCCAGCCAGGCTGCGTCCCCGTTGGCCTGCCCCGACGCATCGTCGATGGCCTTCAGAATCGGCGTGGTGGCCGCAGGTGCGCCGCCCGAAGCATAGTGATAGCTCAGGCCATAGCCCCTCCCGGCAGACCGATCTCGCCCCAGCATCGCCGCCAGCGTGATCAGCATCCAGTGAGACCTGCTCGCCAGCGGTGCTGCCCTCTGTGTCGAGTAGCCCAGCGCCGAGCATCGTGCGGTTGGCCGCGAAGCGGCGTGCCAGATCTCGCAGTGTCTGCGCCGGCACGCCGCATATTCCTGCCGCCCATTCCGCCGACTTCGGCGTGCCATCGGTCTTGCCCAGCAGATACGGCAGGAACCGGTCGAAGCCGGTGGTGTAGCGATCAAGGAACGCCTGATCATGCAGCTTCTCGGTGTACAGCGTATGGGCAATGCCCAGCATCATCGGCACATCGGTCTGCGGGCGCGGCGCAATCCACTCGCCATTCAGCTCCTTGCAGGTCTCCGTGAGGACCGGATCGATGCTGATCACCTTCGTCCCGGCCTTCTTCATGGCGGCCACGCCCGGCCAGGCACCATGGTCGGCCAGCCGCCAGGAAATCTGCGAATTGTTCAGCGGATTGCAGCCCCCAGAACACCATCAGCTGGCAATGCCTGGCCAGGTTGTCCCACGTGGTGCACTGCTCGTACACCTCCAGCGAACCCGACACGTAGGGCAGGATCACCTGCGCTGCGCCGGTGGAATAGTCACCGCTGCTGCTGGTATAGCTGCCCGTCAGGTTCAGCATCCGCCGCAGCAACGTCCGGCAGCTGTGGATGCGCCCCGGACTCTTCCAGCCATACGACCCCGCAAACACCGCCTGCTGCCCGTACTTCTTGCGCACCCGCACCAGCTCGTCAGCCACCAGCTCGATGGCCTTGTCCCAGCTCACCCGCACGAAATCACCGCTGCCCCGGCCATCCGGATCAGCGCCCGGGCCCTTGTCCAGCCAGGGCACGGCGCACCATCGGATAGCGGATGCGCGACGGCGAATAGAGCGAATCCAGCACACCAGGCAGTTGTGGAGACGGTGCCGGATCACCCCGACCAGGGCCTGAACTCCACCGCCCGTCCATCCTTCACGATGCCATAGAAAACCCCCAGTGGCAGCCTCGACAGGATGCCTCCTGCGCATCCTGCTCGGTCCTTGCCACCCGCTGCGGCCTGCAGGCTCATCCCCCGCTCGCCGCACTGATGCATCCTTCCCGGCGGCCCGCCAGAATCGGCACCCGCCACGCCCAGCGAGGCCAGCACCTGCCCTCGATGAATCGGCGCCCCGACAGCCTGCCACCTGAATGCACGCCTCGTCACTGCAGCCTGCTCACCGGTTGCCTGCACACCATCCACACGACACCCTTCCCGTCCCTGCGCATCCTTCGCGTTCATTGAGCTTTCGTCCATCATCGTTCCTCCTGTCCAGTCCCGTAGCCTATGCTCACCCGGGCCAACGCGACAGGCAGCACCTCCGACATCACCCCGTAGTACCCTTCACCATCCAGCCGTGCCATGGCCCGGCAGAACGGTGCCATCCAGTCCATCTCCACCAGCAGCGCCTGAACCGTCGGCCAACGCTCCTGTCGCAGCGCCTGCGCCAGCGCCGCCAGCTGCACGGCCAAGTGATCAGCCGGCTCATGATTGGTCGGCGCAAGCTCCATGCACAGTGTCTGCAGAAGCTTCTGCATCCGCGTCACTGGAGCATCGTACAGCCGGCCGCTTCCCTGCCAGGCGCTGGCGTAGGGCAGCGCACACTGCCGGGAGAACACGCCCTCGAAGAGGGCCGTGTACCGACGCTGCAGCGCCTCCGTCACCTCTTCCTCCGTCCCTTCGGACAGATGCCGCCCAAGTCGTGCCATCAACGTCTCGTTGCCCAGCACATCGCCCATCTCGCGCAACAGCATCTGCCCGACCACCGAGCGCGCCGCATGAACCTGTTCCCGCTGGGGCGCACGATGAACTGCGCGGCCAGCCAGCCGAGCACATCCGCCAGACTCGGCAGCCGCCGGCGGTAGCTCGACTCGGCGCTGCCCTCCGGGATCCGTCTTGCTGCTTGACAGCATGCCCGCATCTCACCCGTGTGCGTTCATATCACTTTCCTCCGGTGCCCTGTGCCAGATGCGCCGTCGTCATGCAGGTCCTTCGAGTGGTTCTGCAGGTACGACAGGATCAGGCGATACCGGTCATCGCTGAAACGAGGTGAAGCGGCGCATCGATTTCAGCGTGCCAGCACTGGTTGGCCGTGAAGTGCTCCCGCTGCGGCAGCACATCGGCAGGCCGAGCACGCCTCCCGGTAGGCATCCTGCCATAGCCCACGCGACCCCCGGTCAGCATTCCGGCGCGGTCGCATCCGACCAGACCTCCAGCGCGTCACCGGCATCCAGCGCTGACCGGCATCGGCATCCCGCTCGGGCTGTGCCGCGCACCATCTTTTGTCCGGTCAGCCGCGCGTCCAGCACGCCGTCATGACGCTGCTGGCCGCGCGCCTGGTAGACCACCGATGGTGTTTCTTCCACCCGCCAGCTTCAGCAGCACCAGCCGCAGGCGGTCTCCCCTCACGCGCCTTCACCGTCACCTGCGCACCGCCCAGCAGCGTTTCTGCGCCGTTACCCGATTGGCGACATCCTTCGCATCCAGCCAGACCGCCTTGCTGGTCACCACCGTGGCCGGTGGCTTGCCCACACTCGAGGCACGAAGCGGCCGAGACCGGCAGGCGCGCCGAGACCCGGCCCAGTCCTTCAGCATCACCACCTCGTCGGTGTAGTTCGGCGTCGGCATGCGCGGCGCGGCGTCGACACAGGCGGCAGGTATTTCAGTACAGCTGCCACGGCGCCGATGTCGCTGGCCGACATCTGCGACGTGTTTCGGATCACCTCCGCCATGTCCCCACTGCGCCGCCCGGCCGATCGGAGCTCACGCCCGTGCTGCAGGCAACGCGCCAGCGAAGCGGCCGACCAGAAGCCGATGCCGGTCTCTGTCAGGGCGTGTGATGCTCGGGAACCGTGCCGGTCTCCGGTGGTATCGGGCCCACGCTGCCGTAGCGGCTCTCGGCCAGCACGTTGCCCATGAAAGCCCGGTGACTGAATCGGCATTCAAGGCACAGCGCCCGTGCGCCTTCCACTCAGATATTCGCCACGCTTGATAGGCTCTTTAGCCATGTCGCCGGACGTCGGCAGGCACCGGTCCTGGCTGCGCGTATTGCCCATCCAGGAGCCAGCCGCCGCAGGCACGCCACGCCGTGCATGTTGAAATCGGGAACTTGAGCTGATGTTCCGGCACCGCATCATCCTCGGCCGGCGCGCGTCATCATGTAGGCGTACAGATCACGCAGCACATCCTCGCCCGGAAAGCCGCTGGATACGAGGTATACGGAAAGGGCTGGCAGGTTCTGGCCAGATCGGCCAGACAACGCCTGAAGACGTGCTGCCAGGAGAGCAACGCATTGTGCAGGCCATTCTTGGCTTGCCCTGGCGCACGGTCACCGATCAGACGTTCGATGCGGTGCCTGGCCGGTTGTCGATGGATCAATGACCCTGTCGACCTGGCTTACGAGATGCGCGACCACGTCGGCTTGATGGGCGCGCTGATTACCGCGTCGACCGCTTCGAGAGCTGCGAGATCGCTTGGCGTCATTACGAAGGGCGGGTGTCTGGTGCATCATGGTCTGTTCACGCGAGCAGATAGGCGTATCGCGGTCTGAGGCGGTGCCGCAGCGACCGGATGATGGCGCCCTGCTGGCCGTCCTGGCGATTTTCTCGATGAAGCCGCGAGGCCATGTGCTTGGGCCCGCGCCCCAGCGAAGAAGCCTGGCTGAGAACTTCCGGCGCCTGACTCCGCGAGCGGGATCGGTATTTCGGTGTCTGAAAGCCTTAGCGGCGTGTCTTCGTCACGTCGGAAGGCTGTCTGGTAACATGCAACGACGCTTTTCTGCAGTACTTCCTGGGTTTGTCGGAGCGGGAGCGCTGCGCTGCCGGCTGGCTTTTCAGCATCACTGCGACACGTTGCAGGCCGTGGTCGACGACATCCCTGGCAGGCTTGGCACGATCTGCACGCCATCTGGCTGGATACGCACGCGGGCCGGCGCTGCTCGACATCCGTTCGCCCCTGGAAGACAGCGCTCACAAGCTGGACCGCCGCCTCATCATCCTGATGAACGATGTCACCGGCCATCAGCGCTACCGAGCGTGCCCGCGTCAGGTCATACAACTACGCGTCGGCGTTCCTGGCCGCCATGAGCCACGAGATTCGCGGTCCATTGCATCAGCGTTCTGCGCAGCCGAACTGCGCTGCGTGATGTCACAGCCTCGGCAGAAGCCGAGTCTGCTGGACCCGCCTCGGGCTGTCGGCCGGCGCCCTCAACGCCACACTGGAGAACGTGCTGAGCTTCTCGCGCTGCCACCAGGGCTCCCCAGCCCCGGCCCACAGCCAAAGTGCCGGTTGCGCAAGATGTTGGGCGGATCTGGTACGAACCCAGGACGTGCATATTCGGCCCGGCACCAGGCGTGCCGCTGCAGCTGCAGCTTCCCGCCGGAGCCGCCGGAACAGGTCATGCTGGACGTCATACTGGCAGCAGGTGCTGGGCAACCTGGTTCGCAATGCGCAGTGGCACGACGATGGCCAGGGTGTGACGCCGGCCGTGAAGATCGATGGCTCCGAGCTGGTCTTCTTCATCGTCACCGACCGGGCGGCGGGCTCGGGCATTCAGGCCCAGCTCACCCGTCCGGCCAGTGCGCGGGCCTCCACCCCGCTGGCACGGACCCCGTGGACAACAGCCAGCCAGCTCGCCTGGGCTGCTGATCGCGTCCGGCGCATGACCCAGGCGCTGGGTGGCCGACCTGCAACCGGCCAGCCGATTGCCAAACGGCGCCAGCATCGAAGCATGGCCGCCGCTGCACTGCCCGAGATCACGGCCCTCGACGCGGACAGCGCACACCCTGCCCGAAGCCCCGCCCTCGATCAAAGTGCCGCCTGCTTTGTCGACAACGACCCGATCGGTGCACCTCCGGGCACCATGGCCACGCTCGAACGCCCGGTCCGGAGCCTGGCAGGACCACGCCACCAGCCTCGACCCAGGCCAGTGCGCCTGCTGCAGACCCGCAGCCCGATGTTCACGGCTGGCCTTTCATCGTCGACACCTCGCCGCCCGATGGCAAGCGGTCTGACTTCGCCCGCCAGATCCGCTGCCTGGACCCACGCATGGCCGGCAGCCGGTGCTGCTGCTGAGCGCCAATACCGAACAGGTCCGCCAGCAGCCCTGAAGCCGGCATGCTCTTGCCGCAAGCGCAGTGCCCTCGACGCCACGGCGCTGGCCCAGCGCGATCCGACGCCATCGCCGGGCCCCCACCCAGCAGCCCGGAACAAAGAAGACACGCTGTCGATTGCTAACGGTCCGTGGCTGGACACCTCAGACGCGGCGGCGTAACATCGATGGCCGTATCGAGACGCTCTCACCCGCCGA